>Ga0302324_100026498_pt1 | contig 11072 bp, 7 predicted proteins | sample Palsa_T0_1_FD_201949 | JGI IMG/M metagenome (GOLD analysis project Ga0302324, IMG submission 201949) | Peat permafrost microbial communities from Stordalen Mire near Abisko, Sweden - Palsa_T0_1 | ecosystem: Environmental > Terrestrial > Soil > Palsa > Peat permafrost | place: Sweden: Abisko... | reverse complement strand
GACCGGACAGTTGACGACGACGCTCACCGAAACGCCGGCGCTGCCGTTCACGAGCTTCGAACTGCTCTTCACCGGCACCCAGCAGGCGGCGCTCGCAAGCCCGGCCGGCTGCGGCACGTACACGACGACGTCGGACTTCACGCCGTGGAGCACCCCATTCGACGCGGACCTGTTCCCCTCGAGCAGCTTCCAGATCACGGCGGGCCCGGGCGGCGGGCCCTGCCCTGCTTCGCCGCTGCCTTTCAGCACCTCGCTGATCGCCGGAGCCACGAGTGACGAGGCGGGCGCCTACACGGGTTTCTCGCTTCTGCTGCAGCGCGGCGACGGCCAGCAGCGCATCGAAAAGCTGCAGCTGGCGATGCCGAAGGGCCTCACGGGGGTGATCGGCGCCGTACCGCTGTGCCCTGAACCGCAGGCGTCGGCGGGCGAATGCGAGTCCGCGTCGCAGATCGGGAATGCGACGGTGGCCTCCGGCCCGGGCCAGTACCCGCTGGTGATCCCCCAGCCCGGTGACCCGGAATCCCCGATCTACCTCACGGGCCCCTACGAAGGCGCACCGTTCGGCCTGTCGATCGTGACCCACGTGATCGCGGGTCCCTTCGATCTGGAGAAGGGGACGCGCTGCGACTGCATCGTGACACGCGCCAAGATCGAAATCGACCCGCTCACCGCGCAGATCGTCGTCACGACCCAGCCGCTACCGCAGATCGTCGATGGCATCCCAACCGACCTGCGGCTCGTCGATTCCGTGATCGACCACGAGCACTTCATGCTCAACCCCACCGACTGTAACGCCTCCTCGCTCACGGGGACCGCGTGGGGTACGCCCCCGCCGGGGGTCGGCGGTTCGGGCGCGAGCGCGCCGATCGAAAGCCGCTTCCAGGTCGGCTCCTGCCAGGGCCTGAAGTTCAAACCGACGTTCAAGGTCTCGACCTCGGCGCACAGCTCGCGCGTGCGCGGTGCGAGCCTGCGCGTCACGCTGGCGCTGCCCGACGAAGCTGGCCTCGGCACCGAGGCGAACGTTCAGAAGGTCAAGGTCTCACTGCCCAAACAGCTGCCCACGCCGCTGAAGACGCTACAGAAGGCATGCCCGGAAAAGACCTTCGAAGAAGATCCCGCCCACTGCCCGGCTGCCTCACAGGTCGCCCGGGCGAAGGTCAGCACACCGGTGCTGCCCGGTGGCCTGAGCGGTACGGCGTACTTCGTCTCGCACGGGGGCGCCAGGTACCCGGAACTGATCATCGTGCTGGTGGGCGAGAACGGCGTCACCGTCCAGGTGCACGGGGAAACGTTCATCAGCAAAGCGGGGGTCACCACCGGGACGTTCTCGACCGTGCCGGACGTACCCTTCACGAATTTCGAACTGACGTTCCCACAGCGCCAGTACCCGGCGTTCACCGCAACCGGGAACCTCTGCAAGGAGACGCTGAAGATGCCCACGGAAATAATCGGCCAGAACGGTGACCCGATCAGGCAGAGCACGAAGATCGCCGTGACAGGCTGCCCGAAGCGGGCGACGCACAAGCGCAAAGGCAAGGCAAGAAACAAATCCGGTAAACGGTTGTAAGGCATAATCACGCCACTTAGACTCGGTCGCCGTGCCCACGGTGAGTGATCTTGGCGAATCGGATATACGCTACGCGCGACGCGCGCTCCTTGCCGGACTTGCACTCACGGCGGTCGCCGTTGGGCTGACACTGTCGCGTTCTCCGCCCCGGGTGGCGCGCACAAACGGAGTGGCGCCAGCCGAAGGTCTCGCCACGATCTCCAAAGACGCGACGGTATGCCAGGCCGGCGAAGCTCTGCCCCGGCAGACCACGACGGTGCGCGCTTCCATCTTCGCCCTGATCGGCCCACGAGTCACGCTCAAGGTTCTGTCGGGCACGCAGATCCTCACCGAAGGCGCACGGGGCTCCGGATGGACCGCTGGAGTCCTCGCCATTCCGGTGAGGCCCGTGAGCCATACCGCCTCAAACGTGAAGGTGTGCATGACGCTCGGCACGGGTGCGCGCAGCGTCGCGATCGGCGGCCAGCGCACAGGTCGGGCGACCGCGGCGACCGTCCAGGGGAAGCCCTCCGCCGGGCGCATGCGCATCGAATACCTGCAAGCCGGCAGCTCATCGTGGTGGTCGCAGGTGCTCTCGATCGCCCGCCGCATGGGCCTTGGCCATGCGGCCCCGGGGACCTGGATCGCTCCGCTGCTGCTCGCGGCGATGATCGCGGCGGCCGCGATCGCGTCGTGGCTCCTCGTCTCGCCATCCTCGCCGGCGGAGATCATGAGGGGCTGGCGACGTCGGCCGGGCAGGCGGAGGCAGGCGGGCAGGCAAAGCCACCCAGGCGGGCGGCGACAGACGGGTGGGCGGAGCCTGCCTGCCGGGCGGCAGCAGGCGGGCGGGTACCGCGAGGCGGGCGGGCGGAGCCCCACGGTTGGGCGGCGTCGGATGGGCGCGAGACACCGGACGGACGGGCACACCGGCGTCGTGCGGCCTGGCATCGCTCAAAAGGCGCTGCGTGCGGTCGGCGCAATCCCCTCGACGGCGTGGGCATGTGCCCTGATCGCCTTCGTGAACGCGGCCTGCTGGTCGTTCATCATGCCACCGTTTCAGGTACCGGATGAGGTTGACCACTACGCCTATGTTCAGCAGCTCGCCGAGACGGGCGGGCTGCCCAGCTCGGGCGCCGAAGGGGTGTACTCCTCGCAGGAGCAGGGCGCGTTGCAGGACCTGAACTACTACGAGGTCCGCGAGGCTCCCGAGACGCATACGATCTCCTCCGAGGCGGAGCAGCGCAAGCTCGAGCAGGATCTCGCTCTGCCGCTCTCTCAGCAGAACAATCACGGAGCGGCGGGGGTCGCGGCGTCCCAGCCGCCTCTGTACTACGCGCTCGAGGCCATCCCCTACCGGCTGGGCGGCTCGAACCTGCTCGACCGCCTGGAGCTGATGCGGCTGCTGAGCGCGATGATGTCGGGGGCAACGGTGCTGTTCGTCTTCCTGTTTCTCAGGGAAGCGCTCCCGCGGGCGCCGCGCGCTTGGCTGATCGGCTCGCTCGGCGTCGCGTTCGCCCCACTGCTTGGATTCATCTCCGGGGGGGTCAACCCGGACGCTCTGCTTGCGACGGTTTCAGCCGCATTGCTCTACTGTCTCGCGCGTGGCTTCCGGCGCGGCCTGAGCCCGATGCTCGCTGTCGCGATCGGCTGCGCCATCGCCGTCGGCTTCCTGACGAAGCTGAACTTCATTGGGATGGCGCCGGGTGCGATCCTCGGCGTGGGACTCCTCGCTGCTCGAGAGGCACGGACGTCGAGGCGCCTGGCCGCCCGGTCTTTGGCGATCGCACTGGCAATCGCCGCGAGCCCCATCCTCCTGTATGTCGTCCGCAACCTGGCCACCCATCGCCCGGTCCTGGGGGAGGTCTCCAACGCCGCTCGCCTCCTACAGGGATCGGTCTTCCACGCGATCGACTACATCTGGCAGCTCTACCTTCCCCGGCTTCCCGGGATGCACAACTACTTTCCCTCGATCTTCACCACGCGGCAGATCTGGTTCGACAGGCTGGTCGGCCTGTATGGGTGGCTGGATACCGTGTTTCCAGGCTGGGTTTACAGTCTCGCGCTGATCCCGGCCGGTCTGATCGCAGTCCTTTGCGTCCGAGCGCTCGCGGTGAACCGCGCTGCCCTGCGCCGCCGCGCAGCCGAGCTGCTCACCTACGCCGTGATGCTCGCGGGACTGCTGGCGCTGATCGGGATGGATTCCTACATCAACAGCTTCAAGCCGCTGGGAGAACTGTACGCGGAGCCGCGCTACCTGCTGCCGATGCTTGCGCTTGCGGGGGCGGCGCTGGCATTGGCGGCAGAGGGCGCCGGGCGGCGCTGGGCGCCGGCGGTCGGCGCGCTGATCGTCACCGCGGTGTTCGCGCACGACGTCTTCAGCCAACTGCTCGTGATCTCGCGGTACTACGGTTAGCCCAACTGGTCGCCGCCCCGGGCCCACCTCACCTGTAGTAGCGAGAGATGACCAGCAACTGGCTGAAAATGTCGTGCGCCAGCACCAGGCTGACGATCGCGACGCCCGCGACCGGCCCCCAGCGCCGCCCGGCGCCGCGCGCGGCCAGCGTCAGGACGGCCCCCCAAAGCGCGAGCATTGGCAGGAGGTAGCGCGGCTCGGCGTACTCGCCGGGGATCTTGTGAAGGTAGTCGTCGGCGCCGACGATGAGGAGCACGCCGAGGCTTATCGCGCAGTACACGAGGATCTCGCTCAGGCGGTTGTGCAGCGCACCGCGGTAGACGAATAGCGCGCGCGCGAAGAGCACCGCGATCAATCCGGCCGGGATCAGCGCGGCGGTGTAGACCCAGTTGGGGAAGGTCGTGTCCAGCCAGCCGTACCGCCCCACGAAACCGTCGAACCAGTACACGCGCGTGGTGGGGAAGTCGTGGAAGTAGGACTTCATGCCCGGCAGTCGCGGAAGGTAAAACTGCCAGATGTAGGCGATCTCCCCGGGGAGCGACCCGCCCTCGCGGGAGAACCCGACGAGGGCCGCGAACGCGCCGCCCACCGGGTGGCCGGAGAATACGTTGACGATGCCGTACAGCGCGATCGGGCTCGCGCCGATGCCGAGCGCGAGCGCCAGGCAGCGATAGGCGCGCCGCCGCGAGGAGCGCCACTCGTTCGCGCACAGCGCAAGCACGCCCAGCACCGCGCCGGGCACCAGGCCGACGAAGTTGAGCTTGGTGCTCACGCCCACGGCGAGCACCGCTCCGGTAGCGGCCGCCAGGCGCGGCGTGATTCCGCGCCGGAAGCCCCGAGCAAGGCAGAAGAAGAGCGCTGCCGACACCGCGAACAGCATCGCGTCGGGGTTGACCGCGCCCGACATCTCCCCGAACAGCGGAGCGAGCGCTACGCCGAGGCCGCCGACCGTCCACGCCCATCGCGCCCCGGGAAGCGCCTCGCGCAGGAACAGGAACGCGAAGAGCGCCGTGAAACCGCCCATCACAGCGGACAGCAGCCGCATCAGTGCGAGCCGGTCGAGCACCGTGCCGCCCGACTCGAGGCCGTAGGGAATCGTCTCCAGGGCGTAATACAGGGGCGGCTCCGAGGTTGCGACTCCGGCGTTGCCGTTCCCCGTCCGCGAATTGGGGAGCGCAAGATCGTGTTCGAGCCTGTGCTGCGCGGCATACGAGGAGATCGTCGGCACGGCGGGATGCTCGCGGACCGCGGGGTATCGCAGATCTTCGAGAGCCGTCTCCTCGGCTGGGGGGAAGACGAGGCCCGATTCCGTCGGGAGGCTCCCGGTCTCGGCCAGGTGCTGGACATACGCGAAGTGGGATGGCTCGTCGAGCACCTGGAAAGGTGGCGAGATCACCGACCAGCACGCCGCGTTGAGGAACGCCACCACGGCGCACACCCACGCCGCGGTTGGCACGCGGCGCAGCCGATCGAGCGCGCCGGGCTCGTGCTGGCGCCGCTGTCCGGACGTCCTGCCACGGGCGGCCCGGCGCGCCGCCACAGTGCTTCGCGCGGGCGGCCTCACGGCGGGGGCCGCCGCCGTTGCGCTCTGCCTGGGCTTCGGCGGCCCCGTCGTTCGGACCGGCCCGCCGTCCTTTGCTCGCGGCCCCGCCGCCGTGGTTCGCTTTGCCGCTTTGTCCTTCGCCTGCGATCCGGCCGACGCCGGCGGCTCGGGGCGGCTCTTTGCCGGCGTCCTCGGAGTGGAGCGCCTGCTCATCGCAACTCCCTGACGACCAGCCACGAGGAGAGCGTGATGAACGTCGCCGCCAGCGCGATCACGAGCAGGGCGTCCCACGCGCCGCTCGCGGCGTGGCCGAACCCCAGGTGCCGGGCAACCGAGACGGCGACCGACCACCACGACCGATGGCCCGACCGCAGGTATTCGATGCCGATCCTGCCGGGCAGCGGCATTCCCTCGCCGATCGCGGCTTCGGCCGCGGGCGTCTTTCTGCCCAGCAGTTCGACGACGCTTGCCACCGATTTGAGGGTGAAGCAGACCTCGACCGGTGACACGGTGCGTGGCAGCCTCGCGACGGGGACCGTCGGCCCCTCGCCCGACCAGTCGACGCCGAGGGTTCCCCCCCTGATGCGATGCGAGCCCTGGAGTACCCGTACCGTGACTGCGGGGCTGGTGACGGCGAACAGGCCGAGACGGATCGCCGACGTGTCGCGTGGGAGCACTTCGCCGCTCTGGCAGCCACCGGCGTCGGACGTCGTGGACGCCAGCGTCTTCGCCCCGCTGGTCGATCGTGACAGGACGGTTGTGGTTGGGGCGTGCGCCAGCGTCACGGCAACCGCGACCGCAATCAACCCCAATCCCCCGGCAAGCGCCGCCTTGATTCTCATCAGCGGCGTCGCAGCCCGATGTTCTGCGCCTCGTTCAGGCAGGGGATCACCACCGACACCAGGCAGGCCGGCTCGCCGTGGCTCTCGGCGAGGGGTGCGTCTGTGGTGGTGGTGCTCATCTCGGCATGGCGGATCGGTCCGCGCGCGAGGGCGGGCGGAGGTTGCTTCGGAGTATTGGAACCGACCTGCCGAGGGCCGTCAAACGCCGGCTTCGATGCCCTGTATCGGCGGGGCCCGGTCTGCCTGCGGTGTCTCCGATCAGGGCGTCGATGGCCCCGGATCGGTGGAGCCCGCGCTCGAGCTTGCGGTCGGGGCCGGGCGGTGATCGGTCAGCGTGTGGCGTCTGCGCCGATCGGCTGTGAACGCAGGCTGCGGCCCTAAGCGTAGACACCATCCTCGGGCCCTGGCACCGTCGTTGTCAAACGCGGCGATTGGCCAGCCCCCGTCCCCGTATGCCCCGGCATATGCCGTCGGTGTCCGACCGACATTGACAACGGTGGTCTCTTGTTCGGGCTCGCCTGCGCCGTTTTCCTACTCGCACCGCGTGCTGGATCGTCACGGTCCGTCTTGCCCGTGCTACCGGCACGGGCTGCGCCGGCCCGCGTCGCCCAGCTTGTCCAGGAACGCCCGGGTCGCACCGTCTATTTTGAAAGACGCCTAGTAGTGCTCCGTTAGGTTGGTGGTGCGCGTAGGTGGTGGTCGGGCGGCAGCTCTCTGCGGCAGGTGGGGTATGTGCCTTGCCAGCAGGCCAGGAGCGCTTGTAGCTCTCGGACGATCCCGAAGAGGGTCAGGCTGGCGCCCTGGCTGGAGGACGGCGTTGTCGCTCCAGGGTGAGGAACGCGTGCGCGATCGAGACCAAGGTGACGTGATGGTGCCAGCCGCGGTAGGTGCGGCCCTCGAAGTGGTCAAGGCCGAGCGCGTCCTTGAGCTCGCGGTAGTCCTGCTCGATCCGCCAACGCAGCTTCGCGAGTTTCACCAGCGTCTTCAGTGGCGTGTCGGTGGGTAGGTTGGACAGCCAATACTTGACGGGCTCCGGCTCGCCCGGGGGCCACTCGCACACAAGCCAGCGCACGGGCAGCTCATCCGCGGTCTTGTGCGCCCTGCGGCGCAGCTGGATGTTCGCCGGTCTGACCCTCAACGCGATAAAGCGGGAGGTCATCTTCCCGCGCGTGCCCTCCCGCCAAGTGACAGTTACCGCGGCCTTCTTGGGAGCTGCGAGCGCGAGTTCCCGCAGCGAGGAGGGATCCTGCCGGTAGCGGGCGCCAGGCGGACGACCGCGACCCTCATAGGCCGGATGCTCGCGCTGCACGTCTTCGCTATACGCCGATGTGTTGCCCTTGACGTCGAGCACATACTCGAGGTCGCGCTCCTCCAAGCCGCTGCGCAACTCGGTAATACCACCGTAGGCGCCATCGCCAAGGACGACAGGGGGCTTGATCCCCCAAGAAATGAGCTCATCGATCATTTCCAGTGCTTGGCGCCACTTCTCGGTGTGATGCACATCCTCGGGCAGCCGGGTCTTCTCGCGCCGCTGCTCGTTGAACTCACTTTGCTCATCCCACTCCTCAGGGATGAACAGCCGCCAATCCAACGGGCAGGACGCCTCCTCGCTCGCCGCGTTGATCGACACCCCAATCTGACAGTTACCGACCTTCCCCAGCGCACCCGAATACTGACGTGCCACTCCGACCGACATCTTCCCGAACTTCGGGAACCCCGTGTCATCAATGATCCAGGCCTCGGGCTCGATCTCAGCGCTCATCCGCACCGCCAACGCCCTACGCACTGGCTGCCAATCCCACGGCGACTGGTTCACGAACTGCTGCAAACACTGCTCATCCCCATCCTCCAACCGCGCCGCCATCGGCTCGATCGACTTACGCTTCCCATCCAACATCAACCCACGCAGATACACCCCGCCCCAGCGCCGCTGATCCTTCCGGCGCATCGACTCGAACATCTCCCCGGCGAACTCCTCCAACCGCCCCCGCACACGCGCAAGCTCCCCAGGCAGAAGACCAGCCACAGCCTGCATCTTGACCTCCCCAATCGACAGCAGCATCGACAAGGGATTCAAGACCCCAACCCAAACTCCTCTAACCTAACGGAGCACTACTAATCGCCCCCAACCAAACCAACCAGCACGTCGACGACCTGTGGATCGAACTGGGTGCCGGCGCAGCGCGTGAGCTCGGCGACAGCGTCCCGAAGGCTCATGGCCTTGCGGTAGGACCGGGTGGTTGTCATCGCGTTGAAGGCGTCGCAGGCCGAGACGATGCGGGCCTCCAGCGGAATCGCGCTGCCACGCAGCCCGTCGGGGTAGCCTGCGCCATCCCAGCGCTCGTGCGAGGAGCGCACGATCTCACCGACCTCGCGCATGAAGCCACCGACACGCTCGAGCATCCGCTGGCCCTCGATCGTGTGGGTCTTGATGATCTCCCACTCGTCGGGGTCGAGCTTGCCGGGCTTGTTGACGATCTCCTTGGGCACCGCGATCTTGCCCACGTCGTGCAGGAGGGCGCCAAACTCGACGTTGCGAGCGCGGTTGGCGTCCAGCCCCATCGCCGCGGCCACTTCGAGCGCGAGGCGCACCACCCCGCGGCAGTGCTCGCCGGTGTAGGCGTCGTCGGCCTCGACCACGTCCCCCAGCACGAGCGCGGTGCCGCGATAGGCGTCGCCCAGCTCGATCAGCTGCTCCAGACGGATGCGCCGTTCCTTGGAGAAGATCCGCAGGATCGCAAATAGTGGCGCGATCAGCAGCACCGCCCAGCGCTGATGTGCCCCCGCGATTGCCACCAGCAGCCCGAGGGGGGCGAGCGCGGCGTCGATCAGGTAGACCTCGCGCACCTCCGCGACGAGCTCGCGGATGTCGATGCCTCCGCAGAGGCGCTCGCGCATGGCGTTGGCGGTGAAGTCGCAACCGAACTGCGCGGCGAGCGCAAGCAGCAGGATGACGAGCGAGCGAAGATTGCCCAGGTCGGTGGGACTGGTGTGGTGCGCGAGCAGCAGTACGAGCGCGGGCCCGAACGAAAACCAGCTGTTGGCGGGCACTGTCAGCAGGCGGCTTGGCGGAATGTGACCGCGCAGCACCCCCGGCGTCATCCCGAGCGCCAGCGAGAGCGCCACCAGCAGCGGCACCAACGGGAGCGGCGCCGCGAACAACAGCGGCACGAACACGGCCTGCGTGGGAACCGTGAAGCCCGAGCCGACGTCGATCCTGATGCGTCCCGCGACGGCCAGGCCCACCACATACAGAGCGGCCAATGCGATGGAGTGATGAGATTCCCACCCGACCCCGCTCCATTTGATCCCGCCCCACGCCCGCTCGCCCGAGGCCGCCGCCAGCATCAGCGCTGCACACACGAAACCGCCGCCGACGATCAGTTCGCCACGCCGCTCGGCCACATCCATCCGCTGGCCCTGTCGCAGGAACGACGTCCGCGCGCGTTCGGACTCGATGATGGCGTACGCCGACACGGATTACATACCCCTGCGCGCTTATATCGCCCGGAGGCTCGCGCGCCTTGAGCAAGGTCGGCAACCAGCCATCACGAACACCGGCCTTTGATTCCAGTGAACAGAACAAAGCTTGCCGACCAGCATGGATTCAAATTATTGGAGCGCCTCCTCATATATGCGTCCAAGGCCGCTCCACACCGAGCGCCCTGTGCTTCATGCTGCTTATCAGCTTCAAGCGCTCACATCTCACACATACTGAAAAAGGCAAACTCGTCGCGAGACGAGGACGCAAAGCAAGAGGTCTCCAGAGTCCGTCGGCAGGCCCCCTCTTCGTCACAAAAGGAGGGTGGAGCCGAACCGGACCTTCTTTCGGACTGGAGATAGCTCGGCCGCCGGTTGATCAAACGGAGGCTCTCGTGTTCTCGTCTTCATCCTTTTTCACTCGCCGCCCGCTCCCAGCCCTGGGGAGCATCGCTCTTTGTACGGCAGCCCTTGGACTTTTTTCGTGGCTGCTGCCGGTGGCTTCGGCGCAGGCGGCTCTGGTGAGCACGGGCGCCTGCAACGAAGCGGCGCTCAGCCAGCCATTCGCCCAGTGGGGTGACGCCAACGAGTATGAGCTCGTGCCGCAGGGCGACTTCGAGGGTTCGCTCTCGCAGTGGGACCTCGCCGGCGGCGCCTCGCGGGATTCCGCAAGCGAGCCCTACGGGGTCACCGGCGAAGTGGGTCATGACTCACTCGCGCTGCCGGCGGGCGCCTCGGCGCAGTCTCCCTACACCTGCGTGAACGCGAGCTACCCCTCCTTCCGGTTCTTCGCGCGCAACGGCGGCCCGCTCTCGACGGTGCTCGTCCAGGTCGTCTACAAGACGGCGCTCGGCCCCGTCGCTCTCCCACTGGGGGCGGTGGCGTTGAGCAACACCTGGCAGCCGACCCTGCCGATGCTCACCGGCTCGGCTGTGGGCGGTCTGCTCTCCGGCGGCACCGCGCAGGTCGCACTGCGATTCACCGCGCTCACCGGCGAATCGCGGATCGACGACGTCTTCATCGATCCCCGTATGCGCTGAGCTTGGACCGCAGCTGGGGGACCGGGCAGGCAGGGCCCGGAGTGGGAGGTGCGAGGGCTGGGGCCGGGCAGGCAGGGCCCGGATTGGAGGCGCGACCGGTCGGGGGGCCGGTTGCGCCTCCCATGTTGCTTTGCTGAGAAGTCGTGCGCGAGAGACGCCCACCGATCCGGGCGGTTGTTGGCAGAGGGCTTCAGCCCGTCAACGTCGC
>Ga0302324_100026497_pt1 | contig 11073 bp, 8 predicted proteins | sample Palsa_T0_1_FD_201949 | JGI IMG/M metagenome (GOLD analysis project Ga0302324, IMG submission 201949) | Peat permafrost microbial communities from Stordalen Mire near Abisko, Sweden - Palsa_T0_1 | ecosystem: Environmental > Terrestrial > Soil > Palsa > Peat permafrost | place: Sweden: Abisko... | reverse complement strand
AACTTCTCAGCCTCCAGCGCGGCCATGCAGCCACTGCCGGCGGCGGTGATGGCCTGGCGGTAGCGGCGATCCTGCACGTCACCGCAGGCATAGACTCCCCGGACTTTGGTAAAGACGTTGTTATGAGTTTTGAGGTAGCCGTCGGCGTCGGTGTCGAGCTGGCCTTCGAACATTTTTGCGTTAGGGTCGTGGCCAATGCCGAGGAACAGGGCGCTGGTGGGGAAGTCCCAGACTTTGCCCGTTTTCACATTGCGCAGCTGGAGGCCGGTGACTTCCTTGTGATTCACGTCGTGCACGTCTTCCACGACGGTGTCGAGCAGGAATTGAATCTTCGGGTTTTTCTGCGCGCGTTCGAGCATGATCTTCGACGCGCGGAAGGAATCGCGGCGATGAATCACCGTGACTTTGGTCGCGAAGCGAGTGAGAAAGGTCGCTTCTTCCATGGCGGAATCGCCGCCGCCGACTACGACAATTTCTTTGCCGGAGAAGAAGAATCCATCGCACGTCGCGCATGAAGACACGCCGTGACCGATAAGCTGTTGCTCGTGGGGCAACCCAAGCCAGCGCGCCGAAGCGCCACTGGCGATGATGAGAGTCCGCGCGTGCACCTGCTGGTGGCCGATATGCAAAAGAAACGGGCGCTGGCTAAGGTCAACGCTGGTCAGGTGCGCCATGCGATACTCGGCGCCGAATCGCTCTGCCTGCTTGCGCATGTTCTCAACCAGCTGCGGGCCCAGAATGCCCTCGGGGAATCCGGGAAAATTCTCCACCAAAGTGGTCAAAGATAGCTGTCCCCCGGGCTCGTGGCCTTCGATAATCAGCGGCTTCAGGTTGGCGCGCGCGGTGTAGAGCGCGGCCGTGTGTCCAGAACATCCAGACCCGATGATGACTACGTCTCGCGTTTCGCTCATGATTTTTGTCGTCGTTAGTTAGATGGTTGAGTTCGGCTTTCGGTGCATTGGGGTCGAGACCCTATCAGTCGCGTCCAGAAACCTGCCTGGGGGGCTAAAGTCCCAATTTTCTTCGGATCTCGGGCAGCGCGGCTGAAAGCCGCACCTTTTCAAAGAGTCACTTCTTTGCTCCGACAGGCTTAGTGCGCTGTGCTTTCGGTTTCGACTCTCCGTTAATTTTCGCTAACTCCTCGGGAACGATCACGCTCACGCCCAGCAGTCGCCGATAGTTCGCCAGAACGTCGGAGGCACCGCGGAACAGGGGTTCATAAGCGCTCTGATCCGGCGCGGGGCCAGCTTCGGTCGCCAGACAATGCGCCAGAGCGATCGAGGATTTACCGAAGCGTTCCAGTCTCACGCGACTGGCCGGCGTGTTGGAGGTGAGCATGGCATTGGCGCTGGCCACCGACGAAGCACTGTCTTCCATCGAAACCTGAATCAGATCCTTGGGATCGCGGACATGCAGAACCAGGGTCTCGACCATATTCTGTCCATCGTTGCTGAAGGAGTATTGCACGCTGGAAAAGAGCGCCTGCACGGCGAACTCGCGGCGGATGCGGACATAGCTTGCGACCGAGGGCTCGCCCGCAACGTGTCCGCCCTCGCCGGGCTTCAGAAAGCTGGGCATGTCGGTCAGGGTGGAGCGTCCGCGGGTAACTTCGAAATCGGCGCCGAACAGAGGTTGCTTGGGCACGCGAGCCAGCGCGGCCGCAATCTCTTTTTGTTCATCGGCCGACGGCGTGCAGACATTCAGCATATTGACCTTCACCTGCGGCTCGGTAGGCGGCGGACTGGGTGGCGACTGCTGCGCAGCCGCTGGTATTAGTAGCGCGAGGGCGAGCAAGCTGCTCCGAAAGGTATAAAGGGATATTCTGGGCACGCCGGAATTCTAAATGAGAAGCATCGAAAAATCCTTGCTGCCCTGCCGGAACGGGCTTCGCGAACCATACGTGGAAGCCTTAGAATTCTCTTATGGCGAATCTGACATTGGTTTATGGCATGAGGCTGCTGCCATCCGAGGACGTGGCTGAGGTGGGGCAGGCTCCGGTGAAGCTCACCAACGGCCACGAGGCGCACGTCACCATGCACGTGCTGGAGGGCAGCAAGGAAGAGATCGAGAAGCAGCTGCGCACCAGTCTGGAAGCTTTTTTCGATCTGTATCCCGAAATCTGAGTCCTGCAGCGGATTACTCAACACCATGCAATGGTCCTACCCAGAAATACGGCGCCGATTAGTTGAGGCAGAGTTGTGGCCGCAGGGCCGGATGGCCCACCTGGCCTGCTATCTCGCGGCCATGGCGGTGGCACTGTTCATGCTGCGAGAGTTGTTGGGACTTTTTGCCCGATCGTGGGGCGAGCATTTGGGCGGGTGGGTGGAGTTTCTCGCCTTCCTTTCCGGCTTCCTGTTCTGCATTCTTGCTTTCCGCTGGTCAAGGCGCAGAATCTTGTGGCGGCTGCGCAACCGGCTGATCGTCACTTACGTTTTTATCGGCGTGATTCCGGCAGTCTTGCTGGTCGCGATGGCGGCAATCACACTCTATGGATTGGCCGGACAGTTCGCGGTCTACGTCTTGACCTCAGAGATCCACGCGCAGCTGCGCAGCCTGGAAGCGGTGAATGGCGCGGTCAGCAATGAACTGGCGGCACGGCTTGAGCGGGGCGAAACGCCCACGACGGAATCGCTGGCCGGACTTCGCAAGCGCGACCCAGCCTGGGCTCGGCGCAGAGTTTGTGCCTGGTACGGGCAGAAGCCGCTGCTGCTGGATAACGGAACAAAGAGTGCCGAATTCGCGCTTCCCGCTTTCGTGCAAGGCAACTTTCGCGACATTGTCCGCGACCGTAATGAACTGCATCTGCGCGTAGTCAGCTTTTTTCCGATCGGTGGAAGCAACCTGATCGTCGTAACCAGCGAGCCCTTCGATCGAGAGCTGGTCGGGAATATCGCGGCGGGGTTGGGAGAGATCACGCTTTATGCTTCGGGAGTTTCGCTGGACGACACGCCTGCGAAGCCCGGAGCGACCGCCGCCACGCCGCAATCCGTGCCGCAATCCGTACAACAGGGCGGAATTACCTCGCCTGCACAAAAGAACGGGATTGTGATCAGTGAAGGTAAGCAGGGCACCAGGGTTCAAGCCGACCAGCAGGAGTTCCATCCCACCTTCAGCGTGGGTGAACTGCCGGGCTCGACCGGCACCTTCGACCGCGAAATCCCGTTCGCCACTCCTCTCTCTGTGGTCGACTGGAGAACCGGCAAGACGGAGCAGATCGGTGCTCTGGTGCGGGTGCGAACCAGGCCGTCGGTTTTATACGGACATCTGTTCGCAGCGCTGGGAGAGTTCGTTCGCGGCGTGGAATACATTCTGCTGTTCGTGGCGGTATTCTTCGCCATCATCGAGCTGATCGCGCTCATCATCGGCACGCGCATGACCCGCACGGTAACGGCCGCGGTGGCACAGCTGCATGAAGCTACCAAGCATGTGGATCGCGGCGACTTCAGCCATCGCATTCCCGTGAAATCACAGGATCAGCTGGCGGATCTCGCGATTTCTTTCAACTCGATGACGGCTTCGATCGAGAAGCTGATTCTGGAACAAAAAGAAAAGCAGCGGCTGGAAAACGAACTGGTGATCGCGCAGGAAGTGCAGGCGCAGTTATTTCCGCGACAGGTTTCGGAGCTCGAGTCGCTCGAAGTGCACGGATTCTGCCGCCCCGCGCGCACGGTCAGCGGGGATTATTACGACTTCCTGACTGCGAGTTCGCACAAGCTGATTCTGGCCGTGGGCGACATCAGCGGGAAAGGAATCTCGGCCGCGCTGCTGATGGCGACCATTCACTCCGCGGTTCGCGCCTACAGCATGGAAAATATGCCGCAGTTGCGCGAGCCAGTGGCCGTCGGCGCGGTCGCCGGTGCGGGGCGAGTGATCGGGGCGTGGCCCGAGGGCGCGGAAGTTTCTCCGGGAGCGTTGCTGGGCCTGCTCAACCATCAGCTCTACGAGAGTACACCGCCGGAAAAATATGCCACGCTTTTCCTCGCCATTTATGACGGACGCTCACACCAGCTTACCTACAGCAACGGCGGGCATCTGCCACCGATTCTGATCAGCGAAGACGGTGCCATCCGACGCCTGGAGGCCGGAGGAACCGTCGTCGGCCTGTTCGACCACATGACCTACGATGAGGGTTCGGTGCAGATGCATCCCGGGGAAATTTTTCTGGCGTATAGCGACGGCGTCACCGAACCGGAGAACGACTTCGGCGAATTCGGCGAAGAGCGGCTGATTGACCTGGTCCGCGACAATCGTCATCTCCCTCTGCCCCAGATCAGCCAGATCGTGACCATGGCCGTGGATGACTGGATCGGCGACAAGGAGCAGCCGGACGATGTGACGCTGGTGCTGGCGCGGGCGCGATAGAGCCCGCGGAGGGACGGACGCCTCGTCCGCCCGCGCGGAACGCCGCTCTTCGGGTTCTTGGTTCCCGAAAGCAAATCGCAGGGCTTCGCCCTGCCGGACGGACGAGGCCGTCCGTCGCTCCTCGAGCAAACTCGGTTGACACTGGCACCCTCTTGCAATAGTTTGGTGCGGCGTTATCTTCGCACTCAGGCGCGGGAGTAGCATAACCACGGCAATGCGCCGGGGCTCCATCCCGGAGATGTCGGTTCGATACCGTTCCTCCCGCCCCAGTTTTCCTGCGCGGATGAATGCCGAAGTTATCGCTTGGATATGACAACAGCGCGAGCCGTGACCGCGCCGTTGGCCAGCGTCCCGCCCAGGATCATGGAGCCGATCGGCGTAGGCAGGATTGCGCCGCCATCGGTGCGCGCGTCGGACGTATCTTCAGAGATTGTCTCCCAGCGATTGCCCTTCACGTCATAGTCAAAGGTGACGGGAGAAATTTCCGCGGGCTTTCCTTCAGAGTCCAAGCCCTTGTAATCGTGCGGCGCGGCGGTGCCTCCGGAAAAAAGGATCCTGCGGTCTTTCTCACCCGCGCCGGCTGCGATTCCGAACCGCGCTGACCCGGGATGCGGAGGCACTTTGCTCCAGGTAATCTTGTTGGGATCTTTCTTATCGATCCGGCCCATCCAGCACTCGTCCGACGCAACGTAGGGAGCGCCAGCCGCGGGATTCTTCTTCGCGCCATCAATCGATACGATGGTGTCGTCCGCCAGACCGCCGGCATTGCCGAAGACCGGCGTTCCTGGAAACGGCGTGGCCTGACTCCACGTGTTCGCCTCAATGTCATAAACCTGCACAATGTTCACCGGCCCGTTCTTCGATCGTCCGCCGACCAGATAAATGTAGCGATCGTGATTCAGGCCGATCACGGCGCGGTCCACGGGCACAGGGATGTCTTCGCCGCGATACCAGCGTTTCTCGTCGGGAAGGTAGGCGTTGACGTCACCCACAGTGGTTTCCGCGCCCTGATTGTCGAGAATGTATCCGCCAAAAAGAAAGATGTGACCCCTGGCGCCCACTGCGGCAGCTCCCAGCCGTCCCGCGACCCCCGGAACGGAACTCCCTTGGCTCCATTTCGCCCCTGATAGATGGAGGACGTAAACTTTGTTGGTAACGTCGTCCCAGGTTTTCCTGGGGCCGATGCCCATCAGCGAATAAACTTCCAGGCCACCGCGGATCGTCGCCGCTGCATTGCTCGAAACCGCCGCCGGCATGGGCGGAATTTTGGGCTGATCGGCGGCTAACAGCAGGACGGCGGACAGGGCCACGAGCAGGGCAAACGATTTTCTCATTGCTGAAATACTACGTCCTGGTTGGCCCTGCGGCAAAATCTGCCGCTGTCAGAACCACGTCTTACGGCGATACGCCCGGTATTCCTCGCCAAACGCAGCTTCAAGCACGCGAGCTTCTCTACGAGCGCGAATGGTTTGCGCGATGATTCCGAAGGCGACGACGAACCAGCCTTCGGGCCGCTGCAGTATCAAGACCATTCCTATCAGCAGAAGCATCCCGAAAACATAAATCGGATTGCGGAGCTTCGAGTAAAGTCCGGTGGTGACCAGATGGTGAGCCTCGGCCTTCACCGAAAATGATCGTCCGAGTTGGTAACGGGCGAGAGCCACCAGGCTGATACCTGACACGGCCAGCACCGTTCCGACATGGCGCTGAACATTCCACGGGCCGGTCCATGTGACCAGGAACCAGAGCAGGCAGCCGACGGCCACAACGAAGAGTCCGGTCCAGACGTAGAGGCGTCGTTCCTCGATTGCAGTACCCTCCTACGGCGGATCGCCGCAAGTGTCGACCTAATTTTGCCCAGTATTATTTGAACAGTCCCTGCCGTACACCGTGAATGAAGTCAGTATAGGCAGGAGTCTGACCGTTGGCCCGCATATGGCTCGCAATCTGGCCGCGATGGTAGGCCGAATGCATCACCACGTGAGTCAGAATGTCGACAATGTCGCTGGTCCAGTGTTCGCCCTTGCTGTTGGTATAAGTGATCGACTGGGACACGTCACCCGCCGTGATAAGGTCGAGAAACTCCAGCCACTGGCTACCCAGATTGGCCGCCAATTCCTCACACTGCTGAAGGTCGGGCTTGGGCCACACGGGAACGCTTTGCGGGATTTGCTTCAGCCGCTCCAGCCAGACCAATTCGGCCGCCAGAATATGTGCCATGAGTTGCAACGAGCGCTCGTTCGCGCTGCCCGCAGTCCGAATGGCCGCCAGAACTTCGCGGTTGGCCCACTCATCGTAGGAAAATTGGCGGCGCAGATAATCGGCAAGATTCACGAAACCGTCCTTAGTTGCCCCTGGCGGCGACTGCAGCCAATGTACTGCGCGGGTGCTCTTGTGGGCAACGTTGTAATCATCCTTTCACATTTCAGGATTAAACTGCTTAGTTGGAGATCGGCTGCAGTTTCAGCTCGGAGCGAGCCTGATCTCCCGAATATCGATATCAATATCGATATCAATATCAATATCAATATCAATGCCGCGCAAAGCATCCTCTCCGCAAAACCAAAACGAACCGCCAGAGGAAATCAGCGTTTCTCCTCGTCCATTAAAAGCCGCGACTTCACCGGCGTCAGGGAAAGCGGGTGGAGCGGACGATCTCGGCCGCCTTGCGTTGAAAGCCTGCTTGATCGCGCGCGATGCCGCCTTTAACGTCCGCGATCTGCTCACCAATTCGTCGCGCATGGCCTTCCTGGCAATCAAAGATTGCGAGAAGGAACTCGACCTGATCGAGCGCCAGATCGATGAACAGATGCCTGCAGCCATCACTCGAGTGAACGAAGTACGCGCCCGCCAGCTGCTCTCCAGTCTGAAATCGACCACCGACCTGGAGCGCATCGGCGACCTGGTCATGAGTGTGGCCATGCGGGCGCAGGCCCGAACCTCGAAGATGGCTGCCTCCGATGTGCGCCAGTTAGTGGAGATGTCTGCGGTGCTGCGCGAGATGCTCGATCTGATTCACAAGGGCTTCTCCACGCTCGATCTGGAATGCGCCCGCAAAGTGTTACAGATGGATAAAGAGATTGACCGCGTCTGCCATGCATTGTTCCAAAAGCATTTGGCGGAAACCGTAGTCCAGGGCGACTCCTCTCATTTCGAAGTGCTGCTCATGGCGCAAGCTCTGGAGCGCGCCGGCGACCACACCACCAACCTGGCGGAAGATCTTTACAGCCTGATCGAAGGCCGCAGCCTGCGGCATATGCCCAAGAAGAAGGCGGCGAATTGAGGAAGCGTATCAGTACTCAGTACTCAGTACTCAGTTTTTCTGGCAACAACTCCGCCGCAAACGCTGTGGAACTCCACGTTGAACGGGCGAACGAAGCAAGCCTATCCCGCATCACTCTGAGTACTGAGTACTGAGTACTGAGTACTGAGTACTGAGTACTGAGTACTGAGTACTGCTAACAAATTCATCGTTCGTTAACAATCCGGAAACATTCGAGCAACATTAGCCCAATAGAGTCATCCATACGCGCTATGAACCGGAAGACCTTGGACTTCGTCCGCACCTGAAACGACAGAATGCACCTGCCAGCGGAATCATACGCACGAACCACCAACGGCGCCCGGCCGGAATCTGTCCGCCCGGTGATCTTTGTGGTGGAGGATGAAGAGGACATCGCCCGCCTGATTTCTCACAATCTGCAGGCGGCGGGCTTCGAGGTGCAAAGCTTCGTAAGCGGCGCTTCTGTTTTGACCGAGGCGATGCGTGAAGCTCCCACGCTGTTTTTGCTGGACGTGATGCTGCCGGGCAGCGATGGCTTCGAGTTATGCCGCCACATCCGGCAAACCCCGGTGCTTTCGGCAACCCCTATCATTTTCCTTACCGCCAAAACTTCCGAAGCGGACCGGGTTAAGGGACTCGAACTCGGCGGCGACGACTACATCACCAAGCCCTTCAGCCCGCGTGAACTGGTAGCCCGCATCCGCAGCGTGTTGCGTGGCCTGGGGCAGGCCCCGGCGCCCAGCGAAATGATGCGCCTGGGCGAACTCGAGATCGACGTGTCGTCGATGACCGTGCAGGTGCAGGGACGCAACGTTATGACCACAGTGCGCGAGTTCCGCCTGCTGGAGTATCTGGCCACCCATCGCGGCCGAGTTCTCACTCGCGATCAACTGCTCGACGCGGTGTGGAAAGAAACTCCGTTTGTTACCCCGCGCTCGATCGACGTTTATATCCGCCGCCTGCGCGAGAAGATCGAGCCCGATCCCCGCCATCCGCAATATCTAAAGACCCTGCGCGGCATCGGTTATCGCTTCGAAGTGCCGAGATAAGTACTGCGGTAGCCCACGCAATCCCCTCGGCATCCTTCGTGTCCTCTGTGGTGAGTCGCCCTGTGTCCTCCGTGTCCTCTGTGGTTATTCCCCTCGAATCCCCCACGCTCCAGCCCGCATCCTTTATCCTAGTAGCTGCACTCCATCTCTACACAATATGACTCCGAAATCCAAGCCATCCAACGGAACCGCCGTCCTCGACAAGCCAAACGCCGACCGCGAGCGCATCTTCAACGCCTATCGCCAATGGGGATACCTCGAGGGTGATCTCGACCCCCTTGGCTTCCTCCGCCCTCGCGAAACTCCAGAACTGGAGCGCGAAGGCGAGTACGCCCGCGAAGCTCGCGCCATTTATTCCAGCACCATCGGCGTCGAGATCAACCACATCTACAATCCCGAGCGCCGCCGCTGGGTCTACGAACAGATGGAGTCGGGAGCATATGAGGTCAGAGACAAAGATCAATCGCGCATTCTCGATCTGCTCACCCGTGCCGACATCTTTGAGCAGGTGATGCAGCAGCGTTATCTGGGCAGCAAGCGCTTCTCCCTCGAAGGCACGACCGCGCTGATCCCGTTAGTTGACGAGGTTCTCGACACCGCCTCGCGTCTCGGCGCCGAGGAATTGGTCATGGGGATGAGCCATCGCGGACGCCTCAACGTGATCGCCCACGTCGCCCAGCGTCCTCCCGACGAAATTTTCGCCGGCTTCGAAGACGTCGACCCGCGCAGCGTGCTCGGTTCCGGCGACGTGAAATATCACATGGGCGCGACCGGCGAGTACAAAACTCACAGTGGCGGAAGGGTTCACATCCATCTGGTCTCGAACCCCAGCCATCTCGAAGCCGTGGATCCCGTCACCGTCGGCCGCACCCGCGCCAAGCAGGATCGCACCGGCGAAGGTGGACGCGAAAAATATCTCCCGCTCATCGTCCACGGCGACGCCGCATTCGCCGGGCAAGGCATCCTCGCCGAGACCATGAACTATGCCGATCTCCCCGGCTACACGGTTGGCGGCACCGTCCACGTCATCGTCAATAATCTCATCGGATTCACCACCAGCTATACCGAAGAGCACTCGACCCGCTTTGCCGCCTGCATCGCGCGCCGCCAGTCAATTCCCATCTTTCACGTCAATGGCGAAGACGTCGACGCCGTCGTGCGCGTCGCCCGCATGGCCACCGAGTATCGCTACAAGTTCGGCACCGACGTAGTTATCGATTTAATCGGATATCGCCGCCACGGCCACAGCGAAGTCGACGATCCCACCATCACCCAGCCGCTGCTCTACAAGAAGATCAAGGAGCATCCGCCGCTGTGGGAAATTTACGCCGACGACATTGGAGCGACTGACGCACAGTCGCGCGCCGAAGCCATCCGCGCCGAATTTGATGCCGCCCAGAAAAAAGCCGGAGCCATCAAGCAAAAACCCATGATGCGCGACCTGCCCAGTTACTGGGACCAGTACTACGGCGGCCTCTACAAGCCGGAGTTCGAAGTCGAAACCGGTCTCTCGCCAGAAGAATTATCCGAACTGACCACGCGCCTGACCACATATCCGGCGGGCTTTCACATTCATCCCAAAGTAAAGAAGCTGCTGGAACAGCGCGCCGAAATGGGCGCAGGCAAGCGCCCGGTGGACTACGGAATGGCCGAAGCTCTCGCTTTTGCGAGTCTTGTGAAGTCTGGCATCCCTGTGCGCCTCAGCGGACAGGACACGCGTCGCGGCACCTTCAACCAGCGCCACTCCGTCCTCATCGACACCGAAAACGAAAACGAATTCGTACCACTGGAAAACATCGCGCCGGGCCAGGCCCGTTGCGAAATCTACAACTCCACGCTTTCCGAAGCCGGTGTTCTCGGCTTCGAATACGGCTATAGCCGCGACTATCCCGAATCGCTTGTCCTGTGGGAAGCGCAGTTCGGCGACTTCGTCAACGTCGCCCAGGCCATCATCGACCAGTTCATCAGCGCCGGCGAAGCCAAGTGGAACCTGCTCTCGGGCGTGGTCATGCTCCTGCCCCACGGCTACGAAGGCCAGGGACCGGAACACTCCAGCGCGAGAATCGAACGCTTCATCCAGCTCGCAGCGAAACACAATATCCAGATCGCGCAACCCAGCAACGCCGCCCAATATTTCCACTTGCTACGCCGTCAAGCTCTACGCCACTGGCGAAAGCCCCTGGTCGTCTTCACGCCCAAGAGCATGCTGCGCCATCCCGACGCCAGCTCTCCAATCGAAGATTTCACCCACAAGAATTTCCTGAACGTCATTCCCGACACCGAGGTCGGAGAAGCCGACCGCATCCTCATCTGCACCGGAAAGATCGGCCACGAACTTCAGGCCGAACGCAAGAGAAGAAAAGACACTTCGACAGCAAT
>Ga0302324_100026496_pt1 | contig 11073 bp, 14 predicted proteins | sample Palsa_T0_1_FD_201949 | JGI IMG/M metagenome (GOLD analysis project Ga0302324, IMG submission 201949) | Peat permafrost microbial communities from Stordalen Mire near Abisko, Sweden - Palsa_T0_1 | ecosystem: Environmental > Terrestrial > Soil > Palsa > Peat permafrost | place: Sweden: Abisko... | reverse complement strand
CGAGCGGGCGACAAGATCGAGATACGCGGCTTTGGCAGCTTCCGAACCCGCCAGCGCAAGCCACGCATGGGCCGCAATCCCAAGACGGGCGAAAAGGTCGAAGTGCCCGCCAAGAAGATTCCTTTCTTCAAGCCCAGCAAGGAGTTAAAGGATCTAGTGAATGAGGGAATCGCCGATGCGACAGCGGTGCCTCCACCTGCGACCGCACCGCCTATGGCATAGAAATGAAAAAGTGAGAGCAAGAATGCAGAAGTGGTGAATCGGCTTCTAGTTCTGCATTCTGACCTCTGATTTCTGATTTCTAGCTTGGCCTCAGCTACGGATTCCCACGACGCCCATCATCCGACCGGTCTTGCCCTTCTCGGCGCGATAGGAAAACAATAAGTCTGGGCGACAGTTCGTGCATAACGGCGAGGCTTCGATACTGTTCGCCGGCACGCCCACCCCCAGCAGTTGTTGACGATTGGCTTCCACCAGGTCGAGAAAAATCCTCTTCGGCAAACCATTGTGACCGGGCGGGCGCGCCGTGAGGAACAACATGGGATATTTTTCGCGTGCGGGATCGGACGGCTCGACTTCGCGGAAAAGCTTCGCCGCGTAAGCGAATTGCGACTCGAACTTTTCGCGAACCTCCTCGCCCACTTCATAACAGCAGCCGTGAATGCCGGGACCAATCGCGGCCTTGAGATCTCGAGGCCGGCTGCCGAACCAGCGGCGCATCTCGCCCACTCCCTTCTCGACGATCCGCTGAACCGTACCCCGCCAGCCAGCGTGAAACACGCCCACTGCGCGGCGCTTGAGGTCGACGAGAATGATGGGCAGGCAATCGGCAGTCTGAATGCCGAGCAACAAGCCCGGAATTGCCGAGATCAAGCCATCGCCGACCAGTTGCGATTCGGCACCGGAGTCGACGAAGCGGATGATGTCGGAATGGACCTGGCGCAGCGTGACCAGCGGCCAGAGGTGAGAGCGAGAGTTCCGAGGGCCGCTCCCCCGCTCACGGCCGGCACCGAGTTGTCGGAGAAATGCCGCGCGGTTGCGCTCAACTGCGGTTTTGGAGTCCTCTCGGGTGAATCCCAGGTTGAGCGCGTTGCCTCCGTATGCCCGGGAGAATCCCCCCAAACGCGCGGAGAATCCGTGGACGAGCCAGGGAAGTTTGCTCAGGTGTGAGGCGCTAACAATGTTTGGTTTCGCTGGTTTGGGACCCGGGTTCGGCACCGAACCATGTTAACCGAGCGAACCACCGCCCGGCGCGCAATCGTGCGTTTCACAAGTAATATGTATGCAGTTTCACGCGCCAGACATTTTTTCTTCCTCCACCAAACAGAGTGCGCCAAGCAATTGCATCCTCACCTTGATTTCAACGGCGAAGGCGGGTGTCTGGGAAGGATTTCATGAGACTCACCGCAGCGCTTGATCTGCGACACATCCTCGGCAGATCCATTTGCCCGCGCCGCCTCACTCCGCTATAGTTTTGCTAGCCATGTTTGGGGACTTCACCGCCACCGACCGCTGGAGCAAGAAGCCGGTTCACTGCGTCTATCAAGCGCTGATCGTCGCCATTGCCACGCGGCACGCCGATGCTGTCGACATCAAGTTTCTGGTTGATGGAAGAACCGTCTGGGTAGCGCTGCCGCACCCGGCGTGGGTGGAGTACAAGAAGCGCACCGGCAGAGCCATCACGGATCCGCTCGCCGTCGAAATTGCCGGCCATTATCTGAAGGCCGCGCTCCAGGCCGGCGAAGGCCTGGGCCGTGACATGTATTCGCTCACTGTCGAGGAAACACTGGCCCACCTCGAAGCGGTGGTTGTCGCGATGCAGGCGCAAGTCCCCGCGTAGAGTCGCCGGGTTCTCAGGCCTCTTGACACCAGCCCCTTACAAACCCGTTGAACGCCGATTTCATAGATTGTCCGCGTGCTGTCGCCCTGCTCACGCCTTCTTGATCAGACGGCTTAGCCAGATCAGGAAGACGGCGCCCACAATTGCGACCAAAATGGTGCCGATCAAGCCGCCGGCATAGATGCCGAGGGCGCCCAGGAGCCATCCGCCGACGACCGCACCGACGATGCCGAGGACGATATCCATGAGCGGACCGTAGCCGCCGCCCCTCATGATCTTGCCCGCAGCCCAGCCCGCGATCAGCCCAACAATGATCCACCAAATGAGACTCATGAGCATGCGATCCTCCTGTGAACTGCCGGAATTCTGAGCTGCAGCGCACCTGCGATGGCCCCTTCCAAGAACGGGCCGCGGGGCTGACGCCGCAAGCGTGGTGCTGGGCAGACTAATGACCCTCACGCCAATCTGTCAAGCACCTGTCCGTGGTCTCCTGCATGCCTTGCCGTTTGTGGTTAAATCAAGCCATGTTTGCCCGCAAGATTCGCGTCGAGTACGAAGACCAGGGCCAGAGGCTTCCCTGTCCGCTGAAATGGCTGGACAGCTTCTCCATGCGCAACTTCACGAATTCGAGCGTGTTTGACGACACCCTGCCGGTTTCCGACGGGCACATGGAGATCGGCACAAACGTCCCCTTGGAGCAACTCCGCGAAGCCATGGAGGACTGGTTCGGGCGCAAGGGATATCGGCCAAAGGACTCGAAGTTGTCACTGGAGGAGAGGTGAGGACTTGGTTTCCGTGGTTATTAGTTGTCGTAGTGCAGCAGTGACATTACCTCGTAGCCTTTGAGCTTCTCCCGCCCGCCGAGGAAATCCAATTCCACAACAAAGCCGAGTCCGGCAATCTCCGCGCCGAGGAGAGACGCCAGCTTGGCAGTGGCCTCGGCGGTGCCCCCGGTGGCCAGCAGATCGTCCACGATCAGCACTCGCTGGCCTTTCTGGATGGCGTCCCTGTGCATCTCGAGCGAGTTGGTGCCGTATTCGAGCGCGTAATCGAACCTCACGGTTTCGGCGGGAAGTTTGCCAACTTTGCGGACGGGAACAAATCCAGCATTCAGGCGGTATGCCAGCGCAGGAGCGAAGATGAAGCCGCGAGCTTCCATGCCCAGAACAAGGTCGATTTTCTGATCGAGATAGTGCTCGGAAAGCCCATCGACAAGCGTGGCGAAGCCGACCTTGTCCTTGAGCAGAGTCGTGATGTCGTAGAAGAGAATCCCCTTCCTGGGGAAGTCGGGAACTTCGCGGATCAGCCGCTTGAGTTGGTCAGCATTCAGCCTTGGGTTGGGAGACAATCTACCACGCTCCTTCAATGCGAAATGAACTGATACCGGCGGCTGGGCGGGCCTCCGATTCTTCAACACCGTCGACGCGCGCGGCGCGCGGCCCCTCCCGCAGGCGCGAGCGCAAGCCGGAGAGCTGGTCGCGGGTTCCCTGCGCCAGGATCTCAACACTGCCATTGGCGTTGTTGCGCACCCAGCCGGCAATGCCGAGGATGTGCGCCTCGTGCTCCACAAACCAGCGGAATCCGACGCCCTGCACGCGTCCGCGGACCACAAAGCGGCGGGCTTCGATCGCCTTTTCAGTAGAGGTCATCGAGTGAAACAAGAATGCAGAAGTTAAGGAAGTCGGAATGCAGAATGAAAAGGAGGATTCGGTTCTAAGTTCTGCATTCTGCTTTCTGACTTCTGCTACGCCCGCGACAAATACACACCCTCAGCCGTGTCCACCTTGATCTTCTCACCTTCATTGATGAAGGGTGGCACCTGCACCACCAGCCCGGTCTCAGTCTTCGCAGCTTTGGTGACGCTCGATGCGGTCGCGCTCTTCAGACCAGGCTCAGTCTGGACCACGGTGAGCTCCACGGTCTGCGGCAGCTCAATGCCCACGGCCTTGCCATCGAAGAATTCTACTTTGATCTCGAGGTTGGCGATCAGGTAATCGACGGCGTCGCCCAGAACCTCCTTGGAGAGATGTGTCTGCTCGTAGTTGGAGGTATCCATGAAATAGTAACTGTCGCCGTCGGCGTAGAGAAACTGCATGTCGACCTCGTCCACGTTGACCTTCTCGATCGGGTCGGGCGAGCGGAAACGGTGCTCGAACATGGCGCCGGTACGAAGGTTGCGCAGCTTGGCCTGAATGAAGGCACGCAGGTTGCCGGGGGTGCGGTGTTCGACGCTGAATACAGAGTGCAGATCATTGTTGTGCTTGATGATCATGCCGGGGCGCAGTTGGGTGGCAGGGATCGACATCGCTGGAAACAATCTCCTAAAAAATTAAGCGCGGTTTGCTGAGCTGACGGAAGGCGGCCAGTCACATTGTCCGCCGCACAAGGGCCAAAAAACTTATTTTACACTCAGGTCGTCGGAAAGGAAACCTTCCGAAAGCGGCATTCATCGTAATGGGACCATATTCGTCGCCCTTGGGTAGATTCGCGCTCACCCTTGTGGAGGACTAGAATTGCAGCTGGCGGGATATGCAGCCGGAACAGAATTGGGCCCGGCATTTTCTGCCACATGGAAATGAGGTCAAAATCATGCGCTTGGGACGGTATGAATCTTCCGAGGGAAACAACGTAGGGACGGCCATCACTTTCTTTCTTATTGGGCTCGGTGCGGGCGCCTTGGCGGCTCTGGCGCTTGCCCCGAAAACAGGCAAGCAATTCCGTCGCGATTTGAGACGCGGCTACGACGACGCCAAAGACACGCTGCAGGACTGGAGCGAAGAGGCCAAGGACCGAGTCCGCGACGCGAAGGAACGGGTACGCGACGTGGCCGAGCGCGGCGCCGATATGGCGGAAGATCTGCGCGACCGAGCGCGCGAGAAAGTGGAACCGCTGCGGCGGATTGTCAATCGCGGGTAAGAGCCAGTCTTCAAGCTCTGAACCGCGGATGTCGTTGGCCCCAGTTGCTAGCGTCAGTCCTAGCGGAAGATTGCCGCGAAAAACCTTCCGACCCGCCGCAGCAGGCGATGGCGCTCAGGCTCAGGCTGCGTGCTGGCCGCCGGGGCAGGCGGCGGTTGCACCTGCGCCTCGAGCCGGACTGGCGTGGTTGGTGATGCCACCACTGGCAGCACTGCCGCCTCGTCTGCAGGTCCCGGTGGGGGACGTTTCTTAGCCTGGAAGACAATGGGAGCATCGACCTGGATGTGAACGTCACCCGGCTGCGAAGGCGGCAGGGGCTGGATTTCCGGACCGTTCGAGAGCGTCTGGGCTAAGGTAATATTCGGCGACAAGTCGGAATCTGGAATCGGCGTCGCCGGAGACTTATCCGTTCGCAGCAAGGGCACGGGGGGCGGGCAGCCACATTCCAACGGGACCTCGGTGTCGACCTTATCGATGCGTCCCGAACGAAACACCGCCTGCTCGGTCGGTTTCACGTGATAGGTGCGATCGCTCATCAACTCCGAGACGATTGCCGAAGAGGTGTTGCCCTGCAGCGCCCGCACGCAAGTATTGCCCCGCGAGTCTGTGCTGACGGCGAAGTGGAATTCTCCCGGGCCAGCGAACAGGATGCGGAAGTCCGGAGTGAGCACGGTATCGGTCGAAGTATCTAGAGCATAGTGTGTCTCGAGCGCCCCCGTGCTCATGCCCAGCATCAAGTCTTTCGCACTCTTCGAAGGTGTTACCGAAACCGTTGTTCCCGGGCAAACTCGGACTTCGCCTCCTCTCGACAATGCCAACACCGCGGTGTCGCTCCCGGCGGTCAGGGATGATCCTGCCGCGAACCGTTTGTCGGCTAGTACAACCTCGCCAACCCCGCTCGTAACGGGCACGAACGCCGGCGCGGCAGCCGGCACGAACGAGAGCGCTTGCGGAGGCTGGGATGGCGACTTCTTATTGGCCGCATTGGAGTATTCGGGGGCCTTGAGTCTCAACATCAGGCGGTTGCCCGCGACGTCCCAGCTGTAGCCGTAGGGAACGAGCAGGTCCAGCACAATCCTCACCACGGGAGGTTCTATCTGGTATTGCTCAGTCCTTAAGGTCAGAACATCTTCCTGCAGCACGGGAATCCGCTTACGCTTCAGTCCCATGCGCGCGTTGGAGAGGTCCATAACCAACCGCGGGGGCGAATCGAGCATCTGAATCGTGGGCACTACGGGGTGTGTGGAAACAACTTCCACTGCCGTGACACCCTGGTCGTGCACGACGCGCACACCGGTGACGACCGCCGGTTCAGATTGGGAGGAGCTGGTTTTTTGAGGTCCCGTATTTTGCGACCAGCCCGTCGTAACCACCAGCGCCGCCAGCAGCACAACGACAACAAATTGGATGCCAGATCGCGGCAAAGAAATCCCCTGAGAAGGAGGAACAGTTGAGCCTTTAAAAGCAACCTTATCACTTGTCAGGAACTGAAAGAAGTGGTGGGATCACGGGCGCTACTGAAAAGGTCGCGGAATTCCCGAAGCCGGATTCAGCTCTGGGGCAGGAATTCGTACTCTTCGATGACTGCGGCCACGGCCATCTTGCCCTCGACGGGATTGTCCTCGACCCGCACCACACGCCCTTTGCATTGCACGCGGATACTCTCGGTAAGCGTAATTTCAGGGGGGAGTGTGAGCGTGAAGCCAATCGACGCGCCTTGCTCGATGGGTGATTTCAGATAAAGGCAAATGCCGCGCGCGCTCACGTCGCGGATTTCGGCGGATTCGCCGTCGTTTGAGTTTTCGTCGCGGGCGACCGATACCGGAATCCGGAGCGCGAAGCGTCGTGCAGCCCTTTTCTCTTGGGCCTCTGCCATGCGTTACTCCAAGCGAATGAAGTGAAAGCTGCTTATGTTCAAGGATGACGCTGCGGGCGTGTTCGGTCAATACCACCCTTGGGCCGGGGTCGTGGCCCCTTCCGGCAGGGCAGGGATGAAATCTTCTTCCCCCGAACACTTGAGATCGTTCCGAGTCTGGTTCAGCGACAGGCGTAGCTGCGTGTAAACTGCAAGCAGGATGGTCCGGGTGGTCTTCGTTCTCGACAACTACGACTCGTTTACCTACAACCTGGTGCAGTACCTCGGAGAACTCGGGGCGAAGGTCGAGGTGCGCCGCAACGACCAGGTCACGGTGGCTGACATCGAGGCCATCGAACCCGAGAGCATCGTGATCTCGCCCGGTCCATGCACTCCGCAACAGGCGGGCATCAGCATCGAGCTGATCCGCCACTTCGCGGGCAAGCTGCCTATGCTCGGCGTTTGCCTGGGGCATCAGGCTATCGGCGCGGCTTTTGGCGGCAATGTGGTGCGCGCTCCTCACCTGATGCACGGCAAGACCAGCGCGGTCACGCACGACAACCAAACCATCTTTCACGGCCTGCCCACGCCCATGACGGCCACTCGCTATCACTCACTCATCGTGGAGGAAAAAGACCTGCCGGCAGAGCTGGAAGTCAGCGCCTGGACCACAGAAAAAGACGGCTCACGCACGATCATGGGCTTGCGCCACCGGCGATTTCCGATCGAAGGGGTGCAGTTTCATCCCGAGAGCGTGCTGACGGATGCGGGAAAAAAGCTGATGACCAATTTCTTAAAGCAGTGAGCATTGAGCGTTGGGCTTAAGCAACCGCCGATCCTGGTCGGGTTCTAACGCCGAGGACATCGATCCCTGTCAAAAACAAAACCGCCATGGCGGCGGTACGACCTAACAGGGACCAGCATCTTGAGTTCGTGAGCCCTGTTGGCGGTTGGCCACTCACAATTAGTTAGCCGCCGCCTCGAGCCATCTCCACCGCCCGCAGCAGCGCCTGAGCTTTGTTCATCGATTCCTCGAATTCCCGCGCGGGGTCGGAATCCGCCACGATGCCTGCTCCTGCCTGCAAATATGCGTGGTTGCCTTGCATGAGCATGGTGCGAATGCCGATGCAGGAATCCAGGTTCCCGGCAAAATCGGCGTACAGCACCGATCCGCCATAAATGCCGCGGCGCACCGGTTCCAGTTCTTCGATGATCTGCATGGCGCGCACTTTAGGTGCTCCGCTGAGCGTGCCCGCGGGAAAACAAGCGGCGAAGGCGTCGAGCGCGCCGAGATCCTCACGCAGTGTGCCTTCCAGCGCCGAGACCATGTGCATCACGTGGGAGTAGCGCTCCACATACATCAAGTCCTTCACCTTGACCGAGCCATAGTCGCTCACCCGCCCGAGATCGTTGCGGCCGAGATCGACCAGCATGACGTGCTCGGCGCGTTCCTTTTCGTCGTTTCGCATTTGCTGTTCCAGGCGCAGGTCTTCGGCCTCGTCGCGTCCGCGCGGATGGGTGCCGGCGATGGGGCGATATTCCAGCTTGCGTCCGGTCACCCGCACGAGCATCTCGGGCGAAGAGCCGAGGATTTCCCTCTCTCCCATCCTCAGAAAATAAAGATACGGCGAAGGATTCACCTGGCGCAGCGCGCGATAAAGATCGAACGCCTCAATCCCCGGGATGAAGTCGAGCCGCTGCGAAAGCACCACCTGAAAAATGTCGCCCGCGGCAATGTAGTCTTTGCATCGTTCCACGCTGCGTAGAAAGTTCGCGCGCGTGGTTCCGGCGTGGATCTTGAGCTTCCCCGGCTTGGCCTTCCGGGCTTTGCGCCACATCGCCGGGCGTAATCCCGCGGCCAGCTTTTGTTCGAGCCCGGCAATATCGCGCACTGCCCGGTCATAGGCTCGACGAGGACTCTCCCGCGAAACATCCGCCGCAGCCACGATGTGAATCTGGTGGCGCAAGTGATCAAAAGCCAGCAACCGGTCGAAGAACATCAGTTCGCAATCTGGCAGCGAGAGGTCGTCCTTGGCATGTTCGCCAATGTTTTCCAGTTGCCGCACCACGTCGTAGGAAAAATACCCGACGGCCCCGGCGGTGAACGGCGGCAGCCCGGGCATCGCGGCCGGCTGATGCTCGCCCAGCAAAAGCTTCAGGAACTCAAAGACGTTCCCCTCGTGCCGTTCGCGCCTCCGCCCGCGTTCCACCTCGATGGCAGAACCCCGTGCCCGCAGCCGCATGGAGGGGCGCGCGCCCAGGAACGTGTAGCGGCCGATCTGCTCGCCGCGCTCGACCGACTCCAGCAGAAAGGCGTGCGGTTCGTTTTCCGCAATCGACAGAAAAGCCGAGACCGGCGTGAGCAGGTCGGCGCTCACCGAGTTCACCACCGGCACCAGCGTTGCCAACCGCGACAGGCGCAGGAATTCTTTGTAGTCGGGGACCATAATGAATGGAAAGACTCGCCGGATAGGACCGGCCAGCGGTTCATTATAGGGGAGGCGCTGGCAGGCCATTCTTCTTAAAGGCGCAACGTGGCACAGAATCGAGGCCTTTTGGCTTACGAATCCGGGCAGTTCGGAGATAAGGTCGGGGCAGCTTTACGCGGCACGGCTCTATCAAACCAAGATTAACTCCATGTACACATCGGCTCGCGCATATGGGGAAGGGACGATGCGGTCGTCAGGGATGTGCTTGAATCCCAGCGATTCATACAATCGAATCGCGGGCGTCAGCACGTGGTTGGTCTCGAGATAAAGTCTTTGCGCGCCAGCATTTCGCGCCTCCTCGATCGCGCGATGAAGCAGCCTGCGACCGATTCCGGCTCCCTGGTGCGAGGGTTCGACGGCCATCTTGGCCACCTCAAATTCTTTGTCGTTGAGCCGAATCAGGGCGCAGCAGCCGACGCATCGTTCATTGGCGGTGGCGAAGAAAATCCTGCCCCCCGCATCCAGAATCGTCGTCTGTGGATCTCGAAGAACCGGCGCCTCCTTTGGCTCTATACGGAAGAATCGGGTGATCCATTCTTCATTGAGCCTTCGGAATGCCGCCGCATCCCCTGGCAGGAACTGGCGGATGTCGATTTCGGTGGCCGGCGGGGACGGTTGGCTAGCGAAAGTCATAGGCGTAACCCTCCTTCATCATTTGACGATAAAATCGGCGACGGGGATATGTCCAATATCTGAAACATCTCAACTAAGATGAACTGGATATGAAACGAGAAATTGAATTCAGGCATTTACGTTACTTTCTCGCGGTCGCCGAAACTCTGCATTTCAGCAGGGCGGCAGCGCAGTTGGGGATGGCGCAACCGCCACTGAGCCAGCAGATCCGGAGCCTTGAACGGATGTTGGGCTTTCCCCTGTTCGATCGCACAACCCGCGGTGTCCGGCTGACCAAGGTTGCTCAATATTTCAGGGAACGTGCGCTCGATAGCGTCACGAAGATACAGGACGACGTGGAAATGGCGCGGCGGTTGGGCCGGGGTCAGGAAGGCGTTCTGACGGTGGGATTCAGCGGTTCCGTCATGCTCACCACATTGCCCCAGGCAATCGAACGCTATCGCCGCCTGCATCCGAAGGTTCAGTTGCGGTTACGCGAACTGGTCACTGCCGAGCAAGCGTCCTCACTGCTGGATGGAAGCCTGGATCTAGGCTTCCTTCGCGACGGCGAACCGCGGGACGGGCTTTCGATTGAATCAATCCTGCGAGAGCGATTCATTGCCGTACTCCCAACTCGTCACGAACTTGCCGCTAAGACCGCAATTCGTCCCGGAGATCTCCGCAACGAGTCGTTTGTACTGTTCGCGCGCCGGATGGGCCCGCTCGCTTTCGATCGAACTCTCGCATGCTGTGAAGCGGAAGGGTTCCGGCCAAATGTGGTGCAGGAGGCTCCCCAGTGGCCAACTGTGGTTCGCCTGGTTGCCGCCGGCTCCGGGATCTCTTTAGCTCCGGCCTGTGTCGCAAATTTCGCAATGCCGGGAGTCGTCTACAAGAAGGTGCGTTCTCGCCATTGGACTTCGATTGACATTGGGTTGAGGCCTAAGCTCGACAATCCAGCGATCGAAGCCTTTCTGGGCATCGTGCGCAGACAATTCTCGAAGAAGGAACCCAGCGCGGCGCCCCGCCGGGCAGGCGCCTTCGGAAATAGTGGCCGGTGAACCAATTCGGCAATTGACGGACGCATCGCTTAGTCCGAAGATGTTAAGGTAAAATCTCAAGCAACTGGGCCCGGGTGCGGTTTCGAGCCTATGCGGATTAAGTTCTGGGGCGTTCGCGGTTCTACGCCGACCCCACAACCCGAGAATATGCGTTATGGAGGCAACACCTCCTGCGTCGAAGTGCGTTTCGGCGACCGCATCTACATCTTCGATTGCGGCACCGGATTCCGCGTGCTCGGCCAGCAACTGCAAAATGAGTTCGGCGACCGGCCCTTTTCCGCCCATGTCTTCGTATCCCACTTT
>Ga0302324_100026492_pt1 | contig 11073 bp, 10 predicted proteins | sample Palsa_T0_1_FD_201949 | JGI IMG/M metagenome (GOLD analysis project Ga0302324, IMG submission 201949) | Peat permafrost microbial communities from Stordalen Mire near Abisko, Sweden - Palsa_T0_1 | ecosystem: Environmental > Terrestrial > Soil > Palsa > Peat permafrost | place: Sweden: Abisko... | reverse complement strand
GTGGCCTGCGGGCAGATCGACCAGGCGCGCCGCATCGGCGATGCGCTGCTGCTGGCGCTCGATCATGATCGGTACTGGCATGATGGCCGGCTGCGCAACGGCTATGCCGCGGGCGCAATTTCCACCGCGCCGCTCAGACTCGCTGGCTGGTGGGACCTGAAATCACAACGCTGGCTGGAGGACGATTACCAGGCCGGCAGCGATAGCGGCAACATGGCCTGGGCCATGCTGGCGCTGCTGACGCTGCATGCGGTGAGCGGCGATCAACGCTATCGCGATGGCGCGCTGCGTCTGGCACGCTGGGTGGAGGGCACGCTCGATACACGCGGCGCCGGCGGATTCATCGGCGGCTACTTCGGCCATGAACCCGCGCCGCAGCGCCTGCACTGGAAGTCCACGGAACACAACGCCGATCTGGCCGCAGCCTTCGCACGGCTGGCGCGTGCGACTGGGGATGCGCATTGGCAGCAGCGCGCAGGGATCGCGGCGGATTTCGTCGGCGCCATGTGGAATGCCGGTTGTGGCTGCTTCGCGGTGGGCACGGCCGAGGACGGCGTCACGGTCAATCCGCTGCTGGCACTCGACGCTCAGGTGTGGCCGTTGATGGCAATGTCCGGCGATGTGAAACGGCGCGGGTCCGTGCTGCAGACCATCGAGCACAGGCTGCGTTTCGAGGCCGGCTATACCTACAGCGAGGCCGGCGGCGGATTGTGGATCGAGGGCACGGCACAAGTGGCCGTGCTGCTCGAACTGCTGCACCGGCAGGCGCGCGCGCGCGCGCTGCGCGCCGCGATCGACGGCCAGCGCACGTTGGGCGGCGGCTATTACGCCAGCGGCGCGGAGGCCACGCCCACGGGCTTCATGCTGGCGACCGACCCCACCAAGCCGCGAGTTTATTTTCATCTCGAGCATCTGGGCGCGTCCGCGTGGGCGGCGCTGGCTGATCAGGGCTACAACCCGTTTACCGGCGGTCGTAGCCTGCCGCCGTGACGGGTAGAATTCCGGCTCAGCGTTCACGCACTGTTGGCGCAGGAGTGGGGGACTTGAAAGCGTTGGTGAGCACCGAATGGCTGGCAGCCCAGCTGCAGTCGCAGGATCTGATCGTGTTCGACGCCAGCTGGTACATGCCGGCGGAGGGCCGCGATCCACGGGCGGAATATCGGCTCGCACATATTCCCGGCGCGCTGTTCTTCGACATCGATGCGATCGCGGATACGGAGTCGACGCTGCCGCACATGGCGCCCACCGCGGCACGGTTCGAGCACATGATCGGTGGCCTCGGGGTCTCCGCTGCCAGCCGCGTGGTCTTTTACGATCAAAAGGGCGTGTTTTCGTCGGCGCGCGGCTGGTGGCTGATGCGTCTGTTCGGCCATGAACGCTGTGCGGTGCTCGACGGTGGTCTGCCGAAGTGGCGCCGCGAGGGGCGGGCGCTCGAGCACGGGGCGGGACGCTCGCCGGTGGCGGCCGTGTATCGTGCCAGCTTCAACGCGCGCTATCTGCGGGGCCTGGGAGATGTGCTGGAAAATCTGCAGTCGCGGCGCGAGCTCATGCTCGATGCGCGTGCGGCCGATCGTTTTCATGCGCGCGTACCCGAGCCTCGTGCCGGACTGCGCGCGGGTCACGTGCCAGGCAGCCGCAGTCTGCCCTATACTGAGCTGTTGAGCGCCGAGCAGACGCTGCTGCCGGCAGACCAGCTGCGCGCGCGCTTCGAGGCAAGTGGCGTCAGTGAGCACAGTGCCGTGGTGACCAGCTGCGGTTCCGGACTGACGGCGGCAGTGCTGAACCTCGGCCTGGAAGTGGCTGGCCTGCCGATGGGCGCCCTGTACGACGGTTCCTGGAGCGAATGGGGCGCGCGGGCGGAGACTCCCATTGAAGTCTGAGCTCCTGGCCAGCAGTGCGACGCCGTGCGTGGCGCGGCCCTGCTCAATCAATTAGGGTAGAGGCCAATCCCCAAGATCACTCACCCATGGACGCGGATACACCATCCTCCGCCGGCGACACAGTCCCGAGCGCGAAGCCTCACAAGTTCGACGGCCTGCGACTCATTGCGCTGCTGAAATTCGGCAAGGCGCTGCTGCTGATTGCGACCAGCTACGGTGTCCACGAGATGCTGAACGCGGCGCTGGTCGAGCGCCTGTACAACTGGTCGCGCGACCTGAGCGATGACCGTTTCGAGCGCAAGCTGCTGATGCGGGCATTGACCTGGGTCGAGGGGCTGGGGGCGAAGAAAATCCAGATTTTCCTCGCGGTGACCGTGGCCTATACGGCAGTGGTGTTGGCCGAGGGTACCGGCCTTTGGTTGCGGCGCGCCTGGGCCGAATGGCTGACCGTCATTGCGACCGGCTCGCTCATTCCGTTCGAACTCTGGGAACTGATTACGCGGCCGCCCGGGCGTCGGTTGCCGATAGCGGTCACGTTCCTGCTCAACGTGGTCATCGTCTGGTACCTCGCGCGGCTACTGCGCGGACGGGGCGCGCAGCATCAAAATCCAGGCGGATAACCACGTGCTTGCGCCGGACGTGCGATCGATCCTCTGGGCCCTGTGCGGCGCACTGTGCGGCGCCATAGCCCTGGCAGCGGCAGCAGCGCCGCCATCGCCGCACTACGCGTTGATCAAGGAGATCCGGCTGCCTGGCGACGGTGGTTGGGATTACCTGTCGATCGATCCTGCGGCACGGCGTCTGTATGTTGCGCATGGCGATCATGTCGATGTGATCGACATCGATCATTACACGCTGATCGGCAGCATCGCCGATACTGCGGGTGTGCACGGCGTTGCGATTGCGCACGAACTGGGCCGGGGATTTGCCAGCGACGGTAAGGCCTCGCAGGCCAGCGTATTCGACCTGAACAACCTGGCGACGATCGCGCGCGTAGGAACCGCGGCCGGCCCCGATGCCATCGTCTACGAGCCGAGCCGCAAGGAGGTCTACACCTTCAACGGACGCGACAATTCGGCGAGCGTGTTCGACGCGCTGACCGGCACGGTGGTCGCAACCATTGCACTGCCTGGCAAGCCGGAATTCGCGGTCGCCGAGTCTCAAGCGGGCCGCATCTACGACAATATCGAAGATAAGAACCTGCTGGTCGCCATCGACGTGCGCCGCCACGCAATTGCGCAGCAGTGGCCGATCGCGCCCGGCGAGAGCGCATCCGGGCTGAGCATCGATCCCGTGCACCACCGGCTGTTCATCGGCTGCCGGAACCAGCGCATGCTCATGCTCGACGCCGGCACCGGACGCGTGATCGACTCGGTGCCGATCGGCATGGGCGTGGACGCGACTGCCTTCGATTCCGGCACACAGCTGGCGTTCAGCTCCAATGGCGAGGGCACGGTGACGATCGCGCATGAGGACACAACGCAGCGGCTGCGCGTGGTGCAGACGCTGCGCACGCAGGCCGGTGCGCGCACGATGGCGCTGGATCCGGACTCGCACAATATCTACCTGGCGACCGCGGACCTGGAGAGCCCCGCCGCCGGCGAAGCAGCTCACAGCCGGCCGGCGATCGTGCCGGGGAGTTTTCGGATTCTCGTGTACGGGCCGGAAGCGGCACACTAGGGGGTCACACGAGGCCCAGATCCTGCGGCGCGGTCTGCTGGAAGATGCGCTCGCACTGGGCGGGCGAGAGTCCCCAGAGTGAACGGAACAGGCCGCCGAGCACGGCGCGGTAATCGTTGAGCACCGGGTAGTCTCGATCCTGGAACAAGCTGCCGCGCTCCAGGCGCTGCTGTGCGCCGGCAACGCGACCGCCCTGGATCGCGCCGCCGAGCACCCAATAGACGGTGCCGTGTCCGTGATCGGTGCCGCGATCGCCGTTTTCGCGGAACGTGCGGCCAAATTCGGACAGCACGACCACGACGGTGTTGTTCCACTCGGCGCCCAGAGACTGCGCAAAAGCCTGCAGTCCGCGGCCCAGGCCGCTCAGATTGCTCGCGAGAGCACCCTGCGAGCCGCCCTCGTTCACGTGCGTATCCCAGCCGCCGACGTCGATGAAGCCGATGCGGTAGCTGTCGCGCATCAGTTTGCCCATGCGCTCGGCCTCGAGCTCGAAGCCCTTGGTGTTGATGGCGTCCCGGCCGGCGGTGCGCATCTCCTCGGCCATCGCCTGGGCGACCTCCTGGCGCAGTTCCAGCCCGTTGGCGACCGCCGGCTGCAGCCGATGACCGGCATACATGTCGGTCAGGATGCGCGCCTGCCGTTCATCGAAGGGCGGCTTGCCGAGATTCTTCAGCGACATATTCGGCACCGACGTGCCGCCCTGGAACGTGAGCGGCAGCGCGTCGGTGAAGGCGATGGCGGGCGAACCGCCGGCCGACGCCGACATCAACGTATCGGACAGGCGCGCCATGAATCCGGAGCGGTAGTCGCGCGCGCCATTGATGGGTTGACCCAATTCGATGCTGTCCTGGGTTTCGAAGTGGCTGCGCGTGAGATCGTCGGTGCCGGCGAACGGCACGAACGCGGCCTGTCGCTGCGCATACATCGTGCCGATCGTGTCGCGTAGCGCGGGTGCCAGAGCCCAATCGCCATCGAGCGCCAGGGCGCCGGCAGCCACGGTGGCATCGGGCTTGGCGATTGCGATGGTGGGTCGCGCCTCGTAGTAGTAGCTGCTCGCGTAAGGAATCAGGACATTGGTCGAGTCGTAGCCACCGCGCAGGAACACCAGCAAAAAGCGTGGACCGCCCACCGGAGCGGCATACAGGCGGCCGGATAGCCCAACCCCGGCCACGGCGGCGGTCCCGAGTTGCAGCAGCTGCCGGCGATTCATACGGGGTCACTCATAATTGAAGTCCGGTGAAGACAGCAGGAATGTATTCCATTCCTGCTGCGAGTTGGCACGGCTCAAGGCATTGCGCGTGTTTGCCGCCAGGAACGGCTCGAGCGCCTCGAAGTACAGGCGATTCGACAGCTGCGGAAAACCACTGCTCGTAGCTGTCGTGCCGTCTTCCGGGTCGAACAGGCCCGCGTTGCCGGAACCGATGGCCCGCGCGATCTCGAAGCGGCGGCTGATCTGACCTGGGCTCGCCCAATTGAGTTCCCCGAGCGGGTAGCCGTCGGGCGTCGGCCGGTTGTACGGTCCCTCGCCGAGTGCATTGAGCCAATTCAGCAATGGACGGGTGTTGCTGATCGGGCGGCCATCATAGGCGAAGCGCACCGCCGACAACACATAGCGCATCGGGTCCTTGAACTTGCCGCCGAGCGCGGTGTTGAATTCCGGTGCGAGGAACATCGTGCGCAGCACCGCAGCGATGTCGCCATCGGTCCTCTGGAACGTCTGCGCCATCTTTTCCACCAACCGTGGCGGCGGATTGTCGGCCACGAAGTACGACGCCAGCTGACGCGAGATGAACTGCCCACATGCCGGCTGCTGCACGATCAGTGTCACGGCATGCTCGATTTCCTCGAAGCCCTTGCCGTCGATGGCGTGACCGAGCAGTGTCTTGTCACCGAAATCGTGGCGCGCCGGGTTGAACTCGAAGGCGCCGCGGCGCAGATACAAGGGCTGCCACTGCGCCTTGAGCTTGGGCGCGTCCCCGGTGTTGATGCCGGCACCGGTGAGGATACGCGCCAGCTGCTGCACATCCTGCTGTGTGTAGCCGCCGTCCACGCCGAGCGTGTGCAGCTCCATGAGCTCGCGCGCGTAGTTCTCGTTGAGGTGACCGGCGGCGTTCTGCTGGTTGTCGAGGTACTGCAGCATCGCCGGATGTTCCAGGGTTGCCAGCACCAGATCTTTGAAGTGTCCGAGTGCGTGTGGGCGAATCGCATGCTCTTCATAGTCGCCGATCAGCCAGCGCAGATTGGCTTTGTACTGATGAACACTGAAATGGTTGAGCCAGAACCAGACCATCTGCTCCTGCAGCTGCGATGGCGAATAGACTGCGCGCAGCAGATCACGCCGGATGGTCTCATAGGCGAGCTTATTGCCCGCATCGTTCAGCGTCTTGCGCGCCTGCTCCTTGTCCGCTCCATCCGGCATGGCGTTGATGCTCTTGTAGCTGGCCTGAACGTCAGCCAGCCGCCGCGCCGCATCGAGATGCGAGACCTCCATGGTATCGATCTGGCCCGCGATCGCCGCCGGCAGGGTGTTGTCGCGGGCATCGAGCTGTTGCGTGAGAAACCGCTCGCGCCCCAGCCGGCGGTAGTCGGCCACGATCCGCGTGTCGAGACCGAAGCCTATCCGATCGATCCACAGCTCGTCCTGGCGGTGCAAGGTGAGCAATGCCGGGGCGGTCGCGGAAATTTGCGCGTCGGCCGCGGTGCGCGGGGCCGGCGCGGCGCAGGCTGCGAGGAGCACGCTGACGCCGACCAGGAGCGCCGTACGGCGATCTGCAAGGCGCGACGGCTGGGTGGATGGGTCGAGCAATTCACTTCCGGAGCAGGTAGGCCATCATAACGGTGCGGGCAGCGTGGCGTTGACGTACGGCACAGCGGGCGGGTGATGCGACGCGATAACAGCCATCGCTCGGGCGTTTCGCGGCGACAGCGGCCGCGGCCGCCCTCGGTCGCCGGTGCCATGGCAATGCCAACAAGGTAGAATTTGCACTCTGCCGCCGCCGGCGGTTGTGAGAGGTGAGGCCATGACAGCGATGATCCGCCATGTCGGCGGCTGCCACTGCGGCCGCGTCCGGTTTGAAATCCAGGCGCCCGCGGAAATCGAAGTCTGCGACTGTAACTGTTCCATCTGCGCCAAGTCCGGCTATCTGCACCTGACGGTGCCGCAGGGTCGCTTCCGCCTGGTATCGGGCAGCGAGTATCTGACCAGCTACCAGTTCAATACCGGCACCGCGAAACACCTGTTCTGTTCAATCTGTGGCGTCAAGTCGTTCTATGTGCCGCGCTCGCATCCGGATGGCTACAGCGTCAATGCGCGCTGCCTCGACGACGGTACCGTGACCGGTATGCGAGTCGAGCGTATCGATGGCAGAAATTGGGAGCAACAGTTTCCGCAAGGACGGGGACGGCCCTTCGAAGAGCTGCGCTGATGAACCTGCCGCGGGTCTACGGCATGTCGAGCTCGGGCAATTGCTACAAGGTGCGCCTGCTGCTCGAACAACTGCAAACGAAATATGAATGGATCGAACTGGACGTGCGGACCGGAGTCACGCGCCAGCCGGAGTTCCTCGGCAAGAATCCCAACGGCCGCGTGCCGGCTCTGGAATACGAGCCCGGACGCTATCTGGCGGAATCAGATGCGATCCTGGTGTACCTGGCCGAAGGCTCGGCATTCTGGCCGCAACAGCGGCTCGAGCGCGCCAAGGTGCTGCAGTGGATGTTCTTCGAGCAATACAGTCATGAGCCCTACATCGCCGTGGCGCGCTTCATCTGCACCATGCTGCCTGCGCAGGATGCGCGCCGCGTCGAACTACCGCGGCTACACGAGCGTGGCTATCAGGCGCTGGCGGTGATGGAGCGGCACCTGGCGCCTGTCCGGTTCTTCGTCGGCGACGCCTACTCGATTGCCGACATTGCGCTGTATGCCTATACGCACGCCGCCGCGGACGGTGGCTTCGATCTGCAGCGTTTTCCGGCGGTGCGGGCTTGGATTGCGCGGGTGGAAAGCCAGCCGCGTTTCCTGCCGATGCCCGCGGCGCCCTGACATTCACGGGAGCTCTCGATGCGTATCGGAGTCGTCGGCTCCGGCGAGGTCGGAACCACATTGGCGGCGGGGTTTGCCAAGCACGGTCATGCGGTGACGATCGGTGCGCGCACGCCCGCCAAGCTGGCCGAGTGGAGCGAGCAGCATCCGGAGATCCGCATCGGAACCCTGGCCGCGGCGGCGGCATTCGGCGAGCTGATCGTGCTGGCGGTGAAGGCGGCTGCCGCCGCGCAGGCGCTGCAACTGGCGGGCACCGCGGCACTGGCGGGCAAGCTCGTCATCGATACGACCAACCCGGTCACGGACGCGCCGCCCGTGAATGGCGTGCTCGGCTTCTACACCTCGACGAACGAGTCGGCGATGGAATCGCTGCAACGGCAATTCCCGTCACTGCGCTTCGTCAAGGCATTCAATTCCGTCGGCGCCGAGTTCATGGTGGACCCTCGATTCGAGGGCGGCCCGCCCACGATGTTCATCTGTGGCAATGATGCCGCGGCCAGGCAGACCGTCGCGGGTATCCTGCAGCAATTTGGCTGGGAGGTCGCCGACATGGGTGCGGCGGAGGCGGCGCGCGCGATCGAGCCGCTGTGCCTGTTGTGGTGTATTCCCGGGTTTCTGCGCAACGAATGGTCGCATGCTTTCAAGTTGCTGCGATCCTAGAGTGGGACGTGCAAACCGTCGCCATCACCGCCGGGCTGCTGTGCCCGAGCAACATTTTCATGACGTTCGCCTGGTATGCGCACCTGAAGGAGCTGTATCAGAAACGGTGGCTCATATTTCGTGTTCCGCGGGCGACTGGCGGGCAGCTAACCGGGCTCATGCGAGGCTAGTGCGCTCGGGCTGCAACAATCGCTCCGCAATCTGCACCGCGTTCAGGGCCGCGCCCTTGAGCAGCTGATCGCCGGCGATGAACAACGCCAGCGAATGACCCGAGGCGTCGCTGCTGTCGCGGCGGATGCGCCCGACCAGCACCTCACCCTGGCCGCTGGCCTCGTTCGGCATCGGAAAGTGATTCGCGGCGATGTCGTCAACGATGCGCACGCCCGGCGCCCGCGCCAGCAGTTCGCGTGCCTCATCGGGGGTTATTGCACGTTCGAATTCCACCGTCAGTGCCACGGCATGCGCGCGCAGCACCGGCACACGAATGCAGGTGACGCTGATGGGCAGCTCCGGCGCCTGCATGATCTTGCGCAGTTCGCGTGCGATCTTGGTTTCTTCCTCATTGGCGCCGGTCGCGGGATCGATGGCCGTGTCGTGGCTGTAGAGATTGAAGGCGTAGGGATGGCGCAGCACCTTCGGTGCGAATGCCTCGCCGGCGAGCGCGGCGCGTGTCGAGTCACGCAGCTCCTGCATCGCGGCTGCCCCGGCGCCGGAGGCGGCCTGGTAGGTCGAGGCGATGAGGCGGCGGATGCCAAAGGCGCGATGCAGCGGCCAGAGCGGCACGACGCTGATGATCGCGACGCAGTTCGGATTGGCGATGAGGCGGTGCGCACCGATCGCCTCGGCGTTGACTTCGGGCACGACCAGCGGCACTGCCCCGTCCATGCGAAACGCCGAAGAGTTATCGATGACGACGGTACCGCTCTGCACCGCAGGGGGCGCAAAACGGTGTGAGGTGGCGCTGCCCGCCGAGAACAGCGCGATGTCCGTCCCGGCCAGTGCCTGCCCGGTCAGGACCTGCACCGGCAACGCCTCGCCGCGGTAACACAGGCTGCGGCCGGCCGAACGCGCCGAGGCGAACAGCTGCAGCTGGCGCAGCGGAAAGCCGCGCTGCTCGAGACAGGCGATCAGTTCAGTGCCGACGGCGCCAGTGGCGCCGACGATGGCAACGCTCGGATGACTGCGAAACATGACTCGTTACTCCTGGTGCTGTGAGCCGGAGGAACGAGCGCCCAAAACTGAAAAGGCCCCGTCCGTCGCCGGCGGGGCCTTTCGGTGATGCTAGCTTGCAGCTTTCAATACCAGCACGACCGAACCGCCCCGGGGCAGCATTTTTTGGTCGTAGTCTGGAGCAACAGCGGCATCGCCACAGCATAGGCGAAGTTCTTGGCCGGAGCAAAATTTCGGCGCCGCCACGGCCGCGGGCGTATCTGTATACTTTGCCGCAGCCCGGCCTGCGGCACTTCAGAGGTAAGCATGTCACAGCAGCTTAGTCGTTCGCTGCGGCCGCGACACGTCGCGATGATCTCGATCGGCGGCATCATCGGCGCCGGGCTGTTCGTGGGCAGCAGCGTCGCCATATCCGCCTCCGGCCCGGCGGCCGTGTTGAGCTACCTGCTGGCGGGTATTCTGGTGCTGATGGTGATGCGCATGCTGGGCGAGATGGCCGTGGCGCTGCCGACCACCAGTTCGTTCACCGAGTTTGCCCGCGTCGGACTGGGGCCGTGGGCGGGCTTCATCTGCGGCTGGCTCTACTGGTATTTCTGGATCATCGTAGTGCCGGTGGAGGCAATCGCGGGCGCCAATATCCTGCACCACTGGCTGCCGCTGCCAACCTGGCAGCTCGGCCTCGGCCTGATGGCGGTGATGACGGCGGTGAATCTGATGTCGGCTCGCTCGTACGCCGAGTTCGAATTCTGGTTCGCATCGATCAAGGTCGCGGCGATCATCGTCTTCATCGCACTCACGGCCGCTTATGTGTTCGGCTGGACTTCGTCGCAAGGCGCGACCGTCGGTAATCTGACCCGCTACGGCGGTTTCATGCCCAGCGGACCGATATCGGTGCTGGCGACCGCGGTCACGGTGCTGTTTGCCCTCACCGGTGCGGAGATTGCAACGGTTGCCGCGGCCGAGTCGGCCGAGCCGGCGCGCGCGGTGGCGAAGCTCACCACCTCGGTCATTGTGCGCATCCTGGTCTTCTATGTGCTGTCGATCTCGCTGATCGTCGCGGCGGTGCCCTGGACCGCGGTGCAATCCGGCGAATCGCCGTTCACGCTGACACTGAGCACCATGCATTTCGGCTGGGCCACCACGGCGATGAGTGCGGTCATTCTGACCGCCGTGCTCTCGTGCCTGAACTCGGCGTTCTACGTCTGCTCGCGCGTGTTGTTCCTGCTGGCGGCGCACGGCGACGCGCCCCAATGGCTGGTTCAGGTCAACGCGCGGCATGTGCCCACACGCTCGGTCTGGATCGGCTCCATCGCCGGCGTCATTGGGATTCTCTCGGCGACGTTGTCGCCGCACAAGGTATTCGCCTTCCTGCAGAATGCTTCCGGGGCCCTGATGGTGTTCATCTACATTCTCATTGCGCTGGCGCAGATCCAGCTGCGCCGCGAGCGCGAGCGAGCCGGCGCCCCGCGGCCGGCGCTGCTGATGTGGCTGTTTCCGTGGCTCAGCTACGCGACAGTCGCCGGATTTACCGCCGTGGTCGTGGCGATGGCGGTGACCCCGGGGCAGCAGCAGGACTTGTACTTCAGCCTGATCACCCTGGTGGTGGTGTTCGTGGCGTACGCTGTACTGCGCCGCCGGCGCGTC
>Ga0302324_100026489_pt1 | contig 11074 bp, 8 predicted proteins | sample Palsa_T0_1_FD_201949 | JGI IMG/M metagenome (GOLD analysis project Ga0302324, IMG submission 201949) | Peat permafrost microbial communities from Stordalen Mire near Abisko, Sweden - Palsa_T0_1 | ecosystem: Environmental > Terrestrial > Soil > Palsa > Peat permafrost | place: Sweden: Abisko... | reverse complement strand
ATTGGGCGCGAAACTCATCGCCACCGCAAGCGCGCTCCGGAGCCGATCGAGATATTCCTCGTCCCCCACGCCGTCCCGCAAATGGATATCGATGGTCGAGGCCGGCTTGTCGCTCGGATAGTTGTTGAATTGATGCATCGACAGCGTCAGCACCGTCTTGTCGCCGGCGAAGATCGCGGCGGTTCCGTTACCTTGATGCACGTCCAAGTCAACCACCATGGCCCGCTCGATCTCGCCCGCATGATGGAGCGCGCGAATGGCCACGGCGACGTCATGAATCGCGCAGAAGCCTTCGCCGTGACCAGGGTAGGCGTGGTGGAACCCGCCGCCGATATTGAATCCGATTCGATCGCGCAACGCATTTCTCGCCGCCAGCAGCGTGCCTCCGGCGGCTAGCCAAAATCCATCCACCATTTGTTTGGAATACGGGATTTCTAGCGTCACGACCTCGGCCTCGCTCAACGCTCCGGTCTTCAACCGATGCACCCAACCGGCGTCATGCACGCGCAGAACGTCCTCGTCAGACACCGGCTGGGGTTCGACGAAATCCATCGGATGCGCGAAGCCTTCGTCCAGCAGTTGATCGTGAATCAGGCGATACTTGCGGGACGGGAATACGTGCGCGCCGAGATTCAGGTCGTAGCCGGGATGATAGATGAGCTTAAACGGGAGCATGCGCTGACTGCACCGCGGTGACAATCGCGACGCCGTAAATGTCGTCGACCGAACAGCCTCGGGAAAGATCGTTCGCGGGCTTCGCCAGTCCTTGCAGAAAAGGACCGAGGGAGACCGCGCCAGCCAGCCGTTCCACCAGTTTCACGCTGATATTGCCGGATGTGAGGTCGGGAAAGATGAGGGTATTCGCGCGGCCGGCCACCGGCGACCCCGGCGCCTTCGAACGCGCGACTGATTCCACCAGCGCGGCATCGCCCTGCAACTCGCCGTCGATCTTCAAATCAGGCGCGCGCTCGCGAACCATCCGCACCGCCTCCACCATCTTGTCGATCCAGGGGTGCCGGGCGCTGCCTTTGGTGGAGAACGAGAGCAGGGCCACGATCGGCTCCGCGCCGATAATATTGCGCGTGGTGGCGGCGCTGGCGATGGCGATGTCCGCCAAATCGTCGGCCGACGGATCCACAACCACGCCGCAATCGGCGAAGGTGAGTAAACCGCGATGCCCGAAGTCGCGATTCTGCAGCGCCACGATGAAAGCTCCCGAAACCACGCGCGCGGAGGGAGCCAGTCCGATCGAATGCAGCGCGGCACGAACCGTCTCCGCCGTCGTGTTCACCGCGCCTCCCACGAAGCCGTCGGCGTCTCCGGTGGCGACCATGAGCGCCGCGGTGTAGAGCGGCTGGCTCGCAATCTGGGCGGCCTCGAGCTCGGTAATACCCTTGGCGCGCCGGCGCTCGAAATAAAGGCCGGCATATTTTCGCGAGTCCTGCGCGGGGACCGCCCGCGTAGAGCTGAGCAGAATCGGAATGACGAGATCCTCTCGCCGCAACCGTTCAGCCGCGGCTTGCACTCGCGGATCGTCGCCCTCCGGAAACACAATCCGGGGCTTGGGCTTTAAATTCCGCAGTCGCTCGATCTGCGCTGAGAAAAACTCGGAGGCCGATTCGGGCAAGGGCATTTAGTGAGCGCTCCTGCGATATGCCGCCACCGCGCGGTTATGTTCTTCCATCGTTTTCGAGAACTGATGCCGGCCGGAGCCGTCGGGCTTGGCCACGAAGTACAAATAGTCGGTGGTTGCCGGCGAGAGCGCCGCTTTGAGAGACGCAACGCCCGGATTCGCGATGGGGCCCGGCGGAAAACCGGAGTGCTGGTAGGTGTTATACGCGTTGGGACTCGCCAGATCGGAGCGATAGATCGTGCCGCGATAGCGCTGTTCCAGAAGCGCGGCATAAATCGTAGTGGGATCGCAATCGAGCGCCATCCCGAGACGCAAGCGGTTTTCGTAAACGGACGCCACGGTCGCGCGCTCGTCCGGAATGGCGGTCTCTTTTTCGATCAGCGACGCCAGCGTGACCACTTCGTTGACCTCCGGCGGGTGACCGGGCTTCTGCAGTTCGCGCCATTGCTTGCGGAACAGTTCTGTCATCATCCGGCACAATTGCCGGACCGTTGTGACTCGCGTAACGCGATACGTGGACGGGAACAGGTAGCCTTCCAGCGTCGGGGCCCGCGGCGCGAGGTCGCGAATGAGCGAAGGATCGCGCGCGGCGCGCAAGAAATCCGCGGGACTGAGGAAGTCGAACTGCTTGAGGATACCCGCGATGTCGAACATGCTGCTTCCCTCGGGAACCGTGAGTTCGTAGAAGAACACGTCGCCGCGCTCAATCCGCTTGAACACATTCCAGGTAGTGTCGGAGTGCGTGAACTGGTATTCGCCGGCTTCGAGCCTCGCTACGGGATGCAGCATACGCGCCAGCACGAACTGCCAAGGGTAGCGGATGACGCCCGATTCGGCCAGTTCCGCGGCCATGGCGGAGGTGCTGGTGCCTTTGGGGAAGTCGAGAATTACAGGAGCGGGAAATCCCTGATAAGCCATCGCTAGTGTGGACGCGAGCAGCAGCACTACGCCCGTCCCCACCAGCACGATTAAGACAACCAGGCGAAGAACAACGCCTCCGGATCGAGCGCGGTGATGAGTCATGGTCGCAGGGAGTCGAGATAGCTTTCGAGCAGGATCACCGCCGCCAGCCGGTCCACCGCCCTGGCGCGCTTTTCGATGCTAATACCGCTCTGGCGCAAAACCCGTTGCGCTTCAACGGTAGTGAGACGCTCATCCCAGAACTGGACCGCGAGGCCGGTTGCGGCCTGCAGCCGGGCGCCGAATTCGCGAGCATGCTCCGTCTGGCGTCCCTCGCGGCCGCTCATGTGCAAAGGGTTTCCGATCAGGATCAGCGTCACCTCGTTCTTCGACGCCAGATCGCCCAGGCGCTCGATATCGTCACGAATCCTGGTGCGCTCGAGAGTTTCGATCCCTTGGGCGGTGAAACCCAAGGGGTCGCTCAGCGCCAAACCGATGCGCCGCTTGCCCAAATCGAGAGCCATGATTCTGCCCGTGTTCGTCAAATTTCCTGAAAGTCTCCAAGAGGCGAGTTTGCCGCCGCTTACTGTTTCATTTCATCATAGAAGCAGAGCCTGGGCCGAGATGTCGACACTTACACCAACCTTACCCGCCAGCAAGCCGGCGCAAACCGGCATTGGCATCCTGGCGCTGGCCGCAAGCGTGGCGTTGCTGTACTTCGGCCGCGTGTTTTTCATCACGGTGGTAATCGCGGTGATCATCGCATTCCTGCTGGACCCGATCGTGACCGCGTTCGTACGATTGCGGCTGCCTCGCGCGGTAGCTAGCTTCGTAGTGTGCACTATTGCGCTCTTGACGCTGTATCTAATCGGGCTCGGCTTGTATACGCAATTCTCCGGGTTCGTCGAAGAGCTTCCCGACTATAGCCAGCGCATGAACAACATGGTGGATTCCGTAGCGACGCGCGCGGATCAATTCGGAAAGCGGACCTATGACTTTTTGATACCCAAACGATTTCAGGAAGTCCCACCTCCCGCCGGTACGGCGCCCGCTGAAACGGGCAAGCGTCGGCGGACCGCCAAGACCGGCACGCAACCGGAACCGCTGCTGCCGCCGGTGATTCAGGAAGTGAGGATCCATCCGGAGCCGACGCCGCTGCTGACCTACGTTTATGGCTACATCCGATCGTTCTATGACGTGCTCCTGATGGCCAGTTTCGTTCCGTTCCTGGTGTATTTCATGCTGAGCTGGCGCGACCACCTGCGACGCAGTTTTCTGTATTTGTTCCATGGCCCCGGGCGGCAGATCGTGGGGAAGAGCTGGGAGGGAGTGGCCGGCATCGTGCGCGCCTACATGATCGGAAATTTCTTGCTCGGACTTCTGCTTTCCGTGTTAAGTTGTTTGTTCTTCTTCAGCATCCATTTACCGTATTGGCCGTTGATCGGCCCGCTCAGCGGATTCCTCAGCCTGGTGCCCTATGTCGGATTGCCGCTCGCCGTCTTTCCGCCCCTGGCTGCCGGGTTGATCCGATACGACGAACCCGCCATCTACGTGATGATCGCGGTGGTGATCGCTATTCTTCATCTCATCGGCATCAATCTGCTCTATCCGAAACTGGTGGGGGCGCGCGTACACCTGAACCCGTTGGTGGTCACGGTGGCGCTGATGTTTTGGGGCACGATATGGGGCGGTATCGGCCTGCTGCTTGCCATCCCCATCACCGCCGGATTCAAAGCCGTCTGCGACAACGTCAGCAGTTTGCAGGGATACGGCAAGCTGTTGGGAGACTAAATCACATTGTTCGGGCTGAGCAAGCAGTTCCTGATTTTCTTCGGCGTCGGCATTTTGGCGGTGCTGGTGGCGGTGGTCGTCATTCTCTCCTCCACTAAGGGCGCTCATCTCGAGCTCAAAGGCAAGATAATCAAGATCCGAACCGGCACCCTCAGCGACGACGACAGCATCGCAGTGCTCGACTTCCGGGTGGAGAATATTTCCGACGTGCCCTTCGTCGTTCGCGAAGTGGATGTGACGCTGGACAAACCGAATGGAAGCTCGGTGCAAGGCGCCAATGTTTCGAGAGGCGATCTGAAGCAATTGTTCCAGTTCAATCGATTCCTCGGCGACCAGTACAACGATTCCTTGAGCATCAAGGACACGATTCCTCCGCACGGTTCCGTAGATCGAATGGTGGCGGCGCGCTTCGACGTCAAGAATCAGGATCTCGAAGCGGCAAAAGCGATTCATCTCAGCATTCAAGACATGGGCGGCGCGCTGTTCGAAACCAGCCGAAGCGTGAAATAGGCTTGCTTGCGTCGGCTATTGATTCGGCCCGGCGGCATTGGCGATTGCCTCCTATCACTACCCGCCATGGAGTGCTTGCGAACGGACTTCACCGAAGTTTGGGTTCGGTCCGAGGTGGCGCCGCTGATTCGTTTCGCCGATTGCGTGCGGTCGATCGCATCCACCGGCCTCGATTTGCTGGGCCTGCCGGACACAATTCCGCTGCCGGGTTTGCTCGAACGCTTGCGGTCCTTCGATTCCATCGTTTCGTGGTACGGCTCGAATCGCCCGGGGTTTCGCGAGCAGGTGGAGAAATTCGAGCTGCCATTCCAATTTCTGGACGCGCTGCCTCCGGCCGGAGAACGCATTCACTGCGCGGATTTTTTCCTGAAGCAGGCAGGATGCAGCGCACGGGCGGTTCCGCGAATCCCTCTTCCGCCTGCCCCGCGCGGCGACTTCGCGGTGATCCATCCGTTTTCGGGCAGCCGCCGGAAGAACTGGCCGCTCGACCGCTTTCGCGACCTGGCGCTGCGCCTATCGTTCCCCGTGCAATGGTCCGCGGGACCGGAAGAAGCGCTGGATCATGCGGTGCGAATCGAGAGCTTGTGGGATCTGGCCTGCTGGCTCGCGACCGCGCGTCTGTACATCGGCAACGATTCCGGCATCACGCATCTCGCCGCGGCAGTTGGGACTCCAGTGGTAGCGATCTTTGGACCCACCGATCCGGCGGTGTGGGCGCCTCGCGGCGAGTGCGTCGAAGTAGTCGCGGGCAACCTGGATCAGATCACCGTGGATCAAGTACTGGCGGCTACGGACAGACTTCTCCCATGCGACCCGCGCCGCCGCAATAGCTGACATCCTGAATCTGGAGCAGGATGCCGTCGGGATCCGTGAAGTAAAGCTCGGGAGTTCCTTCCTTGGCGCCGCCGCGCTCCGGGCCACGCATGGTGACGTAAGACACCAGCGGGCCAGGCTTCCCGCGAGCGTCGCCGCGGGGTTTTACGCCGAAGTCCGCGAGTTTCTTGAGGACCTGGTCGGGATCGAACCCCTCCATCCGAAAACTCACATGGTTGATGTCGGGCGCGGGCGCGCCGGCGCGGCCGCCGAAGCCCACGATCGTGAGGAACTGGCGGTCGGATCCAACCGCGAGCAGCGGCGTTGGACCTTGGTGAGCCTGAATGGGCATCGCGAATATGTCCTGATAGAACGCCATGGAGCGTTGCTGGTCAGAAACGAAGAGCGTGAAGTGGCTCAAGTCGCGAAGCGCCATCAGCCCTTTCGTTGGCGACGGCTCGGGCGCCGGGCACAGTTGGCCCAACAACCCTGCGCCGCCGCAGTACGACGTATCTTGGATCTGGACCGTAATGCCGTCGGGATCGCCGACGTAAAATTCGGACGTGCCTTCCTTGGCGCCGCCGTCTTTTTCGCCGCGCATGCGCACACGGAACTTCAAAGCGCCACGTCCGGCGCCAGCATCGGCTTCGGCTACGCCGTGGTCATCCAGGATCTTCTTGATACGATCCACGTTGAAATTCTCCGTCGTCAAGCAAAAGTGATTGATGCCGGGGGTGGCATTCGGGCCGCCGGTGTTCAAAGCCACGAACTGAGGTCCCGCCCCGATGCGCAGAGCGACCAAGGATCCCTGGCGAGACTGGATCGGCATCCCGAAGAGGCCCTGGTAAAATTCGACGGATCGTTTAACGTCGGTAACCGTCAGCGTCATGTGGTTGAGCGCGCGAACGGGGATGGACGGCTTGCCCGATTGCGCGATAAGCCTGCCGGCCATCCCTAAGGCAGGCAGCCCGACAATCAGGTTTCGGCGCGAAATCCCGCCGCTGTGACGCTCTCTGGACCGTGGTTCCATAGTGCGTCCGATTTTATCAGGTCGCCGATCGCAACGGCGGCGGTCAATTAACGTGGAACCGGCGTCGTTCCCCGCGGGATCGCCGCTGCCCGACGCCCAGATCGCCGTCCTCTGCCGAGCACCTTCTCAATGGCTCTTCCGCGCACCGCCGCCGCGGCACCGGACGCGCCTGCGATGTTCAGTGTCACTTGCTCGGCTTCGGCGTTGGGCGTGAGGATGTCTAGGTAATCGTCTCCGTTGGAGACGCCGGATGGGATCTGGGCGTCGATCTGGTATAGTCCCGCGGCGTACCCGGGAACCACGCCGGCAAACTGGATCTTGGGCGATACAACGCCGTCGACGTACACGTACAGACCACTTTCGTTGTAGATGTCCAAAACGTTGTTGGGCACGCCCGTGGGCGACGACGGCACTCCGTCGGCGAGCGCCGGGGTAACCGTGCCCATGCCGGTGAGGAAGAGCAGCGAAATGCCTCCCGGTTCCGCGGGGTTGTTGGCGCCGATCACCTGGAATTGGACGTTTTCCGCGGCCGCCGGCCCGAATCCATCCTGTGCGAGGGAGAAGACGCCCGGCGCCGTGTAGTTCGTGTACATGGTCACCAGTTTCGATGTTGGGCATTGAGAGCCAGGGGAAGCTGCGGCGCTAGGGCAGGTAACACCAAGATTCTGGACCTCGAAGGCCGCATAAGCCGTGAAATCCGGGGTCGCAATGCTCGGCACCAGCATTGTGACTTGCGTCGGGCTTACCGCCAGCAGAGGGGCGGCCACGCCGTTTACCAGCACCCGTGTGTTCGACAGATTCGTGGGCAACGGGAATGTGGACGCTTGGGCCGTCCCGTTCGACATGTTCGACCCGAACACCGTGACCATCTCCTGCGGCGCCACCGGATTCGTGGGAGGCGCAAAACTGGCCGCATTCACGATCCCGAGTGGGTTCAGGAAAACATCGGTCTTCGGATAAAGGGTGGTGTAGTTGACTGCCAGCAAGCCGGCGATGATGGAATAGAAATTCCCTTGGCCCAGCGCCAGCACCACCTTTCCATTCCCGCCTAGCCAATATTGATCGCCGTCTCCCGGTGTGAAGCTGCCGTTACTCTGCACGCTGGGCTGCCAGCCGGAAGTCAAATCTTCAACCGAGTATCCATTCGAGTTGAGCCGCAGGTGGCTGGTATAGTTGCCTTGGCCGTTCGCATTCATGGAACCGTAGAAAGCATCCGGCAGGCTCTCGGCCTGGCTGGCCCACACCGAGTTGTCGGCCTCCAGTCCGCCCAGATAGTAGAGGCCCTGGAAGGTAGTATCTGAGGCGGATGAAGTAGCCGGCGAGGCCAGAAGCAAATCGTACCCGTTGGCCGATCCACCCACCAGCAGGGCGCCATCCGGCGATACAAAGAACGCCTGCATGCCCCCGATTAATTGGTCGGCCGCCGCCGCGCCGAAATTGATGACTCCCGCGGCGCCCGTGAGTGAGTAGGTAACGCTCGGGATGGCCTGCGTGGTCAGGCTGGCGTTGTCGGTCGCACTGCCCGTGGCCGTTACCGCTCCGAACCCGCCGGCCCCATCGGCTACGAGCGGCATGTACGCCTGCCGGGTTTGGCCTATCGCCGCTTGCGGGAAATTGAGATAGACGGCGTTGTAGGCGCCCTGCAGGCTCGCGTTACTGACGCTGGAACCGACGGGAATGCCCACGATCACATCGAACACTGGACTGGAGCTCTCCGTCGCGCTGGCGGTAAACGCCGACGGTCCCACGGCCCCGACGCCACCGTAGGCGAAGGTAGCAGTGTTTGAAGGGAACGCGCCTGCGAGCGCGAAACTGGCGATCCGCAGAAAACCGTTGGCCGCTACCGCATAGGTCCCGCTGTATGATGCGCTGCTTGCCGTTGTCGACGTCGAATTGCTGAGCTGACCGCTGAAGTTATAGTTTCCAGCGCCGTCGAAGGTGGCGATTCCGATTACGCTGAGCGCTTGTCCGATGCCGCCTTGCGCGCTCAGATTCAGGAGCACTACCTCGCGCACGAAATATTGTCCCGTCAATGTTGCGTTGCCGCTGTTGTCAAAATTGTAGGACTGCCCGGCCGCGCCAGCTACGGCCAGGAACAACATCGCGGACAAGCTCATCGGCCTCATTGCGCGGCCTCTTTCGGTTCAGGCGCCGCTTTTTGCTTCAGCGATCGCCGGTACCGCGCTAGGAGCTCCTCGCGGTTCTGGCGCAGGTCCAGTCCGGTCGGCGCAGTCGGATAAGGCTGGTTGCCCATCAAGCCCTTCCAGAGGATCTGGTTGTAATCGTCAGCATCCACAAGATCCGCATCCGTGAAGTCCATTCCCTTGGTGACCCGCGCCCAGTACTTCGCGTCGTGCGTCGGCTTTGGGATGTTCAAGCCTACTGGGCTCTTAGGCGTGATCGGCAGCTGAGTCCGGTAGAGCAGCGGTGAGGGAGCGGCCGTAAAGCTCCACGCGCTCGGCGTGGTGTTGAAAATGTCGGTCATGGGACGGCCCAGCGCGTCGTTTAGGTTCATCGGCGGCAGGCCCAGCACCTCTTCCATCGTGCGGACGAAATCGATGGTGTTGTACTGGGTGGAGACGAGCGCCCCTTGCTTCACGTAGGCGCCCACAACATACGCCGTACTGCGGTGCGAATCGACGTGGTCGCCGCCATCCTGCGCGTCGTCTTCCACTACAAAGATCAATGTGTTGTTGGCGTACTTGCTGGTGGAGATTTTCTGGATCAGCAAGCCGACCGCGTAGTCGTTGTCGGCCACCATCAACTCGGGCGTATTCACGCCGTCAATGGCGACGTCGAAATTGCCGGTGTGATCGTGCATGAAGCGAACCAGGGTCAACGAAGCAAGCCCCGTGGGGATTACCGGTGGACCTACCGAGGGCCTGGCCAGCCGTTCGTTGGCATCGAAGTCTCGCGCCCACTCCGAGTAACGCCAAAAATCCGGAAGCGAGTTGTCGAAGCCGCGGAAATACGGATCGGTGAACGGACTAAGGGCGACGTTCGTGGGATGGGCTACGATCGTGCCGGTGGAGAATGGGTTGCGCAGCACAGGAATGGATGGGTTGGTGGTTGAGTAGAGGGTCCCGTCGATGAAGAAACCATAGTTGCGAACCGAGAGCTTCGCCGCCAAAGCGGAATCCCACATATGGCCCGTATTCCGTGCATTGTTCGGACCATCCGGAGCAAACAGATCGGTGTGGCCTGGCAACACATCCGGATCGCTGGAGGTGAAGGGATCGGCAGCCTGGCGTGCGGCGACATCCCCCTGCGGGCTGCCGGTTGAAACCGGCGGAATCCCGACGTTCACATTGCGATTCGAGCCCTCGGATTCGACGGTCATGGCGCGGTAACCGTAGACCACGGGCCATTCCTTCTGCACTACGTCGGGGGCTTGCGCCGAGTTGCTCCACAGCCAGCCGTCGACGCTGACTTCGGCGGTGCAGTAGAAGTTGTCCAGCGTGACGAAGGTCTGAGCAAGCTTGTGCAGATTCGGCGTGACGGCCTGACCAAACAGAGTCAAACTAGGATCGCCATTGCCGATGGGCAGGTCGCCTAGAATCTGGTCGTATGTGCGGTTTTCCTTGAGGATAAAGATGACGTGCTGTATACCCTGGCGCACCGCCGCCATTACAGCCTTGTCGCTGTCGCTTTCGATGTAGGAGAACCGGTCGTTCACGGCTACCTGCTGGGTCAGAGTACCGAGCTGCGCCGTGCTGGGGCGCGGGAAAGTCTGTAAGCCGGCCTTGACCAACTGCGGATTATATTCATTCGACGGGTAACAGGTTGGCTCTCCAGGAGGTCCGTAGCCGCCATAGCACCAGTTGCCATTCGGGCCGGTCGGCGATTTTCCGTTGATCACGTACACCGTATTGCCATCGCCGCTGAAGCTGACTGAATTCGGATACCAACCGGTGGGAATGAGACCGATCACATGGTCGTTGGTATTGGTTCCGCTCAGCGCGATCACCGAAATGCAATTGAGATTGCCATCGGTCACGTAGAGCTGCGTCTCATCCGGCGAGAGGGCCACGCTGTTGGGATTGGCGCCCTTATAGCCATGCTGCTCGAGCGAGGGAGGCTGCGGGGTCAGCGACGGAGGCAGTAGCGGCGCGACGACCGGAATGCTTTCGAGTATCGCGTTCTTCGTGGTGTCGATCACCTCAACCGTATCCGACTGATCATCGGCGACGTACAGCAGCGTTTGGGCCGCGTTGAGCGTCATCTTGTTGGGCTGACCCGTCACGGGGATACGCGCCGTTACCTGCGGCGTCCCGCCCAGGCTCACGACGTCGATTTCGCGATCGCGAACGCTGGACACGTACGCCGTCGCGCTGGATCCGTTGCCTTTTACGACCACCCAATATGGATATTCGCCGCCCGGCGTGCCCACCTTCGAG
>Ga0302324_100026488_pt1 | contig 11074 bp, 12 predicted proteins | sample Palsa_T0_1_FD_201949 | JGI IMG/M metagenome (GOLD analysis project Ga0302324, IMG submission 201949) | Peat permafrost microbial communities from Stordalen Mire near Abisko, Sweden - Palsa_T0_1 | ecosystem: Environmental > Terrestrial > Soil > Palsa > Peat permafrost | place: Sweden: Abisko... | reverse complement strand
AGGAACATGGACCGGGCATCTTCGGACTGGAGTAATGCAAGCGACTAGGGAATCCCTCGCCCATGGTCGCATTCCGTAGCACCGACACGTCGGGGCGCACCTCCGGGCTGCTGCTTCGCTGCGTGCTGTATTGCCTCGTGGCGCTCGGTCTCATCATCTTCGACAAGCGATACGATCACCTCGGCAAGATTCGCCGCGCCCTTTCCTTCGTCTCGTACCCGGTGCAGCTCGCGGTCGCGAGCCCCTTCGAGGGCTGGCACTGGTTCCGCGAGAGCGTCACCACGCGCGACACTCTGCGTGCCGACAAGGCGAGGCTCGAGTCCGAGCTGCGCGTCGCCGATTTCCGGCTGCAGCGCTACGAGGCGCTCGAGGCGGAGAGCGAGCGGCTGCGTGCCTTGCGCGAGAGCACGGCGGGCGTTGCCGATCGGTTCATCATCGGAGACATCATGGACGTCGACCTGGACGCCTTTCGCGAGCGTGTGCTCGTCGACAAAGGCGCGAGCCAGGACGTGTTCGTCGGTCAGGCGGTGCTCGACTCGGGCGGAGTCTTCGGCCAGGTGGCCCGCGTCGAGCAGTACACGAGCGAAGTCATCTTGATCAGCGACCCCGCGCACGCGATTCCGGTGCAGATCAACCGCACCGGGCTGCGCACCGTGGCGGTGGGCACCGGCGACACCTCGCGCCTGAAGCTCCCTTATCTGCCCACGAGTGCCGACGTACAGGAGGGCGATTTGCTGGTCACCTCGGGCCTCGGTGGTGGATTCCCCGTGGGGTATCCGGTGGGGACGGTGGCCCGGGTGCACCGCGACCCGGCACAGTCCCTGGCTGAAGTCGACGTGCGCCCCGCCGCGGCGCTCGACCGCTCGCGCGAGCTCATGTTCGTCTGGCTCAAACCGAGCCCTGCGCCGGCCGCGGGTGCCACGTCGGGCACAAACCCGGCACCGGCCGCCGCAACGCCTTCGCCCCCGAGCGGCGCGGGGACGACGGCCAAGGCCGCACCCAAGAACACGTCCGCGAAGGCAGCCGGCAAACCATGATGCGCGAGGAGAGAGTCCGGCGCCTGCCCATGCTGATATCGGCGCTCGTCGCGCTCGCATTCGCGATCATTCCCCTGCCGGCGGTTCTCGATCAGCTGCGCCCCGACTTTCTCGTGCTGGTCGTCTTCTACTGGTCGATCGAATCGCCCCGCGCGGGGGGCCTCGCACTCGCATTCTTTGCCGGTCTCGCGCTCGATGTCATCAACGGCGTGGTGCTCGGCCAGCATGCGCTTGCATTGACGCTCATCACCGCCTGGGCCACTCACCTGCGGCTGCGGCTGCGGGTGTTTTCCGTCTTGTCGCAATCCTTGACCATTTTCATGCTGCTCACCTTGTACCAGTTCATATTGTTCTGGGTGGACGGCGCCACGGGTAATCCTGTGGTGAACTACGGGCGATGGCTCGCGCCCTTGGTGGGCGCGGTGATTTGGCCGATTCTATCGGCCACGCTGAGCCGGATGAGAGAGCGCTAGCAATGATCTTCGATGAAATGTCTCAGTCCCGCACGCGCCGCACGCTCACCGCGGGGAGCCGCGCCCTGCGAGCGCTCGGCCTCGACGGGCCGCTCACCGGCGTGCTCGCACTCATCGTGTGCATCGGCATCATGGTGGTGTACAGCGCCTCGGGCCAGAACGTGAAAATGGTCGAGCATCATCTCGGCAACATCGCCATCGCCGTCACCGCCTTCCTGGTGCTCGCGAGGTTCTCGAGCCCGCAGTACCTTCGGCTGTTCTCGCCCGCCGCATACGTCGTGGGGATTCTGCTGCTCGTCGTGGTCGCGGTGACGGGGCACATCGGCAAGGGCGCGCAGCGCTGGCTCGACATCGGCTTTCTGCGGTTTCAGCCCTCCGAGATCATGAAGCTCGCGGTACCCATGATGTGCGCCTGGTACATGCACGATCGCCCGTTGCCGCTGACGTTCTGGGATCTCATTGTGATGGGTGTGCTGATCATGATCCCGACCGCGATGATCGTCGTGCAGCCCGACCTCGGCACGGCGCTGCTGATCGCCGCCTCCGGCCTCATCGTGATGCTCCTCGCCGGATTGGACTTTCGCATCATCCTGGTTTCCATTCCGCTGCTCGGTGGAGCGGCGATGGGAGCGTGGCACTTAATCCACGACTATCAGCGGCAACGCATCCTCACCTTCCTCGATCCGCAGACGGACCCCTTGGGCGCGGGCTACCACATCATCCAGTCGCAGATCGCGATCGGCTCGGGCGGAGTGTTCGGCAAAGGCTACATGAACGGCAGCCAGGCTCAGCTCGAGTTCTTGCCCGAGCGCTCCACCGACTTCATATTCGCGGTGATCGGCGAGGAATTCGGGCTACTGGGGCAACTATTGATCTTGTCGCTGTATGCGGTCGTGATCGGCCGCGCGCTGTATCTGGCCATGCAGGGCCAGGACACGTTCGCGCGCCTCACCGGCGGTGCCATCGCCTTGAGCTTTTTCGTCTACGTGTTCGTCAATTCCGGCATGGTGAGCGGCATCTTGCCCGTGGTCGGCGTGCCGTTGCCCTTGATCAGCTATGGAGGGACTTCCATGGTGACGCTGCTCGCCGGCTTCGGCATCCTGATGTCGCTGCACTCTCACCGCAAGTTGATCGGTTCGTGATGACGCACCCCCTCGCCCGCCGCTCGATCGCACTGCTCGCCGCCGTGCTCTGGCTGGCGGGCTCCCAGCCGGCGGCCGCCCTGAATACCCATAGAGCGGACGTGAAGGCGTTCGTCGCGGAGATGGCGGATCAGTACGGCTTCAAAAAGAGAGTCGTGCGCAAATGGCTCGGTGCCGCGCAGAGCCAGCCCGCCATTCTGGAAGCCATGGAACGGCCGGCCGAGAAAGCCAAGCCCTGGTACGAGTACCGTCCGATCTTCATCACCGAGCGGCGCATCCGCGAAGGCACGGAATTCTGGCTGGCCCATCGCCAGGAGCTCGATCGGGCGAGCGTGCGCTCGGGTGTGCCTCCCGAGATTCTCGCGGCCATCCTCGGCGTCGAGACCTACTACGGGCGCCTCACGGGCTCGTATCGCGTGCTCGATGCGCTCGCGACCCTGGCGTTCGACTATCCGCCGCGGTCGCAGTTCTTCAAGGACGAGCTCGCCCAGTACTTGCTGCTGACGCGCGAGATGCACCTCGATCCGCTGTCCGTGAAGGGCTCCTATGCCGGCGCGATGGGAGCGCCGCAGTTCATGCCGTCGAATTACCGCCGCTACGCGGTCGACGCCGATGCGGACGGCCGCATCGACCTGTGGAGCAACTGGTCCGACGTATGCGCGAGCGTCGGCAACTACCTCAAGGAGCACGGCTGGAGCGAGGGTGAGCCCGTGCTCAGCGAGGCGACGGTCGAGCCGGTGAAGCCCGCCGAGCTCGACGGACGCAAGCTCGCGCTCGACGAGACGGTGGGATCGCTCAAGGCCAAGGGCGTCGATTTCGACTCCTCCATGCCGGCCGATGCACCCGCTCTGCTGATTGCCGCGGACGAGCCCGATGGTGTGCACTGGCGCGTCGGCTACAACAATTTCTACGCCATCACGCGCTACAACCACAGCGCGCTTTACGCCATGGCGGTGTACGAGCTCGCCGGCGCCGTGAAGCAGCAAGTGCTGGCAACCGATGCGCAGCGGGGCACGGCGCCCCCCTCCCCCGGCATCGCGCCAGCGCCCGACTCACCGCTGGCCGCCGGCGCCGCGCCGCCCGCCAAGCCGCCGTGAACGTCTCCCGCCGCGGCTCGATCGCTCTCGCAGCGTCTCTGGCGGCGGCCTTGAGCGGCTGCTTCAGCGCGCCGCGTGTGGGCACCCCGTCGGCGGGGTCGCAGGTCCCGCTGAAAGCCCCGCTGCCGCCACCCCCGGCCCATGTGCAGGACGTGCCCGATGCGATCCCGCGCCTCGAGCCACGTGCGCTCTACGGCAATCCCCCTTCTTACGACGTCTTCGGCAAGCGCTACTACGTCATGGCCTCGAGCGTCGGCTACGTGGAGCGCGGCGTGGCCTCCTGGTATGGGCCGGGGTTCCACAAAGAGCTCACCTCGGTTCGCGAGCCGTACGACATGTACGGCATGACGGCGGCCCACAAGACCCTGCCGCTACCCGCCTATGTCCGGGTCACCAACCTGCAGAATGGCCGCAGCTGCGTGGTACGGGTAAACGACCGCGGACCCTTCGTCGGCAACCGTATCATCGATCTGTCCTACACGGCGGCCGCGAAGCTCGACATGCTGCGCGACGGGACCGCGATGGTGGAGGTTCGCGCCCTACAGCCCCTCGATCCCGCGAGCGACACCCATCTGACGGTAGCGTCGGTCGGCAGCGTGCCGCTCACCGGCGAGCCCGTGGCTGCGCCCCCCGCCGCCGCGCCCCCCGCCGCCGCGCCCCCCACCGTGGCGCCCCCCACCGTGGCGCCCCCCGTCATTACTCCCGCTCCGGTGACCTCCGCCCCGGTGCGCACGCTGTTCGTACAGGCGGGAGCGTTCGCCGCGGCCGCTAACGCGCAGCGGCTCGCCGAACAGTTGCGGGGCGCAGGGTACACTCAGGTATTCGTGCGCGACGATCTCGTCGCCGGGCGCAGACTCTTTCGGGTGCGCATCGGTCCGATTCCGAACGTGCCCGAATTCGATCGCATCGTTGCGGCGCTGGAGCAAGCGGGCGTGCGCGACGCGCATCTCGCGCTCGACTAGATGCGTTTCCTCTCGATGCCCGGCCGACTACACTCTGTCATTTTTTATCCGAGGTGCCCGTTCAACATGTCTCGTCCCCTGCTCGCCTTGCTGTTGCTCACCGCGCTCGCCGCTCGCTCCTTCGGCGCCGACGTTCCCATTCCGACGCCGCCGGCGGTCGATGCGCGCTCCTACCTCGTTGTCGACTTCCGCACCGACAAGACCCTGGCGGCCCTGAACCCGGACGCCCGCATGGAACCGGCGAGCCTCACGAAGCTGATGACCGCCTACATCGTCTTCCAGAAGCTCGCCGCGGGCGCGCTCAAGCTGAACGACCCGGTCGTGGTGAGCGAGCACGCCTGGCGCTCGGAAGGCTCGCGCACATTCATCGAGCTCGGTAAACCGGTGACGGTCGAGTTCCTGGTCCTCGGCATGGTCGTGCAGTCGGGGAACGATGCCACCATCGCGCTCGCCGAGCGCATCGCGGGCACCGAGGAGACCTTCGCGCAGCTCATGAACTCGAACGCCCAGCGGCTCGGTATGACCGGCACGCATTTCGAGAACAGCTCGGGTCTTCCGTCCCCCAACCACTACACCACCGCGCACGACATGGCGCTCCTCGCGATCGCCTTGATCCGTGACTATCCGCAGTTCTACAAATACTTCTCGGTGCGCGAATTCGAGTACAACGGCATCAAGCAGCAGAATCGCAACGGCCTGCTCGAGAAGGATTCGACCGTGGACGGCCTGAAAACCGGCCACACCGACTCCGCCGGCTACTGCCTCGTGACCTCCTCGCTCCGCGACGGCATGCGCGTCATCTCGGTGGTGCTCGGCTCGACGAGCATGAAGGCGCGCGAGAACGCGAGTGCCGCGCTCTTGAACTACGCCTTCACCTTCTACGACACCAAGCTCGTGGTCCGCGGCGGCGCCAAGCTCGCCTCCGCCCCGGTATGGAAGGCGGCATCGACGCCGTTCGACGTGGGCATCGACAATGATCTCTACATCACTTTGCCGCGCAGCCAGTCGGGCGACATCAAGACGACCGTGGACTTGCAGCCGCGGCTCATCGCGCCGCTAGCGCGTACCACCGATGTCGGCCAACTACATGTGACCGCGCAGGGACAGTCCCTCGCCACTCTGCCCGTACATCCTTTGGCGGCGGTGGATGCGGGCGGCTGGTGGCGCCGCCTCATCGACACCATCAGGCTCTGGTTCAACTAGCGCGAGTTCTGTAAGCTCGCGCTGATGCCGCTGCCGGTCTGCTACCTGAATGGCGAGTATTTGCCCCTCGCCGAAGCGCGCGTCTCGCCGTTCGATCGGGCGTTCCTATTCGGCGATGCCGTGTACGAGGTGGTACCGGTGTACGCAAGCCGCCCGTTCCGGCTGCGCGAGCATCTCGACCGCCTGGCACGGAGCCTCGCGGGAATCCGCATGGAGCCGCCGCTCACGCATGCCGGCTGGGGCGGGATCCTCAAGACCCTCATCGAGCGCAACGGCGGCGGCGATCAATACGTCTATTTCCAGGTGACGCGCGGCGCAGAACTCGCCAGGAATCATGCCTGGCCGGCGGGGCTCGAGCCCACGGTGTTCGCGTTCGCCAACGCGCTCGAGGCCATCTCGCCGACGCTCCTCGAGCAGGGCGTTGCTGCCATCACCGCGCAGGACACCCGCTGGGCCAGGCGCGACATCAAGTCGACCGCGCTCCTGGCAAATACGCTCTTGAAGAAGCTGGCGGTCGACGCCGGTGCGTTCGAGACCATCCTGCTCGAGCGCGGCGAGCTCACCGAGGGCTCCTCCACGACGGTACACGTCATAACGGGCGGCGAGATCCACACCCCGCCCAACGGCCATCACATTCTGCCCGGCACGACGCGCGACGTGGTCACGGAGCTCGCGGCGCGCACCGGCATCCCGAGCGCGAACCGCCGCGTCACCGAGGAGGAGCTCCGGGCGGCCGACGAGATCTGGCTCGCCTTCTCCACTCGCGGCCTTTTGCCGGTGACCCGGCTCGACGGCAAGCCTGTGGGAACGGGCAAGCCCGGGCCTCTGTTCGAGCGCATTCACGCGGCCTTCGTGAGCTACGTGCGCGAGCTTGCCGGAACGCCCGCACTGTGACCGAGTCCCTCAAGTTTCCCACCGAATTTCCCATCAAGGTCATGGGCCGGCACGACGGCGACTTGAAGGCCCTCACCCGCGAGATCGTCGAGCGGCACACCGGACCTCTTGGGGACGAGCGCGTCAAGACCCGCACGAGCGGCGACGGCAACTTCCTCGCCCTCACCTACACGATCACCGCCCAGAGCCGCGAGCAGCTCGATGCGATCTACCGCGAGCTCACCGCCTGCAAAGCGGTGCTGATGGCGCTGTAGCGGGCCGCACCGGTCTCGGCGGGCGGCACGGCCGGTTCAGGCACGGCCGGTACCGGCGCGGCGGCCCCAGGCGCGGCCGCAAAGCCGAGCTGGTGCAGCAGATGGGGCACGAATCCGCGGGCGACCGCATCCAATTCACACCTGGGAACGAGATCCGCGAGCCGCGTGACGCCGAGTCCGGGATAGCCGCAGACGTTGATCCGCCGGAACGGCTCGAGATCGACGCTCACGTTGAGCGCGAGCCCGTGATAGCTCGAGCCGCGCCGCACCCGCAGACCCACGCTCGCGAGCTTCGCGCCGTCCACGTACACGCCGGGTGCCTCGCGCGATGCGCTCGCGCTCACGCCGAGACCGGCCGCGTAGGACACCACGGCATTCTCGAGCGCCGTCACCAGCTGCCGTACGCCGAGGCCCCGGCGCTTGAGATCGATGAGCGGATAGACCACGAGCTGACCGGGCCCGTGATAAGTGACTTGCCCACCGCGATCGATTTGGATCACCGGAATGTCGCCGGGCGCGAGGAGGTGTTCGCGTTTCGCGTTCAACCCCAGGGTAAAGACCGGCGGATGCTGGAGCAGCCAGATCTCATCGGGAGTGGCGGCATCACGCTCATCGGTAAAGCGCTGCATCGCCCGCCAGGTGGGCTCGTAGGGCACGAGCCCGAGGTCACGAATGAGCGGCGCAGCGCTCACACCGGATCCATGCCCGCACGGCGCCGTGCGAGCCCCTGATCGAGCCCCGCATTGTTGCGTGCGAGCGCCTGTTCGGCGCGGTAGCTCGAGCGCACGAGCGGCCCCGAGACACACTCCAGAAACCCGAGATCGAGTGCCCACGAGCGGTACTCGGCGAATTGCTCGGGCGACACGAAGCGCTCGACGTCGAGGTGGTTGGGCGTCGGCCGCAGATACTGGCCCAGGGTGAGGATGTCGACCGCCTCCGCGCGCAGATCCTGCATCGTCTCGCGAATCTCGGCTTCCGTCTCGCCGAGCCCGAGCATGAGACTCGTCTTGGTGAGCACGGCCGGCCGATACGCCTTCGCGGCGGCAAGCACATCGAGGGTGCGGCGGTAACCCGCGCGCGGATCGCGCACCGGGTGCGTGAGACGCTCGACCGTCTCGACATTTTGCGCAAACACGTCGAGCCCTGAATCCATCACGGCGTACACATTAGCGAGGACTCCCGCAAAGTCCGGCGTGAGTGCCTCGACCGCCGTGTGCGGCGTGCGCGATTTGATCGCGCGGATGGCCGCCGCGTAATGCGCGGCGCCGCCGTCCGGCAAGTCATCGCGGTCCACCGAGGTGAGCACGACGTAGTGAAGACCCATCAATGCGACCGAGCGGGCGACGTTCTCCGGCTCCTCGGGATCCAGCCATCCTTGCGGATTGCCCGTATCCACCGCACAGAAGCGGCAGGCGCGCGTGCACACCGCACCCATCAGCATGATGGTCGCCGTGCCCGCATTCCAGCATTCACCGATGTTGGGACACTTGGCCTCCTCGCACACGGTGCTCAAGCGATGCTCGCGCACGATGTGCTTGACGGCCTGGAAGCCGGCGCCGCTCGCGAGCGGCGCGCGCAGCCAGGTGGGCTTGCGCGCCCCGGGCTTGCGCGCGGGGGCCGGACGCGGCATCGCGGCCGCCTTGATACCGTCCCTGATGGCGGTGAAGCCCTGGGCAGTGCGGTACTTCTCGCCGCTGCGCGGCGCCTCGCCCGCGTTCAGAATGGGAATGCCCTTGAATTGTGCCATTCGCTCATTTTACCCCACCGGGGCATTGAGCGCCGCGAGCCGCTCGGGCGTGCCCACATCCTCCCACAGGCCCCGGTACAGCTCGGCCGAGCAGCGGCGGGCCGCGATCGAGCGCAGCAGCAGCGGCTTCAAGGGGAACGCGCCGTCGACGCAGTCCGTAAAGAACTGCGGCCGGTAGAGCGCGATGCCGGAGAAGGTGTGCTGCACGGGGGCGCTCGGCACGGCAAGGCCGCCCTCCAGGCCGAAATCGCCGCGGCTGTGCTGCGGGGGGTTCGGTACCAGCACGAGGTGCGCATCGCAGTCCTGCCTAAGCGCGGCGCAGGCTACGGGAAAGTCGGTGAAGACATCGCCGTTCAGCACCAGGAAGGGCTTCGGCCCGAGCAGCGGCAACGCCCGAAATATGCCGCCCCCAGTCTCGAGTGCGCGGGGCGACTCCTCGCTGTAGGCAATGCGCAGGCCGTAGCGCGAGCCGTCGCCGAGCCGGTCTCGGATCATCGAGCCGAGCCAGGCAAGGTTGACCACGACCTGCGAGATGCCGGCGCGCGCCAGGCGATCCAGGTGATAGTCGATGAGCGCCTTGCCGCGCACTTCGAGCAGCGGCTTCGGTACGGCGTCGGTGAGCGGGCGCATGCGCTCGCCGCGACCGGCCGCGAGGATCATGGCGCTGCACGGGGGTTCGGCGACCGCGGCCATCATCGACCCGGCGGGCGCAGCGAAGACGGCTCGCCGGCGCCCGGCTTCGGGGTAGCGGCCGGCGACCGGGCGCGCGCCAGCGCCGCCTCGAAGCACGGATCGATGCGCTCGGCGATGTAGCGTGCGAGCTCGGCGGTCTCGGGATAGAGCGCGGCGGCCTCGCGCGTATAGGCGAGGACGCGCGGCAGATCGTCGAGATAGCCGGGCTTGCCGTCGCGATAAAAGAGGCGCGCGAAGATGCCGAGGACCTTGATGTGACGCTGCAGCCCCATGAGATCGAAGCGGCGAATGAGCTGCTCATCATCCGCGCCCGGATCGAACCCCGCGCGCTCGAGCCGCTCACGATAGTCGCGCAGCCAGCCGAGGACGCGCTCGCGGGGCCACGCGACATAGCAATCCTTCAGCAAAGAGACCACATCGTAGGTCACGGCACCGCGCACCGCATCCTGGAAATCCAGAATGCCCGGATTGGCCTCGTCGGTGATCAGCAAGTTGCGTGAATGATAGTCGCGATGCACGAACACGGCGGGCTGCGCGAGCGCGCTCTGGGCGAGCGTCTCGAACAACCGGTCGAGCATCGCGCGCTCGGCGGCTGTCGGCTTTAGCCCAAGATGGCGGTCGAGGAACCACTCCGGCAAGAGCTCCATTTCGCGGACGAGCGCCGCGCGGTCGTAAGGCGGCAAGACACGAGCCGCCTCGCCTCCGCGGGTCTGCAAGCGCACGAGCGCATCGAGCGCATCGCCGTAGAGGCGCTCCACGTCGCGCCCCGCCAACAGATCGCTCAAGTATTGGCGCTCCCCGAGATCCGAGAGCAGCAGCAGCCCGCGCTCGAGATCGCGTGCCAGGATCACGGGAACGTTCAATCCGATGCCGATCAGCGACTGCGCGACGCCGATGAACGGCGCGAGCGCCTCCTTCTCCGGCGGCGCATCCATCACGATGTAGGAATGCGCGCCGCGGGTCAGGCGAAAATAGCGGCGAAAGCTCGCATCCGCCGAGGCGAGCTCGATGCGCGCCTCTGCGAATCCCAGGTCCTCCGTGACCCACTGGCGCACGAGCGCCAGACGGGAATCGCTTGCATCCATCACATGCATGCTTGACCATTCGGGCACCGCAAATGCGGCGGTAACAAGTATACCGACTAAGGCGATCGAACTTTGCCCCAGGGATATCAACGAGCCGCATCGGCCGCCGTTTTCTGCCTGCTGGCGGCCGCCGCGGTCCGCGCCGCCGACGTCTGTCCCGGGCCCCCCAAGCACAAGCGCTCGGCGCCCGTCGTGATCATCCCGAACGACGATCATCGCATCCGCATCGAAAGCGACGGCGCATCGCTCGATGTTGCGACCGGGTTATCGATTCTCACCGGCCACGTGCAATTGCATCAGGACCAGCGCACCATCTCGGCCGACCGCGTCACCTATGACGAGAAGACCGGCAAGGTCACGGTCGCGGGCTCGGTGGACTTCGAGGATCCCCGCCTCGGCGTCAAGAGCAGCGACGGGGCCTACGATGCCCTCGGCGGCGGATTTTTCGACCAGGCGAATTTCCGCATTTTCGATCGCAGCGGCCGCG
>Ga0302324_100026486_pt1 | contig 11075 bp, 9 predicted proteins | sample Palsa_T0_1_FD_201949 | JGI IMG/M metagenome (GOLD analysis project Ga0302324, IMG submission 201949) | Peat permafrost microbial communities from Stordalen Mire near Abisko, Sweden - Palsa_T0_1 | ecosystem: Environmental > Terrestrial > Soil > Palsa > Peat permafrost | place: Sweden: Abisko... | reverse complement strand
CAACCGCGAACCCTCCGCGCCGCCGAAACCTGGATCGCACAACGTCGCGGTCTTTGGGAGCAGCGCCTCGACCGGCTTGGCCAACTGCTCGCCGAAGAACCGGAAACGATGGATGCAAGAAAGGAGAACTCATGACATGCCAACCGGCCACCCATGGCAGCTTCAGCATCGAGCGTGTTTACGACGCGTCGCCAGAGCGCGTGTTCGCGGCCTGGTCCGACATCGAAATCAAACAGCGCTGGTTCATCGGACCGGAGAAATGGACACTGACCAGGCGCGAGCTCAATTTCGCGCCCGGAGGAATTGAAATACTGCACGGACGTTTCCCCGGCGGTCTGGAAACGCTCTACACGGCCCGCTTCCATGACATTGTCATCAACGAACGTATTGTTTGTGTCTACGATATGCACCTCGACCACAAACACCATTCGGTCTCACTCAACACGGTGGAGATCGATCCGGTCGAGCGCGGAACCCGCCTTGTCTACACCGAACAGACGGCCTGGCTCGACGGCACGAGTTCGACCGATGGCAAGGTCGCGCGCGAACGTGGTGTGGCAGTGCATCTGGACCGGCTGCGAAACGTGTTGGCCGCGTAACCCGCGCGCTGTTATCGTCCCGCGCGTTCGACGGCAGCGAAATCCACTTCCGCCATGAACTGCTTCAGCACGGCTTCGGGCTGGTCCTTGCCCTCGACTCGCACCAGGATCCTGTCCGCGACAATCGTCGTGAAGGCGCCGTCGTCCTTGATATAGATGGCTCGGCGTCCATTCACGATTTCAGTGCGGATGCCGCCGAGCGCCGCGATTGGGCTTGCCGCAAGCGCCGTCATTGCCTGCAACAAAGGGGAGTCCGCGAGGATCGATATCGTCACCACGTCGTCGCCCTTGTGGTATTTCCGCGATGCCCCAACGCCACCCCCACCCAAGGCGATGCCGACCGAGACGGTTTCCACCGCATCGGCGGTCCATCCCGCGGGAGCGGCCGGCAGCAACGCACCATATGTATCCGCCCGGCTTTGCCGCAACAAATTGAGTGCTGCTTCCAGTCCGGCGATCGCTGTCTGAGTATCGTTGCGACCATACGCGGCCAACGCCTCATTGATCTGATCAGTGATGTCGTCCGCTCGCGCGGAATGCGGCGTCGCGGCAGCGATGAGCAGCGGCAGCAGAAGCATCCTGACGTTCATAAGTCGCGATCTCTCGTTATCAGTCTGAGCTGATTCAGGGAAGGGTCACTTCAGCTGATCGGCGACCTGTTGCAGGCCGGCACTGGCGCAGGCCTCATCCTTCTCGCCGCCCGGCGCGCCACCGACACCAATGCCACCCAATACATCATTGCCTATCTTGATCGGCACACCACCGGCCAGTGCAAAGACGCCGGTGAGGTCCTTCAGACCCGCGGCCCCAGGATTGGCCGTCAGCGTGGCGAACGCGGCGCTCGTCATGCCGAATGTCGCGGCGGTAAATGCCTTCCGCCGTGACGACTCCGCCGTATGCGGCCCGGAGGTGGGATCGCGAATGAAAGCCAACAAATTGCCGCCGCGATCGACCACCGCGGCGGACACCTTGTAGCCATCCTTCCGGCACTGTGCCAATGCGCCCATCACCATCGCATTCGCTGCCTCGGCGGTCAGCAGCCGGCTTTGGAGAACCGCCTGCGCCAGTAGCGGCCCAGGCAGCGCGAGGCCCATGGTGGCGGCCATGATCCCGAGACGAAACATCCAAACTCTCCCCTCTACGTCTGTCGCGCCACCGCCTGGTAAGCGGCGATACAGGCGACGTCGACGATCTGGCTGACCGAGGCATCCATCGGCACGATTTGCACCGGACGCTCCATGCCGATCAACAACGGTCCGATCGTCGTTCCGCCCCCAAGATGATGCATCAAACGAGCGTTGATGTGCGCCGAATGCAGGCCCGGCATCACCAGCACGTTGGCGTCGCCGGTCAGCCGGCAAAATGGGTACAGGGCGCGGATCGAAGGTTCGAGCGCGACGTCCGGACTCATTTCGCCATCATACTCAAAATCGACATGCCGGCTATCGAGAATCTTCACCGCGTCCAGCATGGGAGCCACCCGGTCGTGCGCCGGATCCCCGAACGTCGAATGCGACAGCAATGCCACTCTCGGCTCGTGTCCCAGCAGCTTCGCCGCGGCGGCCGCTCCAACCACGATATCCGCCAACTGTTGGGCGTCCGGACGGAAATGCACCTGGGAGTCCGCGATGAAAATCGTCCTTCCGTGCGGACCCAGCATCAGAGTCAGGCCGAACGCGATTTGACCCGGCCTGGGTCCGATCACATGCCCCACATCATCAAGGCACACCGACGTCGAGCGAGTGAGGCCTGTGACCATCGCATCGGCGTCTCCGGTCGCGACCATGCACGCGGCGAACACGTTGCGATCCTGATTGACCATGCGTTGACAGTCGCGCCGCAACAACCCGTTTCGTTGCCGCCGTCCATACAGGAAATCGACATATTTGGGATTGGCTCCGGACAGCCGGGCATTATGAATTTCGATGCCATCCGTCTTGCCAAGGCCGAGACTGGCGAGAGTGGCAAGGACACGGTCCTCGCGCCCGATCAGAATGGGCCTGCCATAGCCCGCGTTGCGATAAGCCACCGCGGCGCGGACGACCTTTTCCTCCTCGCCCTCCGCGAACACCACTCGGCGCGGCTCGCTACGCACTTGTTCCATGATCGCATCCAACGCGCCGGCAGTCGGATCGAGCCGGCCCGACAGGTCGCGCGCGTATCGGCTCAGGTCGATGATGGGCCGCCGCGCGACACCGGAATCGACCGCCGCGCGCGCCACGGCGGGAGGAATGCGGTTGATCAGCCTGGGATCGAACGCATTCGGAATGATGTATTCCGGGCCGAACGTCAGCCTTCTGCCGGCGGACGCGGAATGCACCTCATCGGGAACGTCCTCGCGGGCGAGTTGGGCAAGCGCCTCGGCGGCGGCGATCTTCATCGCCTCGTTGATGGTGCTGGCACGAACATCCAGAGCACCGCGGAAAATGTAAGGGAAGCCGAGAACGTTATTGACCTGGTTGGGATAGTCGCTGCGGCCGGTCGCGATGATCGCGTCGGGGCTGGCACTGCGAGCTTCCTCCGGGGTGATCTCAGGATCCGGATTGGCCATGGCGAATATGATCGGTTTCGGTGCCATGCGACGCACCATGTCCGCGGTCATCGCACCTTTGACCGACAGACCGAAAAATATGTCAGCGCCTTCGAGAGCCTCGCTCAAAGTCCGCGCTCTGGTCTGCACGGCGTGGCCGGATTTCCATTGGTTCATACCCTCGGTGCGGCCTTGGTAAACGACACCTTTGGTATCGCAGAGCGTCACGTGCTCGGGCCGCATTCCCATGGCTTTCAGCAACTCGACGCAGGCAATCGCCGCCGCGCCCGCGCCGTTCACCACCAGTTTCGCTTCGCGAAGCTCGCGGTTGGTCAGATGGCAGGCGTTGATCAAACCGGCGGCAGCGACGATGGCGGTGCCGTGCTGATCGTCGTGGAAGACGGGGACGTCCATGAGTTCGCGCAGCCGCTGCTCAATGACAAAACATTCCGGTGCCTTGATGTCCTCGAGGTTGATGCCGCCGAAGCCGCGCAGGAACCTCACGGCGTTGACGAATTCGTCGACGTCCTCGGTGCCGATTTCAAGGTCGATGCCGTCGATATCGGCGAAGCGCTTGAACAGCGCGATCTTGCCCTCCATCACGGGTTTCGACGCGACCGCGCCGAGATTGCCCAGTCCGAGGACGGCTGTGCCGTTTGAAATGACGGCGACCATGTTGCCTTTTGCTGTGTAGTCATATGCAAGCGATTCATCGCGAGCAATGTGCAAACAGGGTTCGGCGACGCCGGGCGAATAGGCCAACGAAAGATCACGCGCCGTGACGATCGGCTTCGTCACTCGAATTTCCAGCTTTCCTGGGCGGCCGCTGGCATGCATCGCCAAGGCTTCCTCGGCCGAGACATGCGCTGTCCTCGTGTCAATGCCGCCGTCGGCCATTGTGCGTCTCCTTGTATTTCTTGGACCGCTCATCATGGGCGATGATGCGCCGGACTGGAAGGGGGCTCAGTTTCGGATGTTGCGTCAGGCAAAAAATGCCAGTAATTGCCTCAACAATTCCGCCGGCTGCTCCTCCGGCATCCAATGGCCGCAGTTCTCGATCATGCCGCCTCGCACATCGACGGCCATGCGGCGCAGCGATTCCATTACCTCCATTCGGCGGCCCCAGGAGCTGTCACCTCCCAGAGCCAATACCGGCATGGGAAGCTTGAACGTGGCCGCGATCGCCTGATTGTCGGCGACGTCCCGGGGGATCGCCCGGTAATAGCCGAACCCCGCGCGTAACGCCCCGGGTTGGCGATAGATACGCAAATACTCCGCGATATCCGCGTCGGGGATAACGTCCGGCCGGTGTCCGTAATTGCGGTAGAACCAACCGAAATAGATGTCCTCGCGGCCAGCGACCAAGGCCTCGGGCAGGTCGAGGGTCTGGTGGAAGGCGTGGTGCCATCGCCGGCCGCCCTGGCTGATATTCGGACTGCCATCGCCAGGAATTGTCACGTCCAGGATCGCCAGCTTGTGCACCGCGTCAGGACGCGCGGCGGCGATCGCGTATGCGGTCGGACCGCCCCAGTCATGGCCCACCAGGAAGAATTCGCTGACGTTCAACTGTTCCAGCAGGCGCCAGATATCATTGCCCACGGTCTTCTTGTCGTAGCCCGTCAATGGCCGGGACGAATCTCCCAGCCCACGCAAATCCGGCGCGATCACGCGATATTTGGCGACGAGACCGGGTATGATGTGCCGCCACTCGTACCAGCTTTGCGGCCAGCCATGCAGGAGCACGACCGGAAAGCCCTCGCCCGCGGTGACATAGTGCAGGCGCACATCGCTCAGGTCGGCGTAGTGATGGGTAATGCCGTCCATGACTGCCTCCTTCGGTCCAGACGATGGTGATTGACACAGGCGGGGACGGCTCGCATAGGCGGAGGTCCGTCACCCGAAGGATCGAGACGCCGCCATGCTCGACAGCGCCACCATCGACGCCCTCGCCCGCGCCTATCATGTCGCCGAAAAGGAGCGCGTGCGCACCCGGGCGCCGAGCATCCTGCACGCCGGCTTCACCACCGAGGATGCGTATGCCGTGCAGCGCGCCTGGGTTAAGATCAAGCTCGGTGAGGGCAACGTCATCAAGGGTCATAAGATCGGCCTGACGTCGCGCGCCATGCAGCGGGCTTCGGCCATCAACGAGCCTGACTACGGCTCGCTGATGGCCGACATGTTCTATAATACCGGGGAAGAAATCCCGATGAGCCGATTCATCCAGCCGCGGCTGGAGTGCGAACTCGGGTTCGTGATGGGACGGCGGCTGCAGGGTCCGAATTGCACGATTTTCGATGTGCTCAACGCGGTCGATTACGTAATCCCGGCGGCGGAGATCGTGGATGGGCGAACGCATCGGGTCGATCCCGTGACGAACCAACCGCGTTGCGTGCTCGACAGCATCGCCGACAATGCCGGCAATGCGGCGCTGATTGTCGGCGGCAGACCAATCCGGCCGATGGAGATGGATCTGCGCTGGGTTGGCGTATTGTGCCATCGGAACAATGTTATCGAGGAATCCGGGGTCGCGGCGGCCGTGCTGAACCATCCGGCGAACGGCGTGGCATGGCTGGCGAACAAGCTCGCCCCGTTCGATATCGCGTTGGAGCCCGGCCAGTTCGTACTGGGTGGATCGTTCACCGCCACGGTTGAGGCACACGCGGGCGATACGTTCCTGGTCGATTACGGTCCGCTCGGCACCATCACGGCGCGATTTGTTTGATGGGTGACCCGCTTCCCTTGCATCCATTCCGTATCGAATCTATTTGCGTCTTTTTGCGGTTCTTTGCGTTTTTCGCGTTTTCTTGTCGCTTTATCGAGGGTGAACGGTCGCGGCTCGTACCGCACGAAGGCCGGATAGAATGAACGCAAAAAACGCAAAGAACCGCAAAAAGACGCAAATGGGACAACGCGGTGGGAGCCGCCAGGGTCAATGACAATGAAACATGACACTTCCGGTCAAAGACTGGTTCGTATCAAGGAAACACATAATGGCTGATCATTTCGACGCTCCGATGAAGTTTGGCATTGGCCAACCTGTGCGGCGGTACGAGGATGTACGGCTGCTGACAGGACGCGGCCATTATCAGGACGATAACGTATTGCCGCGGCAGACGTGGTGCATATTCGTGCGATCGCCTCACGCGCATGCGCTGATCCGCGGCATCGACACGGATGCCGCCAAGGCGGCGCCCGGCGTGGTGGCGGTTTACACCGCGGCCGACTACGTCGCGGATGGGATCGCGATGCCGAAGGCGAACATGCCGCGTAAAAAGCGCGACGGCTCCCCCATGTTCGCGCCGCAGCGGCCGGCGCTGATCGGCGACCGGGTCCGTTACGTTGGCGATCCCGTGGCGATGGTGATCGCGGAAACGCTGGCTCAGGCCAAGGACGCCGCCGAACTCGTGCTGGTAGATTATGAGACGTTGCCATCCGTCACCGATGTCGCCGAGGCGGCGAAGCCTGGATCTCCGGTCGTCTGGGATGAAAACGGCGACAACATCTCGCACACGTTCGAGCGTGGAGATAAGGCGGCGACGGACGCCGCCTTCGCGAAAGCGACGCACATCATCCGCCGCTGCCACACCATCACCCGTGTGCACGCCCAGTTCATGGAGCCGCGCGGCTCATTGGGGGTGTTCGATAAATTTGAGGATCGCTATACGCTTTACGCCGATGTGAATTATCCGCACCGGGTACGCAATATGCTCGCGGCCAATGTGTTCAAGGTGCCGGAGAGCCAGGTGCGGGTCGTCGTCAACGATGTCGGCGGCGGCTTCGGCACCAAGGGATGGCAATACGTCGATCACCGTTTGGTGCTTTGGGCGGCGAAGAAACTCGATCGGCCGGTGAAATGGCGCTGCGAACGATCCGAGGTCATCATGGCCGACGAGCACGGGCGCGACAATGTCGGCGACATTGAACTGGCACTGGATGAGAACGGCAAATTTCTTGGTGTTCGGCTGCACATGCTGGCCAGCGTCGGCGCGTATATCGCGTCCGATCGTCAATTGCTCACCCCATTCGGACAAATCATTACGCTGACCGGCGTTTACCACGTCCCCGCCTGCCACGTGACGATCGACGCGGTGCTGTCGAATACCAATCCAACCGCGCCATATCGCGGCGCCGGACGGCCGGAAGCGATTTATTTGATGGAGCGAATTATCGAGGCGGCGGCGGAAGAACTTGCCGTCGACCGCATTGAGTTACGAAAACGGAACGTGATCCAACCGGCTCAGATGCCGTACAAAGCGCCATTGGGGCAGGTTTATGACAGCGGGACCTTCGCCGACAACATGGAACTGGCTTTGACACACGGCGATTTCGCCGGCTTCCCCGCCCGCCGTGAAGCCTCGGCCGCGAAGGGCAAATTGCGCGGCATCGGACTGGTGAATGCGATCGAACAGGCGGCCGGACCGGTACCGGAGTACGCCGAGGTCCGGTTCCAGCCAAGCGGCTCGGCCTTGTTGCTGATGGGTACCAAAACCCACGGCCAGGGGCACGAGACGATGTACAAGCAAATCCTGCACGAGAAGCTTGGTACCGCCGCGAATGAAATTCGTTTCATCGATGGCGACACCGATCGGGTCGCGTTCGGAATGGGGTCGAACGGCAGCCGCTCGATGGTCACCGGCGGCACCGCGCTGACGATGGCGGCGGAGAAACTGATCGTGAAAGGCAAGAAGCTCGCCGCGCATATGCTGGAGGCCGCCGAGGCGGACATCAGCTTCGCCGACAACGCGTTTTCCGTTGCCGGCACCGATCGGAAGCTCACATTGAAGCAGGTGGCCATGGCGTCTTTCCAGCCGGCGCGCCTGCCAAAGGGGATGGAGCCAGGCTTCATCGAGCATGCCACTTATGCGCCCGAACGTGCGACCTATCCGAACGGCTGTCATGTCTGTGAGGTCGAGATCGATCCCGACACCGGCAAGGTCGATTTATTAACTTATCTGGTGATCGACGACGTCGGCACAGTCATCAACCCGATGACGCTGGCGGGCCAGGTGCATGGCGGCGTCGCGCAAGGGGTCGGGCAGGTGCTGATGGAACAGGTCGTCTACGACCCCGAGTCCGGCCAACTTCTCAGTGCCAGCTTCATGGATTACGCGATGCCGCGGGCCGACAACCTGTGCAACATTTCGATCGTGAGCAACCCTTCGCCCACTCCTAGCAACCCCCTGGGCGCCAAAGGCGGCGGCGAGGCGGGGACGGTTGGGGCACTGCCTTCGGTGATGATCGCGATCCTCGATGCACTCGCGCCGCTTGGGGTCAGCGAACTGGAAATGCCCGCGACGCCGGAACGAGTGTGGCAGGCAATCCAGCGCGCCACCGCGTAGCCGGCGATGGCCGGTTGTCCGTCCCGCCCGCCATCCCCAAATGGCAGCTAATAGGCTGAGGACCCCGACGATGAACCTCGAAACGCTGCCGCACATTCATGGCGAGGTCACTTACCTCGCGAAAATGGCCGAAAAGCCGCACACCTACGCATACGACCTCCCCCCTGGGCAGCCGCGCACCAACATGCTGCCCGACGTCAGAACGGTGCCGATTTATGACATGCGTCCGCTCGGCGGCGAGATGTCTCTGGACCGGGAAGGCTTCGCGCTTCTGGACGCGCCGACCGAGGCCATCGACCTGTACGACGAGGAAGAACTTCGCAGCGTCTATTACCCTGAGGCCGAGCGGACCATCGCGCATGCCACCGGCGGCCATCGCGTCGTCGTGTTCGATCACACGATCCGCCGTCGCACTCCGGGCGTTGAGGATCGGACGCCGGGCATTCCCCGCCAACCGGTCGCCCGGATCCACGGCGACTACACGGAGATTTCCGGTCCGCAACGCGTCCGCGACCTGATGGGCGACGAGGCGGACGAACTTCTGAGACACCGTTTCGCCATCGTGAATTTGTGGCGCCCGATCAAGGGGCCGTTGCTGGATGCACCGCTCGCACTCTGCCATGCCGGGACGATCGCGGACGGCGATTTGGTCGCCCAGGATCTGATTTACCGGGATCGCACCGGCGAGATCTACGCGCTGTTCCATAACGAGGCGCATCGGTGGTTCTACGCCCCGGTGATGATCCGCGATGAGGTGTTGCTGCTGAAATGCTTCGACTCGATGCATGACGGGCGGGCGCGGTTCATGCCGCATACCTCGTTCGATGATCCCACCGCACCGGTCGAGAAACCGCCGCGGGAAAGTATTGAATTGCGGACGCTGGTGTTTTTTCCGGACCATTAATTGACGTATCGGCACAGTCACCCAACCCGCCGTCACCGTCCCCCGACTTGATCGGGGGATCACCCGGTGATCTGTCGCGGCACGGTGCGGCGATCGATGGCCGGCTCGGCGGCCGGCCATGACGTGGTTGATGACTGTGCCGAAGAGTCAGTCATTTGGCCGGTCGATGTAATTCGCGTGTATTCATAAATTATTGACCCATTTCGAACATCGGTGATGCAACCGATCCGAAAGATTCATCCTAAAACGCCCTCCCGGCAGCCACCGTTCCCCGTGGCGTGTTGAACGGAGTCGACATGATCACGGCGCCAGATACGGACCATGACCCAGCCGGCGCCGTGGCGGCTCACGAAACCAAATCGCCCTACCCGCCCGCCTCCGCGACGCCGGTTCTGATCGGTCCTGAAGGCATTCGCTTCGACTTCAACCTCGGCTGCCGCGTCTTGCTTCCCAGCCGGACCGACGGCAGGTGGCGTGTCCGTCTGCAGGACCTCGACACCGGCAACATCTTGTTTGAAAGCGAAAACAAGGGCGCGTTCGTCAATTCCGCCAAGCGTTGGTACGTCCGGTTCCGGGTCGAGATCTGGTTGCTCGATGGCGATCCGGCGGTGGCGATGCCGGTCCTGACCCACGACTACGATCCGCGCCACCAGGATGTGCTCATCCAGTTCCCGGTCGGGACATTGGGCGACGTCCTCGCCTGGTTCCCGTACGCCGCGCGCTTCGCGGACCGCCATAAGGAATGCCGCGTCACCTGCGCATTATCCGGCTTGATCATCCCCCTGTTGCGCGGTGCCTACCCCAATTTGCGCCTGGTCACGCACGAAGAAATGGTCGAACTCGGGCTGGCTGAGACAATGTATGCCACCTACTCGCTCGGCGTGTTCTTCGGCGATGAGGCGAACGACTGGCAGCCGGCCGACTTCCGCCTCGTCGGCCTGCACCGTACCGCCGCCTACATCCTCGGCGTCGATCCGGCGGAGGAGGCACCGCGTATTTCGCTGCCGGACGAGACCCGCGCCGTCGACGAACCCTACGCCGTCATCGCGGCCCAAAGCAGCAGCGGCTGCAAATACTGGAACAACCCGAACGGCTGGCGCGACATCGTCGCCTTCCTCAAAGACAACGGCTACCGGGTTATTTGCATCGACCAGAAGCCCGTGCATGGCCACGGCCTGATGTGGACCCAGATCCCTCATGGCGCCGAGGACGAGACCGGTGACCGGCCGCTGATCGAACGTGCCCGCTTGCTGCGCCACGCCTCATTGTTCGTGGGTCTTTCCTCCGGCCTGGCCTGGCTCGCATGGGCGGCTGGTTGCCCGGTGGTGTTGATTAGCGGCTTCACCCACCCGACCAACGAATTCGCGACGCCCTATCGGGTGATCAACTGGCATGCCTGCAACTCGTGCTGGAACGACCAACGGCACCGTTTTGATCATAAGGATTTTCTCTGGTGTCCGCGGCATCAGGACACACCTCGGCACTTCGAATGCACTCGCCTGATCACGGCCGTTCAGGTGAAGCAAGTGATTGAAACCATTCCGGGTTTCCGTCCGCGTCAGGCTTGTGAGCCGCCCGATCAGGAGCCAGTTCGGCGGGTCGCCGGAGGGACACTTCGCGGGGTTGCGACTCAATGACCGCAAGCGACCCAGCCGTCCCGTCCGGTTCAAGCCAGTGGCGCCCGTGGGCGAATCCTGCTTAGA
>Ga0302324_100026485_pt1 | contig 11075 bp, 10 predicted proteins | sample Palsa_T0_1_FD_201949 | JGI IMG/M metagenome (GOLD analysis project Ga0302324, IMG submission 201949) | Peat permafrost microbial communities from Stordalen Mire near Abisko, Sweden - Palsa_T0_1 | ecosystem: Environmental > Terrestrial > Soil > Palsa > Peat permafrost | place: Sweden: Abisko... | reverse complement strand
GATGTTGAGCGACGCTGAAAGCGATATTTTGCGATAGCAGACCTCGAGATGCTGAAGTGGCCGATCCCGTTTGAACAAATCCTGTCACATCGCGCCGATGGTGTAGACTTGGCTTGTCTCGAAGGAAGACGCCACCGAGCTGCTCGCGATCAAGGACACGAAGTCCGTGTTAATAACCGGGGCGAACTGTATTTCTCGAAGCAGACCAGGCTCTCGAAGCTGGAACTGTTCAACGGTGCCGAGGGTGAGGCGTTCCCACACAAGCGCGCACCAGCGCGCCTGCGCATCATAGTCAAAACCCACACTAAAGATGGGGTCCTTCGAAGATTGGCATTAATGCGATGTCGCCGACTTCGGGCGACGGAAATTCGGGGCACTGTTCTACGATGCGAGATGCATCCAGATCTCGTTATAATAGGAACCGTAGTTCTTCAGATCACGACGTAACTGCGTTTCTTCAACTACGATGAGGATCGAGGTTCTCGCGTCGAATCGAGCCGATGAGGCGTTCGATGTAGCCATTCTGCCACAGCGAGCGCAGTGGGGGTGATGATCGGCGATCGCCAATCATGAGCGGAAGGCAAAGAGTCCGGCATCCGGATCTAGCCGTTTTCCAATTGAGGCGGAAATGAGTTGCGCAGCGAGCATTGAAAATGTGATTCCGTTGCCGCCATAACCCAGTACGGCGTAGCAACGTGTGTAACCTGGAATCGGACCGATGCTTGGCAGCCCGGTCTTGCTCTGACCGAACGAAGCGGTCCAAGCGAACTGTGCGCGGGAGTCGACCTTCGGCAGCAGCTTAGCGAGCTTATTCTCAAGAATTCTTGCCTTTGCACCGAGCTTGGCGTCGCGCCGGGCCTCGTCAGTGAATTCTTCATCTTCGCCTCCACAGATGATGCGTCCGTCGATGGTCGCGCGTACATACAGGTATGGGTCTTTCGCTTCCCAGATGAAGCACTCGCTTGGCCAGAGATGCTTCGGTTGTGGCTTTGTAGCAATTACCCAGGTCGAGGCGATGCTATGTCCATGGGCGGGAACGATCTTCGGTAACTCGTAACCCGTGCAGAGCACGATTCGACGGGACTCGATCGTAAAGCCATCTTTCGTCACCGCCAATGCGGCACGTTTCCCCGATTGGATATCAACGATCTCGTGGGGCGCGAAAAGTCGTGCGCCGAGCTGCTGAGCTCGTCGGAAGAATCCCGAAGCGAGAGCCCGCGGATCAGCGGCTACACTTTCGGCGCTCACAATCGCCGCAGCTCGAGACAAATCGAATCGAGCACGGAGCTCACGCCGGTCGAGGTACTGGCTGGGCAAGCCAAGTCGTAGACGAGCATGAACCTCTTCGGCGAGTCCTCCCGCATCGAGAACATCCCCCGCAAGATAAACCGACGGACGCAGACTCATCGAAGCGTGAATCCTCTCCTTCCGAGTCAGTTTGTAAAGCGCGTCAAGTGCCGCTTTGGATCTCAACCACGCACGTTCAGCTGGCCGGGCCCCGATCTCGCGCTTCAGGTGAATCAATGGGGTGTCGATCTCAAATAGCAGCAGCGCAGTGCTCGCAGGTGTGGACCCCATTAATAGTCCACGCCGATCGATCACCGCGACCCGATGACCCTCTCGCGCGAGCGAATACGCGATGAGCGCCCCGCTGATTCCCGCGCCTACGACGAGGATATCCGTCTTTAGATCTCGTTCCAGATGCCGGGTTCCCGGTGTGCGACGCGGGTAAGCCGTCCAAACGGGACTGCCGGATCGCAGCTTCTTTTCGGCGGTCAGACTCATATCTTTGAACTTTGGCGATAAACCACTGACGGTCCGTTTAATCGGAGAGTCGTGATGATACTGATGGTACCGCACCAATTGCAGAAGTGCAGTCCGTCCCGATTATGTCTTTGCCCAGTCTTGCTGAAGCGCTCTGACTTAGGTCTGCTCGTAGCGCTAATTTTCCACGCGGGTTCGGTGCGCGGCGGCCTCAGCAACCCCCTATCATTCAGGACAGAGTGGGATCCATTCATACTTCCGGCAATGCTCAAGGTATTCCGCCTCGTGAAGAACCTGCAACTCGACGACGCTTGACCAGAGCCAGAGGGAGCGTCCCTTTTCCTCGGTCGATGCCGCCTCAGTACTTCTTGCCACTTTTTCTTCGTTGTTGTGTCCATCTGTCGCGCGTGAGCCTTTCCAACACTGCAGCTAGATATCCCGCCGCCTTCATCGCTTCATCACGGGTGAGCTGCTCGATCTTCCGCGCCACCGTTTTCAAGAATTTTCTTCGCGCGATCGCGCTCGGTGCTGTCTTCCGTATGAATGGACAGCAGAATGTTACCGGCCTTGACCTTCCCTTCGTATCGCTTTGCCTCATACTCCGGACTACCCATGCCGATTAGCGCGCCGGTAAGTCCGCCCGCTGCTGCACCACCAGCCGCTCCCGCTAGTGCCGCCATGATAGGTCCGGCTGTGATGGAAGACGCCGAGCCCTGGTATAGCCAGCGCCCCAATCCCAACCATCCAGCCCAGAGCTCCGCCGAGAACTGCGCCACTTGCTCCGCCAGTCGCGGCGCCCTCGGGAGCTTTGGTGTGTTGTTCGTGGGCAAAGTCCCTACTGCCCTGTTTGTCCGGAAAGAGAACCGACACATCGTCGTCCTGTTTCGTCGCCTTCTGTTCCTAGACGAACAGTTCCTTTACCGCAACATGATCCGCTTTTAGCAACGCGATCGCGTTCTGTTTTGGCATAGGTTAGTGACCCTCGATTTGTATCGCGTGATATGCGAGAAGAGTTCTGGATTACGATCCGTGCCCAAATGATGAGCAACGGGTATGCCAGCGGCGTCGCGCAGACTGCGGCACATGCGAGCGGCAAACAAGCCAATCGAGGGTTGGAACATTCTGAAGAGTAAAGGGACGAAGCTCTTCCTCGATTGTCATTTCTCTAGCTGAAGATCCGGAAGGCAGTAAAATTGTTAGCTCCGAGCGGACTCGGAACGCCGCAGATGTGCGTCGCGGGGATTATATCTGATATCTCGCGAATGGCTTCAAGGAATAGTCGCGCTAGAGCAGGTTTATTTGTTTGTTGCTGGGGATGAAGTTCGGATGTGAGAGTTGCCGGAGGGCATGACAGTTGCTGGTTCGCTTTCGTTGAACTCTCGAGGCGGAGCACCGCGCCTTGGCTCAGCTGGCCAAAGAGATGGCTGAAAACCCAGGTAACATGCTTCAAAAAGTCGTCGAGATGGCGGTCGACCTGTCTGTAGCGGATACTGCAGGAATCAGCCTCTTCACCATTACGCCTGCGTTGTCTCTCGGCCGGAACCTGACATGTTATGAAAGCTGTTGGCTAGCACTTGGAAGTATGACCAAGGCAACTTGATGACTTACCAACACCTAGTAACGGCGCGCATGCGTAGGATCGACTACAGGCCCAGATATCTTTTCACTGGCAACCGTCCTGAATACTCTCAGCCGGCCGTCGATGGCAGCGCCGGTGCACGAATCAGCCCCACACTGCGGGATGTGAACGCTTTCGGTTTTCGAGCGTCATGAAGTACGCATTCGACATTCCTCAAGCTGGCGCCTTTGCCGACCCGCGGCTGCTTGCTCAGCTCGCCCACGAAGCCGAAGACGCGGGCTGGGATGCTTTTTTCTTGTGGGACCATATCCAGATAGGTCGGCTGGACGCGGTCGCAGATCCATGGATCGCGTTGGCAGCGATGGCGGTGTCGACGAGTCGAATCCTGCTGGGCCCGATGGTCACGCCGCTCTATCGGCGCCATCCATGGAAACTCGCGCGTGAAACCGTAACGCTCGACCATCTGACCGATGGCCGAGTCGTCCTTGGGGTTGGTCTTGGTGATGACTTCTTCGGCGAGATACGAACTTTGGGCGGACCAACTGACGCCAGAACTCGAGCGGCGATGCTCGATGAAGGCCTCGCGGTGCTCTTGGGACTCTGGAGCGCCGAGAAATTCTCATTCGCAGGAAAGCACTACACGATCCGCGATGCGCAATTCCTGCCGGCGCCTGTGCAAAAGCCGCGGATTCCGATCTGGGTCGCGGGCACGTGGCCTCACAAGCCGCCGTTTCGGCGCGCCGCTCGTTTCGACGGCGTCGTGCCGATTTCCGGCGATATCGAGACTCCACTCATGCCTTCACAAGTCCGCGATCTCGTCGCCTTCACAAAGAGCGTTCGCGCCTCCGACGTTCCATTCGATGTTATTCAATCGGGTTTTACCACTGGCGAAAACGCAGAACAGGATCGCTCAATCATAGCCCAATACGAACAAGCCGGAGCGACTTGGTGGTTCGAGAGCCGGGTACCTTGGCGGACGTCGGTAGAACAAGTGCGACAAAGAATTCGGATGGGGCCGCCGCAGTCGTGACGCTCCTCTTTGAATGATGCGTCTCTGGTTATGAAGAACGGCCTAGCATTGAATGACCAGACATCAGCTCGCCGCCGACTGGCAACGGGCATGAAACGGCCTCAGAATCTTTTCGCAATGCTCGCAACGACGGTAACAAGTTCAATCGGTTCAATCGGCTTGGGCACGTGCATCTGAAAGCCCGATGAAAGCACTTTCAAACGATCTTGAGTACGCGCAAATGCGGTCAGCGCAACCGCGGGAATCTGTCCTCCCCTTTCCGCGGAGCGTGCGCGCACCTTGCGGATCAGTTCATAACCGTCCCCACCCGGCATACCGATGTCGGAAATCAATACGTCGGGTTGCCACCTATCGATAAGATCTATTGCCTGCGCGACGCTTGACGCAGTTGCTACCTCAGCGCCGGCTTGTCCTAGAATCGTGGAAACCATATCCCGAGCATCGGCTTCGTCATCTACGACGAGAATACGTAACCCCGAAAGAGACGGCAGCGCACCGCTCGCGGTTCCCCCGGCGCTTGGATGAGCTCGGGTTTCCTCCCCGAAGCCTGCCGGCTCCGCAATTGAAACCGGCAATTCCACAGAGAATTCGGCGCCCTTGCCGATCCCTCCGCTACGCGCCCTGACCAGACCACCGTGAAGTTCCACTAGGTGTCGTACTATGGATAATCCCAGCCCAAGACCGCCGTATTCGCGATTGGTGCTGGTGCCTTCGCCCTGACGGAAACGATCGAATATTACAGGCAGTACGCTGGCGTCGATTCCTTTGCCCGTGTCGGTTACAACAACTTCGACATGCGAGTTGATTCGCTGAGAACGAATTTGAACGCGACCCCCGTTCGGAGTGAACCTGATTGCGTTAGAAAGAAGATTCCAGAAAATCTGTTGCAAGCGATCAGGATCTCCGGCCACCGGTCCCGCGGCAGGATCGAGCAAGGCATTGAGACGGATCGATTTTGCTGCTGCCGAAGGCCGTACCACTTCAATTGCGGCTTCGATAACCGAAGCCAATTGAAACGGCCTGACATTGAGGCGCAGCTTTCCGGACACGATCCGGGAAACGTCCAGAAGATCGCCAATCAACTGATTCTGCGAATCTGCATTGCGGAGAATTGTCTTAAGCGCTCGCGCAGTCTGCTCCTGATCCAATCTTCCAGTAAGCAATAGCGACGACCAACCGGTGATCGCGTTGAGTGGACTTCGTAGTTCATGGGATACGACGGCGAGGAACTCGTCTTTGATGCGATTGGCCTCTTCTGCAGCCGCACGAGCCTCTTTCTCCGAATTTAGCAGTCGTTCGCGCTCCTCCTCAGCAAGCAAGCGATCGGTGATGTCACGCGCGACCTTCGAGGCGCCCACGATGCGATCTTGTGCGTCCCTGATGGGCGAGATGGTGAGCGACAGATGAAGAAGGCGGCCATCCTTGGTCCGCCGTATCGTTTCGAAATGGTCCACTTTTTCGCCACGACGAATGCGAGCGAGAACCTCATCTTCTTCCCCCCATCTATCGGGCGGGATAATCAGGGTAATGTGCTTACCGATCGCTTCGTCCGCGGTGTACCCAAGGATCCGCTCAGCGGCAGGATTCCAGGACGTAATGATTCCATCCAAGGTCTTGCTGACAATCACGTCGTCCGAGGACGCGATAATCGCAGACAGATGCGCAGCGACTTCTGGCGGTGTGGGTGGCTCAGCCAAGGTAACGGGATCTCCGTTGAGAGTATTTTTATTCTAATCCAATCAGGTCGCACCACGCGAATTTGATCGGTGAATCAGGAGAGCCGTCGTCGTTACCAGCGCGGACATCGGGATTACCGATCTGGCCGACAACGCCACCGTTCGCTTGTCCGACCTGGTGAGATTTGGATAGGCTATCGAGAGATCTCCCCATCTTGCACGAAGCAGTTCCTAAACAACTTGATTGAGCCGATTCCACTTTATTCACATAATCAAAGGGAAAAGAGCCTGCGCTAAAAGATAATAACCGATGGCTGCTGAAACCGCCTATATTGCGGATTACCTGGAGCAACACAAAGACGAGATCCTCGACCGCTGGCGCAAAGCTGCGGAGGCGGAATCTGCGCAAGCCGAACGGCTCGCCAAAATGGATGATCGCGAACTGCTGGATCATCTGCCCGCGCTTACCGATGCGTTGATTGGCGTATTGCGCGGCGAGGAAGAATCGAGGGTGGAGGATGACGCACGCCAGCATGGTCATCAGCGCCGACTTGACGGCTACAGCGTCGTCGATGTGCTCTGGGAATTAACAATATTCAGGCGCGTTTTTCTGGGGGTACTGGATGAAGCTTCGGCAGATATCGCCGATTGGATCCCCGTCAATGGAAGTAAGACCATCCTGAACCTGTTGGATATTTGCGCAAGGGCCTCAATCGATCAGCACGTAAATGAAACCGAGCAGGACCGCGATGCCGCCGCTTCGAGAGCCGGCGTCCTTGAAACTCAGCGCCAGCGATTCCTAGGCACGCTTTCCCACGAGCTCAGGAACCAGATCCAGCCGATCCTCTTTGCCCTCGAGCGTCTCAAAGGAGATGAACCTTCTGAGCCTCAATTGCGCGCGCTTGAGATCATCGAACGACAGACCCGCCAGCAGTCCTTTCTTATCGAGGATCTGCTGGATCTCAATCGAAGGGAAACGGGCAAGATCGAACTTCGCAGAGCGCGTGTCGATCTGCGAGAGTGCATACAGCACGCGGCGGAAACGAACCAGGCGGAGGTGGATCGGAAGTCTCTCGACGTGCAGCTCGAATTGCCTTCGGAGCCGCTCTACGCGGAGGTCGATCGCGAACGACTGTGCCAAGTAGCGAACAACCTGATGTCGAATGCGGTTAAGTTCACGCCCAAAGCGGGCAGCATTTTCTGGAGACTATTTGAGGAGCCGGGATGGCAGGTCATGAGTATCCGCGACAGCGGAGTGGGAATAAAACCCACTGACCTCAGCCACATCTTCGATATCTTTTTCCAAGGAGAAGTGCCCACAACCGTTCGCCAAGGAGGGCTGGGGATTGGATTGCCCGTAGTCAAAAACCTTCTCGACCTGCATGGAGCGACAATCGAAGCTCGTAGTGGCGGCGAAAATGCGGGAGCAGAATTCGTAGTGCGGATCCCGACGGATCAACGGTAGCCAGGTTTTGCCGGGCAATCCGATAGCTAGGGTGCTGGAGCTATGTTTTGATTGACCCTGAAGAAGTTGTCCGGGTCGAATTTGCGCTTGATCAGTGAGAGTCGTCGGTAATTCTCTCCATAAGCGGCGCGTACTCGAGCTTCGCCTTCGTCTTCCAGATCGTTGACGTACACCGCGCCGGTCGAAAGCGGCTCCATTGCGCGATAGAACTCCTCTACCCATTGCCATGACTTCTTCCGCCCAGCGGCCTTGCGCCAATAGGAATGGATCCAGAACTCGAAGCCGACGCGTCGAAAACCAAAGGCATTATCGTGAGGCTTGGCACACCACGGTCCGTGCCAGTACATCATCGTTACGCCGCTTGCTTCATGCGGCGCGTTCGAAGCGTGCTCGATGATGGTCTCGATAACATCGTCCGAAAGCCTCTTGAAGTGACCTGCTCGTCGATGGCTTGAATAATCTCCTTCAGGCACGTCAAAGCCGCCTCGTTGCTCATCGAGATACGCTTTCGGCTTGATCGTATCTTCGAACGGCCGGAGATACTTGCGGAGCGGGCGGATGAGTCGTTCTCCCTTTTGCTTATCACCCATCCAAACGACTTTGACGTCGAGCATCCGGACACCCGGATGAGGTAGCACAGCAGCGATCAGAAATAGTTCGGAGGGGATCGTAGTCGCAAAGCTATCAAGGAAGTGTAGGACTTTTCTTGCCTGCCGAATCGGATATCTTAGACTACCGGACAGAACAGTTTCGATTGGATGGAGCTTGAATTCGAGCGACGTTGCGATTCCGAAATTCGCACCGGCTCCACGCATCGCCCAGAACAGATCGGAGTTTTCCCCTGCCCTAACGGTTATGGCCTTACCGTCTGCAGTCACAACTTCGAGGCCCACAATGCTATCGCATCCATAACCATACTTGGGTGTGAGAGAACTCTCCCCTCCCCCAAGTGAGTAACCTGCTACGCCAACTGAAGGGCATGAGCCGAGCGGCACCGCCATCCTGAATGCCTGCGTGAGACAGTCCAGTTCGCCGGCGATGATTCCCGGCTCGATACGAATTGCCTCCTCAGCGGGATCGATCTGAACCCGTTTCATGGCCGACAGATCAATGACCATTCCGTCGTCGCACACACCATGGCCAGCGAAACTATGTCCGCCCGATCGGACTGCAGTCAGCAAGCTTTCGTCGCGAGCAAAATCAACTGCCAGCTGGACATCTTTCGGGCTAGCACACCTTACGATGATGGCGGGATGTTTATCGACTGCATGATTGCTGACGCGCCGCAGTTTGGCGTAGCTGCGATCGCGCGGTAGTACGATCTCGCCGGTTAGGGAACTGGCGAATGTCGCGATACCGGGAATACTCATCTGATGTATGGCCGAATCGCGAACACCGGCCCTAGTTTGCCGCATGGTGGTCGGCAAAAGTGTCGGAACGAACGCGAACTTTCGGCCCTTGGTCTTCGGCCGGATAGGAGTGAAACCCCATGTCCGGAGTTTCGCGAGGTCCGGCTTCCGCGCCGGGCCACGAGTTAGGTTCATAGTTTGCCCGGCTCTTGGGATTTACGAGCGCCATGTGGCCATCTTGTTGAAGAGTGGCGAAGGGACACTTGGGCGCGTTGATCGGAATATTCGTAAAGTTGGGTCCACCGAGCCGCGAAAGCTGGGTATCGAGATAAGAAAAGTTGCGGCCTTGAAGAAGCGGATCATTACTGAAGTCGACGCCGGGCACGATGTTGTTGGTGCAGAAGGCAACTTGCTCTGTTTCGGCGAAGAAGTTATCGACGCACCGATCTAACACGAGGCGCCCGACCTTGCGTATTGGAATCAGTTCTTCAGGGATGAGCTTGGTCGCGTCCAGCACGTCGAATGGAAATTCGTCCGCGAACTTCTCGTCGAAGAGCTGTAGGCCCAACTCCCATTCCGGGAATTGACCCGAGTGGATGGCCTGCCACATGTCGCGGCGGTGAAAGTCAGGATCGGCGCCGTTAATCTTCACAGCTTCGTTCCAGACGACAGATTGCATACCGAGCTTGGGTTTCCAGTGAAATTTTACAGAGGTCGATTTCCCCTTCGCGTTAACCAGGCGATACGTGTGTACGCCAAAGCCTTCCATGAAACGAAGCGCGCGAGGGATTGCACGATCGGACATGATCCACATCGCCATGTGAATGCTTTCCGGCATGAGCGATATGAAATCCCAGAAATTGTCGTGGGCGGTTTGCGCCTGCGGAAAACCGCGGTCGGGCTCCTCCTTCGCGGCGTGGATTAAGTCGGGAAATTTGATCGCGTCCTGTATGAAAAATACAGGAATGTTGTTGCCGACGATGTCCCAGTTGCCTTCCTTCGTGTAGAGCTTCACCGCAAAACCACGCACGTCGCGCGCGAGATCGGGCGATCCTTTATTGCCAGCAACGGTCGAGAACCTGACAAATGCCGGTGTCTTCTCTCTTGGCCGCTGGAACAGGTCGGCGCGCGTGAGTTCCGCTAGCGGCTCGTAATTTTCGAAATAGCCGTGTGCTCCAAAGCCCCGAGCATGAACAACGCGCTCCGGAATGCGTTCATGATCGAAGTGGAAGATTTTCTCACGAAAATGTGAATCCTCGAGAGCGGCGGGACCGCGAGCGCCGATTTTCAGAGAATTTTGATCGTCAGCAACCGGCATTCCCTGCTGACTTGTCAGCGTCGAAATATTGCCGCCAGCGCTCTGGTGAAGCTCGCCGCCGTTTCCCCTTATCGTCTTCGTGTCGTCTGATTGCGCGGCTTTTCGGTTGCGATCGACCTTTTTTTTCGCCATTGAGGTTTCCTCTTTTGTTTTCGTTGAAGGGTCTTCGTCGCGCTTAACACCAAAAACCCCGATCGGCAGCCTATTCAGTCAAGAGCTTCGTGACTGAATAAATTCCGCATCGCCCGCCCCGAAAGGAAAACGCACGCTTTGGCTGCACGATGGAAGTGCACGTGCACCAAGCGTGCAGTCGGATGCAAGGAGAAGAGCCGACTATTTCAATTTAGTATTTCTAAGATTTGAGACCACTACTGATGCGTATCGAAAGGAACAAATATAGCGGGCTAGATTTGTCGCGTCGTTGAATTCCAACCATGGTCAAGTATCTCGAGGGCTGCGATCCCATCAACAGCGTGCAAAGCGCGATAGCCATAATGCGTTAGGAGTTCGCAAAGGACCTCGCCCAACCCAGGATCGTCCTCCACGACGAGAATTTTCGCAGCGGCAGCCGCGCCGCGGATCTCTACGAGTGATCCACCACCCGAGGACGATTTGCGACCGGCAGCCGCGGCGGTCTCCCGGCCTTTTGGTTTGGTTCTTGGACTCAATTACTGAGGTAATTCAATGACGAAGCGAGTCCCACCATTCGTGCGATTCTCGCCTCTGATCGAGCGCCGTGCTGTTCGACAATCTGGCTCGCTAAATAGAGGCCGAGCCCGAGGCCGCCGTAGTTGCGGCTGATCGAAGTTCGTTCGAACCGCCCGAAGATTCTCGACAGATCCTCCGCCGGAATACCGATGCCTCGGTCCTGCACTTTTAGGATGGCCTTCGCAT
>Ga0302324_100026484_pt1 | contig 11075 bp, 9 predicted proteins | sample Palsa_T0_1_FD_201949 | JGI IMG/M metagenome (GOLD analysis project Ga0302324, IMG submission 201949) | Peat permafrost microbial communities from Stordalen Mire near Abisko, Sweden - Palsa_T0_1 | ecosystem: Environmental > Terrestrial > Soil > Palsa > Peat permafrost | place: Sweden: Abisko... | reverse complement strand
GGAGCCACCGGTCCGACAGGACCGGAAGGCAAAGAAGGCAAAGCCGGATCGGAAGGCAAAGAAGGCAAAGCCGGATCAGAAGGCAAAGAAGGCAAAAGCGTTACCGGAGCCACGGGTCCGACAGGACTCGAAGGCAAAGAAGGCAAAGCCGGATCGGAAGGCAAAGAAGGCAAAGCCGGATCGGAAGGCAAAGAAGGCAAAGCCGGATCGGAAGGCAAAGAAGGCAAAGCCGGCGCCGCCGGCAAAGAAGGACCAGAAGGCAAAGAAGGTAAAGAAGGCAAAAGCGTTACCGGAGCCACCGGCCCGACAGGACCGGAAGGCAAAGAAGGCAAAGCCGGCGCCACCGGCAATGAAGGAGCCGCAGGCAAAGAAGGAGCGGCAGGCAAAGCCGGATCGGAAGGCAAAGAAGGCAAAGAAGGCACAAGCGTCACCGGAGCCACGGGCCCGACAGGACCGGAAGGCAAAGAAGGCAAAGCCGGTGCCGCCGGAAAAGAAGGTGCCACCGGAAAAGAAGGAGCCGCAGGCAAAGAAGGCAAAGCGGGCACCAGCGGAGCGACGGGAGCGACCGGGGCGACCGGGGCGACGGGGCTCCAGGGAGTGACCGGCGGAACCGGCGCTCAGGGAGCCACCGGAGCAGCTGGGTCCAACGGAAGCAACGGAGCTACTGGTGCAACCGGAGCTACCGGTAAAGAAGGCGCCAAGGGGGCAACCGGAGCGACCGGAGCCAACGGGACCACCGGGACCAACGGAGTGACCGGAGCGACAGGTTTGACCGGTCCGACCGGTCCGACCGGCCCCGGCGGACCGACCGGTAAAGAAGGAGCCAAGGGCGCAACGGGAGCGAGCGGGATAACCGGCGGTACGGGTGCCACCGGCCCGACGGGCAACGCGGCGATCGCGACGTTCATCAGCTACGCGGGCGTTCCGAGCGGCTACTGCCTGGACTACACGAGCGATGTGGCCGTTGGCTCGTCTGCCTGCCCGCCGGCCCAGACCGGCTTCTCCTCCAGTGTTCAACTGGCAGGTCCGACGCCGGCCAGCGGGGCGACGGTGACCAACCTGTACGCCGACACCAACGGGACGGCGACGGGCAAAGACAGCGCGATCGTCGAAGTCATCGACAACACGACGGGGGCGCCGCTGCTCTCGTGCACTGTCAACGCAACGAACAAAAACAGCTGCTCGAACAGCACCGGGTCTGGTCACGTGGCACCCGGCGACAACATCGAGGTGAGGGTCACGATCATCGGCAACAGCTGCTTCATGAAGGCCTGGCGGGTTAGATTCCGCTACTAGTTTCCGTGCCCGCGCCGCAGGCCCCGGGTGGGCCTGCGGCGGGCGCGGACGGGCGCTGTGCTCCCGGTGGGTTTCAGCACCGGGAGATGAAGCAGAGGACGCCGGACCGCCGGCCCCGACGGCTTGCCAGGCAGGCATCCGTGACCGGGCGGCGTATGCGATGGAGATGGCTGAGGCCTGGGTCTACATGCTCTCCTGCGCCGACGGGTCGCTGTACACCGGCTGGAGCACCGATGTGCAGCGACGACTCGCGCAGCACCGCGCGGGCACGGCCAGCAGGTACACGGCCAGCCGCCTGCCGGTGGAGCTCGCCTACGTGGCCGCCACCGCTGATCGGACGGCGGCGCGGCGCGAGGAGGCGCGGATCAAGGCGCTCGATCGAGCGGCCAAGCTCGCGCTGATCGCCGAGGCGCCTCCGGATGTCGCGCCCGGTTAGGGCATGATGGGGGTATGGCAAGCCGACCTTCCTCCCGCAGCGTCAAGATCTCCTCGGACGAGCGCACGGGCTGGTCCTCCGATCGTCCCCGCCCCGACGGAGCGCCGGCCAGGCCGGCCAACCTGTCTGTCCACTGCCGCGTGCTGGCACCGGCAGACCGCCTGCGCTACTCGCCCGGCAGCCTGCTGGTGGTGGTTTCTGCCTCGGCGGCCGAGCGCGACAGCTTCCTCGAGCGCCTGATCGAGGATCGTGCGAGCCTCCTGTCCCTTGACAAGGTGCGCGGCCTGCTGGGCGGACGGGTCGCTGCCGAGGATCTTGAGGAACGGGCCGAGGAGCTCCTGCAGGCGGCCGTGGGCAAACGCCTGGAGAGTCGAGAGACGGTCGTCCTCGGCGCCGACGGCCTGCAGGCCGAGGAGCGCGAGCGCTTCGTGCGCATGGCCTCCTCGCTCAAACGCCCCCGCCATCTGATTCTGCTCGAGACCGCACGCGATCAGGTGCGCGAGGAGGACCACGCCGTGCTCAACGAGCTGCGTCGGGCGCTCGATGCCGGCGAGCTGGGTGCCGAGGGCTTTCAGACGGTGCTTCGCCTATCCGGGGCGTCGGCCTCGGAGGTCAAGCGGATCCTGTTTCGTCCGCCGCCGCGCGATGACTGACCGAAAGGCCGGCCGCAGCCGTGCCACGTCAAGTCTGATGCATTAGAATGCATGCATGCGCACGACGATCGAGCTGTCGGATCCTGTCTACAGGCGTCTCAAGTCCGAGGCGGTCCATCGCGGTAGTCGCGGCTTCTCGGCGATCGTCGAGGAGGCGTTGAGCGAGTACTTTCAGTCGGAGCTTCATCGCACGAGCCTGACGAGCGCGATCGCCGCCGCCGAGGGGACGTGGAGCGAGGAGGACGTGGCTGAGTTCGAACGGAGCCGCGAGCACGCGTGGGCAACGTGGCAATCTTTCCCGTTCTCGACTCCGACGTCCTGATCGACTACCTGCGAGGCTCGGGGCCCGGACTCGAACTGGTCCGCCGGCTCGGCGCGTCGCTTGCGTTCCGCGTGACCGCGGTGACGGCGTTCGAGCTTGCGCTCGGACGCAGCTACGTTCGTGATCCGGCGCCGGTAGATGCCCTGTTGGCGGCCCCCTGCCTGATGCTGACCCGTGGCGCCGCTCTGCACGCCGGCGCCGTGTTCCGCGAGCTGCGATCCGCCGGCACCGGGATCGAGGTTCGCGATGCAATGCAGGCTGGTATCTGCCTGGAGGCGCAGGTTCCGCTCGTGACCCGAAACGTCAGGCACTTTGCTCGCATCCCGGGGCTGCAGGTCACAGAGCCGCTGGAATGGGGGCGCTGATCGAAGTCGTGATCACGAGCCTCTCTACGTGAGCGCGGGCTCGTCCTCCTCCTCGACAGCCCCCTCCGGGGGGTCTGTGTCGTCGAGGTCTGCGAACAGCGAGGGGTCACGGCTCGAGCCGCGAATCAGGTCATCGGGGGAGCCGTCCGGCAACAGCCGGCCCTGGCGCGTGCCGAAGTAGATCGCCTGCGGATGGTGGGCGACGAGCGCGAGCGTGGACTGCTCGGGCTCGGGGGCGTAGCCGTCGGTGATGGTCATGCCGATCTGCTCGAGATCGAGCAGCTTCTCGACCTTCAGATGCTCTGACTGCTCGGGCACGGCCGGGTAGCCCCAGGAGTAGCGCCGTCCCTGCGTGGGGTCGATGCCGAGCATCTCGCGCACGCGCGAGTGGAGCCACTCGGCGAGCCCCTCGGCGGTCTGCACGCCGAGGCCGTGGACGAACAGCTGTTCGGCGAACTCCCCGTCTGACTCGAGCTTTGCCATCAGCTCGGTCACCTCCGAGCCGACGGTCACCGCCTGCACCGCGATCACGTCGAGCTCGGGCGGTGGCGCGCCGTCGACGGCCGGGCGGAAGAAGTCGGCCAGGCAGATGCGATCGCCCTTGGGCTGGCGCGGGCACACGAAGCGGGTGAGCTCCGTGGTGCGGTCCTCGGGGTCCAGCACGATGATGTCGTTGCCGAGCGAGTAGCAGGGGAAGAAGCCGAGCAGCGCGCGCGGATGCAGGTAGGTCTGCTCGCGCCACATCCGCTCAAGGCGCGGGCGGAAGTCGTCTCGCAGGAGCGTCTGCCAGGCCTCGCCTTTGACGCCCTTGCCGCCCCAGTGGAGCTTGAACAGCACGTGGGTGTCCAGATGACGGTAGACCTCATCGAGATCCACCTCGATCTCTTTGACGCCCCAGAACGGCGGCGTCGGCACGGGCACGTCGGTGCGCGCCGGCGAGCGGACCGAGTCGTCTGTCAGGTCGACCTGCTCGACCGGCGCATCGCCCTTCTCGCGGAACTCGGTGGCTCCCGTGCGGAGCTTTGCAAGGAGCGCCTCGTGAGCGTCCTCATCGATCAGCTGATCCATCACGGCGAGGCCCTCGAAGGCGTCCTTGCAGTAGAAGACGCCCGGCTCATACACCTCCTCTGAGTCCTTGCCGCCGGGATACAGCGTGCGGTAGCTGAAGGCGCGGTTGATCGCCGCGCCGCCGATCAGCACCGGGTAGGACAGTCGCTTTGAGTGGAGCTCCTGCACGCAGGCGGGCATCTGCTTGGAGGTGGACACGAGCAGCGCGGACAGGCCGATCGCCGTGGCATCGTGCTCCACGGCGGCATCGAGGATCGTCTGGATGGGAACCTGCTTGCCCAGATCGATGACCGTGTAGCCGTTGTTGGTGAGGATCGTGTTGACGAGCGACTTGCCGATGTCGTGCACGTCGCCGAACACCGTCGCGAGCACGACCGTGCCCTTCGTGTAGCCCTCGATCTTGTCGAGGTATTTCTCGAGCTGGGCGACCGCCTTCTTCATCACCTCGGCCGACTGCAGCACGAACGGAAGGATCAGTTCGCCGGCGCCGAACTTGTCGCCGACCTCCTTCATCGCCGGCAAGAGCACCTCGTTGAGGGTGGGCACGGCGCCGATCTTCTCGACGCTTCGATCGATCCACAGCTCCACGCCGTCCCTTCGCCGGCGCAGGATGTGGAAGTGCAGGGCTTCCTCGGGCTCCATCCCCTCGGTGGGGTCGGCGGCGCCCTGGACCTCCTCCTCGCCTTTTGACTCGAAGTGGGCGATGAACCGCTCGAGCGCGTCCTCGCGCCGGTTGAACACGAGGTCGTCGGCCAGCTCGCGCTCTGAGTCGGGGATCTCCGAGTAGGGGGTTATGTGGTTGGGGTTGACCATCGCCAGGTCGAGGCCGGCGTCCACGCAGTGGTGAAGGAACACCGAGTTGAGCACCGCGCGCGCACCGGGCGAGACGCCGAAGGACACGTTTGAGACCCCCAGCGAGGTCTTCACAGACGGGATCTGCGCCTTGATCGCCCGTATGCCCGCGATCGTCTCGACAGCCGATGGACGCCACTCCTCATCGCCGGTCGTGAGCGTGAAGGTGAGGCAGTCGAAGATCAACAGCTCGGGGTCAAGGCCGTGCTCCTCGCAGCACAACTCGCGGATGCGCTTTGCGATCTCGACCTTGCGCTCGGCCGTCTTTGCCATGCCCACCTCGTCGATCGTGAGAGCGATCAGCGCCGCGCCGTGGGCGAGCGCCACCGGCACGACCCGGTCGAGCTTGGCGCGGCCGGCCTCGAGGTTGACCGAGTTGACGATCGCCCGCCCGGGGATCTGCTCGAGCGCCCGTTCGATCACCTCCGGCTCGGTCGAGTCGACCTGGATCGGCGCGGGCTGCGTCAGCGACACCTTCTTGGCCACGAGGCGCATCTGTTCGTCCTCATCAGAGCGCTCGGTCAGCGCGACGCACAGATCGAGCACGTGCGCTCCGCCCGCGACCTGGTCCTCTGCGATCTGCACGAGCCCGTCGTAGTCATCGGCGAGCAGCAGCTCCTTGGCCTTGCGCGATCCCTGGGAGTTGACGCGCTCGCCCACCATCGTGGGCGCCGGCTCCTGCACCAGGGTGACGGCGGCGATCATCGATGAGAGGTGGGCCGGGCGGGGTGCGGGACGCTCCGCCACCGATCGCCCGGCGACCCGCTCGGCGATCGCGGAGATGTGCTCGGGCGTGGTGCCGCAGCAGCCGCCGACGATCCCCACGCCGTAGCGCTCGACGAACTCCTTCAGCGCCTCGGCCAGCGGCTCGGGCTTCTCGGGGAAGATCGTCTCGCCGTCGGGCCCCTGCAGGGGAAGGCCGGCGTTGGGGATGCAGGCGACCGGCACCGGGCAGAACTCGCCGAGGAAGCGGATGGCGTCGCGCATGTCCTCGGGGCCGGTCGAGCAGTTCAGCCCGATCACGTCCACCCTCAGGGCCTCGAGCGTCGTCAGCACCGCCGAGATGTCGGTCCCGAGCAGCATCTTGCCGCCGTTGGGAAGCAGCGACACCGATGTGTGGATCGGCAGCTCCCGGCCCGTGCTCTTGAAGGCGGCGCGGGCGCCGAAGATCGCCGCCTTGACCTCGAGGATGTCCTGCGCGGTCTCGATGATCAGAAGGTCGGCCCCGCCGTCGATCAGCCCCTCGGCCTGCTCTGTGAACACCTCGACGAGCTCGCCGAAGCGGATCTGCCCGAGCGAGGGGTCTTCAGAGGCCGGCAGGTAGCCCGTGGGCCCGATCGAGCCCGCGACGAAGCGATTCTCACCCGCCGCCCTGCGCGCGATCTGCGCTGCGCTCGTGTTGATCTCGACCGTGTAGTCGGCAAGCCCCCACTCGCCGAGCTTGATTCGCGAGGCCTGGAAGGTGTCGGTCTCGACGACCTCCGCTCCGGCCTCGAGCATCGAGGCGTGCACCCCCTCGATCACGTCGGGGCGGTTGAGCACGAGCGCCTCGTGGCACTTGCCGGGCAGCCCGCCGTAGTCCTCGCTTGAGAGGTCGAACTGCTCGAGCGTGGCGCCCATGCCGCCGTCGTAGATGACGACCCGCTCAGACACCGCTTTGAGGTAGTCGCGTGGCATTTCAAGCTCATGCTAGTGGCCGTCGGGCGTGCTGCCCAACGCGGCCGGGGCGCGGCCAACGACGATGCCCGCTGCGCCCCTTGGGCGATCGACCCATCGGATGAGTCGGTGTTTCAGTATCGGGGCGGAACTGCCGACATTATCGGAACGTCCCCGCACAGGAGCCGAACCCGAATGGCAACCCGCACCACCGAAAAGTGTCGCCTGGTGACCCGCAGTGACTTCGACGGGCTGGTATGCGCCGCCCTGTTGAAAGAGCTGGGGATTCTCGAGGAGATCAAGTTCGTGCACCCCAAGGACATGCAGGATGGGCTCGTCGAGATCACCGATCGGGACATCACGACCAACCTTCCCTACGTCCCCGGCGCGCGCCTGGCCTTCGACCATCACCAGAGCGAGACCCTGCGCCTCGGGCAGGCCGCCGAGAACCACATCATCGTCCCCGGTGCGCTGTCGGCCGCCCGCGTGGTGTACGACTACTTCGGCGGCGCCGAGCGTTTCAGGCAGGTCACCGAGCCGCTGATGGAGGCCGTCGACAAGGCGGACAGCGCGCTGTTCTCGCTTGATGAGATCAGGACGCCGACCGGCTGGATCCTGCTCAGCTTCCTGATGGACCCGCGGACCGGGCTCGGTCGCTTTCGCGATTTTCGCATCTCCAACTACCAGCTGATGATGGAGCTGGTCGACGCCTGCCTGGAGCTCAGCGTCGAGCAGGTCCTCGAGCTGCCCGACGTGGTCGAGCGCGTGACGCTGTACCGCGAGCACGCCGTGGCAGCACAGGCGCAGCTGTTGGAACGCTCAACCGTGCACGGCAACCTGGTCGTGCTCGACCTGCGCGCGGATGAGGTGATCCACCCGACCAACCGCTTCATGATCTATGCCCTGCATCCCAGCTGCAACATGTCGATTCACGTGCTGTGGGGCCTGAAGCAGCAGAACACGGTGTTCGCGATGGGCAAGTCGATCGTGAACCGCTCGAGCAGGACGGACGTCGGCGCGCTGATGCTGTCGCTCGGCGGCGGCGGACACGAGGCGGCTGGAACCTGCCAGGTGGCCAACGCCGAGGCCGAGCGCGTGCTGGGCGAGCTGATCGAGCGCGTCCACGCCGACGATTAGACAAGCGCCCGCGCATCCAATCTCAGACGCCCGCGGATGCCCGCCGGTGGGCAGGCGTCCGCGGGCCCCGTCGAGGCCGGGCTACTTGATGAAGAGCATCTCCGAGTACTTCGGCAGCGGCCACAGGTCGTCGGCGACGAGCTTCTCCAGGCGATCGGCGACGTCGCGGACATCCTCCATCGCGGAGATGACCGTGTCGCGCATGTACAGGGCCTCCTTCTCGGCGGACTCATCGGGATGGTTCTCGTCGAGATTCGCGTCCTCGAGCTTCGTGACCGCGAAATGGAACTCCTTGACCAGGGGCTCGACCTCGCCCACGAGGTCCTCGAGGCCGCTGCCCTGGAGTTCGCTGAGGTAGCGCACGGCCGCGGGCAGCAGCATCGTGCGGGCGATCATGGCCTCCGTCTCGGCCTCGATGTTGATCGCCATCACATACTGCTCGGTGAACACCTCAAAGCGGGCGTCGAGCTCGCGTTTGGAGAGCACTTTGTATTTTTTGAAAGCCGCGATCGTCTGTTTGTTGACGATCCACGGCAGCGCGTCGGGTGTGGTGGGCAGGTTGGCAAGGCCCCGCTTCTCGGCCTCCTTGTGCCACGCCTCTGAGTAGCCGTCGCCGTCGAAGACGATCTGCTTGTTGGCGCTCCAGGCCTCCTTGACGACGCTCGTGACGGCCTTCTCGAGCGTCGCCCCGGAGCGTTTGAGCGCGGTCTGCAGCTTGTCCGCAAGCTCATCGACAGACTCGGCCACGATCGTGTTCAGCACGGTGTTGGGGAACGCCGGCGAGGCGTTCGAGCCGAGCGCGCGGAACTCGAACTTGTTGCCGGTGAATGCGAACGGGCTCGTGCGGTTGCGGTCGCCTCCGTGCAGTGGCAGCGTCGGCAGGACAGGCGTGCCCAGGCCGAGGAAGGAGCCTGGTTTCGAGGGCTGCACCTTGCCCGCCTCGATCGCCGTGAACACCTTTTCAAGGTCCGTGCCGAGGAAGATCGAGATGATCGCCGGCGGCGCCTCGTTGGCGCCCAGGCGGTGGTCCTGCCCCGCGCTCGCGATCGAAGCCCGCAACAGCTCCTGGTGCTTGTTCACGGCCTGGATCACGGCCGCGCAGAAGAACAGGAACTGGAGGTTCTCCGAGGGCGTGTCCCCGGGATCCAGCAGGTTCAGCCCGGTGTCGGTGCCCATCGACCAGTTGTTGTGCTTGCCGGATCCGTTCACGCCGGCAAACGGCTTCTCGTGCAGCAGGCACACGAGCCCGTAGCGGCGCGCGGTGTTGCGCATGATCTGCATCGTGATCATCTGGTGGTCTGAGCCGACGTTCGAGTTCTCGAAGATCGGGGCGACCTCGAACTGGTTGGGCGCGACCTCGTTGTGGCGGGTCTTGATCGGGACGCCGAGCTTGGCCAGCTCGAGCTCGACATCGAGCATGTAGGCCAGCACGCGCTCGGGGATCGAGCCGAAGTAGTGGTCGTCGAGCTCGTGGCCCTTGGGGGGTTTGGCGCCGAACAGCGTCCGACCGGTGGTCACCAGGTCCGGGCGTTCGAAGAAGTACTGCTCGTCGATCAGGAAGTACTCCTGCTCACAGCCCGTCGTCGTGAACACCTGCGCCGCATCGTCAACCCCCAGCAGCGCCAGCGCCCGCACGGCCGCGCCGGACAGCGCGTCCATCGAGCGCAGCAGCGGGATCTTGTTGTCGAGCGCCTCGCCGGTCCACGAGGTGAACGCCGTGGGGATGCACAGCAGCGTGCCGTTGGGGTTCTCAAGGACGAACGCGGGCGAGGTCGGGTCCCAGGCCGTGTAGCCGCGGGCCTCGAACGTCGAACGGATGCCGCCGCTCGGGAACGAGGATGCGTCGGGCTCGCCCTGGATCAGCTCCTTGCCGGAGAACTCGGCCAGCGCCGAGCCCTCGCCGTCGGGGCCGTAGAAGGAGTCGTGCTTCTCGGCCGTCAGCCCGGTCAGCGGCTGAAACCAGTGCGTGTAGTGGGTGGCGCCCTTTTCCATCGCCCAGTCCTTCATCGCCTGGGCGACTGCATCGGCGAGCGATGTGTCCAGCGCCTCGCCGCGTGCGAGCGTCTTCTGCAGCGCCCTGTAGACGTGCTTGGGCAGTCGATGGCGTTGCACGGTCGCAGAGAAGACGTTCTCCCCGAAAACCTGGTTGCCGGCGATCGTCAGGTCCGGGGACCCGAGTGCCGTTCCATTGGAGCTCCACTGCGCGGCGGTGACATTCTGCTGACGGGTCCTTGGTGGCATAGGCGGGATCAATTCCTCCTGGAGAAAGGGTGGTGGCACAGGCCGCCTCGGCACATGGGCCGAGGTCCCCGATCGGGCCCGCGGGGCTGCTGCCCGGCGGGCGCGGAAGGGCCGCACGCAATCGTAGTCCCAACCCCCGCAATAGGCATCACCGCGTGGCGAAATCGGCGGGGGGATATTTCGACAGCGGGCCAAAGCGCCCGCTTCGCCATCGCTGGCTCTCCTCAGCGCCCAGGGCTGACGGTGCGCAGACCGGCCAGACGGGCCGCTGCGCTCTGACGTTCGTCGTAGCTGACGAACGCGTCGATCGGCGAGAGGTCGATCGCAGCGGCGAGGTGCATCGCGTCCAGGGCGCGCAGGGCGGGCTCCTCGAGCGCACCGGCCGCAGCGAGAAGCGGGCGATCGACTGGCAGCAGAGCGACGGCATCGAGGATCTCCCCCGCCCGAGTCACGAGCGGCTCGGGCGCGAGCGCGGGATCGTGGGCTGCTGCGCGACGGATCGCGCGGGGCACCTCGGTGAGCGCGAGCTCACTTGAGAGCAGGTCGTCGTCTGCGAGGAATGCGCGCAACTCGCCGGTCTCGGGCTCGGCATGCACCAGCTTCACAAGCGCCGAGGCGTCGAGATAGAACAGCGCCACCCTCAGCGCTCGCCGCGGATCTCGTCGAGCGCGCGGCTCAGCGCGTGCGGATCGCCGGCGAGTTGCAGCGGCTCGGGCAGGCCAGCGCGCCGCGGACGCGCAAGGCGCCCTTCAGCGATCAGCCGGTCAAGCGCCTGGCCGGTGCTGGGCGGTGGCCCCAGCTCTGCGACGGGCTTGTTGCGCTCGGTCACGACGAGCCGCTCGCCGCGGGCGACGAGACGAAGATACTTGCTGAGGTTCTGCCGGAGCTCCGCCACGCCTACGGTGGTCATGTACATCAAGGTAGCAGGAGGTCCCCGAACTTCACCTGACGCTAAGGCGCCGCCGAGCTCGACGGATAGGTGCCGGCCACGACCTGGCCGGTGTTGGGATCGACATGCGTGAGCGGGGGGGAGGAGGCGATGTCGGCGG
>Ga0302324_100026480_pt1 | contig 11076 bp, 12 predicted proteins | sample Palsa_T0_1_FD_201949 | JGI IMG/M metagenome (GOLD analysis project Ga0302324, IMG submission 201949) | Peat permafrost microbial communities from Stordalen Mire near Abisko, Sweden - Palsa_T0_1 | ecosystem: Environmental > Terrestrial > Soil > Palsa > Peat permafrost | place: Sweden: Abisko... | reverse complement strand
GCGCGTCGGTCATATTTTGGGGGGCGGCCCTTTTTTTTCGGCTTGGTTTTTCGGTTGGTTTTCGCCACCCCATTGGCTTACCCTGGCCCCCGCCCCGCTCGAGGCTACTTCTTCGGCGTCAGCTTCACCAACCCACCCCCGCCCGTCAACAGATACACCGCGCCATCCGGGCCCTGTCGCACATCGCGAATCCGCTGCTTGAAATCGGTGAGGAGTTTTTCCTCGGCCACCACGCGATCGCCCTTCAGCACCAGCCGCGCCAGGTGCTGGCCGGCCAGCGCGCCGACAAAAACGCTGCCCTTCCATTCCGGAAACAGGTCGCCCGTGTAAAACATCATGCCCGAGGGCGCAATGGACGGCACCCAAAAATACACCGGCTCTTCAACGCCCGGCATGCTATGCATCCCGTTTCCGACCGGCACGTTCTTGCGTCCGTCCGTGCGACGCGCGTCATATTGCGTTCCATAGGAAACGTCGGGCCAGCCATAATCGCGGCCGGCGCGGATGATATTGATTTCGTCGCCGCCCTGCGGCCCGTGATCGGTGGCCCAAAGCTCGCCGGTGGCAGGATTGATGGCCGCTCCCTCCGGATCGCGCAGCCCATGCGCATAGGTCTCCGGCAGCACGGTTGCGCGATTGAGCCAGGGATTATCCTTGGGAATAGAGCCGTCGCGATTAATACGGATCACACGGCCGGAGAAATTACGACGAATATCGGGATTATCCGTAAAATCGTGCTCCACGCCGTCCAGATCGGAGTCGTAGAAACGGAAGCGGTCGGCTCCGGTGACCAGCAGCGTGCCATCGCGCGCCAGCACGATCCTTCGCTCGCCGCCGCCATCGATCAAAACGCGGAAATCCTCCAGGCGCTTGTTATCGTCGCTCAACCGCGCACGGCCCACGCGCTCCATTCCGAGCGACAGGGTGCGGCGCTCGGCCAGCGACTTGGTCCACACCTGATCGTAGAAAAACTCGTTGGGCCACAGCGCCGGGGCTTCCCCGCGCGGCGGCGCGAAGTAGGTGATGTAGAGCAGCCGGTTCTTTGCGAAGTCGGGATCGAGCAGCACGTCGTGCAGGCCCTGCGCCGCCACCACCTTGACGCCCGGCACGCCCGCGATGGGCGCCGAAACCACGCCGTCCGGCCGCACGATCCGCATGGTTCCCGCGCCTTCGGTCACCAGGAAATTGCCGTCGGGCAAAAACGCCACCGACCAGGGCGCGTTCAGCCGGTTGGTGATGGTTTGCATCTCGAATGGTTCGGATGCCTTGGAGGGTGGGGGCGCCTGGGTTTGTCCGGGGAAGGCCGGTTTCGGCTTGTAGGGCGTCGTCTGTGCCCGCACAACGGCAGCGAGCAGAGCGAACGCAAACACTGTCTGTTTCATGGATTAGGCTGTGTGCATGTTATCGGCTTCAGTGCGTTGCGTCAACCTAAGCGACGCATTTGTTATGTGGGGCGGGCGCCCTCCCCCGCGGACGACGCCCCGGTCGGCCTCCGTTTTGAGTGTGTTAGAGGAGTCGGACCAGGCGGGTCCGGTTGCATCCGCATCTGGCCGCACCGGCAGGATGCCTTTATATTTCCGATATCCCGTCCGTCACGTCTTGCGCAAACTGAACAGGCACTTCGCTTTCGGATTCCTGAAAACGCCCAAGCTTAGCAGCCTGTGGCAAAACCGGCTTCCTTACGGTCGCGGTTCAGTAGCGCGATGAATCTACTGAACCGCGCACGTTAGTGAGCGGTGCGCTCTAACGGTGAGAAAAACGGAAACGAAATAATATCTAAAGTGTCTATGGATACAATGCTTCGGATCCTTCTCGTCGAAGATAATCCTGCCGACGCCCAATTGCTGCAGACGTCTCTATTGAAAACCGGTATACCGGTGGAAATAACCAGGATTGAGGACGGCGAGAAAGCGATCGGATATCTTGCGTCGGACCATCGGACCGCGGCCTCTCCGTGCTGCGATATCGTTCTGCTCGATCTGAATCTGCCCCGCGTGGGCGGTTACGAGGTTCTCGAATATATCCGAAGTCGCAAGGAGTTAAAAAGCCTGCCCGTCATAATAATGTCGGGTTCCAGGGACACGGACGAGATCGATCGTTGCTATCAGGCGGGTGCGAATTCGTATATTTGTAAACCCATTCAGCCCGATGAGATACTTTCCACGGCCGCCTCGCTGCTTACCTACTGGTCCAATTGCGTGAAACTACCTTCGCGGCGTTTCGCGCCGCGTCCCATATCGGCAGGGCAATGAAAATGAGGTCCGCGCTCTGCTGGAACGCGGTGCGGCTTTAGCGGTGTGCGGCTGCGGGCGCTGACTGCATCTGCTCGGCGGTGACAGTGGCCTCAATCGCGCCACCCACCACGTCCAAGGCTTCCCGCAACATATCTTCCGGCGTATTCAGGGGCGGCAGGAAGCGGATGCAGTTGCTGAAGAGGCCGGCGCGAATTAGCAGGACACCCTTCGAGACCGCATGGCGCACCACGGCCAGCGTATCGGAGGCTGCCAGCGGCGTTTTCGATTCGCGGTCCGTCACCAGTTCCACCAGCATCATGGGACCCAGCCCGCGCACGTCCCCGACCATGGGCCAGCGGCGTTTCCAGCCTTCCATCACTTCGCGCATCACGTCGCCCAGACGATTCGCGTGGGCCAGAAACTCCGGCTGTCGAATCATTTTCAGCGCCTCGAGCGCCGCCACGCACGCCAGTGGGCTGCCGCCATACGTGCTTCCGACACCGCCCAGGTGCGCCGCGTCCATGATTTCAGCCCGGCCTGTGACCGCTCCGATCGGCATGCCCGCTCCCAAAGATTTGGCGGACGCGATCATGTCCGGCACGATGCCGTAGTGTTCCACGGCGAACATCCGGCCGGTTCGTCCCGAACCGCACTGCACTTCGTCGGCGATCATCACAATGCCGTGACGCTCGCTCAATTCTCGAATGCGCTTCAAAAATCGAGCCGGCACGGGCAGGAAGCCTGCTTCGCCCTGCACCGGCTCGATCACGATGGCGGCCACCGCCGACGGATCCACCTGCGCGGTGAACGCGTGCTCCAACTGCTGGATGCCAAAATCGATGTACTGGTCCGCGGTCATGCCCGCCGGGGTACGATAAGTGTTCGGAATCGGCAGGCGCACAATCTCCGGAGCGAAGGGGCCAAAGCCGCTCTTGAAGAGACCATACTTGCTGGTGAGGCTCAGAGTAAGTAAAGTGCGGCCATGATAGCCGCCCTCGAAACAAATCACCGTGGAGCGTCCGGTGAACTTCCGCGCCAGCTTCACCGCGTTTTCAATGGCCTCGGCTCCGCTGTTGGCGAACAACGTCTTCTTCGGAAATGTTCCGGGCGTCACTTCGTTCAACAATTCCGCCAGTGCGATGTAGGGCTCGTAGGTGGAGACCAGCGCGCAGGGATGAATGAACTTCTCCGCCTGTCGCTGGATCGCCTCCACCACCGGCGCGGGCGAATGGCCTACGGCCAGCATTCCGATGCCGCCGGCCAGATCGATGAGCGTGTTGCCATCCACGTCGAAGACCAGGGAGCCATCCGCGCGTTCCACCACCACGTCGGTGGCCCGGCCAAGGCCGGAAGGAACCGCCGCGGCGCGGCGCGCTAGAAACTGCTTGGCCTTTGGGCCGGGAATTTCAGTGTTTAATCGAATATATGACATGGCATTTTCTCTGGATGCTCCGCGGACGTTTTTTTCGGCGTCGAGCACAATCAGAACGCTATAGTTGTCGCAAACCGGATCGTTGAGGTAATTGGCGACCAGGCCTCGCGGCTCAAAGCCGGCGCTCATCTGCATGGTCAGCGTGGAATCGCGGATTTTGCCGGAAAGGACGCCCTGATAGTATTCCTCGGCCGTCATGTGGTGTTTGACCGCGCCGTATCCGGGAATCATCCCGGCTGTCACTTGTCCCTTCAGGCCGAGCCGCCACACTAATTCCTGCCGGGCTGCGTAAAGCGCGGTGGCGATTCCGCGACCTCTGTATTCGGGAAGGACGCTGATGTCGGCCCCGTAGAGCCAGGCTCCGTCCGGCTGGTGCGAAGTGAGCCAGCCGCCTTGGATGATGTCGGCGAAAGTATGATCGACATGCTCGAAGTTGAAGTCGAGACGCAGCGTGGCGCTGGCGCCGATCACGCGATCGCCATCCAGAGCGACGAATTGCCCGCTGTCGAACAGCTCCATATGCTTCAAGTAGTGATAGCTCTTGAAGCGCTCTTCTTCGGCCAGGGTCGGGAAGCAGGTGCGTTGTAGCTGTTCGAGCTGGCCGGCGAATTCCGCGCGGGCGTGCAGGATCACGAGGCCGTCAGAAAGTTTTCGGTAGTACCAGCGCATCCATGCCTCCGGGGCCTCCTGGCAAGAAACATTGCAGGAAATATGCAGGGTAGCATGAACCTTGTGGCGCACGCGCTCTCGCGTACAGCGTTCACACGAGTGTGAACGCGGCACGCAGGAGTGCGTGCGCCACACCCATGCGCCATTCAGGGAGGCTATAGCTCGATCCGCGTTCCCAGCACGGTCAGGAACTGCGCCAGCCATGCCGGATGGGCCGGCCACGCCGGCGCGGTAACGAGTTTTCCGCAGGTGTGCGCCTGATCCATCGCGATATCGACGAAGGTGCCGCCGGCGCGCGTTACATCGGGCCCCACGGCTGGATAGCAACTGCAGGTCTTGCCCTGGAGCACGTCGGCCGCGGCCAGCAATTGCGCCGCGTGGCAGATGGCGGCAATCGGTTTGTCGGCGCCGGCAAAGTGCCGCACGATTTCAAGCACCCGCGCGTTCAGCCGGATGTACTCAGGCGCGCGCCCGCCCGGAACCACCAGCGCGTCGTAGTTCTCGGGCCGTACATCGTCGAAGGTCGCGTTCAGACTAAAATTGTGCCCCCGCTTTTCGCTGTATGTCTGGTCGCCCTCAAAATCGTGGATCGCGGTGCGCACCGAATCGCCGGCCCGTTTGTTGGGACAAACCGCGTGAACCACGTGCCCCACCATCAGCAGCGCCTGGAACGGCACCATCACTTCGTAGTCTTCCACGTAGTCGCCCACCAGCATCAGTAACTTCTTTGCAGGCATTCAACCTCCTGGATTCATCGTCGCACGAGCTTCCATATACAATCGCACGGCGGTCTCAAGCGGCGGGAACGGTTCCATTCCGCAACGTTCCAGCTTGGCGTTCGAAAGTGCGGAGTACTTCGGCCTGCGCGCGGCGGTGCGAAATTCGCGCTCGTTGGTGGGCTTCACTTCCGGATGCACTCCGGCGATGCGAAAAATCATGCTGGCGTAGTCAAACCACGAGATAGGCTGGCCGCCGCCAATATGGAAGATCCCGGTCAACCCGCGATCCACCAGATCGGCCGAACGCGCGGCCAGCAGCGGCGCATAGGTGGGCGATGCTACGTGATCGTCCACCACTCGTATCGGTTGTCCATTAGCTGCCAGCCGCAGCATCAGCTCGATAAAATTGCCGCGCGCCGTTTTCAGTCCGCCCGGACCGAATACCCCCGACGTGCGGACGATCAACGGACCATCCAGGTAGGCCTGCGCATAGTGTTCGCCGGCCAGCTTCGCCACCGCGTAGGCGCCCAATGGATGCGGCGCGTCTGCTTCGGTGTAGGGGCGGCCGGCCGTGCCGTCGAACACATAATCGGTAGAAAAATGCACGAATCGCGCATCGTGCTGCCGGCAGGACATCGCCAGATTGCGAACCGCCAGGCCGTTGGCGATCATCGCCGGCACGGGTTCTTTTTCGGCGATATCCACCTGATTGTATGCCGCCGCGTTGATGACGATAGCGGGATCTTCGCGCGCAAACGCCTGCTCCACTTGCGCGCTGTCGCCGATGTCCACCTGGGAACGCGCGAACCCCGTTACCCGATAGCCGCGCTGGGTGAAGACAGCTACCAGTTCGATGCCAAGCTGCCCGTGGCATCCAAACACCACTACCTTTTTTGTTTCCATGACCGAATCGGGGGCAGTTACATCTGCCAGCGCCACAAGTTTGCGCCGACGGTGTAGCCCGCGCCCACCGCTGCGAACAGCACCAGATCGCCCTTCTTTAGCTTTCCGCGGCTCAAAGCATCGCGCGTGGCCAGGGGAATGGTGGCGCCCGTGGTGTTTCCATATTGATCGATGTTGATCACCACTCGCTCGCAGTTGATGCCCAGGCGCTCCGCCGCGGCCGAGATAATGCGGCGGTTGGCCTGATGGGGAATCATCACCGCCACATCGGCCACGGTCAGGTGATTGCGCTCCAACAGTTCGCGCGAGACTTCTTCCATCTTGCGGACCGCGTACTTGAAAACCTGCTGTCCATCCTGCTTTACGTAATGCAGGCGCTGCGCGACGGACTCGGCGCTGGCCGGGATGCGGCTGCCGCCGGCGGGCTGCTTCAGATAGTCGCCGCCTGAACCGTCGATCTGGTTGTTGAAATCGATGAAGCCGGTTTCGCCAGGCTCGGCCGGTTCAATGAGCATGGCGCCGGCGCCGTCGCCAAAAAGAATGCACGTAGAGCGATCCGTATAATCGATGATGCGCGACATGGTATCGGAACCGATCACCAGCACCTTCTTATGGGAGCCCGCCGACACCAGGTGCGCTGCCGTGGTCAGCCCGTAAATGAAACCCGAGCAGGCGGCCACCAGATCGAATCCCCAGGCGCGCTTTGCGCCCAGCCGGTCCTGCACCAGGCAGGCGGTGGAGGGAAACAGCATGTCGGGCGTCACGGTGCACACCAGGATTGCATCCACCTGGGCCGCGTCGATCCCGCGCTGTTCCAAAGCCACCTTGGCGGCCTCTACAGCCATATCCGAAGTGGCCATCTCCGGCGGCGCGATGTGGCGCTGCAGGATACCGACGCGTTGGACAATCCACTCGTTGTTGGTGTCCACCATCTGTTCCAGGTCCTGGTTGGTTAACAGTCCCGGCGGCGTATAGCAGCCGAGCGCGGTTATCTTTGCGTTATACAATGCTTCTCCTAAGATACTGATTGGCGTCACGGTGATAAACACAACTGAAACGCAGATTCAGATTCAGAATACACCACCACAAACATTGAAATGCTTCTGTGCCATCGGCGTCTACAGCTCGTAAACCTCATCAAAGGAGAAAGCGCTCATGAGAAAGCTTTCGTTGGCTGTTTCCCTCGGCTCCCTGTTCGCGGCGGCGGCTTTCGCCGAAACTTGGTCGGGGACTGTTTCAGATTCCATGTGCACCACCAAGCATGTGGCCGCTTCGGAAAGCGACGCCGCCTGCGTCAAGAAATGCGTGAAAGGCGGGGCAACGGCTGTGTTGATCTCCGACGGCAAGGTTTATCAAATCGCCGCGAAATCGCAATCCAAAGCGATGCCGCTGCTGGGCGAAAAAGTAACCGTGATGGGAAAGATGGACGGCGATACGATAGAAATCGCATCGGCTCACGCCGCCAAAGAATAGAACTGTCTGCCTCCACGCTGGCGTGACTGGTCCTCGCGCCAGCCTCCTTGCTACTTGTCCCCCCGGAACCTGAGTGCCAGGGGGCCGGCCGGTCCTTTATAGTGCAATTCCAGATCCTTCGTCTTGACTTTTCCGACGATCTGAAAAAACAACAAACCTGACACCGGTTCCGTAATTTGTTTCTCCGGAAGAACCTTTGCATTCAGCGCCTCGAGCAGAGGATTCTCTTTGTCGTCGCGCGATTCCTCTACTTTCACGTCCGGCGTCGCCGTGGCGCCCGAATTGCCCCCACCTCCGATTCCGATGCCGCCGAACCCGATGGACGGCCGATGGCTGCCCAGTCCGCTCTTGCGCATTCCGTTCGGAGTGACGGCCAGGCTGTCCGATCCGGCGAGCTGACCCGGCGCGAAAGGCTCAGACCGCTGGCCGTCCTTGCCCGATATGAGCAGGAAGTCGTCCAGGCTGAGTTGAACCGGCTTCTCGCTCACCGGCCGCGCCGTCAGCCGGATCACGATGATGTCGGCGCCCAAGTCGGATCCCAGCTCCTGCTTGATCTGATCTTTATCGAGCGGCGCCGAAACCGAGATGGCGAGGACATCGTTGGAGGTCTCGTCGATGGGAAGCTTCTTGTCGGCGGCGCACAATAGCGCTAACGAGAAGCAGCACAGCGTAGCGCAATTCGAGAGCAGGCGGTAGGACATAACGGCCTCATTCGCATTGTGGCATAGGCGCCCGCGTCTGTGGGGCTTGGCTCTTATTCCACCGGGAGGCCCACGTAATTCTCCGCCAGGCTCGTCATGCCGGCGCGGGAGCTGGTCATGTAATCGAGCTCCGCCAGCTGCCGGCGATGGTCGAAGCCGTCGTGGCCGGGGAAGAGATGGAGCATCGAGGTCATCCACCAGGAAAAGCGCTGCACTTTCCAGATGCGGCCGAGACAGGTCGCCGAATATCGATCGAGAAGATCCTGGCTTCCCGATTTATAGAAGGCTTCCAGGGCTCGCGAAAGTACGCGCACGTCCGAGATCGCCAGATTCAGCCCCTTCGCGCCAGTGGGCGGCACAATATGGGCGGCGTCGCCGGCCAGAAACAACCGTCCGAACTGCATTGGTTCGATCACAAAGCTCCGCATCCCGGTGACGCCTTTCTGAATCACGGGACCGATGGCAGGCGCCCAGCCGTCGCCGGTGCGCATGCGCGTGCACAGTTCCTCCCACACCCGATCGTCGGGCCATTGGGTGAGATCCTCGTCGGGAGTGCATTGCAGATATAGCCGCGTGATCTGCGGCGATCGCATGCTGAAGAGCGCGAATCCGCGCTGGTGATAGGTATAGACCAGCTCTTCGGAGGTGGGCGGAGCTTCCGCCAAAATGCCGAGCCACGCGAAGGGATAGACACGCTCGTACGTTGCGATCGCACCCTCCGGCGTCGACGGGCGGCACACACCGTGGAATCCGTCGCAGCCGGCGATAAAGTCGCACGAGACTTCGCGCTCGACGCCGTCTTTCCGGTAGCGAATTTTCGGAAGCGTTGAATCCAGATCGTGAACCGAGAGATCGTCGACCTCGAACACGATCTGTCCGCCCGCCCGGACGCGCGCTTCGACCAGATCCCGCACCACCTCTTGCTGCGCGTAGACGGTGATCGCGCGCCCACCGGTGAGTTCGGACAAATCGATGCGGTGACGGCGCCCGCCGAAGCTGAACCACACGCCATCGTGTCGCAATCCCTCACGTTGCAAGCGCTCGCCGACGCCAGTGTCGATCATCAGATCCACCGTGCCTTGCTCCAGCACGCCCGCGCGCACACGATCTTCGATATATTGCCGGCTGCGGCACTCCAGAATCACCGACTCCACGCCCGCCAGGTGCAGCAGATGAGACAGCATCAGGCCGGCCGGTCCGGCCCCAACGATCCCGACTTGAATTCGCATGCCACTCTAACTTACCAATCGAACACCGGGCGCGTAGAATTGAAGTAATGGATCCTCTCGACGTTTGGCCCGAGCTTCCTCTGGCCGCCTGGCAGGACACTTACGACACGCTGCATATGTGGACGCAGATTGTCGGAAAGATCCGCCTGGCCCTGACGCCGCTGATCAACCATTATTGGAATGCGACACTTTATGTGAGCGCGCGCGGTCTTACTACGTCGGCGATCCCTTATCCGCGCGGAGTCTTCGAAATGGAATTCGATTTCATCGGTCACAAACTGGTGATCCAGACCAGCGAAGGCGACGTTCGGGCCTTGGACTTGGCGCCGCGCACCGTGGCCGATTTCTACTCGGACGCGATGAGCACACTGGCCGCCCTCAAGATCGATGTGCAGATTCACGCCAGTCCCGATGAGGTGGCCAATCCGATTCCGTTTGCCGAGGACCGGACGCACCAATCCTACGATCGCGAGTCGGTCGAGCGATTCCGGCGCCTTCTGATTTCCGTGGACAAAGTGTTGAAGAACTTTCGCGCGCGATTCATCGGCAAGTGCAGCCCGGTGCATTTCTTTTGGGGCAGCTTCGACCTTGCCGTGACGCGATTCTCAGGCCGGCTGGCTCCGCCCCGGTCAGATCCCCACTATCGAAAAATGATGCAGGAAGCCTACTCGCACGAAGTGAGCAGCGCCGGTTTCTGGCCCGGCGGAGGCGAAATCAAGGGTCCTGCGTTCTATTCCTACACCACGCCCGAGCCTGCGGGATTCAAAACTGCGGCAGTGCTTCCGAAGCCGGCGTTTTATCACCAGGGAATCGGCGAGTTCCTTCTCATGTACGATGACATTCGGGGCGCGGGTTCGCCTGAATCGGAATTGATGGATTTTTTACAGACGACTTACGAAGCCGGCGCGAACCTGGCCAAGTGGGACCGCGCCGCGCTCGAGAGAGGCTGACAATGCCAAAAAAATGTACGCATTTAGACCAAGTCACCGTCACCAAACCCTCCAAGCATGTGTGTGAGGAATGCATCAAAATGGGGGATTCGTGGGTGCATTTGCGCATGTGCCTGGAGTGCGGCAAGGTGGGTTGCTGCGATTCCTCGAAGAACAAGCACGCCACCAAGCACTTTCACGCGTCGAAGCATCCGCTGATGCGTTCCATCGAACCCGGCGAGCGCTGGATCTGGTGCTACGTCGATGAAATTCCGGCGGGTGAGCTTGAAAGCTGAGGTAGTGGTGCGCGGCAGCGTGGCTGGATTCGCGCAAGAAATTACCGCCGGCGCCCACCGGCTTTTCTCCGACGAACCGCGGGAGGCGGGCGGTGAGGATGCCGGGCCGTCTCCCTACGAGCTGCTCGGGGCGGCGTTGGGCGCTTGCACTTCCATGACGCTCCGTATGTACGCGCGGCGCAAACAGTGGCCGCTCGCCAGCGTGGTGGTGCGGTTAAGGCATTCCAAAATCCATGCCGTCGACTGCGCCGATTGCGACACCAAAGACGACATGCTCGACCGCATCGATCGTGACATCGAACTTACCGGCAACCTGACCGAGCAGCAACGGGAGAAATTGCTCGAGATCGCCGACCGGTGTCCCGTGCATCGAACGCTGACGCATGGGATGAAGATACACAGCCGCCTCGTCTAGAATCCTGTCTCTGTTGGAAAGAGCCAGCTATGTGGCGCACGCACTCCTGCGTGCCGCGTTCACACTGGTCTGAACG
>Ga0302324_100026477_pt1 | contig 11076 bp, 14 predicted proteins | sample Palsa_T0_1_FD_201949 | JGI IMG/M metagenome (GOLD analysis project Ga0302324, IMG submission 201949) | Peat permafrost microbial communities from Stordalen Mire near Abisko, Sweden - Palsa_T0_1 | ecosystem: Environmental > Terrestrial > Soil > Palsa > Peat permafrost | place: Sweden: Abisko... | reverse complement strand
TCTTCGCTGCCGGGTACACTTGTCGACACCCACACACGCCTCTCCGTCTGTGGCTTGACTGGTCTTTGCCGGATTTGCGGGCTGTCCAGGTCTGCCGTCAGAACCACTTCGCTGGCTTCGTAGCCGCTAATGCTCTTGGTCCTTTCGGTTTCCTGGACGTAGACCGTTACATCAACCTCCGTCTGCTTGGGCGGCGCGGGGATGTCGCTGAATTTCGTCACGGAATACGCCTTAAGCATCTTGTTTATGCGCGTGACAGTCTGCGCGTCGAAGTCTAGAATCGTGGACCCGCTCGCGCTTTCCACCTTCATTTTCTGGCCCTTGAAGTAACGCTTCTCGGTCTGCGGACCCGAAAGAGGCGCCAATTTGCGAGTAACTGTATAGCTGAAGTCCGCTAAGCCGATGGAAATGGTGCCCAGGGTGAGTACCGCCAAATATCCAATCTTCATTCGCTGAATCCCCCCTTTGAGTGATAAGCCCGGATCAAACGTCGGCCTTTCGGCGATTATGTCCGATTAGCCGGCCCGCGCTGGCCGCCTGCCACGGCCTCGTAGTCCTGCATTATCGACCGCCTCGCTCGGTCCCAAAGCCACCGTAGGCCGAAGCGTTTGGATTGGTGTCGCGTGCTCGAAATCGCCGCTGGACCTGGATGCTATCGTCGTAAGTGCGCGGCAAAGGTTACCAGGCGCCAACGGGGTTGGCCTGGATGCTGGGCTGGCGAAGCCTCCAGGCGGCCAGCCCCTTTGGCGGTTTACTTGTTCGCGAAGCTAACTGAAGGCGCATCTGAAGTGCTATTGGATTTCAGGACCACACCTTCCGTGTGTGCGACGAGATTCAACTCATCGGAAAAGTACAGCACGACCCGCGCATCGAACTTCCAGGTATCGTGGCCGGCTCCCCCGTGGGTCTTCTGCCACAAAAGTACCGTGAAGCCCTTGCAGGCGTCCTTGCTGGCTCCGGAGGCGTCAATCTGCATTCCAATCGAGTGATCGGAACCGTTGTTGTACTCGGTTGAATCGTCGCCTCCACAATCTCCGTTACTGATATGGGCCAACTGTGAGGAACCGTCCGCCGTAGCAACTGTTACGTACACGCAAGTGTCATGATCTTTGTTGTCGTCGTTCGTGTGCGTCGCCAACTCGCCACGAATAAGCACCGCGTCCGCCCGAACGGCCGGCGCGAATAAACACCCGAGCAGCACTGCTAGGGCGCAATACAGCGTTTTCATTGTCGAAAAACCCCCAAATTGTCTCTGGAATTGAGAGAGAAGCACGCGAGCCGATCAATACTGGCGGCCTCCTCGATGCTCTCCCCCTACTTATTCATGTATTGCGGGTCCAATCCATGTCACAAAAACTTTGGAGAAATCTCAGCGGCCTTTGGGACTTCGAGAGGAAACTACGAAGCGGCCATCGTCACGAGGCCGGGCAAAGAGCACGTTGCATCCAAACCTTGCGAGGCGGTAGGATGATCCTGTTCCCATGCCGCACTCCCAATCTGCGGAGGAGCCCGAACGCGGCCCCGCGCGCCTCATTGCCTATCTTGACGCACAACCTAGGCGCGCACAGGAACGATATCTTGAGCTTTACCAGAAACTGATCCGTTTATTTGAATGGCGAGGATGCTACCACCCAGAGGAAGCTGCTGATGAGACACTGGACCGCGTCAACCGAAAAATCGAGCAGGGAGCGGTTGTGTCCAACATTCACGCGTTCATTGGAGGCGTAGCGCGGTTCGTATGCCTGGAGTTTCTGCGGGCACAAGAACGTTTTGTGCCGCTGCCAGACGCACACGAGCTTACTTCCCAATCGACTGATTATGAGGAGTCCGAACGAGCGCTTGCGTGCCTCGACAGGTGCGTCACGCAACTGCCCCCCGAGAACGAAAGACTCATTCGGCGTTACTATGAAGGTGAGGATCGCGCCGCCCTCGCGCAGGCGATGGGGGTGAATCTCAACACACTGCGGTTGCGTGCAAGCAGGATTCGTGAAACACTTGAACGCTGCATCTCGAAGTGTCTACGGAGTTCGGAAGCATGACTGACGAGACTCCCGAAAAACCAGATCGGCGCCTGCGAGTGCGCGGTGGGCGATTCGGCAAGCCCTCCGATGATCGAGACTCAAAGGTGCGTTCGTTTCTCCTTAATACAATGCCAGCGGTCGATCGCGAGCAAATCGAGGACCAACTCCTTCAGGATGATGATTTCTTTTCCCACGTTGTCGCCACCGAGCAGGATCTCCTGGACGCACATGCCAGCGGGTATCTCGCGGCCGCTGACGTCGAGAACTTCTCGCGCATATACGGAAGATCGCCAATTCGCTCGAGACGCGCACGCCTAGCGAAGATGTTATACCGCGCCTTCAGTCCGGTGGGTCCTCCGGCAGAGGCGGCAGCCGATCTACAGTCTGGCCGATCAAAACGGGAATTCTCGGAGGACGTGAACTCGGCACGAAGGTCGCATCGTACGCCTGAACCGGTCGCCTCCGCCGCGGACTACTCACAGATGCAGCGTGTGGTTACGGAGCTCTTGGAACCGATGGCTGCTCGCGATCACCTATCAGCCACCGATTTGCACGAAGTGTACTTGCGCTTGGCTAAGGCCCAACCATCGTTAGTGGGAGACCCAGCGGAGTTTGCCCCGATGTTTGCAAAGGTAATCCGCCGCCTGCTGATCGACCTGGCGCGAGCTCGCCGCGACGCGGGGCTCTCGCTTGACCGAACCGCCGCTCGGACTGCGACAGATATTGGTGCCCAAGACCATCTCCTGGCGGTAGACCAAGCACTGGAACGCTTAGCACAGGCCAGTCCTCTTCAAGCTCGCATTGTCGAGCTGAGATTCTTTGCGGGGCTGAGTGAAGAAGAAATTGCGACGGTTCTCGGCCTACCGGCGCGAACGGTTAGGCGCGACGCGCGAATCGCAATGGTCCAGATGCACGCTTTGATGACCGATGTTTCGAGTTAGATTACCGCCGACCTCGGCTATCTTCGAGCCCGTGCGCGGGTTGTTATTCGCCCAGCCTTTCCTCTGAGCCAACTGCCACAAGATCGTGGCCAACGTGCAACCACCACGTTAAGTACAGATATCGGTAGCGGTTTCAGGTCAGCGAGTAGGGGCATTCAGGACTTCGCTTTCCTCTCCACGTACCGCACCTGGATAATCTGCTCGTCGCTGGGGCAGTCGGTATCGTCGGGCGGTCCCGGTCCGGGCCGCTCCTCCCATTCGTACCACTCTTCGCCGTCTCGCCCCGGTGGTAGCTGCTTCACCGTGACGACGTGGCGGGGTCCGGTGTAATCGTCGGGCAGCGTCTTCAGGTGTCCGTACTGAATCCGCAACCGTCGCGGCGCCATGCTCAGTCGGTTTAGCTGCTCCAGGCGCGCCAGTCTGGTTACTACCGATCTCATATGCTCGTCCCCGGAAACACTGCGTTCAGGGCGTCGGTAATGGTCTCAAACGTAAACCCTCCTCCTCCCCGATGGGGAAGCCCTGGACCCATTCTTCGAGTTCCTCGTCGGTTACGGCGTGCCCGTCGCTGCTCCCACCAAGCACCACGTTCTCGCACACAGTGCCGTTCGGCCACCAGGTCCGCCGGCACGTGGCATCCTCTAAGCCTGGCACGCGATCTAGCCGCCGTAGCACCACGCGGAAGTAGTCGCGTGGCTTCCGATCAGCGGCTGCGAACGCGCGCTCCAGCCGGCACAGGCGCTTGGCAATGGTCTTCATTTTTCACCGTGGCGGCTGGGTCTGGAGTCCTCTTCTTGTTCGTCTTCAGACGACAGGCGCTCCGGGCCCGTGGGAGTCATACGAAATCGTTCAACAACCTGCCCGCTCGCATCGACCACCTCGATTATGATGACAAAAGGCTCTTTATTGGCCAGGTTGTGGCGGTCTTCGAGCCGCTCCAACCGCCGCACAAGGCTCCTATTTGTCATCAGCGTTCGCTCCGTCTGGGGGCAGGCGCACGCGCGACGCGATGATCATCTCGCTCAGAGACATTCCGGGACGAAATGCGGGCGCTGGAAGGTCTTCTGGCTCGGGTAAGCCCAGCCTTGCTGCGCGAGCTCGCCGTATGTCCAGAACGAGCTGGTGGCCGCGCCGCGACTCTACTGTTTCCGGCGGCGGCAGCAATCCGATCTCAAGCCGGCGCAGACGCTTCTCCAGCACACGCATTCAATCGCTCCTAACACTGGAAGGGCACCACGAGGGTAAGCCGCGGCCTCTCGTCGGCAGTTCCGAACTGGTCCTCCAGCCAGCGGAGACGCCTATCGCTGGCTTTCACCAGCGCCTCCGTGTCGGCGGTCTCGATGGCACAATAACCCTAAACTTCAAGCTACGGACAACCTGCCGGTCCGGCGTGACACCCTGGATGTGGAGAATCACGACTCGATTCTCGACCGGAAGAAGTTCGTCTTCCAGCCACTCCAGCCGCCGAGAGAAATTTCTGTTGGTCATCTTCGCCCTCCAACGTCTTCCAACGCGCGGCGGTCTGACAACCGATCAGTTAAGCATCAGCGAGAAGACGGTGCCGTAGTTGGCAGTCCCGCCGGCGGAGGTGGTCCCGTAGAGCACACCGGTCGGGCTTAAGAGAAGCGGACCTTCCGGAATTGCCCCGTCACCATTCGTGCCCGTGAAGCTGTGGAGCACACTCTCGGTCCAAGCCCCACCCGGCACCGCCGGCGGCGTCAGCACGAATGCCGTGCCGCAACCGGATGCGCCGTTTGATGTGCAAGGCGAACCGAAGGTCGCGCTCCCGCCGTATTGGGTCGTGCCATACAGGGAGCCGTTTCCACCCACCACTAAGCTACCGGCAGGAAAGGCGCCGTCGCCATCAAGCCCTGTGAAGCTGTGGAGCACCGTCTCGGTCCAGGCTTCCCCCGATGCCGCCTGCGTCAACTGGAAGACAGTGCCGCACCCCGTCACCACAGTGTAGTAAGCGCACAGCGTCCCGGCACCGCCGCGAAAGGTTGTACCGTAAAAAACTCCACCTGGACCTGCGGTGAGGGCAGTTGCTGGGTTGGCGCCGTCCAGGGGTGGACCCTGGAACTTGTAAATCGTGCCTTCCTGTGAGGCACCCCCGGCTGGCGTGGGTCGCAACTCAAAAACCGCTCCGCATCCATTTGTGAGGCACGAAGCCTGGCCGCCAAGGTACAAGGTCCCAAAAAAAGATCCTCGTTCATAGACCACGGAAGCCCGAGGATCGGTCCCTGTCGCGGAGTTGACATCGAAATAGTGCATAGTGGACTCGGTCCAGCTTTCTCCCGGTATCGCCGGAGGGGTCAAAGCGAATGCCGTTGCACCATGCCACTGGCCCCTTTCTTCTATGCCGCTAGTCGTGCCGTACAAGGTCCCGCCTGGGCCGGCCAATAATGGCCCTTGGGGAAACCACACGGTTCCCTCAGGGGTGGTCGCGGACCAGATCACGCTTTCCGTCCATGGCGCTCCCGCAGTCGCGGGGGGTATAAGTTGAAAGACTGAACCGTTGGTACCGGCGCCGCTCGCCGCAGTTCCATACAGCGCCCCGTTGCTATCGGCGACCAGTCCTCCTGCCGGTAGAGCCGCACCAGGACAACACCCGGCAAAGTTAAAGATCACTGACTCCATCGACGCGCCGCCCGCTACCGCCGGGGGCTTCAATTCGTATACCGTGCCGCACCCGGCACCACTAGTACAGAAGTTCACGCCCCCAAGAGATGTGGTGCCATACAGCGTCCCATTCGGGCTCAGGAGGAGGGCTCCGCTGGGTGATTGGGCGTCGATGGGATAGCCTCGGAAGCTATACAGAGTGGCGAGAGTTGCCGTTTGGCCGGCAGCAGGCGGCGTAAGGGTGGCGGCCGCCAGAAGTATCCAGTGAATCCGTTTCATAGGCATGTTGGGATTTCTAATAGAGAACATCCGTTTGCTCCTGAACTAGCTTTAAGAATAGTAAACACGGGGCGCGGAAAAAAGTTTCGCTAGCCGAGCGAAGAACCGCGAAAATCTTCCGAATAGACGAATTACACCCATTCAAATCCAAATCCACCTGGCCCAAAGCCCCGTGCCTGTCCACGTTTAGGGCGTGCGTGGTTGGCCCCTTTCCTTTCTTCGAGTTGCCCATTAACGCCACATATCGGCGTCTGTTTCTCGCCGCTTCGGCGGCGCTTCGAGCTTGCGGAGCCTCTGGAGGATTCTGGACATGGTGCTATTTGCGATTGTTCTTCGTCTCGTCGGCGGCGCGCTCCAGTTCCGATACTCGGGCCTCAATTTCTTCGATCTCGATAGCCTTGGCGCCTAGCGTCAGCACCAACTCCGCGGCCCGGAGCTTCGTGGACGCCGGCGTGTGCGGGTCCACCATGATTTTAAGAATAGAGGAAACCGCCGCACCGGACGCCTGCTGCAAACGCGCCGTGCCTTGCCCGAATGCGTCCCGTCGTGCCTTCCGATAGGCCTTGTCGAACAGAGGCTCGTTCATCCATCGGTAGAGCGTCCGGGGTCCGATTCCAACAGCGCGTGCGGCATTGTCCACGCCCTGGTTGGCCAGCAGGGCGAGGATCGCTTGCTCTTGCTTCGGGGTCAATTTGCTGCCATTGACTGCCATTTTTGACATCCAGGCCGCACACCATCGCCTGAGCCTCGCCATCACAAATTCAAAGCAGAAAAGCCTTGCATTTCAATAGCTTCCGATCAATTCATGTTGATGGCCGCGCAGAGCGTAGCCACACAGGAGAAACCAAAATGACGATTTTCACCATCGATAACGACAACAGCATCACCGCATTCGCCACCGCTGAAGCCGCCAATGCCGCCAGCACGACGCCTTTTGATCTGTTCACGAACCAGACGGAACTGGCGGAACTGCTCGCGGGCTGGCCGGCGGAGCGCCTGGTAGCCACGTATAACAGCTTGCCGGGGGTGAAGCCCGTAAAGGCGCTGAAGGACCCCAAGGCAGCCGCCAGCAAAATCTGGGAGCGCGTCGAGAAACTCGGCCAAATGGTAGCGCCGGAGCCGGAGGCTGCAAAGCCCGCGGCGGCGCCCGCGAAGGGGAAGGCTGCCAAGAAGGCCAAGGGTGGCCCACAGTCCGCGAAGGGCGCGCCGACGAAGGGGAAGGCTACCGGCAAGGCCACCACCAAGAAGAACGCGCCTGCCGCCACGAAGCCCGCCCCCAAAGGCAAGCAGGCCGCCAAGGGATCGGATGCAGACGGGCCGCGCGCTGGCAGCAAGATGGCCGAGGTGATTGCGATGCTGCAGCGCAAGAACGGCGCCACCATCACTGAGATCATGGAAGCCATGTCTTGGCAGCGACACACCGTACGCGGGTTCATGGCCGGCGCGATGAAAAAGGCGGGCTACACGGTCGAGAGTTTCAAGCCCGAAGGAGGTGAGCGCAGCTATCGCCTTCCCAAGTAGCATCACCCACCCTCCACTGGCCCGCCCGGCGCTGCCGCGGCGGGCTCTTCTCGTTGTGGCGCCAATTCCTGACGAGAGGGCCCACACGCCCAACCAGCCTGCCTTGAACGAACGTGGGCCGACTGTGCGCCAACGGTGGCCAACCCTGCGCCGGCTTGCAGGAGCCGAAGTTCTGCGGACCAATCCGCCAGAGCGAGGCAGAGGCCTTGCAAGTCCGGGTGTCCGGCCCGTAGCTGGGCTTCGATGGGTGCGATCTCGCGTCGGCAACGTGCGATTCACGCGTTCACCTCCTGGTGACGTTCCTGGGAGATCTCGTCGAAGGTACGGCCATCGCCGTCGAGCGTGGCTTTTCCGCCCGTCAAGCTTTGATAGCGCTGAACCACGACGTCAACGTACTTGGGGTCCAGTTCGATGCCCCAGCAGACGCGCTCTGTGATTTCAGCGGCCGCGAGGCAGCTACCCGATCCGAGGAAGGGTTCGTAAACCGGCTCCCCGCGCCGGGTGTGATTGAGTAGCGGTCGGCGCATGATTTCCACGGGTTTTTGCGTCGGATGATCTTGCTTTTCGTCTCCCGCGTCCTTTGATCCGCCCATAATAAACTTGGGCGACGGGCAAGCCCAGATCGTCGAGTTCTCGCCGGCCTTGCCGTACCACGGCGCGTTCTTTTTTCTAACGAACCAGCACGGCTCATGCTGGAACCAGTAGAGCGTGCGCGTGAGAACCGTGCGCTGCTTATCCCAGATTATTTGTTGGTGGTGTAGGAAGCCGATTCGCAGCAGGCCATCGAGTACCTCGCGCGTGAATAACGAGGCGTGCCAAACGTAAGCGATCTGCAGGCTGGGGACCAGCGCGAACGCGTCGCTCCAGTCGGCGCGCGTGTCGCCAGAGATGCTGGTTTCGTGATGACCCTCGGCGCGATGTTTCATGTAACTGGCTTCCGCCGGTCCGCAGCCGTTGAGCCCGGCGCGGTCGCGCCATTCGCTATCTAACTCAATCCCATACGGCGGGTCGGTGATCAGCAGGAACGGCTTGCGATCACCTAGTAAGTGCGCCACGGCGTCAGGGCTGGTGGCGTCCCCGCACAGGATCCGGTGCTGATTGCGGCGGTTGCCGCACAGCCACAGATCCCCAGGCCGGCTTACTGGATTCTCGGGTAGTGGCGGCGCCACATCGGCCTGCTCATCGGCGTCGGGGAGCGTGAGCAAGTCTTCAAGCTCCCTGGGATCAAAGCCCGTGAGCGACAAATCAAAATCGGCCGCCGCGAGATCCTGCAATTCGAGCGCGAGCAACTCCTCGTCAAAGTCAGCCCAGGTGACCGATCGATTTACCAGGATTCGGAATGCTTTGACCTGAGCGTCAGTCCATTCGTCGCAAAGTATAACGGGAATTCCGGTGATGTCCCCGCCCGGCCACGATCCCAACTTGCGTGCTGCTTTGATCCGGAGGTGCCCATCGACAACTGTCCCGTCGCTGCGGACGAGCACCGGCACCTTGAATCCGAATTCGCGGATCGAGGCGCACATGCGATCCACCGCGGCGTCATTCTTGCGCGGGTTGCGGGCGTAGGGGACGAAGCGATCAATCGGCCACATTTCGATCTGGTCCACCCTCGCAGTAGCGCTCATGGAGTCACCCGCAGCATCTATCCCCTTCAATAGCAATTTGGGATTTCAGTCGTCAACAGTCAGTTTGGCTCGTAGACTTCGCCGGTGCCGCAAAGTCGTCGAAAAGGGGCGAGTGGGTAATTCTGAGGATTGCGAGTATTGTGAGCAGCGAAATGCCGAATCACCCCGCCGCCCACCAAATGTCGGTTTTCTGATGGCCAAATGTCGGGTTCGTTGACCGGTTTTTGAGCCAACCCGACATCAGTTAGCCCAATGAGATCAACTGCTTAGTTCGGATTTGTCGGAAATGTCGGTTTTTCCACGGAGGGTAGAGGTCCCATGGAATTTGGGGGGTCACTTTTCAACTAAGCTCGGATGGCGCCGGGCGGTGAGCCTTATCCCCAAACCCCTCGGGGTACTAAGGGTACTAGTTATTGCCTGCCAGTTCAATCTACTTGATTTGTGGAAACATCGCAATCTAAACTCGATACGAGATCCATCCATTTGTCAGAAAAAAAGAGGAGAAGTGTTTCAATGACATCAAAGGTATCAACACCTCGGTCTATCATGATCGCGGCAGCGGTCATATCCGGCTTTGCCGTGGCCGAAAACCTAATGGCGGCATCGTGCCCAAGCGAGGTAATCGTTTATCAAGCTAGGGGCACGTTTGGGCCAAACGTCGTCAGTGGCCCGGACAAATTCAAGCTGGCCGACGAGCCATTCAGTATTGGTATCTCCGTCTGCGCGTCAAAGACGCCCACAAAAACGGGGGCGGACTACTCTGCCTATTCTCCTCTAGTGTTGACGGGTTCTGTCACATCTGGCCTTACCGGCCAGCCGACGACAATTGGATCGCAGGACACGAGTCTGACATTGGTGAAGCCAACCACCGGTTTGGACACCGTGCAGTTAACCGGTGTTGTGGTATTTGAAGGGGCCGATATCAGTATCACCGGTAGCATCGGATTGCCGAGTGGCACTCTGACCACCACAAGCATCGCTCCTTTCCCGAAGACACAGACCGTCTCGGGCAAGTCGGACTTCACTTATGTGGTCACTCATCCTGCATGGACGGCTTCTAAATTAGATGCGCTTGGTAACGAGATCCTGGATTCGAACGGGAACATAGAGGAAGTGACGACCCCCGGGACCAGCGGCACCACGGCTCCGGTGTGGAACAAGACCGTTGGTGGAACCACCACTGACAACACAGTTGTATGGACAAACGAAGGGCCCCAGCAACCTACTACCTTGACCGTCTTTGGAACGGTGGCGGCCACCGTCGAAACGGGGAGCACCGCCAAAGCCGCCGCATTTCTGCATAGCGATGCGGTGCAGGTAATTACGGCCCATGCGGATGGAACGCAATCCGTGCGGCCGATGCAGGCGACACCGGCGTATCCGGAGGTGGAAACGGACAGGGTGATGCTGCGTTTCTATGCATCCGGCGTCAGCGATGCGTCCGAGGTTCAGGTGCAAATCGCGGGGCAGGACGTTCGGGTGCTATATTCGGGGGCGTCCGGTCAGTTCCCGGGTTTGGATGACGTCAGCGTGGAACTTCCGCGCAGCCTGAGCGGGATAGGCGACGCGGACGTGGTTCTTACTGTGGATGGCGAAACGGCCAGCCCCGTGCGCGTCCACATTCAATAGCCGTTGTTGCCCGTGCCCCCGTGGGGGCACGGCTCGCCTTCGCTGCCCGTCTTTCTCTGCGTATTTTTCCGCGCGGCTCTGTCGCTCTTTGCGAACACTCTCTGTTCGGAATTTGCGAACGCTTATGTCGGTTTTCTAATGGCCAAATGTCGGTTTGGATGACCGCTTTTTGGGGTAACCCGACATCAGTTAGCGCAATTGTTAGCCCAATGAGATCAACTGCTTAGTTCGGATTTGTCGGAAATGTCGGTTTTTCCACGGAGGGGAGAGGTCCCATGGAATTGGGGGGGCATCCCCATCCTACGGGACCCAATTTGCAGGAAAATGGGGTATCCATTTGACTCAGGTGACCCCAAGATGTAGTATGGCGGTCTATGGAGGATTACCCGCGAAATCTGGCCGAATTCGAAGCCCGCTTCTCGAACGACGCGGCCTGCCGGG
>Ga0302324_100026474_pt1 | contig 11077 bp, 14 predicted proteins | sample Palsa_T0_1_FD_201949 | JGI IMG/M metagenome (GOLD analysis project Ga0302324, IMG submission 201949) | Peat permafrost microbial communities from Stordalen Mire near Abisko, Sweden - Palsa_T0_1 | ecosystem: Environmental > Terrestrial > Soil > Palsa > Peat permafrost | place: Sweden: Abisko... | reverse complement strand
CTCCGGGTCCAAGGGACCCGCGCAGGCCAGGCCGAGGGCCTGCCCCACTTACGAATGGCAGACTAGCAGCGCGCGGGCCTCTCCCACCAGGAATAGCGAACCCGTTACGAAGATGGCGTTTTCGGGGGGCGCGGCCGCAGCCAGCGCCAGCGCCGCTTGAATATCGGGCGCAACTTGTATGGAATCGTGATCGGCCAGATCGCGGATGGATTCCGGCCGCAGCGCGCGGGCTTGCGCGGGAGCGGTCACGATCACGTGGCGCGCCCGCGGAAACAGGATCGCCGCTATTTCGGAAACCGCCTTGTCGCGCATGGCGCCGTAGATCAGCCACACCCGGCTAGGATCGTAGAAGCGCTCCAGATAGGCGGCCAACGCGCGGGCGCTGGCTGGATTGTGCGCGCCATCCAGGACGATTTCCGGATTTTCGGCTACGCGCTCCAGCCGGCCGGGCCACCGGGTTTGCGCGATGCCGCGCCGGATAGCTTCGGGCCCGATGCCTAGCCGCTCGAGCGCGGCGATGGCGGTGCGGGCATTCTCCACCTGATGCTCGCCCGGCAGCGGACAGCTCACGGGCAACCCGTGCCACGTGAAATCGCTGCCGCGCGCGTCGATTGCGATGCCGGAAACCGCCACGTCCGCACTGTGCGTCACGGGCACGCCCAGAGCCGCGGCGCGCGCCTGCAGTACGGCGGCGGCCTCCGGGCGCTGTTGGGCAAACACCGCCGGTACGCCGCGCTTCAGAATGCCGGCTTTTTCTTCGGCGATGGATTCGAGGCTTTTGCCCAGAAACGCTTCATGATCGAAATCCACGGGCGCGATCACGCACAGTTCCGGCGTGACCACGTTGGTGGCATCCAGGCGTCCGCCGAGTCCCACTTCGAGCACCGCGAACTCTACGCCGCAGTCGCGAAAAAGCAGTAGCGCCATGGCCGTCACGCTCTCGAAGTAGGTGGGATGCAGATCGATGCGGTCCTCGTGCAGCAAGGTCTCCGCGCAGGCATGCACCTGGTCGAAGGCGGCGGCGAACTGCGCGGCGCTTACCGCGTGCCCCGCGACTTGAATGCGTTCGGTGGGCTCAACCAAGTGCGGCGAAGTGAACAGGCCCGTGCGATAACCCGCGGCGCGCAGCCCCGACTCGATCATGGCGCAGGTGGAACCTTTCCCATTGGTGCCCGCCACATGTACGATGCGGCAGGCCTGCTGGGGATTGTCCAGCGCGGCCAGCAAGACGCCGATCCGCTCCAGGCCGAGTTTGGCGGTCTTGACCTCGTTGCCCAAGGCGTAAAGGAAGTGGACGCTGTCGGGGTAATTCATCGGGGCTGTGCATTCGTGGCTAAGTATTGATTTTAGTCTACGAAGAAGCGCAAAGCCGTGGCGATGTAGCTCCTCATTTCCAGGCGCGGGACTACGGCGTCGAGCATTCCGTGCTTCAGCAGGAATTCGGAGCGCTGGAAGCCTTCCGGCAGTTTTTGGCGGATGGTCTGCTCTATCACACGCGGCCCCGCAAATCCGATCAGCGCACCGGGTTCGGCGATGTTGAGGTCGCCTAGCATGGCGTAGCTGGCAGTCACGCCACCGGTAGTGGGGTCGGTCAGCACGCTGATATACGGCACGCCGGCTTCATCCAAGCGCATCAGCGCCGCCGAGATTTTGGCCATCTGCATGAGGCTGACCGCGCCTTCCTGCATGCGCGCGCCGCCGGATGCGGACACGATCACCAGCGGAATGCGCCGCGCAATGGAGCGTTCGATGGCGCGCGTGATCATTTCGCCCACCACGCATCCCATGCTGCCGCCGATGAAGCGCGACTCCATGGAGCAGATATGCACCGGCCGCCCGGCCACAGTGCCGGCGGCGGAGATCATGGCATCGTAAAGCGAGGTGGCGGCCTTCATGCCATCCAGGCGGTCGCGGTAGGATTTGGAATCGAAGAAATCCAGTGGATCGGAGGAGCGCAGGGCGGAGTCGAACGTCTCGTACTCCCCGTCGAACAGCAGGCGCAGGCGCGCGGCCGCGTCCATGCGCATGTGCGCGCCGCATTTCGGGCAGACGTTCCAGTTGGACTCCAGGTCCTTCTTCCAGATGATCTGCCGGCAACCGTCGCACCGCAGCCACAAGCCTTCGGTGCGCAGCTTGCGCCCGGCCTCGTTGATGGGAGCTACCTTTTCCGGCTTCGGGTTTTCCTTCTTGAACCAAGACATGTCAATTGGACTACCTTAGCGCGGGTAAGGATGCCCCCGCAACGTGGCGAAGGCCCGGTAGATCTGTTCGGCGAGCATGGCGCGCGCCAACTCGTGTGGAAAGGTCATGCGGGAGAGCGAGAGCAGTGCGTCGGCGCGTGGGCGCCAATCGGCGGGCAGGCCGTCGGCGCCGCCCACCACGAATACCAGGTCGCGGCCCTCCATTTCGGCTTGCGACACCAGCGCCACGAAGGCGGCGGTATCCATGGCCTTGCCCGCGGGGTCCAGCAGGATGCGCCGCGCGGCGGGATGCTTGGCCCAGGGGTCCGTGCGGTCGGGACGGATCTCACGCATCTCGCAGGCGCTGTAGCGGGCGGCGCGGCCGACGAAATCGGCGGCGATGGCGTTCAAGTGCGCGTCGCGCGGCTTGCCGATGTAGTACAGGAAAATCTTCACTCTGGCGGAATTTCAACGGCTTTGGCGTTGCGCCACAGCCGCTCCAGATCGTAATACTGGCGGGACTTGGGCGAGAAGATATGCACCAGGAAATCGCCGTAATCGGCCAGAATCCACTCCGCCTGGTTATAGCCTTCCAAGCTGGACGGCAGTTCGCCGGCCTGTTTCAGGCGCAGGCCCACTTCGTCGGCGATGGCCTGCACGTTGCGCGCATTGGCGCCGGTGCAGATGACGAAGTAATCGGCGAAGGCGGTGATACCGGTGAGGTCCAGCACCCGGATATCGGTAGCTTTTTTGGATTCGGCGGCGCGGACGGCCACCAGCCAGGATGGGGTTTCCGATGAGTCGTTTTCGCGTCCGTTGTGCTTCAGTTCAACCTTTGTCAGAACACGCTCCCTGACCGTATCGTACTACAATATAGGTATCGCCTCATGCGTTTTCTCCTATTGTTAACGGTCTGTTCCGTACTGTTGCATGCCGATGGCGTACCGGCTGAGCCGCAACCGTTGGGGAGCGGTCTTCCGGCTCCCGAAGACGCCGACGTGCTGCGCGCGCGCCTGGCCATTCAGCGGATCCGCGCGCTGGTGGAAGCCGGCGCTCTCCCACGCGTGCAACTGGAGCAGGCCGAAGATGCGTTGGGCGATGCGCAGGACATGGCGGTGCTGCGCCGCACCATGTACAGCAAGGATCTGACCGAGGACGAATCCGGCGAAATGGTCGCGGCCGCGCAACGCCGCCTGGACCGGCGCCAAAAGCAATTGGACAGAACCCGCGGCCTGATCGAATCGGGAATCGCGGCCCAGAACGACTTGAAGCCCCTCGCCGACCAGGTGGATTTCGCGCGCCAGGAATACGATCTGGCATTGACGCGCGCGAAATTGTGCCGCGAGTTGAGCGAAATGGCGCGTGCCGAACAGAACCGTCCGGCGCAACCGGAGCCGTCCGCCGTGCGCTTCGATGGCGCCGGCGTCTTCACGCCGCGCCAGTTTGAGCAGGTGTCGGCGGCCTTCGAGCATCGCTTTGCGAAGGCGCTACCGGTGAGCGCGATGGGCGAGACGGCCGTGCACCGCGCCCTGGGCTTGGATCATCGCGGCCGAGTGGACGTGGCGTTGAATCCCGATCAGCCGGAGGGCGTCTGGCTGCGGCAGTACCTGGAAGCGCGCCGCATTCCGTATTTCGCCTTCTGGCACGCGGCGGCTGGGAAAGCCACCGGCGCCCACATCCACATTGGGCCGGAAAGCACGCGGTTGAGCGCGGTGACGGACTAGGGGCCCGGTTTGAGTTCTCTGCGAGTCCTCATCTCCGAAGAGCAGATCCAAACCCGCGTGCGCGAAATGGGCGCGGAGATCGATCGCGATTACGCCAACGGCAATCTGCACCTGATCTGCATTCTGAAAGGCGCGTGCTTCTTCATGGCCGACCTGGCGCGCGCCCTGCATCGCGACGCCTTTGTGGATTTCATGGGGATTTCGAGCTATGGCAAAGGGAAGACGACGTCGGGCGAAGTGAAGGTGACCAAAGACCTGGACATCTCGGTGGAGGGAGCCGATCTGCTGATCGTCGAGGATATCGTGGACAGCGGAGTGACGCTGAACTACCTGATCCACGTGCTGGAGCAGCGCAAGCCGCGCTCCGTGCGGATCGCAGCACTGCTGGACAAGCCCGAGCGGCGGCAGCGTCCGGTGAAAGTATCTTATGTGGGCTTCCGCATTCCGGACGAATTCGTGGTGGGGTACGGTTTGGATTACGCGGAGCGCTACCGGAATCTGCGCGACATCTGCATTCTAGACAACGACTGACGTGGCGCACGCTCTCAGCGTGCCGCGATGGCACTCCTGCCATCGCGCCGGGCGTAGCCCGGCTTTCCCGCGAGCGAAGCTCGCGCTGCCTGGGCCCCAAGGCAGAATTGCCAGCCCTCCAACTGGCTCTCATCACATTTGGTGGCCCGCTCGTTCACCTCCAACCCTGGCCGACAAACTACTGTAAACACAGCTTTTCTCACCCGTTTCGAACCGGCCCCCGCCTTCCAGCTTGCTACCGTGGTAGCGGAGGAACGGTGCGCGCGCCGTGCCACACCTTCGAAGCAGTCCACGGAGTCCAAATTACGAAGTGCAACGAAATGCAACACCGTGCACACAATAGCGACGCTTTTCCGAATTTCGAATAGCGTCGCACCGCGCAGTCCAAAAGCCAAAAAACGACAGAATGCGACACTTTGTATACGCTTTCGAGTTTTCAAACAATGTCGCACACGCCCCTGCCCGCCACCTCCCGACAATTTTTGAATCCCCGCGCCTGCAACTACACTCCATTATTTTGAGTAGGATACGCGATGACAGCGGAAACCGATCAAGTCTATCGCCTGGCTTGCCTGGAACTGCGGGGCGGGAACCACTTGGCGGAATACCCCGTCGAGTTGCCCGGATTGGCCGGATGGGTCTCTTGCCGCCCGTTGCAGCCATCCCCGCGCGGCGGCGACCTCTACTACCTTTCTGCCTGCAGTAACGGGGTAATCGCCCGCGTGGCGCTGGCCGACGTCTCCGGCCATGGCGAAGCCGTTAGTTCCGCTGCGGTCCGACTGCAGGACGCCTTGCGGCAGCACGTCGACCATTGGGACCAGTCCGCCCTCATCCGCCAGCTCAACGACAGCTTCCTCAAGAGCACGCATAGCGCCCAATATGCCACAGCGTTTTTGGCCAGTTTCTACAAAGGCTCCGGCGAGTTGCTCTTCACCAATGCAGGCCACCTGCCGCCTCTGTGGTATCGCGCCGCCCGCCGGGAATGGAGCTTTTTGCTCGATTCCACGCCCTATAGCAAAGAGATACTCGACCTGCCGCTGGGCATGATCCAGGGAACCGGGTATAGCCAGACCGGGGTGCAACTCGAATCCGGCGACCTGCTGCTCCTGTATACCGACGGCATCAGCGAAGCCTGCGATGAATCCGGCGAACAGCTCGGTCTGGAGGGTCTGTTGTCCCTCGCGCAAGCTCTGCCCACCGATTCCGCTCAATCCGCGGGCCAGTCGTTGCGCGCGGCCGTCGCGCGGTTCCGCGGAACGGCGCCGCCGGCGGACGACGAAACCTTGGTGGCCCTGCAACGGCCGATATAACATGTCCCCAAACGGCTTCCAAGTGAAGTTTGTCCTTCCCAGCGACCCGCGCTATTTGCCGGTGGTGCGCGGAGCCATCGGCCCTCTGGCCGCGGCCCTCGGCTGGAACGAATCCGAGTGCCTGGAAATCACCTTGGCGCTCGACGAGGCGCTCGCCAATGTCATCCGCCACGCCTATCACAACCGTCCCAGCGGGCGTGTCGAGCTGGAATGCCGGCAGAGCGCCGACGGGCTCGAAATCACGCTTTTGGATAATGGCGAGCCGCCCGACAAGGCAAAATTATGTGTGCGCGAAATCGGCTGCGACAAGCCCGGCGGCTTGGGCAGCCACATCATCAGGGATGTCATGGACACGGTATCCTACGAGAGAACGCCGGAGGGGAACCGGTTCGTGGCGACCAAGCGGCTCCGGACGACGATATGAAAATCTCCATTCGCGACGCGGGCGAAACCAAGATCGTGGAAGTGGAGGGCGATGTGGATCTGGGCACTTCGCCGGATCTCCGCCGCGCCCTCTTCGACAACCTGCGCCTGGCGCCCAAGCTGGCCCTCAATCTGGCGGCCATCCGCTACATCGACAGTTCCGGCATCGCTACCTTGATTGAAGTGCTCAAAGACTCGCAGCGCCTGGGAAAGAAATTCGTCCTGTTCGGGCTGAGTCCCGCCGTGCAACAGGTTTTCCGGCTGACGCATGTGATCCGCATCTTCCAGGTCTTCAACACCGAGCAAGAGGCCTTGGGCTGAAGCATGATGCCGTCGTTCGTAGCCGGCGTGGGAGCCACTGCCGAGCGCAGCGTCGCCTACGTCGGCGGTCTGGCGCAACTCTTCGGGAAGTCTCTTCGCCTCCTGCTCTTTTCGCCTTTGCGGCGCAGCCGCGGCCTAAATCGCGCCGTGCATCAGGCCATGGTCGCGGGCGTAGGCGCAGTGCCCATCGTTTCGCTGATCACCTTTTTCGTAGGCGTCATCATCGCGCTGCAAGGCGCTTACCAACTGCAGCGCCTGGGAGCCATTCAGTTGGTGGCCAGCCTGGTCTCCATATCCATCACGCGCGAACTGGGGCCGCTGGTCACCGCCATTGTGGTCATCGGCCGCTCCGGCTCGGCCTTCGCCGCCGAGATCGGCACCATGCGGGTCACCGAAGAGTTGGATGCGCTCGAAACCATGGCGCTCGATCCGGTCGCCTTTCTAGTGGTGCCGAAGTTCGCGGCAATGGCCGTGATGATGCCCTGTCTGGCCATCTGGTCCGACCTAATGGGCGTTCTGGGCGGCTGCTTGTTTGGAGTGGTCAGCGGCAATTTCACGTTCGGCAGCTATCTGATCGCCACGCGCGACGTCCTGGTGATGCACGACGTGACCACTGGCCTCATCAAGAGCCTGGTATTTGGACTTATCATCACCGCCGTCGGCTGCCAGGAGGGTTTCTCCACGGGTGCGGGGCCCGAGGAAGTGGGGCGCTCCACCACTTCCGCTGTAGTTGTCTCCATCCTGATGGTCATTGTGGTCGATCTGGTCTTTACCATGTTGTTCTACGTCGCGCGGGGGAGTTCGTAAGTATGGCCGCGCCCTCCGTCCCACCCCTAGCCATTGCAGTGAACGGTCTGCGTGTGGCTTATGGCAGCCGTGAAGTTCTGCACGGCCTCACCTTCGACGTGCGCCATGGGGAGACCGTGGTGGTGATCGGCGGTTCCGGATCCGGAAAGAGCACCCTGCTCCGCACTCTGGTCGGCCTGGAGAAGCCTTCTTCCGGCGAAGTGCGCATCAAGGGGGTGGACATCGCCAAGGCCCGGCCCCGCGAGATGGATGGCGTGCGCAAAAAGATCGGCCTGGCCTTTCAGGGCGGCGCTTTGATCGGTTCCCTGTCGGTGGGCGAGAACATCGCCCTGGCCTTGCGCGAACATACCACGCTGGCATCCAACACCATCGAAGTGATGGTGCGCATCAAATTGGAGCAGGTGGGGCTCAGCGGCTTTGAGAATTACAGCCCTTCGCAGCTCAGCGGCGGCATGCGCAAGCGCGCCGCCTTCGCTCGCGCCATTGCCATGGACCCCGAAATCCTGTTCTTCGATGAACCTTCCGCGGGCCTCGATCCGATCACCGCAGCCGGCATCGACGATCTGATCCTGAACCTGAAAAAGGCCTACTCCATGAGCATGGTAGTGGTCACGCACGAACTGGCCAGCGCCTACCTGATCGCCGACCGCATGATTCTGATCGACCGCGGAGACATCGCCGCCATGGGGCCGGTCGACGAAGTCCGCAACAGCACCCATCCGCGCGTCCGCCAATTCTTGGACCGCATCGCGGATTCCAACCAGGACGACGAAGTGGACCATATGAAAATGTACACGGAAGGAATCAGGTAAGACTATGGACGCTATGCGCGAGCGGACGCTGGTGGGATTGTTCGTGCTCATTGCGGGCGGCCTGCTGTTCGGGACCATGCTGGTGGTCTCCGGCGGCATGGGCGTTTCCACCGTATCTCACCTCGCTTATTTCAAGTTCGCCGGCGGTGTACAAGCGGGAGCCCCGGTGCGCTACGGCGGACTGAGCGTGGGCAAGGTGACCCGCGTGCGCGTGGACCCCGGCAACTCCACGCGCATCGAAATCCAGATCGCCGTCGACAAGGATGCGCCCTTGAAAACCGACAGTGTTGCCAAGATATCCACGCTCGGTCCGTTGACCGACAACTACATCGAGGTGGCCACCGGCAGCGAGCATGCCGCGCTCGCGCCGCCCGGTTCGGTGCTGCCGTCGGAAGAAGCTTTCGGCCTGCCCCAGTTGGGCGACGCCGTGCAGGCCATGCTACCCGACGTGCACCGAGCGCTCGACAAGCTGAACCAGAATCTCGACGGCCTGCAGATCACCCTGGCGCGCGCCAACGACCTGCTCAACGACCGCAATCGCGCCAGTATCGCCAATTCGCTGCACAACGTCGATGGCCTGGTGGCCGATGCGCGCCCCAAGGTGACGGATTCGCTCAATAACCTGAACGGCTTGCTCACCGATGCGCGCCCCAAAGTCTCCACCACGCTCACCAACGTGGAGGATCTGACCACCAAACTGTCGCCGCTGCTGGACGACTTGAAGACCACTACCGCGCGCGCCAATGACACGCTGGCCCATGTGGATACCACGCTGATGGACAATCGCCCCGACATTCACGCATCCGTCGTGGGATTGCGCGATGCCCTGGCTAAATTGAACCAGACGCTGGATGAGAACTCCGCCAACATCGATGAGTTGCTCGACAACCTGCGCATGACCACGGAGAATCTCCGCAGCCTGACCGAAACGCTGAAGAGCGCGCCTGCCAGCCTGATCCGTGGCATGAAGGTTCCGGAGCGCAAGCCTGGGGAAACGCGGGACTGATTATGCGCTTGACGATTTCACTTTGCCTGCTCGCGGCGGCCGCTCTGTTAGCGGGCTGCGCCAGTACCCGTCCCATTCACTATTACACCGTAGATCCGCCTCAGGCTCCCTTAAATCGGAGCAACCCGGATGGTTCCAGCATCGTCGTCGGGAACATAATCACTCCGGAAGTTCTGCAGGACGAACGCATCCGCTATCGCAGCGGCGCCAACGACGCGGGCGCATACGAATATCATCGTTGGACGCAACGGCCGGGCGCTATGGTTCGCGACGTGTTGGTGCGCGCGCTGCGCGCATCTGGGAAGTACCGGCGGGTGCTGGAATCGTCCAGCTCCGCCACCGGCGACTATCTGCTGCGCGGCAAGCTGCACGAATTCCACGAAGTGGATAAGGGCGGCATTCAGACCCGCATTTGGCTGCACGTCGAAATGGTCGACATGCGGACCGGCCGAAATGTGTGGGATCATTCAGTCGAACGCACGGAGCCGGTCGAGGGCAAGACCATCGACAACGTGGTGCAATCGATGGACCGGAACCTGCAGCAGGTGGTCGCCGAGGTAGCCGCCGGCATCGACCAGTTTCTTGCTACGCAACACTAATGAGCTCGCTGTCACGGCCAATCTGCTGTTGGCCGTGGCATCCGCACCGACCCTGCTCCTCTGCGCGCGCACTCTCTGGTACCCGTTCCACTCCGTCACCAACGTTCCATGTTTAGATGAGCTTACTTGAAGCCACAATCAAGGAAGCTTTGGACGCACTCGTGGTTTCCGACGTGCCGCCTGACCTTTGGCCAATGGTAGTGGCGTCATTGATAACGGCTCGTCAGGTTGTCAAGGTCAATGTCGGCTTTGCGGAGGCCGAGGACTTCAGAAAGGCGCGGCCCGGAGTCCAGCATGACGCAGACGGCCGGCCAGGTGCGGCATTCGTTCCGTCCCGTAGGCTTGAACGCGAGCAGCGCCTTGACGTGGGCCGGTGAAAATGTGGCCAGCACCTTATGTTCGTACTTGAGGAGCTGGACCCGAGGCTTATCTTTTTGGAAGCCTTCGGCGTGTAGCCAGTTCACGTAGGCGCGGACGCAGGTCAGGTAGCTGTTGATGGATACCGGCCGCACGCCCTTCTTTTGCAGGGCGATGATGGCGGCTCTCAGGCCGTCGCTTAAAGGGCGCCCAGCGTTCAAAATTGGCTCGATGTGCGGTCCAAAGGCCTTCCAGGCGTCTTTGTGCCATTCCAGGGTTTTGGCGCTAACGTTCTTCAGCGTAGCGCCGGTCATCAACGTAGGCTTGAAACGATGGTATATTGGGTGGTGCAGGGTTCGGCGGATTCATTCGTCGCCAGAGGCTCTAACGCTGGCTCCCGATGACGATTTAGCTGTAAGCCGAACAAAATAAAGCACCTTTCGGGGCGTGGCTCAGCCTGGCTAGAGCGCCTGGTTCGGGACCAGGAGGTCGGTGGTTCGAATCCACTCGCCCCGACCACTTATCTTCCCTTTTCTTGACTTCAGACGCCACCCCGCGCACCTTCGCGCGCGCGTTCCGCCCTCCAGGTCAAACGGCGTGAGGGGCGTCCTCTCGCCGGACCGTCCGAAATTTGCGCAGCCTGCAACTTCCGCCTTTCTGTAATAATCTCAATACCATGGATGGGCCGTTATGCGTGCTGGCCGACGCCCCTCGCCAATACCAGGCTCTGCTGGAAGTGTCGCAATCGGTGGCCTCGCACCGCGATCTGAGCGCGCTGTTCCGCGATCTTGTGCAGCGCCTGCCGCGCGTAGTCAGTTTCGATTCCCTGTGGCTGGTATTGCACGATTCCGCCCGCAACCGCATGCGGCTGCACGTACTAGAAGGGTCCGCGCGGGAAGGCGTTGAGGAAGGCGCGTGGCCGCTCGACAGGCCCATGGAAGAATCTCCCAGCGCCCTCGTGTTCGGCACGCAGGAGCCGCTGGTGGTACTCGACCTCGCGGAAGATC
>Ga0302324_100026473_pt1 | contig 11078 bp, 10 predicted proteins | sample Palsa_T0_1_FD_201949 | JGI IMG/M metagenome (GOLD analysis project Ga0302324, IMG submission 201949) | Peat permafrost microbial communities from Stordalen Mire near Abisko, Sweden - Palsa_T0_1 | ecosystem: Environmental > Terrestrial > Soil > Palsa > Peat permafrost | place: Sweden: Abisko... | reverse complement strand
TACCGAATATCCTTCCAGACCGCTACGACCGGTGCCGTGAATCTCACCGACCGGCTTGCCTGTGAGGAGCCGCATTTCGATGGCTCGAATGATCTTCGGTGTGTCGCGGGGAGCGATGCGGGTTGCTGTCGCCGGATCGAGCCGGATTAGCAGCCGGTGCAGGTGTTCGGTGCCCCGCCGGGAAGCTTTTTCGCGCAGGCGGTCGCGGAGTTTTTCCGATCGCTCGGGAGCCTCGGAAAGCCCCTCCAGCAATGCGCGGAGGTATAGTCCTGTGCCAGCGGTGAGAATAGCCAGTTTGTCGCGGTGCCGCAGATCATCGAGGACCGCGAGCGCGCGGCGGCGATATTCACCGGCTGTGAACACCTCCGCCGGTTCCACGATATCCACCAAATGATGCGGGATTCCTCGTTGCTCCGCGGGAGGTACCTTGGCCGTGCCAATGTCAAAATGGCGGTAAACCTGCGTCGAGTCGCAAACCACGATTTCGCGGCCAAACTCCTCCGCGAGGCGAACGGCGAGTGTGGATTTTCCGGAAGCGGTGGGACCCACAATGACAATGAGCCGCGAGGAATCGTTCATCCCGGGAATTTCCAGAGGCGCACCAGCAGAGCCAGCAACACCAGGCCCGCTAGAATGAGCGCGCCGACCACCTGGGTGCGATTGATCTGCACGTTTTTCACTCGGCCTTCACTCAGGATTACTTGGCGTAGTCGAGAGGGAGATTATAGAGGAAGACGATCCGCAGGCGAATGTAAGGGCCCTTGAATTCCGAAGGAAGAGGCTCGAAGGGATTGGACGCGCGAATCGCCGACATTGCGGCGTTGTCGAGCGGCCCCTTGCCGGACGTCCTTTCGAGCAAAGGGTCGGGCGCTTGAACGCTGCCGTCGCGATTGATCTGGAACGTGGTACCCACAATTCCCTTATCGCCCATCATGGCCGACTCCGGCATTACCACGTACCAGTTGCGCTTCAAGGTCGCCAGAAGCCGCTGAATATAGCTTGAAAAATCCACGCCCTCGGTAGGAGTAAGAATCGTCGCGCCCGGCTGCATTCCGGGTCCGCCCGGGCCACTCGGCCCGCTGGGAATCGACCGGCTATTCGGGACCTGAATTCCCCCGCCAGGGTTGCTGTGCTGAATGGCTTCCTGCAATTGATCGTGAAGATTGGCGGACGGCAATTGCAGGTTCAGCCGATTCGGATTTTGCTGCGGCGCAGGCTTCACGGGTTCGAGCTGGGAAGGAGCTGGCTGAGTCTGCTGCGGCGGTGGCGGCGCAACGGGAATCTGCGGCCGCGCAGCATCCGGCAATTCCGCGGGAGGCTTAGGGGTCGGCGCCACGGGCGCGGGAGTCGGCGTAGGCTCCGGCGGTGGTTCCGGCGCCACTCGGTTTAACGTCTTCGGAGTGATGCGCAGTTTCGGAGCCGGCGGCGTTCTCGGCGCGGGCGCCTCGGGCGGCAGCAAATAAGTGAGCTGCTGCCGAGCCATATCCGTCTCTTCCTGTGTCGGCACGTGCGTCGGGAACATTTTTGGAGTGAAAATCAGGAAAATAATCAGGCCGACGTGCACCAGCACGGAAAGAGTGCGCGTGATGAGGTCCCAGCGCGAGTCGCGCTTCTCCTCCGGCTCCATAAGGAGATTGGCATCCCCGGTAAGGAAAATATCGGGTTCGACCACTTCGCGCAGATCGGCCGTCAGCTCCGGGCGGTGCTCGAATTCCTTTCTTTCTTCGGGATCGGCGGGTTCCACGTACGCAGGAACCACAACCCGCGAATCCAGGATCGCGAGCGGGATCGTGTCCGAGACCGGGGTGAGATTCTCAAACGGCTTGGCGGGCATGCCGCGCGCGACAAGCGTGCGGTTCACCAGAACGCCAAGCGGAAAATGCGCGGGGATCGTCGACTTGCCGTCGAGCGGAGGAGCATCCGACGGACCGGAGGGTATGACTTTCCGGTCGTCCATATAAGTGGTTGTGCGGTGGCCGGTTCGTTTCGCTTCGTCGGCTGTGACCGGGCGAACGTTCAGCGGAACGAGTATGCGCGGGATCATGGAACTTCCTGTGGAGAGAACGCCCCCACTTTGACGCGCCGCGCGTGCTCCAGGATGCCTGCCATCACCCGGTCGGCCAGCTCCAGAGCGCGCCGGCCGGCCTCCCCATCGATGATCGGGCGCTTGCGCGTTCGCACCGATTGCGTGAATGCCAGAAGTTCGGTGCGCAGGGGTTCGCCAGGGGTTGTCGGAAGCTTCTCGAAATTGATCTCCGGCTGGGTGTCTTCAGGCAGCAACGCGCTCAGCATGCCTGCGGGGCTTTGCCGGACGCGCACGCGCAGCACATCCTGCCGCGTGAAGTCGATCGAAATGTACTCGTGCTCCTGAAAGAACCGCATCTTGCGCACTCGCTCGGTGGAGACGCGGCTCGCGGTGAGGTTCGCGACGGTGCCAGTTTCAAATTCAATGCGCGCCTGCGCGATGTCCACCTTATCCGTCATCACCGGAATGCCCACGGCCTTTATGTCCGTCACCGGCGCATTCACGAGCGAGAGCAGGATATCCAGATCGTGAATCATCACGTCGTAGACCACATCAACATCGAGGCTCCGGGGTGAAAAAACGCCGAGGCGGTGAATCTCGAAAAACAAGGGCCGCGCGACAATCGGTGTGACGGCAACGATCGCCGGGTTGAAGCGCTCCACGTGGCCGATCTGCAGGATACGGCCGGAGCCCTTGGCGGAGGCGATCAGGGCGTCGGCTTCTTCGAGGGACGCCGCCATGGGCTTTTCAACGAGCACATCGAGCCCCGCTTCGAGCAAGCGGCAGCCGACGCGCGCGTGTTCGCGGGTGGGCACGGCGAGGCTGACGGCATCGATGTTCTGCGAGAAAAGTTCCTGCTCATCGCGGATGACCCGCGTGCCGAATTCCGCGGCAATTCTCGCGGCCCGGTCGGCGTCGGTGTCGAGAACCCCCGCCAGCTCGGCGCCGGGAAGGTCGCGCCACACGCGCACGTGGTTCCGGCCGAACTCTCCGGTTCCGACGACCGCCACGCGAATGGGTTTTTCGCTCACGATTTCCTTTTCGAATCCTGTTTGGATGGCGGCGTGGAATCGGCGCTGTCCGGCGCGAAGGCTTGAATGGCTATGCCGGCATCGTCGGCGGCTTGAATCAGCGTGTCGCGGTCGAAAAGCAGTGTGCGCCGCGCGTCGATCGCCAGCGCCGTGGCATTCGAGCGGCGCATCACTTCGATTGTCTTTGCGCCGATTACCGGCACGTCAAATCTCATGTCCTGCCGCGGTTTGCTCACCTTCACAACTACGAGCTTTTGGCCTTCCGCGAGCCGCGAGGCACGCTCGATTGTTTCGTCAGTGCCTTCCATCGCCTCAACCGCCACACAGGCGCAATCCCGGATCACCACCGTTTGCCCAAGGTCGAGTCCGGCGATCTGCCGGGCCACCTGCCGTCCGTAAGCGATATCGGCGGCCTCGCCCTCATCGGGCGCGCGCCGGGTGAGCACGCCTTCCGCCGGGAGCAGCGGACCGAGAAAACTGGTGGAATCGACCAGCTCGATGCCCTCGTCTTCCAGCACCCGCGCGACGGCTCCGATCAGCGAATCGGTATTTTTCTTCGGAAGCGCAAATAAAAGCTTCGCGAGACGCCAGTCCGGCCGGATCGAGCTGAAAATCTTGTTGTGCTTCACCTGCCCGGCCATCACCGCGCGCGTCACTCCCTCCTGGTGCAGCAGGTCGATGCCGCGGCCGAGTTCGCCGAGGCTGATCCAGTGGAAGCGCCGCGCGGCGCTCTCAAGGGCCGGCGAAGCCTCTTCGCGTATGGCGATCACCGCCATTTCGATTCCGCGGCTTCGCGCGCCCTCCAGCACAAGAAAAGGAAAGTCGCCGTTCCCGGCGATGAGCCCCCAGTTTCCCGGCGCGTTTTCAGCGATGGCGGCCATTTCTTTCCTATTTCGTCAAGCCGCGTCCCGTTGCCGACTCAATGAACTGGATGAGTAATTGGACGTCCTCGGAGTGGGTGAGGGTTCCACGCATTTTTTCGACCGCCTGCGCGGTGTTCAACTTCGAACGAAGCAGAAAACGGAAGGCCTGTTCGATGGCCTTGATGCGTTCCGGCGAGTAGCCGCGGCGCTCGAGACCCACGCCGTTGATGCCATAGCAGCGAGTGCCGCGCGGGGCTACCACCATGGAAAACGGCAGCACGTCCTGCGTGATCACGGTATTTGCGCCGATATAAGAATGCCGTCCGATGCGCGTGAACTGGTGCACGAGGCTGAATGCGCAAACCACGGCGTAATCCTCCACGTGGATGTGGCCGGCCAGCTGGGCCCCGTTTTCCAGCACCACGCGGTCTCCCAGGATGCAGTCATGCGCCACGTGCGCGTACGCCATGATCAGATTCTTGCTGCCGATGCGGGTGACGTTGCCGCCCTTGTCCGTCCCGCGGTTCACGGTCGAGAATTCGCGAAATTCGTTGGCGTCGCCGGCCTCGAGCCACGCGCGCTCGCCGTGGAACGTGAGATCCTGCGGGTCACCGCCGATCGCGGAGAAGGAATGGAAGTGGTTGTCGCGGCCGAACTTGGAAGGCCCTCGCACCACCGCATGGTTCTCGACGATGCAGCCTTCGCCCAACTCCACTTCATCGCCGATGACCGCGAACGCCCCGACTCGAATATTCTGTCCCAACTTCGCCGAGGGGGAAACGATGGCCCGGGGATCGATTTCGGTCATCGCGCCTTCTCAACCGATTCCTCGGGCGCTGCCGGGGCCGGCGCTTGCACCGTGTCGATATCAACCATCTTGCACATGAGCGTGGCCTCGGCGGCCAATTCGCCCTTTACCGTGGCGCGGCCCTGGAGTTTGCAGAAGCCGTTGCGCCACGCCAGAACATCCATCTCGAGCCGCAGTTGATCGCCGGGAATCACCGGCCGGCGAAAGCGCGCGTTATCGATGGAGACGAAGTAGAGCAGCTTCTTTTCGCGGTCTTCCACCTCTTGCAGCAGAAGCAGGCCGCCCGTCTGCGCCATCGATTCGATGATGAGCACCCCCGGCATGATGGGCTTGCCCGGGAAATGGCCCTGAAAGTAGTTTTCATTCATGGTGACGTTCTTTATTCCGACAATTCGTTTCCATCGTTCCATTTCTTCAATGGCGTCCACCAGAAGGAAGGGCGGCCGATGGGGAAGAATCTTCTGGATCCCGTTGATATCGAGAAGCATGCGTTGACCTCGGCGTGTATTTGTCCGGCGATGTGCTGTGCCGCAAGAATCGACGCCAATTCTATCTGAATCGCGCGCCAACCGGAAACGCGCGGCGGACCGTGATAATCTTGGCCCGTGGATGATTCCCCGGAAAGCTTTGGGCCCGTTCGTTGTGCGTGGTGTATGAAGGAACTCAAGCCGGGCGATCCAGCCAAGCCCGTTTCGCACGGAATCTGCCTGCCGTGCATGGGCTTTGTGATCGGCGTCCCGATCGAAGATCTGACCCACATCCCCCCGGAGTATTTCGACGACCTGCCCTATGGCGTGATCCAGTTGAAGGGCGAGGGAATTGTGGTTGGCTACAACAAAACGGAGGCTTCGCTTTCGAAGCTCGATCCGGCGCGGGTAGTCGGCAAGAATTTCTTTCGCGATATCGCTCCCTGCACGGCAGTGAAGGAGTTCGCGGGAGAGCTGGCCAGGATGCGGTCATCGGGTGCCAACGCGAGATCGGAGCTTCGATTTCTGTTCAAATTTCCGCGCGGCTCGGTTCTGGTGCATCTGGCGATGGTCTACGACGCGGCCCGCGACACCACGGTCCTGCTGGTCAAACCGTTGGCAACGGAGTCCGACACACCCGGCACTGGTGGAGGCGGCCAGCCTTGAAAGAAAACGCCACGATCATACGCGCGCTGTTGCGCGAATTGAGGCGCGGCGAGGGGGCAATGCTGCGTCTGCTGGAGCGGTTCGTCGTGTGCGAATCGCCGAGCCACGACAAAATTGCCGTGGACGCCATGGGGCAAATCGTCGCCGAGGAGTGGCGGCAGCGCGGAGCGAAGGTTCAAATCGTCCGGCAAGCGAAGCGCGGGAATCACGTGCGCGCCGAGATTTCACCAGGGAGCGGTCGTCCGGCCGGCCAAGTCCTGGTGCTGGGGCATCTCGACACCGTTTATCCCCTTGGCACGCTCGAGAAGATGCCGTTTCGCGCGGCCGGCGGACGTGCCTGGGGGCCCGGGACCTTCGATATGAAGGGCGGCCTGGTTATGGCCCTTTGCGCGATCGACGCGCTCCAAGCTGCGGCCATCCGGCCCAGCAAACGCCTCGTGTTTCTCTGGACCTCCGACGAAGAAATCGGCAGCGGCACGTCGCGTAAGTTGATCGAAAGCGAAGCCCGGCGTAGCAAAGCGGTCCTGGTGCTCGAACCCTCCTTGGGTGTCGAAGGCCGCCTCAAGACATCCCGCAAAGGCGTCGGTAGCGCCGAACTTCTGGTAAGTGGCCGGGCCGCTCACGCCGGCATCAATCCCGAGGATGGCGTGAACGCCGTCCACGAACTCGCGCTGCAGATCGAGCGGCTCATGGCCATGAATGACCCGCGCCGCGGAATCACTGTGCAGGCCACGGTTGTTTCCGGAGGCACGGTTTCCAACGTCGTTCCGGATCAGGCTCGGGCGCAGGTTGACATTCGCTTCGCGCACTTATCGGATGCGGCCGGGCTCGACAAGAAACTCCACAGCCTGCGTCCCATCCTGAAAGGCGCGAAGCTCGAAGTGCATGGCGGAGTGAATCGGCCGCCGCTCGAACGAACGGCGGGTGTGAGCGCCCTGTTTCGCCATGCCCAATCGCTGATGCGCGAATGCGGGCTTGCATTGGGCGAAGCGGCCACCGGCGGCGGCTCCGACGGAAATTTTACCGGGGCGCTGGGCGTTCCTACACTGGATGGACTCGGCGCGGTGGGCGACGGGGCGCACACGCCGCGCGAACACGTGATAATCCGCAAGCTCCCGCAGCGCGCCGCCCTCCTCGCCGGGCTGTTGGCCACTCTCTAACGGAACAATTGCTGCTTTATTTGTGCTTACCGAATAACTGAGCAGCTTTCGAATGGACGCTGGCCGTCAGCGGACGTAGGCGCGCCGCAGATACTCAACGGTTTGCTGCCCCAAGTCGGCGTAATCGGTGCGAAGAGTTTCGCGAAGCGCGGCTTCGGTCGAAGAAGAAGTTGCGATGCGATCGAGCAAGCGGCTGATGTCGGTGATGCCGCCGGACTGTACGATCGACTCCACCACGGCAAGGGACCACGCATAGGCAAACGCCGCGGAATTTCCCGATAGCGCCATCCAGGAGCCTTCGAGCGCGCCGAGCGACGGCATCGCGTTTTGTGCCGCGGCATCGAGCAACGCTCCCGAGGCACCGCTGCTTCTCTTACCTTCCATCCACTGGGCGATTCCTTCCTGCAGCCACGTGGGAGCGCGGCCGTGCGATTTTTGCCCCACGAAGCTGTGCGTCAGCTCATGTTTCAGTACCCGGGCAAGCTCGGGTGTTACGCTGCTCAATCCCTGCACGGGGATGCGGATGCGGCCGTCGTTGAGCGCTCCGACCCAGTTGGGAGCGCGCGTGATGTCCGCAAAATCCTGCCCGGTATAGAGAATCACGCCGATTTGTTCCGGCGGCGTGTAATCGAGCTGCGATTCAATGTCCTGAAAATCGCTCTCCAGCGCGCGCAGAATGCCGGCGGCCAGCTGCGGCGCTGCGCCTCCGTAATATTTCAAACTGAAGTGCGAAGTCTCTCCCTCGCGAAAACCTTGTTCTTCGGATTTATCCCGCTCCGCTTTCTGCAACGCTCGCTCGACCTCCGCGTCCGGGCGCAAACGCTCCGAGCGCTTCCATTCCTGAATGGCCTGGTCCATCTTGTTAGCCCCGTAATAGGCCCAGCCCATCAACTTCGCCACATCGGCCGCCGCGGGAACCGAATCGGGGGTCAGCCGGCGCGCATGTTCGAGTGGATCGAGCGCCGTGGTGAACTGGCTCTCGTGCAGATACAGGACCGCGAGGTTCAGCAGAAGTCCCACATTGTCCGGCGCGAAGATCAGCGCCTGCCGGTATTGATTGATGGCGTCGTCGGTGTCGCCTTTGCCGATCAGGAACTGCGCGGCGGCGTGATGCGCGGCGGCGACCTTCTCGATGGGGATTGCGCCCCCGGCGCGCGCGTCCGATTCCAGGCGCGCGAGATAGGCGAAATCGATCGCGTTATCGTGAATGGTAAGACGGGCCACGTCCTCGTAGCCGCGCACCGGCTCGATTTGCGGAGCCGACACCGGCGGTTCGGTTCCGGCGCGCGCGGCGGCGGAATACGTAAAATCGTCGCGTTCGACGCGAGCCACGATCGACTTCGGAAGAGACAACTCGCCCGCTGGAGTCTGATACGAGACGCGATCGCCGGTTTCCGTCACGTTTTCGGCGACGATGCGCCGGCCATTTTTCAGGACAATGGTGTCCGCTCCGGCAGAGGACGCCACAATCAGGAGAAGAATTGCGCACCGGATTGAAAAGGGCATGGAAAAGGGCACGAATCAATTCTAGCAATCGGGTTTGCTGGCAGTTTCTGTCTTCCTGTGTCGATGTCTTAAGTTGCTATAGCGCGATGGGGTCCGCCGTTCCGCGGTGCTATCGCAGCAATGCTCACGAGCCGGGATTCGTCGCCTTTGGCTGTAAAGATGCCTTAGAAAATGCGAGTTCCTCGAATCTGGACGGACGAAGATTAGGATTTCATTAAAAATCCGCTTCGTTTTAGCCCACGAGTTAAACAAAGATTTTTTCGATTTGATCTTGCGTATCCGTGGTTCCGGTTTTATTCTATCCCGTCCTAAATGAGCCTGCTGCGCTAACAGGGAAGTAACCGTCAGGCACGCAGGAAAAAAGGTACGCACTGATACAAAGCAGGGGACATTCTGATCGCGAATCATCAAACGACACTGGGTGTGGGGTCGATGATTCCGAATCTGCTTCACATGTAGTTCGCTGGTCGATCATGCTGGGGACATTGCGTGGATCCTGAGGGTTCTCACAAAAATATAGTGGTGGCCGATCCCGACCCGATTATTGCTCCGGGTCAGACGCTGACAAGCGTTACCGACAAAATCAGTTCGATCGTCCTCACGCCGGGGATGACGAAGGGATGGCTCGGGGGCTTCACCGTCGGGGTTCTCCTGTTGCTTCTTCTGAACCTGGTAATCACCTATCTGTTCGCTTTTGGTGTGGGAATCTGGGGTATCAACGTTCCTGTCGCGTGGGCCTTCGCAATCACCAACTTCGTCTGGTGGATTGGAATTGGCCACGCCGGAACGCTGATCTCCGCCTTCCTTCTCCTGATGCACCAGCGCTGGCGTACCTCGATTAACCGGTTTGCCGAAGCGATGACAATTTTTGCCGTCATGTGCGCGGGCATGTTCCCCTTGCTGCATATGGGGCGTCCGTGGATGTTCTACTACATGATGCCCTATCCCAACCCCATGTGGCTGTGGCCGCAGTTTCGCAGCCCGCTTGTTTGGGACGTGTTCGCCGTATCTACTTACTTTACTGTCTCCCTGTTGTTCTGGTTTGTAGGTCTGATCCCCGATCTGGCGACGCTGCGTGACCGAGCCAAAAGCAAGGTCTCGCAGGTGATCTACGGTGCGCTGGCGATGGGCTGGCGGGGCTCCGCGGTCCACTGGTCGCGCTATGAATTCGCGTCGCTGCTTCTCGCAGGCATCGCTACACCACTAGTAGTCTCGGTGCACACCGTGGTGAGCTTCGATTTCACCATCGCCATCGTTCCGGGGTGGCACAGCACGATTTTCCCGCCGTATTTCGTTGCCGGCGCTATTTATTCCGGTTTTGCGATGGTTCTGACCCTGGCTATTCCGCTACGCAAGTATTACCACCTCGAAGAGTTGGTCACGATCCGGCACTTGGACATCATGGCCAAGGTCACGCTGGCGACCGGTATGATCGTCGCCTATGCCTACATCTTTGAGGCCTTCATGTCGTTTTACAGCGCCAGCCAGTATGAGAAGTTCATGCTGCTTAATCGCATGACGGGCCCTTACAAGGTCGTATATTGGGGCTTGATCACGTGCAACCTGATCATTCCGCAGGTTCTCTGGGCGCGGAAGATCCGCCGAAGCCCCGTCGCGCTGTTTCTGATCGCCCTGGTGATCAACGTAGGCATGTGGCTTGAGCGCTTCGTGATTATCGCGATGAGCCTGCATCGCGAGTTCCTTCCGTCGAAGTGGGGCATGTACTACCCGACGCGCTGGGATTGGGCGACGCTGGCCGGGTCCTTTGGTTTGTTCTTTGTGCTGTTCTATCTGTTCATCCGCTTCCTCCCCATGATTTCCATGGTGGAAGTGCGATCGCTGGTGCATCAGACCGACGAAGAGAAACTGCATGTTTAGCGAGAGTCGTTAAGAAAATCGATGCCACAGATATTCCATCGCAGCGCAAACTATCTGTCGCGGGCCAGCATTATCGGCGCGGTTGTGCTGATCGGCTTGCTCGGCTTCGTGCTCTGGGAAATAACGCTTTCGCCGTGGTACACCGACCAGGAAGTGGCCAAGCAGCAACCGGTGCCCTTCAGTCACCGCCACCACGCCGGCGAGCTGGGAATCGATTGCCGCTATTGCCACACATCGGTGGAGAAATCGTCGTTTGCAGGAATTCCTCCCACGCAAACGTGCATGACGTGCCATTCGCAGATCTGGACCAACGCGGAAATGCTTGAGCCGGTTCGCGCCAGCTATCGCACGGACCAGTCCCTCGAATGGACGCGCGTCAATGCGCTTCCCGATTTCGTCTACTTCGACCACAGCATTCACGTGGCGAAGGGCGTCGGATGCACCACGTGCCACGGCCCGATTGCGGAGATGCCGCTGACTTATCGCGCCGGCACGCTGTACATGTCGTGGTGCCTGGAATGCCATCGCCAGCCCGAAAAATACGTTCGCCCCAAATCGGAAGTGTTCAATCCCTTTTATAAGGTGCCTTCCAACCAGATGGAACTCGGGCGGCGGCTGGTGAAGGAATACAAAATTAAGAGTTTGCAGCACTGCTCGACGTGTCACCGGTGAA
>Ga0302324_100026472_pt1 | contig 11078 bp, 11 predicted proteins | sample Palsa_T0_1_FD_201949 | JGI IMG/M metagenome (GOLD analysis project Ga0302324, IMG submission 201949) | Peat permafrost microbial communities from Stordalen Mire near Abisko, Sweden - Palsa_T0_1 | ecosystem: Environmental > Terrestrial > Soil > Palsa > Peat permafrost | place: Sweden: Abisko... | reverse complement strand
TTCTGATTGCGCAACATCGCCGCGCCCGCGCCGTGGGCAAGGCCAGTGACGCACGTTTAGCCATGGGCGACGGCTCGAAGGCCGCTGCTTTCGACCGCATGAAGCGCAAGGTGGCACATTCCGAGGCGGTAGGCCAGGCTAAGGCGGAGATTGCTGGAGACAATATGGAAGACCGGCTGGCCGCGCTGGAGAAAGAGGATCGCATCGAGCAGTTGCTGGCGGAGCTGAAGACCAGGCGGGGGGCGTGATGGAAAAGGCTAATCGGGCGCGGGCCATCGGGATGGTGATTGGCATCGTCCTTCTAATGTTAGCCGTGCCGTGGAGACGGCTTGGGCGGTGAAGCGGGCAGTTATGCGGCATCGCGACGCTCGCTCTCCAGAGCCGTGATGGAGGGGAGTAGGGATCTTTCGACTGCGCGACCACTTCGCATCGCGAACTGGTTTCTCCGCTCAGGATGACAGTGAGGTGAATAATGGTTCGACCGAAGACGCTTTTTGCACGGCCTCTAGCCATGGGAATCGTTACCCCGCTTGCATCCATTGACCCGTCAGCCTGCATCTCTGTAATCTTGCAAGAGAAATCTCGGGTCAGAATTCCGTATCCGATTCCAGGTTGAAGGAAAATTCATGAAGGCAGTTGCAATTCTGCTGGTGGCCGCGATCATGCTGAACGGTTGTGGCAGCAGCTCGACAGCGACGCAAACGGCGGCCGGCGGGCTCTGGTCGGCGACGATGATCGGCGGAGCGGGCCCTGTGTCCGATCCCAGCTTTGCCACACAGTTCACGGTGAGTGGGGTTGGCGGGACGCTGACCATCTCGAGCTTTCAGTTCTATACCGCTGAGGCTTGTTTCCCGGTTAACGGAGAAACGCCGAGCGGAACGATGGCCTTGAGCTTCAACACGACCACCTACCAGGTGACCGGCACGCTTAATGCGTTCACCGTGCAGTCTGGGGGCAACACCCTGACCCTAACCGGAAACGTGACCGGAACGGAGCCCGGCGGCCCGAATGGGACTACGCTTACCGGCGGGGTGATTACCGGCACCTGGACGTTTACCGGCAGCGGTACGCCCACAGGATGTAACGACACGAGCGGCAGTTTCACCATGACCCAGTCCGCGACATGAAGTTGCGAATTCAAAACCAGTCGCTGCGGTAGGCGACCCACCATGAGACGTAAAGGATGGGAACGGTCGAGGCCAGGCCCCACCAAAGCGGCAACAGAAAATCCGCCAGCAGGCCGAGCACCGTGAAAGTCATCCAGAAGATTTTCCTTTCCATAAAGCAATTGTAGGCGAGCGGGTGCAAGAGGGAGGCAGTGCTTTCGGGCCAGCACTTTCGTCATGTCCGTGCTCTGCTATAGAGTGGGAGCCATGAAGCGCTCACTGCAACAGATTGCTGAGGCAGTTGATGCCTGCGTGCAAGGGGATGGCAGTGTCGAAGTCGGCGGAGTGGCCAGCATCGGATCAGCTTCGCAGCATGACCTGGTGTTTGTGGAAGAAGAGAAATATCTTCTGCGGGCGCTACAGTCCGGCGCGAGTGCCGTCATTGCCGGAGAATTCGCCGCAGGCTCATCGGGCAAGCCGCTGCTCATCAGCCGCCACCCCAAGCTCGCCTTCGCGCGGGCGGCGCGCTTTCTGCAGGATGGAAATCGCGACGGACACACCGGTGTGCACGCAAGCGCGGTGTTGCATTCTTCGGCTCGTCTTGCGCCGGGCGTGGCCGTGGAAGAGCACGGGGTGATCGCGGAGAATGCGGAAATCGGGGAGAACACGCGGATTGGCGCCGGTTGTGTGATCGGGCGAGGAGTGAAGATTGGGCGGGAGTGCGAAGTTTATCCCCAAGTCACGATTTATCCTGGGACCACGTTGGGTGATCGGGTGATTGTGCATGCGGGCGCGGTGTTGGGGAGCGATGGCTTTGGCTATGTGCGCGACCCGAAGAGCGGACGCTACGAGAAATTTCCCCAGGCCGGCGATCTCGTGATCGAAGACGATGTGGAGATTGGCTCCAACACGACGATTGATCGTGGGGCGCTCGACGAAACGCGCATTGGCCGGGGAACGAAAATCGACAACCTGGTCCACATCGGCCACAACTGCCGGCTCGGGCAGAATGTGGTGATTGCGGCGCAGACCGGGCTTTCCGGCAGCATTGTGATTGAGAACGACGTCGTGCTGGGAGGGCAGGTCGGTATTGGCGAGCATGCGCGCATCGAAGAAGGAGTGATGCTGGGCGGGCAGGGCGGTGTGCTGCCCAACAAAGTGCTGCGCGGCAAGGGCGTGGCCTTCTGGGGAACTCCGGCGCAGCCGGTGCGGCAGTATCTTAAGCAATTGGCGGCGCTGGCGCGGCTGGGTAAGAAGAGGTAGATGTGGCGATCATGGTGATTGGCGGTCATTCGCGAAGCGTCGGGAAGACCAGCGTGGTTGCCGGGCTGATTTCCGCGTTGCGCGAATACGAGTGGACTGCCGTGAAAATTACGCAATATGGGCATGGAGTTTGCTCGGCCAATGGAGCGCCGTGCGACTGTGCAACTGCCGATCATACCTGGGCGATTACCGAGGAGAAAGATCGCGGAGGGGAGTCGGACACGTCACGCTTTCTGGTGGCGGGGGCGGTGCGAGCGTTGTGGGTGCGCACGGAGCAGGGCAGGCTGGCCGAGGCCATGCCGGCGCTGCGGCAGCGGCTCGAGCCGTCGCGTCATGTGATGGTGGAATCGAACAGTGTGTTGAAGTTCCTGCGGCCGGACTTGTATCTCACGGTGCTCGATCCAGGCACGGAAGATTTCAAAACGTCGGCACGAGAATTTCTGGACCGCGCTGGTGCGGTGATTCTTCACGATGGTTCAAAAACGGGCGCATCGGCCTGGCAGGGCGTTTCTTTAAAGCCGGTGGCGGAGCGGCCGGTATTTCGGATCACTCCGCCGCCTTATGTCACGCCAGAGATTGTGGAGTTTGTGCGGAGTTCCCTGACGCTCACGAGGAAAGCAGATTCCTCGCGGGCCGAAGCCCGCTCGGAATGACAAGATTGTTTTGTTATCCTTCCCCGTGCGGCAAATTCATCCTAATGCCTGGTTGTTGGTCATTCTCTCGTCGCTCCTGCAGGTTCTGATTTTTCCTCTTGCCGGACTGTACATTCTTTCGTGGGTGGCATTCGCTCCGCTGATCGTGGCGCTCCTGCGCGCACGCCCGGTGGGGGCGCTAGAGATTGCTGGCACCGTCAATCTTCAGGCTGCGAAGCCGGGGCAGGCGTTTCTGCTGGCGTACGTTTCCGGAATCGTCTGGTATGCGGGCACATGTTACTGGATTTATAACACCATGCACGAATACGGCGGACTGAGCACGCCGCTGGCTCTGCTGGCTCTCTTTCTTTTCTGTCTTTATCTAGGGCTTTATCACGGCCTGTTCGGTTTGCTGTTCAGCTTGACGGTTGGACCGGGGCGGGACAACCGCCGCGCCCTGGTGGCCGCACCGTTTCTTTGGATCGCGGTGGAGTTGGCGCGGACGCGTGTCACCGGCTTCCCGTGGAACCTGCTGGGCACCGCGCAGGTGGATAACATCTCACTTAGCCGCATCACCACCTGGACTGGGGTCTACGGGGTCTCGTTCGAGATCATGCTGGTGAATGTTGCGGTGGCGGCGTCGTTTCTGGTGCCCAGAAAAAAACGGAGCACACTGCTGATTGCGTCGTTGGTGGCGGCCTCGGTGCTACAGGCCGGGCGGTTGGTCAATGCTCCTGCGCTGCCGGCTGATCACGCCGCGCTGCTGGTGCAGGAGAACATTCCGGTGGATGCAACCTGGACGCGCGATACGTTCGAGCGCACGCTGCGCCAACTGACTGATCTAACCGCAAAAGCCGTGGCTGCTAATTCATCTGGCGCGCCCGACTCGAAGCCGGGGAAGGTTGATTTGATCGTCTGGCCCGAGTCTCCTGCGCCCTTTTTTGCGAGCGATCCGCTGTTTCGCGGTCCGGTAAGCGAGATGGCTCGGGAAACGCACACTTGGGTGGTGACGGGCGCCATCGGGAGCACACCGGCCCTGGGGAGCGGCAGGCCGGCTTCGCAGGTGTTCAACTCGGCCGCGGTGGTCAGCCCTTCTGGCGATTGGACTGCGCGTTACGACAAAGTGCATCTGGTGCCCTTCGGAGAGTACCTCCCGTTCCCCCGGCTGTTTGCGTTTGCCGGAGGCTTAACCAAAGAGGTGGGAGAGTTTCAGCCGGGAGCGTCGAGAGCGCCGCTGGACGCGGGAAGCATGCGGCTCGGAGTTTTCATCTGCTACGAGTCCGTGTTTCCCGGGGAAGTGCGCGAGTTTGCGAATCAGGGGGCGCAGGTTTTGGTGAATCTATCGAACGACGGTTGGTATGGCGACAGCGGCGCCTACGCGCAGCACCTGAATCAGACGCGCATGCGCGCCATCGAGAATGACCGCTGGCTGTTGAGCGCGACGAACACGGGAGTGACGGCCTCGATTGATCCTTACGGCCGAACCGTGGCGCGGCTGCCTCGCAAAGAACGGGGCGCGCTGGTTGCTCCTTATGCGCTCACCTCCGTAACCACGTTCTACACGCGGCACGGCGACTGGTTCTGCTGGCTGTGTGCGATAATTTCAGCAGGGGCGCTACTCACGCGCTTCGGGCTTCGCATGAAAGCAGGCAAGAAAGCAAAAGTATCCTCATGAATCAAGAGTTGGAACAGGAATACGTGTCGTTGAGCAAGAAGGTACGCGAACTCCGGGAGTATCTTTGACGCGGACAAACTCCGTCCGCAACTAGCCGAAATCGAGAAGCAGTCCGCTGAGCCGAATCTGTGGTCTAATCCGCAGCGCTCGCAGCAGGTGATGCGCGAGAAGAAGCGTCTGGAGCACTTGCTGGGTACTGACGCCGATCTGGCCCGCCGCAGCGATGACATTGCCGCCTATCTCGAGCTGGCCAAGGAAGGCGAGAATGTCGACGGGGAATTGCGCCGTGACGTCGACTCCCTGCGCGAGTTGGTTGACAAGCTTGAGACCGAGACGCTGCTCTCTGGCGCAAACGACGCGCTCAACGCGATCGTGACCATTCATCCCGGCGCGGGCGGGACGGAATCCCAGGACTGGGCCGACATGCTGCTGCGGATGTATCTGCGGTGGGCGGAGCGGCAGGGATTCGAGACGGTGCTTTACGATTACCAGCCCGGCGAAGAAGCGGGCCTGAAATCGGCGACGTTTGCGGTGAACGGGGAGTATGCCTACGGGCTGCTGACAAGCGAAATCGGGGTCCACCGGCTGGTGCGGATTTCTCCATTCGATCAGGCCAAGCGGCGGCACACGTCGTTTGCCAGCGTTTATGTTTCTCCGGAAATTGACGATAGCATTGAAGTGGTGATTAAGCCCGAAGACATTCGCACTGACACCTACCGTTCGAGCGGCAAGGGCGGGCAGCACGTCAACACGACGGATTCGGCGGTGCGCATCACGCACATCGCCACCGGTCTGGTGGCGAGCTGCCAGAATGAACGCTCGCAGCATAAGAATCGCGAACGGGCCATGAGCATGCTGCGCTCCAAACTCTACGAATTCGAGATGGAGAAAAAGCGCGCGGCCACGAAGAAGATTGAAGACTCAAAACTCGATAACGACTTCGGCTCGCAGATTCGTTCCTACGTGCTACAGCCCTACCGCATGATTAAGGATCACCGCACTAAGACCGAAGTTGGCGACGTGGACCGGGTTCTCGACGGCGATCTGCAGCCGTTCATCCGGGCGTATTTGCTGGCGCGGCGCGGGGAGAAACAATAGTGGGCGCGAAACCGGCAAAAGTGTCGGCAGTGAAACAGAAATCGGTGAAGCTTGGTCCGCGATTCCTGAACGCCTTCAGTTTTGCGGCCGAGAAGCATGCCGGGCAGATGCGCAAAGCCTCGACGATTCCTTACATCGCGCACTTGATGGGGGTTGCGTCACTGGTGCTTGAGTTTGGTGGCGACGAGGATCTGGCGATCGCGGCGCTGCTGCACGATGTAGTCGAAGACTGCGGCGGCGCGCCCATGCTGAAAGAAATCCGGCGGCGGTTCGGGAGTCGTGTGGCGAAGATTGTGGATGGTTGCACGGACTCCGATACGTATCCCAAGCCGCCGTGGCGCAAACGAAAAGAAGTCTATATCCGTCATCTGAAGAATGCCGACGCGGAAACCAGGCTGGTTTCTGCTGCGGACAAACTGAACAATGTACGCTCGATTCTCTCCGACTACCGGGCGGTTGGAGAGTCGATTTGGGCGCGCTTTAATGGTGGGCGCGATGGAACTCTTTGGTACTACCGGGCCCTGTTGGAGGAGTTTCGTCGGCGCAAGCCGGATCGGCTGATTCGAGAATTGGAGCTGGCGATCCGGGAGCTTGACGCCACGGCGAGTCTGGCCAGTATTCGTAGTTCCTTTCCTCGCAAGTTCGGGAGGTAAACTCATGCCGCGGACGATCGATCTAATTCGCGCCTCCAAGCTGCCGTCGAACATGATGCAGTTTGCGGCGAAGGGTGCGCTGCAAGTTCCGCCGGACGAAAACATTGAGATCCTGGTGTACCTCGCCAAACATAATAAGATTTTTGGCGAGGTCGCCCGCATGACCTTGGCGGGCTGGGACGAGCAGGCTTCGCTGGCTGCGGCTTCCGATCCAAAGACTGCGCGCGAGGTACTCAACTATTTGATTGCGGGTGAGAATCTTCGCCCCAAGCTGCTGCCGGCGTTGCTGGAGAATCCGTCCATCCCGGATACTGAGTTAGCCAAATTCGCCATCTCCGCATCTCGCGAAGGAATCGACGCCATGCTGCACAGCCCGCGGGTACGGGCTGCGGCGGGAGTTCTGGAATCTCTCCGGGCGAACCCATACTTGCAGGCCGAGCAATCATCCGCCCTTGCCAGTCTGCTGAACGCCAACCAGACGGGGCCGTCCATTCTGGTCGCAGGCAGCGAGCCCAAAGTTGATGAAGCCGTCGCTGCGAAGACGGCTGAGATTGTCCACGAGTCGGCTCCCGCAGCAGGCGACGAAGCGGGAGAAGTTCCTGATGAAGCTGTTTCCGCTTACCTGGTCGAGCACGCTCCGGAGATTGCCGCGGAGCAGGACAAGCCGTTCCAGCCGGTCGGCGGCATTGTGGATTTGCTGGGAACTGACTATTTCCCGGTGTCGCAAAACAAACAGATGACGGAGATTGCCGGCGGCGCGGAAAAAGCTGCGGCCGAGTCTGCGAGCGCGGCCTCCGCGGTGGCGGCGCCTTCTAAGCCTGCTGTCGCTGTTCGTCCTCAACCCGTCCACCGCGACAACGCGATGCAGAAGATTAACCGTCTTGATGTGAAAGGCCGCATCCAGCTGGCGTTGAAAGGCAACAAGGAGGAGCGGTCTCTTTTGATTCGCGACGGCACAAAGGTGGTGGCGTTGGCGGTGCTCGAGGCGCCCAAACTTTCCGACGGAGAAGTCGAAAAGTTCGCCCTCCAGAAGAATGTATTGGAAGCGGTGTTGCGGCAGATTCCACTGAAGCGCCGCTTTATGAAAAATTACATCGTGGTGCGAAATCTGGTCTCGAACCCGCGCACGCCGCTCGATCTTGGATTAGGTTTGATGAAGCATCTGCAAATACAGGACTTGAAGAACATCTCCGCCAACAAGGAAGTTTCTGAGACCGTTCGCAAGCTGGCTATGAAGACCTACAAGCAGAGGCTCGATGCGGCGAACAAGAAATAGAAAAAGAACCCATGGCTTCTTTGCCGCAAGCTGATGCTGTGACCGACCTCCTCAACCACGCAAAAACCATCGCCGTGGTCGGACTCTCAGACGACCCGCTGCGTCCGAGTCATGGCGTTTCGGCCTATATGCAAAACCAGGGATACCGCATTATTCCGGTGAATCCGCATATCGAGTCCTGTCTGGGCGAGAAGGCTTATGTTTCGTTGCTTGAGGTGCCTGAGAAGATCGACATCGTGAACATTTTCCGGCGGCCGGAGTTCGTGGAAGAAGTTGTGGATCAGGCCATTCAGTTGAAGGTTCCGGCGATCTGGATGCAAGAGCAAGTGATCCACCAGAAAGCTGCTGAGAAGGCACGTAAGACTGGCATATTCGTGGTCATGGACAGATGCATTCTGAAGGAGCATCGGGCGCGGTTCAGGTAAGCCGAGCCCCTAGCGCCCGACTCCGAGGAAGACCACGGTAGCATCGTCGCGCACGCCAGAGCTATTTGCGAAGGCGCGGACATCGTCAATGATGCTGACGGCAGACGCCGCTGGGCTAGCCGCGTGCTCTGCCAGCCGTTCAAGGCCGTACTCCTCTTCATCCGCGTTTACAGCCTCGGTGATGCCGTCGCTATAGAAAACGAGCCGCGAGCCTGGAGATAGAGCCACGGTCGTTTCTGAATAGTCCCCGCAGCTCAAGCCGAGCGGCATTCCGCGTTCAGTATCGAGGAACTGCACACCGGCGTCATCGATAAAGAGTGGGTGCAGATGTCCCGCGTTGGCAAAGATCACGGTGCGTGTTGCTGGATCGAGTACGGCGTAAACCAAGGTGACGAACTTGCCCGCCGGAAAGTCTTCCACCAACAAGCCATTGAGCTTGGTCAAAACCTCGCCCGGACCGCGACAGGCCTCTGCCAGAGACCGCAGCATTCCCCGCGTCGCCGACATCAGCAGCGCGGCAGCAGTGCCTTTTCCAGAGACATCCGCCAGTACCAGTCCCCAGCGGCCATCGGGAAATGGGATGAAGTCGTACCAATCGCCGCCAACGGCGCTGACGGGGACGCTGAGACCGGAAATCACAAAGCCCGGAATGTACGGCGAACTTTTGGGCAATAAAGCCTGCTGCATGACGCGGGCTTCCTGAGCCTCACGGCTCATCGTTTCGCGCTCCGCGCGTTCCGATTGGAAGCGGCGGGCGTTGTTCACGGCCACGGCCACGTGATCACACAGCGCTTGAAGAATTCTCAGTTGCTGCCGGGGAAATGCGTCCAACTCGGGATGGGATGCGGTGAAGACACCCACGAGGCGTTCGCCGACGTGAAGTGGGATTACCACTTCGGAGAGCGTGGCGTGCTCGCAGCCAATGTAGTATTCGTCCTTGCGCACGTCAGGCGCATAGCGCATCTGGCCGGTCGAAGCGGCGTAGCCGACCATACCCTCCTTGCCAATCTTCAACCGATGGCCTTTGTGGTTGACGCTGCATCCATGTACGCCGGCGATCACCATCTCTCCGTGCTCCTCATCGTGCAGATAGATGCTGGCCTCCACGCAGCCAAAAGAACGGGCCACGTCGTTCACTATGTTGTCGATGAGTCGATCGAGATCGAGGATCGAAGTAATCCTCTGCGCGGCTTTCTGCACCTTCTGTAGATCCGCTACTTGATCGATGCGCAACGGATGAATGGGAGCGGCATCAGCGGCGACGGCTCTTTGAAACGTGGCCATGGGATTCAGCTCGTGGGGCGCAAACCACAAACGTGCGGCTGCCTATAAGATGACGTGCAGTGTCTCTAGGATTCTTTCTTGGGGTGTGAGGGCGTTTTGTTTTCGGCTGCAGGCGAGCGCAGTTTCCTGATTTCTTCCATGCGCTCACGGATGCGCTTCTCGATGCCCTCATTTGTGGGACGGTAGTAGACTCGGTCTCGCAAATTTTCCGGCAGGCATTGCATATTGGCAACTTTGCCTTCGACATCGTGCGCGTATTGATAATCTTTGCCGTATCCCAATCCCTTCATGAGTCCGGTCGGTGCGTTGCGCAAGTGCAGCGGAACGGGTTCGGCGGCGGTTTGTTCGATATCCTGCTGGACAGTGGAGTATGCGGTGTAAAGCGCATTCGACTTGGGAGCGACCGAGAGATACACGACGGCTTGCGCCAGGGCGAGATTGCCCTCCGGCATGCCGATGAAATCCACGGCATCGCGCGCCGCCATGCAGAGTGAAAGCGCATTGGGATCGGCCAGGCCGATGTCTTCCACCGCCATGCGCACGACGCGGCGGGCAATGTAGAGCGGATCTTCTCCTGCTTCAATCATGCGGCCGAGCCAGTAGAGCGCGGCGTCGGGATCGCTGTTGCGCACGGACTTGTGCAGGGCTGAAATCAGGTTGTAATGTTCTTCGCCGGCCTTGTCATACAGCAGAGTCCGCCTCTGCAGAGCATCGCGAACAATATCTTCACTGATTTCCGCGGGCTGATTTCCCGCCTGCTGTGCGAGTCTGGCCGCCACCTCCAGCACGTTATAGGCGCTGCGCGCGTCGCCGCTGGTGTAGCTGGCGATTCTCTTGAGCACATCGTCGGACGCGCGCAGCTTCGTCGCGCCGAGGCCCCGCTCTTCGTCCGTCAGGGCCCGCTTTAGCAGTTGCACGATCTGATCTTCGGTCAGCGGTTGCAGCACGTAGACGCGGCAGCGCGAAAGCAATGCGGCGTTGATCTCGAACGACGGATTCTCGGTGGTAGCGCCGATCAGGCGGATGTTGCCCTTTTCCACGTGGGGCAGGAAGGCATCCTGCTGGGCTTTGTTGAAACGGTGAATCTCATCGATGAAGACGATGGTGCGCGTGCCGTATTGACGGGCGCGCTCGGCGTCGGCCATGACCTGCTTGATCTCTTTAATCCCGGCGAGCACGGCGGAGAATTCGATAAACTCCGCCTTGGTCATGCGGGCGATGATCTTCGCCAGCGTAGTCTTGCCCGTGCCCGGCGGTCCCCAGAAGATGAGCGAACCCGTGTCGTCGCGGTCGATCTGTGTGCGCAGCGGCTTGCCGGGACCGATCAAGTGTTCCTGGCCGGAGAACTCTTCAAGCGTGCGCGGACGCATGCGGTCAGCCAGAGGTCGTGTGCGGTCGGTGGCGTTATCGGGGCTCGGAGTGGGTTGGAAAAGTCCCATGGACAACCTTTTCACCACAGAGTCACAGAGACACAGAGAAAACTGAAAAACAAAAAGAACTCTAGAGAACTCTTCGAGTGATGCCCTTGGTCAACAATGGACGTTGAAATTAATGAGAAGACCGACTCGCTTCCCGGTCAGCTGCATGTATGTGAGCAGTTGGGCTTCATGAACCGGTAGAACTCTTTCAACACATTTCAACTCTACAACTACCTCTTCGTGCACGA
>Ga0302324_100026471_pt1 | contig 11079 bp, 9 predicted proteins | sample Palsa_T0_1_FD_201949 | JGI IMG/M metagenome (GOLD analysis project Ga0302324, IMG submission 201949) | Peat permafrost microbial communities from Stordalen Mire near Abisko, Sweden - Palsa_T0_1 | ecosystem: Environmental > Terrestrial > Soil > Palsa > Peat permafrost | place: Sweden: Abisko... | reverse complement strand
TCTGCCTGGACAAATCGACTCTTTCCCGGCAGCTCGAGCAGCTGATCTCGGCCGGGCTGCTGCGCCGCGACGGCGAGCAGCCGGGCCGCCGGGGCTACGCGCTGGCGCTGACCGCGGCCGGGCGGCAGCACCTGGACGCAGCCGGGCACGCCGTCCGGGATCGTCTGGCCGAACGGCTGACCGACTGGGGCGACGGTGACATCGCCGCCTTCGCCGAGCTGGTCACGCGGTTCAACCTCGGCTCCGGCCGCCCCTGAGCGAACTGCGCGCTTCACCGGGCTGCGCGGGCCGGCCATGCGGTCCCGGACAGGGATGCGCAGTAGTCGAGAAGCTCATCCTGGAAGGCGGTGTCGCGCGCGGCCGGGTGCGCCGGCCGGGGCTGCTGGTGGTAGAAGTAGCCGGCCGTCACCGTGGCGGCGGGTTCGTCGCTGACGGCGAGCCAGGCCTGGGTGACCGGGGCCAGCGAGAGGTCGTCGGGCGCGCCCGGGCCGCCCATTTTCGTCGCCACCCAGCCTGGCTCGAGCGCGTTGGACAGCGCGTCCGGCCACCGGCGGGCGGCCGAGAAGGCGAGGACCACGTCGAAGAGCTTGCTGTCGGAGTAGGCCTGGGCGCCGTTCCAGTGCCGCCGGGTCCATTGCGCATCCGACAGGTCGGCGTCACCGCCGCGGTGCATGCCCGAGCTGAGGTAGACCAGCCGGGCAGGCGGGTCCATGAGGGCCGTGAGCAGGTACGGCGCGAGCACGTTGACCGCGAATACGTGCTCGAGGCCGTCTTCGGTCGGCACCCGGCGAGGTTCGCGGTAGCCGATCCCGGCGTTGTGGATGACCGCGTCGTAACGCCCGGCGGCGGTGGCGGCGGCGGCCACCTGACGCATCCCGCTGATCGTGCTCAGGTCCCCGGTGACGACTGCCTTGGCGGCCGGCAGCGCCCGCCGGGCGTCGTTGGCGCGCTGGTCGTTGCGGGCGTGCAGGGTGACGGAGTGTCCCTGCCGGGCCAGGATGTCCGCGGCCATCAGACCGAGGCCATCGGCCGACCCGGTGATGAATACCGAGCTCATCGCAGCTGCCGGCGGGTCGCGTGCATCAGGTCGCGGGCGTGTGCGACGTGATCGCCGGCGAGCGTGCCGTCGCGCTTGACGATGTCACCGCCGACGATGACGGTTTCCACGTCGGCCGGCCCGGCGCCGAGGACCGTGACCGCCACCGGGTCGCCGAAGCCGTCCAGGTGCGGCGAGCGCAGGTCGATGATCGCGATGTCGGCCTGCTTGCCCGGGGTGAGCGTGCCGATCTCGTCCTCCAGGTGCCACACCCGGGCGCCGTCGATGGTGGCCAGCCGCAGCATGTCGCGCGGGTGCAGGTCCACCGTCGGCGCCATTTTGTCGCTGGAGATGGCGGTGGCGTTGGCCCGGGACCGTTCGGCCGCCAGCGCCAGCCGCATCTCGGAGAACAGGTCAGTGCCGGCGCTGCAGATCGTGTCGATGCCGAAGCCGGAGACGATGCCGCGGCTGAGGGCGGCCCCGGTCGCGGGGTAGGTGCCGAACTGCATCAGCAGGTCGGTCGACGGCGTGATCGTCACGGTGCCGCCGCTGCCGGCCAGCAGATCCCATTCGGCGTCGGTGAGGAAGTTGCCGTGCACGTAGTTCACGTCGGGGCCGAGCAGGCCGTCGCGCTCGAGGTCGGCGACGGCGTGGCCGGTGCCGGCCATGCCGACGTGGATCGAGATCGGCAGCCCGAGGTCGCGGGCGAAGGCGTAGTCCTCGGCGTTGCGGGCCGCGCTGGTGAAGGCCGGCCCGCGCAGCCCCATGCCCATCCGCAGCCGCCCGTGGCGGCCGGAGGCGAAGTACTCGTCGCGCATCCGGCGGGCGTCGGCCGGGTGCGGCGGATTCGGGTCGTCGGTGGCGGGGCCGGGGCCGCCGTAGAGGAAGTAGCCGCGGATGCCCGAGTCCCGCAGCCCGCGCAGGTCCGCGTCGGCGTGGGCCGGCGACTGGTCGTTGTGCGCCCAGTCGGCGATCGTGGTGATCCCGGCGTCGAGCGCCTGCAGGGCGCCCCACAGGGTGCCGGCGTAGACGTCGTCCGGCGCGTGCTTGAGGGCGATCCCGGTCAGCACCGCGGGCCCGTACCCGGCCCCGGTGATCTGCGGCGTGTAGCCGCCGATGGCGCCCTGCCACACGTGCCGGTGGGTGTCCACCAGGCCCGGGATGACTAGGCGGCCGGCCGCGTCGATCACCTCGGCGTCGGCCGTGGCGGGCCGCAGGCTGGTGCCGACGGCGGTGATCACGCCGTCGGTGGCGAGCACGTCCCCGACCGGCAGGTCGCCCAGGTCCGGGTCCACGGTGACGACATGCCCGCCCTTGATCAGTAGTTCTTTTGGCATGGTCTGGTGGCCTTTCTCCCGCCGGGCAGCGGGGCATGCGGGTGAAAATCTGGTCTGATCTTCAGCCTGCCCTGCGGCTTCAGGCGCCGTCCAATACTCAATTCGCCCCCTCTGATACCCGGCGGGCATCACGGCGGTCGACGCCGCTGGCCCGAGTTGCCGCCCCCGCAGGTGCATCTGCGGCCGCCGAGTGCCCTCCGTCGTGGTAAAAGGCGGGTCGGGTGCTGACGGGGGCGCCGCCGGCAGCCCGCCGAGGAAGCGAGGGTGCTCTGATGCCAGGCAAGACCGTTCCCATCACCTCCATTCCCATCACCGGCGAGGTCGGGGGCATTTCCGAGACGGACGCCGCGCGGCTGTCGGTCGTGGCGGTGGTCGGCAACACGGTGCTGGCGACCGCGCAGCTCCGTCCCGACGGCGGCTACCGGCTGAACGTGCCGGCCGAGGCTGCCCGCGCCGAAAGCGCGTTCGCCCTGCAGGTCGCCGTCCTGCCAGGCACCGCGGCGGCCGCTCCGGATCGGGTGGCCGACGCGCCGCGGGTCACGATCAGCCCGGCTGACCTGGCCGGGGACGACCCGATCGCGGCGCCCGGCCTGGCCCTCGATCCCGCTCTGATCGACCGCTGGGTGATCTTCTGGCGGGAGTGGTGCGTCAGCGGAACGGTGGTCGGCCCCAACGGCTGCCCGGCGCCGGGCGCCGACGTCACCGTCTACACCGTCTCCTGGAGCACGGGCGGCTACACCGAAGTCGCCCGGGCCACCGCCGCGACCGGGCCCGACGGCACCTTCGCGCTCTGCTTCCCCTGGTGGGAGCTGCTCCTGCCGTGCTGGCCGTGCGAGCCGCTGTGGTGGCGGTGCTGGCCCTGGTGGTGGGAGTTCGACATCCTGCACGTCATCGAGGCACTCGAAACCCGCGCGACCAGCGGTCCGCAGTCGGTCGCCCTGTTCCAGCCGGAGGGCAACGCCCTGATCCGCGGGCAGGGATTCCCGGCCGCCGCGACCGCGGGCGTGATCATGCCCGACCCGGCCCGCACCGCGCTGATCGAGCGCAAATTCCGCGACCCGGCCTTCCGCGAGCTGTTCCCCTGGTGGTGGTGGTGCTGCGACCAGCCCAACATCGTCTTCGGCGTCACCCAGAACGGCACCACCATCCTGGCGCCGGACCCGGCCACCGGCACGCGGTGGTGCATGGACAGCGGCCAGACGGTCACGCTCACCGGCAACAAGGCCACGCTCACCTGCTGCCCCGGCGGTCCGCCGCCGAAGTCCGGCTACGTGTGGACGAGTGTCGGCTCCATCCTCACCTCGTCCATTGACAGCAGGGGCCTGGCCCAGGACGGAGGCGACAACACCGATATCGCCTTCCAGGGGAGCCTCTGGCTCTACGCCAGCGTCGCGCCCGGTGCCTTCGACTACTACCAGGTCAACGGATCAGTCTGGAACGCGCCCGAGTTCCGCGGCGGCACCAAGCCACCCGCCGCGGTCGCGCCGGCCCAGGCCCCGGTCTACGAGCCGCTCTACCTGCCCGCCTGGACCTGGGATACGGCCACCGGGATGATCACTTCTTCCCAGTACGTGAAGATGGGACCGTTCACCGCGAACGGATACTCCGGCCTGTACGCCACGCCGAGCGCCCGCGCGACGCTTCCCGCGCCTCCCGGCCTCCCGGCCTTCACGGTTCCCGCCGGCAACGAGGTCGCCTGGGGCTACGAGGGCCTGGTCCTGACCGCCCAGGACACGACGCTCCTGGGCGGTATTCCATTCGGCGCGGTGGATCTGACGCTGCTCGGCTTCGATCAGAACTTCAACCCCGTCGCCGTCAGCCCGGATGAGCCGTTGACGCTTGCCATCGACAGCACGCCGCTAACCCTCCAGCAGGTCGGTACGATCACCGCCTGGACCGCACCGGGCGTGCCCGCGCCGCAGACCGGTTACGGCGACTGCCCAGCCTACGATGTCGGCCCGTCCGGCTTTATCGAGGTGCCGGTGACGGTTCAGGACACCAACGGCTTCCTGTGCCAGTACGAACTGGAAGCGCAGTTCGGCCACGGCAACGCCCCGGTTGTGACCCCGCCGGGTCTGCGCGGGTACACGACCAATCCGACGCCCGCCTTCCCCCCGGACCCCGCAACCGCCAGCTGGCAGGGCGGGACCGAGACGATGATCTTCCCCGGCAGCACCGTGCAGGGCACCCCCGTCGACTGCTGCTACGAATTCCGGCTCTATTACGGCAAGCGGGTAACCGACGGCTCTTACTGGCCTGCGTACGACCTGGCCGAGGGCGACTTCCAGACCATCAGCCTCAAATTCTCGAGCTGAGAGGGGGCGGCCCGGCGGCGCTCAACCGCCGCCGGGCCGGTTCGTCATGGATCCAGCTGAATTCTGCGTCGCCTCCCTGGCCACCTGGCGGCTCGCCCATCTCCTGCACGCCGAGGGCGGGCCGTGGCATTGCGTCGCGCGGCTTCGCCGGGCGCTGAACGAGCGCCGGTTCGGTGTTCTCGAGTGCTTCTTCTGCGCCAGCGTCTGGACTGCGCTTCCGGCGGCGATGCTGGTCAGCACCCGTCGGCGGCAGTTCCTTGTCGCCTGGCCGGCGCTGTCGGCGGCCGCGGTTCTGATCGAGCGCGCGGCTTTCCCCGGCACCTTCCTAGACGTTCCCGAATTTACCGAAGATGAGGAGATCGCCCATGTGCTGCGGCCGGACTAGGCACGTCGCCGCGAGCCCCCGCCACGAGTCATCTAAGCGCGACGGCGAGACGTTCACCTACCTGGGGCGGACCGCCCTGACCGTCACCGGGCCGGCCACCGGCCTGGTCTACCGCTTCGCGGCACCGGGCGCGCGCGTGCGGGTGGATGCGCGCGACGCGATAGCGCTGCGCCGAGTTCCAGTGCTGCGGGCCGTCGCACCGGGTCAGTGAGGACTCAGGTCAGCCAGGACGCAGGTCAGTCAGGAGGGGCACGCCGCCTCAGCCCGCGCCGAGGGCCACCAGGGACACCGCCGTCGCGTACCGGACAGGATCGGTGCCGGCGTCACGGCGGGCCGCCTGCAGCGCCTCGGGCAGGCTGCGGCCGGCCCGCAGATGACGGTGCAGGTCCGTCATCACCGGGACGATGGCGTCGTCGTTGAGCTGGACGACGCCGGCCACGATTCCGGCCGTGCCCAGCGGCAGCAGGCTGCTGACCAGGCCGAGCAGTTCATCCGCGCCGGCGGGCGCCACGACGCCGGAGTCGCAGCTGGAAAGGACCAGCAGGTACGGGGCGCGGCGCAGCTGCTCGAAGTCATAGACGGTCAGCGGCCCGTCGTGCAGGCGCAGGGAGGAGAACAGCGGGCTGTCGGCGCGGAAATCGCCGTGCGCGGCGATGTGCGCGAGCCAGGCGCCGTCCAGGGCCTCGAGCACCTGGCTGGCCGTCGCGTTCTCATTGGCCAGCACCGTCACGTCGTCGTAGAGCGGCGCCACCGCCGGTATCTCGGCCCCCTCGCTGACCAGGCCGGGTCCGCGTACGAGGACCACCCGGCGCCGCTGCGGCGCTTTCGCCGTGCGCGCCCGCATCCACGCGGTCGCCGACGGGGCGACGCTGACGGCCCGGTCCGCGAGCGCGGGAAGCAGCGCCCACGGGATCGTGTGCAGCCTGCCCGGCGGGACGATCACGACCGGGCCGCTGCCGAGCTGACGGACAGCCGGGCCGAGGAGCGCCTGCTGGAGCGCGGGGCCCGCCGTTTCCAGAATCGCCAGCGGGCCGGCCGGATTGTCGGCCGGCCCTAGGCGCGCCACCCGGCGCAAGGCGAAGCGGGCAAAGTCGGCTGCGCGGGCGGCGTCGGCCATGCGTCCCGCGGTAAGGTGCCTCACCCGGCCGTCTCCGCAGACCAGGACGTGGATATTCTCGTCGATCTCGATAATCTGGATCAGCCGGCTGGAGCCCAGCTCGGTCAGCAGGTCGGCGACGCCGACCACGGCCCGGCCGGCATCCGGGTCCCGGTGCGTGCGGAGCGCGCGGGACCGGATCGCGCGCTCCAGCCTCAGCTGCTCACGCCCGAGCGTTACCGTCACACTGCGCTGGCGCTGCGGGCTCTGCAGGCTTCTGGTCACCTGGCGCAGCGCGGTCAGGCCCGCGTTCAGCTCGGGGTCGGCGGTCGGCCGGACCGCGGGGACTGCGAGCGCGGTGGCCCGCCACCGTTCGCTCCAGGCCAGCAGCAGTCGCGGGTTGCGCCCCTGCGCGGCCTGACGCTGGGCGAGCGCGGCCAGCTCGGCCCCGTGCGCGGTCGCCTGCGCCCGCAGTTCCGAGGCGCCGAAACTGAGCCAGTTCTCTTCCATGACCTCGAGACCGCGGCGGCACGCGGCGAACACGGCGCGAGAGTCACCGGCGGCCGCCGCCCGCAGCGCGGCGCCGAGCCAGCCGCTCGCCCGCGCCATCGCGGTCCCGCGCCAGCGGCCGCGGGCCGCGGCCGCGAAGTGACGGTCGGCGTCGCCGCGGCGGTCGAGTGCGAGCGCCACCCGCCCCGCCAGCAGGTGCGCCCGCACCACCTGACTGGCCCCGACTGCGTCCAGCCGGACGGCCGCCCGGTTGACCTCGCGCAGCAGGGCGGGCGAGGCCGCTCCGGTGGCGTGCCGTGCCTGCGCGACCGCCAGCGCCGCCTGAGCCTCCCACCAGTCACTGTGCTGAGCGCGGAAGAGCCGGCTGGCCGCCTCGGCCCAGTCAAGCCCCATCTGCGGCCGCCCGGCCGCCAGCGCGCAGTTGGCCGCCATCAGCAGCAGCTCCGCCATCTTCGGCACCCGGCCACGGACCTGCTCGAACTCACGCACGGTGGCGTCCGCCTCTGAGAGCGCGTCCCCGAACAGCCCGGCCGCGATGAGCACCGCGCACCGGTCGATGCTCAGCGTCGGCAACGGCACCTCCTGCGGCCCGAATCGCGAGGCTGCCTCGTCGAGGAGGGAGAGCGCCGCTGGCAGGTCCCCCGACCCGAAGGCGACCAGGGCGCGGTTCTGGACGTTGTAGGTCGCCTCGAGTTCCTGGCTGGTCTCCGCGAAAAGCCGGTCGGCGGCGACGAAATCGGCGTCGGCGCGGTCCGCGTGGCCGGTCGACTCGTAGACAAGGCCGCGAGCGCTGAGCGCGCGCGCCGCCCACAGCGTGTCGCCCGCGCGGCTGAGCACGGTTACCGCTCGCCGCAGGTCCTCGAGCGCCGCCGGATACCAGCCGATATTCCAGAGCGTGAGGCCGCGGCGATGCAGCACCCGCGCCGCCAGCACGCCTTCTGACCGCTGCACGGCCCGCTCGAACATGGCCAGCCCGTCCGCTGTCCGGCCCGTGTAAACGAGCGCTACTGCGAGGCTGGCCAGCACATCGACCTCACGCTCGGCCGAGCCCGACTGGCGGGCCCGGTACAGCGCCCGCCTCAATTCGCGCACTGACGCCGCGACATCACCGAATTCCCTGAGCACAATCCCGGCGGCCTGATGCGCTATCGAGGCCTCGTAAGGGCCGGGGCGCGCCGCCAGAACCGCCCGCGCTTTCTCTGCCGCTTCCCGAGGGCGCGACAGCGCCAGCGGTAGCAGTCCTTCCACGTCTGGCCGGGCGGAATGGTCGACGTGCGCGCGCGCAGTCACGTTGCGATACTAGGTCTGACGCATTCCGGCCGTCTAACGGAAATCCAATTACTGCATCAAACAGCGCGAGGATCGCTCCGTCTGGATATCCGGGCCCTGTGCTGAATGCGGGGCTTTGTGCGATGAGGGCGTTATGAGTGGCCCTACGGGGCAACGGCGGCAACAACCCCACATCGAGTCCTCCGGGAGGGACCTCGTGAGCGTGCCAAGCAAGCCAAGCGTGCCAAGCTGGGCGGACGGCCTGGATCCGAAGATTCGTGACCAGGCACTGTATATATGGGAAAGCTTCAATCAGGACGGGGCAGCGGAAGCCGTCGGCGAAGGCCACTGGGCAAACGCCTCCGGTGGCATCGACATCGGGGTCGTGACTTCGCCGGCCGGGGTCGCGTACATGTACGCCGAAGGCCAGATCCTCGTCCTCGAGCGGTATCTCGAGCGGGTGCAGGACATCCTGGGCGAGCCCAAGCCGACCCCTGCGGCGATCGTGCGGGCTCCAGTGGGCGACGCCCCGGTCGAGCCGGTGATCGACGGAGTCGTCGTCCTGCGCCTGTCGAAGGACCTCGGGGTCCTGGAGGCGCTCGACCGCGTCGACCGGGTGCTCGGTCCCGGCTACGCCACCCCCAATCACGTCATAACCGTGGCCGACGGGGACGCGGGCCCGTGTCCGGCGACCGACCCCCAGGAGGTGTACGACGGAACCGAGCCCTATCCCGCCGTCGCCCCCGGAGACGCGGGAGCGGGAATCTCGATCTACGTGGCCGACACGGGATTGCTCTGGTACCTGGGCGACAAGCTCGACACCGTGCCCCCAAGCGGCCTGAACCCGGCCCCGCACCAGGTGGTCACCAACGAGGGCAGCCCCCATCCGTGGCTGAGGGGGGTGCGGGGAACCCTCGACAAGCTGGAAGACATGACCAACGCCCAGCAGAACCAGCCGCAGACGGTCCTGCCGTACGAAGCACACGGCACGTTCGTCGCCGGGGTGGTCCGCTGCATGGCCCCGAAATCGGAGATCTACGTAGCGAACGCCTTCAAGGTCGCGGGCAGCACCCTGGAGACCCACCTGGCCCGCCATCTGGACGCGGCGCTGGGGCACGGCTACGACCTCTTTCACCTGTCAATCACGGCCCCGACCAGGAAAGATCTCCCGCTCATCAGCTTCGAGGGGTGGCTGCGGCGGCTCCGCACGTACAAGGGCGTCGGCTGCATCGTCGCGGCCGGAAACAGCGGCTACGCGCTTCCGACCTGGCCGGCCGCCTTCCCGGACGTGGTCTCGGTCGGAGCGCTGGCGGCCGACTGGCGCAGCCGCGCTTCCTTCAGCAACTACGGGCCTTGGGTCGACGTGTACGCGCCAGGCCGGGACCTGGTGAATGCCTTCGCAATCGGCAATTACACCTGCTACATGGCCCCGTACAACGGCCAGCCGAGGACGTTCTACGGCATGGCGAAGTGGAACGGCACGTCCTTCTCGACGCCGATCGTGACCGGACTCATCGCTGCCCGGATGTCGCGCACCGGTGAAAACGGCCAGGAGGCGGCGGCCGCGTTCCTCGCTGAGGCGCGAGAACGCGCGATCGGCGGCGTGGGCCCGATCGCACTCCCCTACTACCACGATCGCGCCTGGCCGGTCCGCTAGGCCGCTTACAAGGTGATCCAGCCGGTGAGGACGTCCACGCTGGCGTCGGTCTGGCAACGCAGCCGGAACGGGCCGCGGGGAGCCGGCTGGATCACGAAGCAGCCGATCTGGTCGGCCGCGATCACCGCTTCCGGGCCGTCCTGGGGCTGCAGCCGGATCGTCGCGGCCTGGGGCGGGACGACCTGGCCGAGCAGGGAGTCCCCCGCCACCTCGAGCTCGATCGTCAGCCGCGGGCTGGTAAAGGTGAGGGCACGGATGGACGCGGGCTCTGAGCGCGTCACCGGGGCCGCCTCCGTCGCTGCCAGCGAGTCGTAGGTGAGCTGCGCAAGCTCGGCGTCGATGGTGCGCCACGCCAGGGCGCCCTTAGCGGCCTCGACGAAGCCGGGTGGGACGGCTTGGCGGGCTTTAAGCGCCTGCCGCAACTCCGCCAGCAGCTCCTCGTCGGTCCAGGCGTCGCTCATGCGCCCTCACTCCTCGTCTGCCTGGCGCCGGCGATGCCGGCCGTATTGTCGGCCAGGCTGGCCACCTGCGGAGACCGGCGCAGCCGGTCAAGGCACCGTGCCCGCATCGGGCCGATGCTGCCGACTGCGACGCCCAGCGCCGCGCTGATCTCCGCGTAGCCGGGTGGAGGATCGCTGGCCAGCAGCGACAGCAGCGCCCGGCAGCCACTCGGAAGCGTGTCGAACGCAGCGCGAAACACCGCGCCGCGTTCGGCCGCAAGCACCTGTTCCTCGATCATCGTGGCATCGGGGTCAGGCGGCATCTGATCCTCCGGAGGCAGTTCGGTGTGCTCGTGCCGCCGCTCTACCCGCAAGACGCGAAAGCACTCGCGCTGAGTGGTGGTGGCTAGCCAGCCCGGCAGCGCGGCCGGCTCGCGAAGACCCCCGATCTTCTCCACCAGCAGCAGCCACACGGTCTGGCCGACGTCGTGCGCTTCCTCGTAGCCCAGCTGGTACCTGGTGCAGATCGACCACACGAGCGGCGCATAGCGGTCGACGATCTCGTTCCACGCGCCCTCGTCGCCGGCCGCGGCGCGGTCGACCAGGGCGATAACCACTGGGTCGTCGCGCATGTCCCGTCCTCTGCTCTCCCGTAGCCTGGCCGCGCCTGTGCGGCCGTAGCGTGCCGAATACGGAGCGGACTTACTGCCATTCTGTCTCCCTGCCTTCTCCGTGTCACTGGGTCGGGAGGTCCGGACCCTGTATTGACGGAGTCGCCCAAGGGGCGTCCTGATGCATCGGACACGGCTGAGCCAAAGGTCCGTTCGAGATAAAGATCTTAAATTTTTTGCTCCGAACGGACCCGGCTGACTCTCAGCGCTCCATTAACCGACGGCAGCGCCTTGACCGGGGAGTCGGCGTCGCCGCCGCCTCCTGACCTTTCCGCCGCGTCCCGCTGCGAGAATGGCGGGATGGACGGACTCGCGTGTCCCTGCGGCCTCGGTGACGACTACGACGCGTGCTGCGGGCGGCTG
>Ga0302324_100026470_pt1 | contig 11079 bp, 11 predicted proteins | sample Palsa_T0_1_FD_201949 | JGI IMG/M metagenome (GOLD analysis project Ga0302324, IMG submission 201949) | Peat permafrost microbial communities from Stordalen Mire near Abisko, Sweden - Palsa_T0_1 | ecosystem: Environmental > Terrestrial > Soil > Palsa > Peat permafrost | place: Sweden: Abisko... | reverse complement strand
CACGACAAGGCCGTCGGCGTTTCACCCGGCGGCCAGCGCGGTGCCCGCCTCTTGTGCCTGCGCGTGTGCGATCGCGTTGCGCCCCTGAATCACCGCGCCGCCGAGGCACCGGTCATCGTCATAGACGACCAGATACTGGCCCGGTGTCGGCGCCCACTGTGGTGCGGCGAATGTCGCGCGCCAGCGGCCGTTGTCGAGGGCATCCAGTCGACAGGGCGCGTTGACCATGCGATAGCGGGTCTTGGCGGCCAAAGGCGCTGTGGGGGCCGGTGGCCTATCGCCAATCCAGTGCATTGCGTCGAGTTCGAGCGTGTGCGCATAGAGGCGCGGATCGTCGTGACCCTGCACGACGATGAGCGCGTTGCGTGCTGCCTCCTTGCCGACGACGAACCACGCGGCTAGGCCCGCGCCGCGCGTGCCGCCAATGCCCAGGCCTTGGCGCTGCCCGAGCGTGTAGTAGGCGAGTCCCTGATGCTCACCCAGAACACGCCCCTCCGGGTTCTCGATCGGACCGGGTGTGCGCGGCAGGTAGCGCGCAAGGAAGTCGCGAAACGGCCGCTCGCCGATGAAGCAGATGCCCGTCGAGTCCTTCTTCGCGAATGTCGGTAGCTTCTGCTCCCGGGCGATCGCTCGGACGGTGCTCTTCTTCAGGTGCCCGACCGGAAACAGCGTCGGAATGAGCTGATGTTGATTGAGTCGGTGCAAGAAATAGGTTTGGTCCTTTGCGCCGTCGACCGCCTGCAGGAGCTCGACCCCGCCATCGGTCAGCCTGCGCTGCGCGTAGTGCCCGGTCGCGATGCGTTCGGCGCCTAATGCCACCGCGTGGTCGAGGAAAGCATTGAACTTGATCTCACTGTTGCAGAGCACATCCGGGTTTGGCGTGCGACCGCACTCGTACTCGCGCAGGAAATGGGAGAACACCTGCTCGCGGTATTCGCGAGCGAAGTTAACCGCCTCGATCTCGATGCCGATCACGTCGGCGACGGCCGCCGCGTCGACGAGGTCTTCGCGCGACGCGCAGTAGGCGTCGGTATCATCGTCTTCCCAGTTCTTCATGAACACGCCGACGACGTCGTGTCCTTCGCGCTTGAGGAGCCACGCGGCGACTGACGAGTCGACGCCGCCGGAGAGGCCGAGAACCACGCGGTGTTTCATACTCATGATCGGATGGCCGTTGGAATGGCTTTTTCGGTGCGCGCGGCGTGGAGCCGGCACAAAAGTAAAAAGGGCAGGGCGCTAGCGCCCTGCCCTTCCTTGAGATCGACGCTTAAAGTGCTTAGTTGCCGCCGCCGCCCGCTCCCGGCGCCTTCTCTGCATCCTTCAACGCGTTTTGGCGTTGCGCCGGGGTGGTGAGTTCCTTCGGCGTGCCCTTTTGGGCCTTGAGCGCGTTCGTTTGGGCAGCCGTCGTAGGCGGATTTGGCGTCGCCTGGTTCCCTTGCAGCTGCAGATCCTTCTGCCGTTGCGCTGCTTTTTGCTTCTTGTAGGCGGCCTTTTCTTCCGGCGTCATGTTGGCGTAAGCGGCCTTCGCTGCTTCACGCTGGGCCTTAAGCTTCGCCGCGTCAACCGGTTCCGGCGGCGTCTTATCCCCGCCACCCATGCCACCCGGTGCAATAGCAGGTGTCTGTGCCATCGCGGCGACCGAACCAAGCGCGAACGTGCCGGCGATCAATAAAGCAATTAATTTGTTCATCAGTTTACCCTCAGAGAAAAATATCGTTTTTTGATCGACCACTTACGCGTGCCAACGGTGCGCTAGGCAAAAATCGTAAAAACGTCTTTGATCATATTGAATTCTGCGCGCTGACGCAACAGCCCGGAGGGGATGCTCCTGCCGAACTGTTGCGCCGGCGCAACGACGTGCTTTACTGGCTCTTGCTGTCCGTACTCTTGCTGTCCGTGCTCATGCCGCTCGTGCTGCTCTTGGCGGCGGGCTTGGACTTCGACGATTTGGTCTTGGTCGTCTTGGTCTTCGACTTGTGCGTCGACTTCGACGCCGGCTTCGTCGCGTCCTTGGTGGTGGCGTCGGTCGTGGCCGGCGCCTTGGCAGCCGGAGTAGCCGACGGAGCAGCCGCCGGAGCCGTGGCCGGCGCCGGGGTTTGGGCCGCAGCGGTCAGCGATACGGCAAAGGCGCCTGCAAGCAGCGCCGACATCAACTTGGTCATATTTCAGTCCTCTAGTGAAGTAGGTTACAAAATGACACAAATCCGCGTGTCAGGCGCATTAACGCCCCCTCGCGCCACGCGGTTGACAAATATTTCACATCCACGACGGCTACTGCAAGTTAGTCTTCACACCCGCCTCTGTGGGGAAGTCACCGTGGCAGGTTTGAAAATACATTTATATAATACAATCAATCGGTTGACATACGCATATGCGTTACTGGTCTCCCAGCGCAGGGCTTGGCGCGCCAGGGGCGCGTTGATGTCGGAGCCACAGTTTGAGTAGGGGCACGGTCACTGGCCGCTTGGCCGCAAGCGACAGCCGATCCAGCGCGGAGAGGGCTCCGAGCAAGGTAGGCATGTCGCGTCGACCGTGCCGCAGCAGATAGTCGATGACCTCGGCGGAGAGACGAAAGCCGCGGTGTTCCGCGTACGTCATGAGTGCAGCGGCCTTCTCCTCGTCAGCAAGCGCCAACACTTCGTACACCAGGCCCCAGCCCAGGCGCGTGCGCAAATCCTCGCGCAGCGGTAGCGTCGCAAGCGGCACGCGGCTTGCCGCGGCCAGGCGGCCGCCGCGCTGCTTGAGCGCGTTGTAAAGCGTGAAGATGCGCGCCGCCGCCGCAGCATCTGCTGCGTCGACGCAGTCGATGGCAACGAACGCGACGGGGGCCGTAACGTCTTCTGCCTCGACCGCTCCCGGCTCGGCGTAGAAGCGCGCATCGATGCCGGTCTCGGACGCGAGCGCCGCCGCGGCGCAGAGCAAATGGGTCTTGCCGGCACCGGGTGCGCCCCAAAGCAAAAAGCCGGTTTCGCCGCCAGGCGCCCTGGCAAAGCGCGTCAACGCAGTGATCAGCTCAACGTTGCGGCCCGGCAGAAAGTTGGCCATTCGCGGCGGCTCGGGCGCCGCGAGCTCGAAGACCAGTTGTTCCAAGTCAGCGATACAAATCCGAAGTGAAATATGCCCGGCGCAAGTGGCGCAAGCCAACGAGCAAAGCCGCACTCACCGGCAGCGCCAGCAGGACACCGGCAAAACCGAACAACTGCCCGAAGGCCAGGAGGGCGAAGATGACGGCCAGCGGATGCAGCCCGATGCGATCGCCGACCAAAAACGGCACGAGCACGTAGTTTTCGAGCAGCTGGCCGACTCCGTAGACCCCGAGCACGGCGACAAATCCAGGCCAGCCGGACCATTGCAACAGCGCCGCAAGCACCCCGAGAATCAATCCCAGTCCAAAGCCGACGTAGGGAATGAATACCAGTAGCCCAGTCAGAATGCCAATCGGTAGCGCGAACTGCAAACCGGCGAAGGTGAGCGCCACGGAGTAATACAATGCGAGCACGCCCATGACGGAGAGCTGGCCACGCAAAAACTCCGCCAGCACGCGATCGATCTCACCGGCAATGGTACGGACGCGCCGCCGCCAGCGCCGCGGCAGCAGATCGTCGATGCGTGCCACGATCCGGTTCCAGTCGCGCAACAGATAGAACATGACCACCGGAATGAGCGCAAGGTTGATGACGATCGCGAGCAGCATCGTGCCGCCGGCCTTGACGCCAGAGAGCAGCTTGAGGGTGAGCGTCTGAGCGCTCGCCAGATTCTCCTCGACGAGCTGCTTGAGCGACGCGAGGTCGAGCTGAAGCTCGATTCCGAAGCGATCGTGTAACCAAGGCGCGAGGCTGCCGTAGGCGTCGGTAGCCAGTCCGGGCAGGCGCCGGGTAACCTGCCCAGCCTCGCTTTCGACCAGTGGTATGAGCACCAGCAGCAATCCCAGCAGCAGCAGCAGGATAATCGTAATCACGAGCAACGTGCCCAGCGCACGCGGGATGCGACGCCGCTCTGCCCAATTCACGAACGGGTTGCCGAAATAGGCAAGGATGGCGCCGATCAGAAACGGAGTCAGAATCGGTCCGAGCCAATGCACGAGCGCGGCGAATGCGAGCGCGGCGCCCGCGATCCAAACATAATGCACCGGCCGCAGCGGCGCTGGCCCTCGCGGCCGCGCGCCGGCCGGCGCCGACTCGGGCGCGGCGTCGAGATCCGGGCCGGAAGCAGTCATTTTCGGTAAGATTCGGGCAAGGCGTTGCACTTTACCCTGCCCTCTGCTGCGACTCAATCTAATGCCCCCCACTGCCCCCAGCCAGACACTGACCTACCGCGAGGCCGGCGTTGATATGGACGCGGGGGACGCGCTCGTCGAGGCGATCAAGCCGTTCGCCAAGCGCACACTGCGGCCCGAGGTCATCGCCGGTATCGGTGGTTTTGGCGCGCTCGTCGAGCTGCCAAAGCGCTATCGGCAACCGGTGCTCGTCTCGGGCACGGACGGGGTGGGCACCAAGGTCAAGCTCGCATTCGCGCTCGGCCGACACGACACGATTGGTATCGATCTGGTCGCCATGAGCGTCAACGACATTCTGGTGCAGGGTGCCGAGCCGCTGTTCTTTCTCGACTATTACGTCTGCGAACACCTCGACGTCGCCGTCGCAAGCGACGTGATCAAGGGTATCGCTGTGGGCTGTGAACAGGCCGGCTGCGCTCTGATTGGCGGGGAGACCGCCGAACATCCTCAGGCATTTGTTGCCGGCGAATATGATTTGGCGGGGTTCGCCGTTGGTGTGGTCGAAAAAACCGGCGTGATCGACGGCCGCGGCATCGTGGCCGGCGACGTACTGATCGGACTCGCATCGAGCGGGCCGCACGCCAATGGCTTCTCGCTCATCCGCCGGATACTCGACAAGAGCGGCGTCGACCTTGCGCGCGCGGTGCCGGGCGTAACGGGCTCGCACACGCTCGGTCAAGTATTGCTTGAGCCAACGCGCATCTACGTCAAACCGGTGCTCTCGCTGCTCGGCGAGATCGAAGTCAAGGGCATGGCGCACATCACCGGCGGTGGGCTGAGCGAAAATACCCACCGCATGCTTCCGCCAGGGCTCGTCGCGCGCATCGACACGGCACGTTGGCCTTCGCCACCGATTTTTGACTGGCTGCAGCGCATCGGCAACATCGCACCGGCGGAGATGCACCGCGTTTTCAACTGCGGGATCGGGCTGGTCTTGATGGTCGCTAGCGAAGATGTTGAGGCGACCATCGCAGGCTTAGAGGAACGAGGCGAAACGGCGTTCGCGATCGGCCGCGTCGAAGGTGGCCGACCGGGGGTGGCTTCCACGGTGGTTACATGAGCCGGGAAGAGACAGGTCGCGGACAATGAAGCGACTGGTAATCCTCATCTCCGGCCGCGGCTCGAACATGGCGGCAATCCTCGATGCCGAACGTGCCGGTACCATCGCGGGGCATGTCGTGAGCGTCATCAGCAATCGCCCGGATGCCGCGGGACTCTCCCTCGCTTCCGACCGCGGTGTACCGGTCAGCGTCGTGGACCATGCCAAGGACGCGCAGGGTTTCGAATCGGCTTTGGCCGCAGCCGTTGACGCGCTCTCTCCCGACCTCGTCGTGCTTGCCGGGTTCATGCGCATTCTCAGCGCGGAATTTGTGACTCGATACGAGGGTCGAATGCTCAATATTCACCCCTCGCTGTTGCCCGCCTATCCGGGCCTGCACACCCACCGGCGCGCGCTCGCCGACGGCGTCAAGGTCCACGGCTGCACGGTGCATTTCGTGACGACCCAGGTCGACCATGGTCCGATCGTGGCTCAAGCCGCGGTTGCGGTAGAGCAAGACGACGACGCGGCGAGCCTGGCCGCACGCGTACTTGCGGTCGAGCATCGCATCCTTGTCGCTGCAATACGCTGGTTCTGCGACGATCGGCTGGCCATTGAGGGGATGCGGGTGCGGGTTCGGAACGAGATCGGCTGCACCACGGCGCTGGTGGTGCCGGCGTTGCCCTAGCCCGCGATGGGAACATCCTCGATGAAGCCAAGGAACGCGCGTCTGAAGGCGCTCGCTGCGTGGTCAGGGTTGGGGTCGCCTGCGCGCCCGTGGCGGGTCCTTGGCGGGGCGCTCCTTGCGTCGCTCCTCGCCCATCTGCTGGTGGTGAACTTGCCGGAGCCGTCCCTATCCGCCGCCATGCCGGAGCCGCCGCTGGCGGTGACGATCACGGCCATGCCGCCGCCGCCCCCGGCGCCCGTCGTCAAACACGTGGTCGTCAAACAGCGGCCGAAGGCGGCTCCCGCGAAGCCGGTCGTGACGGCCGTCGCGGAATCGCCCGAGCTCGCACTCGGCGCAAGCGCAAGTACGCTCGCCGCCGCGGCCGAGCCCGCCCGAGAGGAGCCGTCTGCACCTGCGCCGACCGAGGAAACGATGCAGGCCGCCCCGCCCGAGGCGGCGTCGCCGCAGCCGCTGCCTCCCCGCATCGAACTTGTCTATCGAGGCTTTCTGGGCACGCAGGGATTCTTCATCGGCGACGCGGTCTATCGTCTCGAGCACGCCGCGAACCAGTACCGCATTACCACCGTCGGAGAGGCCCGCGGACTGGCGGCGCTGTTCTTTCGCGGCGAGGGTCGGTTGACGAGCACCGGGACGATCACGAGCACGGGCTTGCAGCCGAATCTGTACACGGCGGAGCGTACCAGCGACGGACACCAGGAAGCGGCAGCCTTCGACTGGGAAAGCGGCGTGGTGCTGCTAAACGATAACAAGACTGCAGGGTTGGAACTGCCGACGTTCGACCCCCTGACCGTCCTGTGGCAATTCTATTTCGCGCCGCCGGAGCGGGATGACGCTGAGTTCGATGTAGCCACCACGCGCCGCGTCTACCACAGCCGCTTCCACCGCGTCGGCAGCGAGACGGTCAAGCTAAGCTTCGGCGAAGTCGAGGCGCAGATTTGGGAGCGCAGCGGCGGCGACGGCAACCTCACCGCCCGCGTCTGGCTCGCGCCGTCGCTGCATAACGTGATGGTCAAGATGCGGCTGTCCAACGGTCGCATTACGGGCGAGGCCCTGCTCGACAGTATCCGGGTCGACGAAACCGTCGCCCGGCAATGACGGTACCCGCAGGCCAGCTCACGGCGCTCGCCGAGGCGATTGCCGCCATCGCGCCGCTCTCCAGTCCGGCCGATGTCGCGTTACGCGATTTCTTTCGCCAGCACCGTCAGCTCGGCCAGCGCGACCGGGCGTTCGTCGCCGAAGGCGTGTTCGCGCTCCTGCGGCGTCGGCGCTCGCTGACAATCCATGCCGGGACATCGGCGCCGCGCAGCCTTGCGATCGCAACGGGTCTGCGCGAACTTGGCCTGAGCCTGCGCGAACTCGACTCCGCTCTTGCGGTTGGCGAACAGGCGTGGGCACGTGACTTCAAGTCGCGCAAGCCTGACCTCACCGCGGCCGAAGCGGCCGATCTCCCGGACTGGCTGTGGGAGGTTCTTGGCGACGCGCTGCCTGCGGAGCGCGATGCGCTCTCGCGGGCGTGGCTCGCGCCGGCGCCGCTCGATCTACGCATCAATCCACTCAAGACAACCCGTGACGCCACCATTGCTGCGCTCGGCGCGGATGGCATTCGTGCCATGGCGACTCCCTATTCTCCGGTCGGTCTGCGCGTGGTGGGCAAGCCCGCGCTGCAGCGCCACCCGCAATTTACCGGCGGCGCGGTCGAGGTGCAGGATGAAGGCAGCCAGCTGCTCTGTTACCTTGTGGCGCCGAAACGCTCGGAGATGGTCGTGGACTTCTGCGCCGGCGCGGGTGGCAAGACGCTGCTCCTCGGCGCGATGATGCATTCGCAGGGTCGCCTGTACGCCTTCGACATCTCGCCGCGGCGGCTCGCCAACCTGAAGCCGCGGCTGGCGCGCTCGGGATTGTCCAACGTGCATCCGGTGCGCATTGCCGACGAGCGCGATGCGCGCATCAAGCGCCTTGCCGGCAAAATCGATCGCGTCCTCGTCGATGCACCCTGCACCGGCTTCGGTACCCTCCGGCGCAATCCCGATCTCAAGTGGCGACAGACGCCGACCGCGGTCCTAGAGCTAGCCGCGAAGCAGGCGCGTCTGCTTGCCGCCGCCGCGCCGCTTGTCAAACCGGGCGGCCGCCTCGTGTACGCGACCTGCAGCGTAATCCCCGCCGAAAATGAATTGATCGTTGAAGCGTTTCTGAGCGCACACCCGGAATTCGCCCTCGGCGACGCAGCGGCGGAACTGGCGCGTACGGGTATCACGCTCGACACCGGGCGCATGCTGCGCCTCTATCCGCATCGGCACGGCTGCGACGCGTTCTTCGCGGCGATATTGGAGCGCAAACGATGAACTGCCCGGCAGGCGGCAGTCCGACGGCGCCCTGCTAAACTGGCCCTCATGCTGGCACCGCTGGAACTCGACCGCATCCAGGAAGCGCTCGGCACGCCCTCCGGCCTGACCGACCTGGCCGCTGTGCTGGCCTGTTTTGTGGCCGCTTGGTGGGTCGATCACCGGGTGCGCCTCCGCGGCAGCGCGGAATCGCGCTTCGCCCGCATCGGTGCAGGCAGCGCCAATCGCATGCTCTTCCCGCTTACGGCGCTGTTGCTGCTTCTCGTCGCACGCGCAGTTTTGCGGCAGTGGCACCCGCCGCTGTTTTTTTCCATCGCGATCCCGCTGGTGATTGCGCTGGCGTTCATCCGCCTGTGTTTGTACGCCATGCGCAGCCTGTTCGGGCCGAGCCGTTGGCTGCCCATCTCGGAGCGGGCAATCAGCTACACGATCTTCGCCGCGCTTGTCCTCTACTACTTCGGCATCCTGCCGGAGATAGGCAATGCGCTCGCCGACGCCAGGTTGCCGGTGGGCAAGTCGGAATTCAGTGTGCTCGACCTTGGCCGCGACGCGCTGGTACTGATTCTGGCGATCGTGGGGTCGCTGTGGGTCTCGGGCGTAGTCGAGCAACAGCTCCTGCGCAAAAGCGGCGACAACAATGTCCGTGCCGTGCTCGCCAAGCTCGTTCGCGCGTTGCTGCTCCTTGTCGGCGTATTGATCGCGTTATCGGTCGTGGGCATCGATCTGACGGTGCTGTCGGTCTTCGGCGGCGCGCTCGGGGTCGGTATCGGGCTCGGGCTGCAGAAGCTCGCAAGTAATTACATTGCCGGATTCACGATCCTGCTCGACCGTTCGGTGCGCATCGGAGACATGATCACGGTCGACAACCGCTTCGGCATTGTCAGCAAGGCAACCGCGCGCTACGTCGTCCTGCGCAGCCTCGATGGCGTCGAGGCCATCGTGCCCAACGAAACCATGGTTACGACGACGGTGCTCAATCACTCCTACACGAGCCGCGACATCCGACTTGGCGTACCGGTCCAGATCAGCTACGACAGCGATCTCGAGTTGGCCATGCAGGTCATGACGGAAGCCGCGCAATCGGAGCCCCGCGTCTTGCGCGAGCCCAATCCGCCGGTGGTGCTCATCCTGCGCTTCGCCGAAAGCGGCATCGAACTCGAACTCGCGGTTTGGATCAAGGACCCGGAAAATGGCCAGAGCAACCTGCGCTCCGCGCTGTATCTTCGGATCTGGCGTAGTTTCCGCGCGCGCGGCATCAAGATTCCGTACCCACAGCGCGAGGTCCGGCTCATCGCGGGCGCGGCGCCAAGTGAGCAAGAAACATCATAAAGTGAGTGCTCGCTTGTGTGTGAGCGCATACTTATTGAACGTAACATGGGCATGGCTCGGAGCGTGTAGAATGAACTCCTCATCTCCTCGTGCGACGCAAGTTGGCGTGCGCTGTCTGTCCCTTATCGAGCCCGGCAAATGAACCCTGAAATACTCTCCTTTATCTCTCACGGCCTGCTGCAACTGCCGTGGTGGGGATACGTTGTACTCACGTTGGTATTGACGCACGTGACCATCGCTGCAGTGACGATCTTCCTGCACCGGGCGCAGGCGCACCGTGGATTGGATCTGCATCCGCTGGTCAGCCATTTTTTCCGCTTCTGGCTCTGGCTTACGACCGGCATGGTGACCAAGGAGTGGGTGGCGATTCATCGCAAGCACCACGCTCGTGTCGAGACGGACGAGGATCCGCACAGCCCGCAAACACGCGGTATCCGGACGGTATTGCTGAGCGGCGCAGAACTGTATCGGACGGAATCGAAGAATACACAGACGCTGGAAAAATACGGCGCCGGGACTCCGGACGATTGGGTCGAGCGCAATGTGTACAGCCGCTATTCCTGGGAAGGGGTCGGCCTCATGATGATGGTCGACCTGGTCCTGTTCGGCCCGATCGGCCTGACGATCTGGGCGGTGCAGATGGTGTGGATTCCGGTGACCGCGGCCGGGATCGTCAACGGCCTGGGCCACTTCTGGGGCTATCGCAATTTCTCCTGCGAGGACGCCAGCCGCAACATCGTGCCCTGGGGAATCGTGATCGGGGGCGAGGAGCTGCACAACAACCATCATGCCTACGGCAGCTCGGCCAAGCTGTCATCGCGCTGGTACGAGTTCGACCTTGGCTGGATGTATATCCGCTGCCTCGAAATATTGGGGCTTGCCACGGTGCGCAAGGTCGCGCCGCGGATCCGGTTCGATCGGGAGAAGCTGCACGCCGACCTGGAAACGCTGCAATCGGTCATCACACATCGTTACGCGGTCCTGACGCGCTACGCCCACTCACTCAAGCAGGCCTTTGCGGGCGAGGTGGCCGACCTGCGCGAGCGCGCCCGTCGGGGCGAGCTTGCGGTGGATGTGCACAGCTTGCGCCGCCTGCGCCGCTGGTTCCATTCGGATGGGCGTGACCTTCCGGCAAGCGATCGGGCACGACTCATGTCGGCGCTCGAAGGCAGCAAGGCGTTGCAGACGATTTATGCCATGCGGCAGGAGCTGACGGCGTTGTGGGAGCGCTCGAACGAATCGCGCGAGCAACTGCTCGCGCGCCTGCAGGACTGGTGCCATCGTGCGGAGGCGAGCGACATCGTGCCGCTGCGCAATTTCTCGCGCGAGCTCAAGAGCTTTAGCTAGCCCGGACCACCTGCAGCGGACAAGAAAAAGCCCGCCATTCGGCGGGCTTTTCTTATCG
>Ga0302324_100026469_pt1 | contig 11079 bp, 7 predicted proteins | sample Palsa_T0_1_FD_201949 | JGI IMG/M metagenome (GOLD analysis project Ga0302324, IMG submission 201949) | Peat permafrost microbial communities from Stordalen Mire near Abisko, Sweden - Palsa_T0_1 | ecosystem: Environmental > Terrestrial > Soil > Palsa > Peat permafrost | place: Sweden: Abisko... | reverse complement strand
GGACCCTCGGTCCGAAAACGCTCCGCGACAATGCGCGCGACATCCGGATCGACGATCGACTCACCGCACGTCTTGCACGCCAGCGCCGGAATCGGTGTACCCCACGTTCGCTGACGCGACACGCACCACTCCGGATGGTTTTCGATCATCTGCATCATGCGGCTTTCGCCCCACGGCGGAACCCACCGAACACCGGGAATCTTCTCTTCGATACGCTTGCGCAAGCGGTTGACGTCCATCGCGATGAACCATTGCGCGGTCGCCCGAAAAATGACCGGGTTCTTGCAGCGCCAGCAGTGCGGGTACGAATGGTCGTACGCCGCACTCGAGATCAAATGGCCCGACAGCCGCAAATCTTCGATGATCTGCTGCTGCGCGTCGAAAATAAACAAGCCGGCATACGGTCCGGCGTCGGCCAGGAACGTGCCGGCGGCATCGACCGGATTGAGAATCGGCAGACTATACTGCACGCCGGTCTCGAAGTCGTCGGTACCATGACCCGGTGCCGTATGCACGGCGCCGGTTCCGGTTTCGAGTTCGACGTAATCGGCGGCGACGACGAGCGAATCGCGATCGAGAAACGGATGGCGTACCTTGGCCCCGACAAGCGCTTCGCCCGCGACGATCGCCCGCCGCTCGGCGCTCGGTTCGCCGGCGAAACACGCGAGGACGCTCGGCAAGAGCGCGTCGGCAAAAACGTAGTCTTGGCCCGCGATACGATACAAGCCGTATTCCGCATCCGGTTTAATGGCAATTGCAACATTGGCGGGCAACGTCCACGGCGTCGTCGTCCAGATCGCAATCGATAGCGGCAGTCCGTCGTCTTTCGCGTCGAAGCGCGCGAGCAAATCTTTGCGCTGCGCAGCGCTTGCAGTAAAACGAACGTAAACCGACGGTGACGTGTGTTCTTTGTATTCGATCTCGGCTTCCGCGAGCGCCGTTTCGTCGTAGACGCACCACAGCGTCGAACGTAAACCTTTGTAGAGTTGGCGCGACTCGGCGAGATCGGCGAGGGTCTCGACGATCGTTGCCTCGAATTCCGGCTTGATCGTCATGTACGGACGATCGTAGTGGCCGAACAGGCCCATACGCAGCATTGCATCGCGCTGGCGATCGAGCCAGTAGAGCGCACGCTCCTTACATTTCGCGCGCAGTTCGATCGGATCGATCTTGTGAAAATCAACGCCGAGATGTTTGAGTGTCTCGCGCTCGATCGGCAGACCGTGCATATCCCAGCCGGGAATGAAATCAGCCCACTTCCCGTCGAGCAACGCGATCTTGATGAATGTGTCCTTGAGCACCCGGTTGAGAAAATGCCCCATGTGCAATTCGCCGTTGGCGTACGGCGGCCCATCGTGCAAAATCCACGGAACGCCGCCGGCTTCGCGATTGTGCGCCAACCGCTTGCGGTAGGTGTCGTGCTCGCGCCACCAATCGACCCGTGCCGGCTCGCGTTTGGGCAGATCGGCGCGCATCGGGAAATCGGTTTGCGGCAGATTCAAGGTCGCGCGATAGTCGCGCTTTTTCGCCGGCTCTTCGATGTCGGGCACTATGCGACGTTCTTGAGGAGTGCCAGCGTTCGGTCGCGGGTGATCCAACCCGAAAGCCGGCCGTCGGCAACGACCGGTATCATCGTGCGATCGCTGTCGCGAAAAGCAGCAATCACGTCGAGTCCCGTCGCCGACGGCGCAAGATGGAATCCGTCGTACTCAAGGTCCGATGTCGCCGGTGCATCCATCACGTCGCATGCGCGAATGCGCTCGAGCCGCTCGGCCAGGCGAGCATCGCAATAGGCGGTCCAGCTTTGACGAAACAGAAACGCGCCCAAGATCACATACCAGCCGTACTGCCAGACCGACAACCAAACGGCGAGAACAATCCCGCTCACCGTCAACAGTCCGGCAAATACGAGACCCGCCAGCGACGCCGCCGCAGTCGCGGCGGACCGGCTCTTGCGCCACTGCCAAATTGCCGCGCGCAAGACGCGTCCGCCGTCCATCGGAAACGCCGGGATCAAATTAAAGATCGCAAGGACGCCGTTCGCGGCCGCGAGTACCGTCGCCGCGACGCGCAGTGCGCCGATCGCGCGTCCGCCGGCGACCGATTCGAGCAGCACAAGCACGCAGAACGCCAGCGCCGCGATGGCGGCACTCGCCAGCGGGCCGGCCAAGGCGATCAGCACTTCGGCGCGCGGTGATGGCGGTTCGCGTTCGAGCGTGGCGACGCCGCCGAACAAAAACAGTGTGATAGCGCGCGTCCGCACGTCGAAGGCGCGCGCGACGAGCGCATGCGCAAACTCGTGAACCACGACACTAGCGAACAGCACCAGCGCGCACACGCCCGCCAGCGCGAGCGCAACGACATACGGTAGCGCCTCGAAAATGCCGGCCAGCGAAAACGTCATGAAAAGATAGACGGCGATCCACGAAACGTGGACGCCGACGCGGATATCGAACAAGCGGCCGATGGTAAACGTCTGCATCATGACGTGAATGCGACGTTCACCGTCGCGTCGCACTCAGGCCTGCATATTTTTCGCGTTCTTCGTGACGAGTTCGTCGAGAACGTCAAAGTTTCGCTCGGCAAGCGCGGCCACTTCGGCGGCCATATCGTGCAGATGGGTCGCAAGTTCGTCGCGCCGCGACCAAGCGGCGTCGATCCGCTGCTCGATCACGGGCGCCGCCGGCGGACGGGCACCCGGTACGAACAGCGGTTCGAGGGGATAGCGCAAGTCCTCGAGCAGCGCCGTGACTTTGGGGTCGTACGGCAGCGCGATAAACGGAACCCCGAGGCGAGCCGCGATGATGAGCGCGTGCAGCCGCATGCCGATCACGAAGCGCGCACGGCCGATCACTTGCGCCGCCTGTGCAAGCGGATAATGCGGCAAGAGCACGGGCGTCGTGCGGCATTTGCGGATGACGGCGGTCGATGCCTCGGCGTCTGCCGCACCGCCGAGTGGGAGAAATGCGACCCGCGCGCCGTGCGCTTCCGCCAAGCGGTCGACCGCCGCGGCGAGCGCGGCGGACGTCGCGTCGGCGCCGTTCCAGCGTCGCACCGACACAACGACGAGCGGATCGTTTTCCGGCCCCAGTCCTTCGGCAGCGAGGTCCAGCGGCGACTCGCCGGGCGCGAGCAGAAAGACCGGATCGGCGGTTCGCTCGACCGGCGTTCCGCTCAGCAGCGGCGCGAGCAGCTCGCGCGACCGCTCGTCGCGAACGGTCGCAACGTCAACGCCGCGGCAGAATTGGCGCACCACGGTCTTGCCCCAGAAGTCGAGCGGCCCGACCGACTGGGCAAAAATCATCGTCGGCTTTTGCGCGCGGATCGCACGCCGGATGATGCCGGTGTAATACAGCAGGCTACGCAGGCTTGTGATGTTCTGCAACAAGCCTCCGCCGCCGGAAAGCACGATGTCGGCGCGCTCGATCGCCGTACGAACCGTGCCGAAGTCCGCGCGCGGCGTCGCCTCGACGCCATACGTTCGCGCGGTCTCGGCGGGATCGTTACTTAGCACGTCGACCGTACACCGCGGCCAGCGCGCGCGCAATTGCGTGACGATGATACCGAGCAGCGCTTCGTCCCCGAGATTACCGAAGCCATAGTATCCCGAAAGTAAGAAGCGCGGGCTCAACGCCATCGGCGATAGATCGCGATGACAACCGTGCCGGCAATCGCACCGAGCACCGCGCCGTTTACCAAGCGTAACAGCGACACTTCGAGCGGCGTATGCAAATGCGAAAACGTATCGATAACATCGCCCATTCCCATACCGATCGCGAGAACGAACAGCCAGCCGATCCATCGCCGGTCGAACGTCACGAGCGACGGCAACAGCATGAGCGCGGGGAACGCGATAAGAAATTCCTTGAAGCGCGGGCGCACGCTCAGAAGGGACGTCAAGTGCGCGCGAAGCGCGAGCTCAAAGTTCGATGGCGCAATATCCGTTTGGTTGCCGCTGCGGGTCTGCAGCACGTAAGCACCAGCGATGATAACCAGGCCGAGCGCCAGTTGATAAAAGCGCACCGGCGACGCTGCGGCGGCAACCGGATCGTCGACCTTAGCTCCCCAAAGCGGCGTGAGTAAATAGAGTGCAAGCGCAATAAGCGGCGGCAAGAGCAGCACCAGCTTTACGCCGGCGAAGCGGTCGACTTCGACCATCGTGAGCGGCGTCGACAACAGGCCGACGATGACCAACGCCCCAAGCAGGGTGACACCGGTGGCGACGCCCAGAACGCGTAAACCATCGAGCACGGCCGTGCCGATGGTCGCTGCGCGCGGACGTCGAAAGAACGGCGCAATCGCAACGACTCCGGCAACCGGAAAGAGGATACCGGCCAATAACGCAAGGCCCTTACGCACGGTCATATCGCGGTGCAATGTGTAGCCCGCGATCAGCAGCAATAGATCTGCCGCAATGAGCGCGTACAGCCAGCGCCGCTCTCGGACGCCGAAAGCGTCCAGCAGCAGCAGCAACATCGCCGGTATTGCAAGCGACGCGGCCATCACCAGCCACGGCTGTACGATAAACGGATAGATCGGCGAGGCGCCGCCAAGCCGGAAACCGTCTTGCTTGATACCGTCGGCAATACTCTTGACGATCTGGACATTGGTTGCTTCGATCGAGAGAGGTCCTTTACCGAAATCCCACTGGTGCGCAAACGGCCGCAGATACACGACGCGGATGTTGCGCTCTTTCACGCCGAGCAGGTAGCGCGCGATGATATCGGGTGGCCGTAGCTTATCTTGCTCCGCTTTCGAGATCGCTTCGACACGTACGATGCGGCCGGGAATCTTGCGCGCGAGTTCGTCGTTGCCGGCCTGCAGTTGCTTTGGGTCGTAGACTTCAATCGAGCCAAAGTTGAGTTTCGTCGTCCCGAACATCTCGGCTGCAGCATCAAGATTCGCGGGATATCCCAGCACTTGATTGCGCAGACCGAAGAAGATGAGCGTTCGCACGCGCCGGCCGGTGCGCACGCCGTTGACGAGCGCGTTGATGTGCTGTGCATCGAAGCGCTCGTCGTTCTGCAACCGTGGAACGAGAACCAGCCCGAGTTGCGTTGCGAGATCCATCCGGTCGACGGGCAAGCCCAATCCGACCGTCTGAAAATAATCGCTTTGCGTTCGGATTGCAAACACAACCGGCAGCGTCGCGCGCAAAACGTGTACAGCTTTCGGCGAAAACTTCAAAGCGAGTTGCGTGCGATAGCGCGCCGCGGTACGGGAATCGTATGCGATCAAATACATCTCATCGGCACGTAGTCCGCCGGTCCGCGCCAGGAGCGCAAAGAGCGGATCGCCTAGCGGCCCAAGCCGCGCCTGATCGATCAGCGTGGGACCCGCGTAGACCGCGCCACCGCTCGAAGATGATACGGCGCCGCCGAGTTCTTCGGCCACCGCTAGCGATGTCAGGCCCGCAGCGCGCATCGCCCGGAGAAATGCGGCCTGATCGTACGCGTACGATCGCGCAAGCGAGCTGAAGTCCGCGTCGTCCATCACGATCTCGACATTGCGTGCGGCTACTTCATTATGAAGGCGTCGCACCGCGATCCACGCGGATGCCAAGAGTCCGATAGCCAAGAGAATGCATAGGAACCGCCGGTAGGTCACGTTAGGAACCGTTCGCCGCCCAAATCCGTGAAGCCGCCCGGATTCCGATGAATCAGCTTGACGCACGAGCGCCCCCTTAGGTACGCTGAGCCCTCGTCACGTTCTCGTCACCTTCTCAATGTACGGAGTCTGCATTGCCCGTCGGAATCGGTCTTCTCGGCTGCGGTACGGTTGGCGGCGGCGTCGTGCAATTGCTGTCGCAAAATGCGGCAGCGATCGCACGCACTGGTGGCACGCCCTTCGAGCTGCGGGCCGTCGCCGTGCGCGACGCCGCCAAACCGCGGCCGATCGCCCTCGAACCCGGATTGCTGCGCACCGATGCCCGCGCCGTCGTCGATCGGGACGATGTCGCGCTTATCGTCGAATGCATCGGCGGAACCGGCATCGCCAAAGAACTCGTAGAGCGCGCGCTCGAGCGCGGCAAGCATGTGGTTACCGCGAATAAAGACTTGCTGGCAACCGAAGGACCGCGGCTGGCAGAACTGGCGGCGCGGCGCGGCGTGACCTTACATTACGAGGCGGCCGTCGGCGGTGCGATTCCGATCGTGCGCGCGCTGACCGATTCACTGGCCGGCGAAGAAGTACTCGAAGTCGGCGGCGTCCTCAACGGCACGACCAACTTCATTCTCAGCGAGATGACGCGCGGCGCAAGCTATGCAAGTGCACTCGCCGAGGCGCAGCGGCTCGGCTACGCGGAATCCGATCCGACCAGCGACGTCGGCGGCGTCGACGCAGCGCACAAACTCGCGATTCTCGCTCAGCTCGCCTTCAAACGCGCCGTAACCTCGCCGCAAATCGGCCGGCGCGGCATTACCGAAGTCACCCGCGAAGACGTTTCGCTCGGCGCGCGGCTGGGCTGGAAGATCAAGCTGATCGCGTGCGCGCGCAGCCGCGCCCAAATCGAAGCGAGCGTTACGCCCGCCTACGTTCCGAACGGTCACGCGTTCGCCGAACCGGTCGGAGCGCACAATTGCATTCGTGTGATCGGGCGCGCGTCGGGAACATTGACATTCGCCGGCGCAGGTGCAGGCGGCGACCCGACGGCGTCGGCGGTTATCGGCGATATCGTTGCCGCATTGCGCCGCATTGCCGGCGTTCCGGGCGAGGCGCTCGTCCTCGCACCGGTTTCCGGCCGAACGCTGGCGGCGTTGCAATTGCCGCATGTCGTTCGTGTCGCGTCGCTGCGCGACGCGCGGCCCGCCGAAACCGCCCTCATCGCCGCCGGACACGCCGCACGCGCCGAACGCGAAACTCCAGCCGTCATCGTCGCGCCGCTCGCGCTTGACGAAGCATCGACACTCGGGCACACGCTCGAAGAACGCGGCATCGTGGCAGCCAGCATTTTCCCGCTGTGGGACGACGGTATCGGACATGCCGCGGTTGCCGAGGATGTCGCGTGATCGAAACCGATGTCGAGATCGGACCGCTCGAACTCGCCGGCGGTGAACGTCTCGAACGTGTCGTACAACGGGTGACGCGGTACGGCGAACCGGCGGCCGACGGTTCAAACGTCGTTTTCGTCGCGCACGCGCTCACCGGATCAAGCCGCGCCGCCGAATGGTGGAGCGGGCTAATCGGTCCGGGGAAACTCTTCGACCCCGTGCGATGGTGCGTCGTCGGGATCAACGCGTTGGGCGGCTGCTACGGATCGACCGGACCGTCTTCACTTGCGGCCGACGGAAAGCCGTACGGCTCACGTTTTCCGATCGTGTCGGTAACCGATATGGTACACGCACAGCGCTTGGCGTTGGGGTGCATCGGCATCGACCACATCGCCATAACGATCGGCGGATCGCTCGGCGGCATGCAGGCACTGACGTGGGCGGTCGATTACGGTACGCTTGTCGACCATGCCATCGTTGTCGGAGCATACGACACATTCTCAGCAATGGGCATTGGGCTCAACGCGGTTGCGCGACAGGCGATCTACGACGATCCCGGGTTTCATAACGGCGACTATCCACCCGACATGCAACCGACACGCGGTGTCCGGCTCGCGCGCATGATCGCGATGCTCACGTATAAGAGTGACGTGCTGCTCGAAGGACGCTTCGCGAATCGCCTCGATCGCGCCGGCGGCGATCCCGCGCGCGTGCGGACGGACCGCTTCGACGTCGAAGGCTATCTCGCGTATCAAGGCGACATCTTTGCCAAGCGCATGGACGCAAATAGTTATCTCGCGCTGACGCGCGCGATGGATCTGTTCGACGTACGCGATCGGCCCGTAAGCGACCGTTCGACGCGTCTCACGTTCGTCGGCATCGCGCACGACTGGCTGTTCCCGCAGCACTACGTCGAACGTGCAGCCGGGCGCTTCGCCGCGCTCGGCTATGATGCGACGTATCACACGCTGCCGACGCAGCATGGTCACGACGCGTTCCTCGCCGAGACCGATGCGCTCGCCGCGCTCCTCGCTCCGCAGCTCCACCAAGCACAGGATAAAAAAACAACAAGGCCCGCGTGAAGCGAGCCTCGTTGCCGTCGCGTAGCAGGTTTCCCTACTACCGGGTGTGGGCGACGTTTGAAGGTACGCTCGCGGCGCCCACTCCGCGTATACAAGTCTTTCCGTACATTAAGCTATCGCGGTCCCCGATTCCTCGGACTTCTGTCCTAATTTTCGTAAGCATTTCCGAACGAAACCGGTCCCGCCTCGACCGACGCTCCACTACTTGCCCCGATATGCGAGTTCCTATTCGACGCCGTACCCCGGGCGACTATCATTTGCGCCAGTTCGGTGTGCGGCGTTCGATAAAAGCGGACATCCCTTCTTGAGCGTCGTGGTCGAGTGCATTCATGCTCATGACCTCCTTTGCGTACGCATAGGCCTTCGGCTGATCGAGATCGATCTGTGCATAAAATGCTGCCTTGCCTAGCCCAACGACGAAACTGCTGGCGCTGCAAATCTTGCGAGCGAGCGCATCGGTCGTCTCGGCCAGGTTTGCGGGCGCGACAACACGATTGACGAGTCCCCACTCCGCCGCGGTGGACGCATCGATGAACTCACCGGTCAAGAGCATCTCCATTGCACGCTTGCGTCCAATTGCTCGGGTCAGTGCGACCATCGGGGTCGTGCAGAACAGCCCGATCTTTACACCGGGCGTCGCGAATTTTGCCTCGGTCGAAGCGATAGCCAGGTCGCACGTTGCCACGAGCTGGCAGCCCGCCGCCGTGGCGATCCCGGCGACTTCGGCGATCACCGGCGCCGCGATGCCTTGCACGCACTCCATCAGTTTCACGCATGTGTCGAACGTCCGGCGATATTCGGCGACGCTGCGCGCGAGCATCTCGCGTAAATCGTGGCCGGCGCTGAAGGCCGGACCTAGTCCCCGCAAGACGACCACCCGCACCGACCGGTCGGCGCCGAGCGCCGTAAGCGCCGCGATCAACTCGAGCATTACTTCGAGCGAGAGGGCGTTGCGTTTGTCGGCACGATTGAGGGTGAGGTGCGCGATGCCGTCGCGCGCGTCCAGCAGCAGATACCGATACGTGCTCGTCTCGATCATGATCCTACCTTCGGCTTCGCCGGCGGCGTCACTTCGATTCCATCGCGTCGGCGCCGTCCCAAGCGCCGCCGCCCGTGCCGCGCATGACGATGATCGAGCAGCGGTCGCGATAGTAAGCAGCCGGGCCATCGTCGGCATGCTGAGCGGCCACGCGTGAGAAGAGCCGCCCTGCCGTCAAGAACGTCCCGCGATGAAATTCCGCCAGGGCCGAAGCGAACATCGGCGCCGTGCGATCTTTGTGGTCGATCAGGTCCATCGGTTCGTTGTCGTAGCATTCGTGTATTTGGACGTGCGCGGTCTTGCCTTTCGCTTTGACTGCGCCCAAGTGGCGCAACTTGAACGTGTCCTCCGGCGTCAGGCCGTCGACCACCGCGCCGCTGACCAACAGCGGTGCCTTGAATGTTTTCGTGAGACCCTCGATCCGCGACGCCACGTTCACGGCATCGGCGATAACCGTCGTTTGCATGCGGTCGTCTTCGCCGATCGTTCCGAGGATCAGATCGCCGCGATGCATCCCGATGCCGATGCGAATCGGCGGATAGCCGGCGCGGTTGCGCCCGACATTATAGCGGGCGACTTGACGCTGCAACTCCACGGCAGCGCGCAATGCATCGCACGATGCGTACGGAAAAAGCGCCATGATCGCATCGCCGATGTATTTGTCGATGAAGCCACGATTCGTGCGAATGATCGGATTGACGTGCTGCAAGTATGAGTTCAAAAACTCAAAATTCTGCTGCGGCGTCAGTTGCTCAGATAGTGCCGTAAAGTCGCGAATATCCGTGAAGAACACGGTCATGTCGCGCAGTACGTGATCGCCTAACTGCACGTCGAGCAGGCTCTTGCGCTCGAGATATTCCAGGAACTCGCGCGGAACAAAACGGCTCGATGCATCGGTGTAGCGTTTGCTCATCTCGGACTCGGGCGCGCCCGGCCCCTCGGCGCCTAGCCGCAACACTTCCTGACGCAGGGCCCGGCGTTCCAAGCACGCATCGACCCGCGCTTTGACCAACGTCGCGTTGAACGGCCGAGTCAGGAAATCTTCGGCGCCCCACTTGATGCACTGCATCACTCGCCGGATCTCTTCGGCCGGCGCGGTAACCAGGATCGAGGTGTCGCGGTTACCTCGCCGCGCCCGGATCGTATCGAAGAGCTGCATGACGCCGGTGCGATCCTGCATCACGTCGAGCACGACAGCGGCGTACTCGTCCAGGGCGAGCATCCGGAGCGCTTCCTGCGGGTCCACGGCAAAGCGGACGTCGGTCAAACCGTCGTCCCGCAGGAACCCTTCAAGCACCCGGCCGTCGTCTGCGCTTTCACCAACGATCAAAATTCGCGCAGAACGCAAGTCGAGCGCCACATCGGCAAGTCGCAAGCTCAAGCCCCAACAGTGGCGGAAGGACCTCTTACGGAGCGGCCGCTCCCTGAGCCTGCGCTTTTCGGCCGAGTCCCGCGTCCTCCGGCCGGCTTCCTATACCGGTGCGGGCTCCTGGCGAGGGTCGTGGGCCAGGCCGTTCGCCGCCGGCTCGGCGTGCTCATCGTCTTCGGTTACGACGACGTTGTGGGACGGATTGAAATGCTCGGGCGCAAGATACATGTACATGATGGGAACCAGCACAAGCGTCAGCAGCAAGGAACTCGTAATGCCGCCGATCACAACGACGCCGAGGCTCGAGCGAACACTGGACCCCGGTTCGAGCGCGAGTGCAAGCGGAATGTTTCCAGCCACGACCGAGAGGCTTGTCATGACGATCGGCCGGAAGCGTGTGAACGCGCTCTCTTGAATCGCCTGCAATTTGTTGAGGCCGCGCTCGCGCAGTGTGTTCGCATAATCGACAAGCAAGATGCCGTTTTTCGCGACGATGCCGACGAGCAAAATCGTACCGATGAGCGAGTAAAGGTTCAAGGTTAGGTGGGTGAACGCGAGCGCTCCGAGCGCCCCGACGGCCGCAACGGGAACCGCGAACAT
>Ga0302324_100026467_pt1 | contig 11080 bp, 3 predicted proteins | sample Palsa_T0_1_FD_201949 | JGI IMG/M metagenome (GOLD analysis project Ga0302324, IMG submission 201949) | Peat permafrost microbial communities from Stordalen Mire near Abisko, Sweden - Palsa_T0_1 | ecosystem: Environmental > Terrestrial > Soil > Palsa > Peat permafrost | place: Sweden: Abisko... | reverse complement strand
TGGCTTCGGCCAACGCCCACGGCCGATTGGGGAAGCTCTTGCTCGCGAAGGCCGACGACCTGCCGCGCGCCCGGCTGCATCTCGATCAGGCGCTGCGGCAAAACCCCGACGACCTCTCCAGCCTGCTGGCCCTGACCGAGAGCTGTGAGCGCTCGGGAGAATGGGTGCGCGCCGTTCGGCTCAAGGATCGCGCGGCCGAGCTGGCGCGCCAGCAGGGCGATCGGGAGCTGGCCGCCGCGTTGTTCTCACAGGCAGCCGCGGCCTGGGAGACCCAGATTGGCCGACCCGAGAATGCGCTGCTGCGCTACCGCGACGCCCTGGCGCAGGACCCCGACGACCAGGCACGGCGAAAGCTCCTCACGTCGGTGGCGCGCGTCAGCGGCGCGCTGGGATTGCGAGGCGAGGCTCTGGCGGCGCAGCGCGAGGTGGCCAAGCTCAGTCCGGCGGGACGGCTGCGCGCCGAGGCCTTCCTCATTGAATCGCAGCTGTTAGAAGACGATTCCGATTCCTCGGCGGCGGAGGCGGCTTGTCTCAGCGCTCTCGAGGAGGATCCCGCTTATGGAGACGCCGCCGAAGCGCTGGTGCGGCTGCGGCGCTCGGGATCGCCCGACGCGCTGCGCGACGCCCTCACTCGGGCGGCCGCGCTCGCGGAGCCCACCCGGCGGGCCGAGCTGATGCTCGAGCGCGGGGATCTCGAGCTCGCCGAAGCGGACGCCGGCGCGCCCGCGGCGCGCCTCAGCTATGCCGCGGTCCTCGAGGCAGTGCCCGACCACCCCGTGGCGCTGGCGCGCCTGGCCGCGGCCGCCGAGTCACAAGCCGATCACGTGGCTGCCGCCGAAGCCATCGCGCGCTTGGCCGAGCTTGCCACCGCTCCCGAGGAGCGGGCTCTGCTGCTGCGCAAGCTGGCGGACCTGGCCTCCAGGATCCCGGACTCCCAGACGGCTGCCCGATTGCTGCGGGCCGCGGCGGCCCGGGCGGACGCGCCCTTGCCGCTCTTGCTGCGGTTGCTCGAAATCGAACGCTCCCGCGGGGGTGCGTCGACGTCACAAGGCTCCGAGCCTGGCGAGCTCGAGCTTCGACTGGCCTTGCGAATTGCCGATGTCGCCGAACGGGCCGGCCAGCCGGAGCTGGCGCGCTCGGTTCTGGTCGAGCAACTCGACCGGGTCGACCGCGCCGAGGAGGTGCCCCTCGCTCAGCCGCTGCTCGAGCGCGCCATCGCGCTCGGGCCAAGCTCGGCCGAGGTTCATGAGGTCGCGATCCGCCTGGCCCGGTTGACCGGTGATCCGGCCGCGCTCCGGGCGGCGCTCAAGGTCTCGCTGGAGCTGACTCACGGACAGCCGACGCCCCGCCGGCTCGAGCTGTGGCGGGAGCTGGCCGAGCTCAGCCTGACCGCTGGAATGCGGGGCGAGGCCATCAGGGCCTACGAGGCCATGCGCGCCCTCAACCCCGACGACCAGGGTGCCGCGCTGGCGCTGGTGGACCTGTACCGGCTGGAGGAGCGGCCCGACAAGCAGGGAGAGGCGCTGGACGAGCTGTCGAATTTGCTGTGGCGCACCGGAGACCGCGCGGGGGCGGCCAGCCGACTGATTGCCCTCGCCGAGCTCATCCAACGCCAGGATCCCACGCGCGCCCTCGAAGCGCTTCGGCGCGCGGTGGCAATGAGCCAGTCTTCTGAGACGTTCGGCTCGGCGGCGCTCCTCGCGGAGGCCCTCGGCGATCGTTCGCTCGCGGTCGAGGTGCTGGAGTCCCGCTCGCGGCTTCTCGATGAACCGCGGGCGCGGGCCGAGGTCTTGCGCCGGGCGGCGGAGCTGAGCCCGGTGGCGACCCAGGCGCTGGAGCTGGGACTTCGGTCCCACCGCGCCGATCCGTCTTACGCCTGGGGTCAACTGGTGGCGGCGCTGGAGGCGCTGGGCGGAGCCCAGCCCGCGCTGGCGCTGAGCCTCGCCGAGGCAGCCTGGGCCCAGTCGATGAAAGAAGCCGATGCGGGGCAAGCCGGACTGTCCGCATTCGAACACGGCCTCGCCGAAGCCACGGCCGCCGCCGCCGCCCAGGCGTTGGGAAACCGCGCCAGCGAGGAGTGGTGGTTGTCGCACCTCGAGCGGCGTGACGAGGGCGAGCTGAGCTATGCCCGTCGCAGGCTGAGACTCCTGGACGAGCTGCGCCGTGCGGTCGCGGAGTCCGGCACGGCCGCCCCTGACCAGGAGTGGGCGGAGGCGATGGCCGCCATTCTCTTGCGCGTTGGGCATCGCCTGACCGATGCCGAGGCGGCCGAGGCGTTTCACGCGCTCGGTAACCTGCGGCTCCAGGTGGACGCGCCCGCTGCCGCGTCGGCGTTCCGGGAGGCCCTGGCGCGCGATCCGATGCATGCTCCGGCGCTCTTGGGCCTCCTGGGCACACTGGCGAAAGACGACCTCCAGCGCCCAGAATTGCGCCGGCGGCTGTTGCGGGGCGCGGAGGGCGCGGCGCGGCATGCCAGTCCGGGGGTGCTTGGTCTACTGCTCAGCGAGGAGGCGCGGGCACTGTCCCTCGAAGGCCCGGCCTCCCGCGACGCGGCGCTGACTGCCTGGGGTCGGGTGCTCGAGCTGCTGCCCGAGGATCCGGAGCCCGCCCGCGAGCTGGCGCGGCTCTGGCTCGAGGCCGGCGACCTTCGGCGCGCGGCCGAATCTCAGCTCGAGCTGGCCAGGAGATTGCCTGACGAGTCGGCTGAGGCAGGGGCCGCGTTGCTGGCGGGCGCCGGCCTGCTCCAGCAGATTCCCGCCGCGGCGGAGGCCATCGCCGCCGTCGAGCAGGCCTTGAACCGCCGGTTGCCGAAGCCGTCCGCGTCGGCGCTGTGGACGCGGCTGGCGGACCTTCGCCAGCTGGCTGGAGATCAAACTGGCGAGCTCGTGGCGCTGGAGCGGGGGGCGGCCCTGGCATCGCTGGAGGAGCGCGCCGCGCTTCATCTCCGCCGGGCCGATCGATTCGCGGCGAGCGGCGATCGCGAGGCCGAGCGGATCGCGCTGACCCTGGCCTTGCCCGGACGCGAGGGCGACCTGGAATTGCTGCACCGGCTGCGCGCCGCGTCAGAGTTCTTGGGAGATGACGAGGCCGTCGCGGACGCGATGGAGCTGAGCGTGCAGGCTCTCACGCAGCGGGGCGATCGCACGGCGGCGGCCGCGGGCCTCTACGAGCTGGGCGTCTGGGCACGCGATCGGCTGCAAAAGCCCAGGCGAGCTGAGGGGGCGTTTCGAAGGACGCTGGAGCATGCGCCCGAGCACCGGGAGGCGCGCCGGGGGCTGGCCGAGTTGCTCATTACCCGCGGCGATCCCGAGAACCTGGGCCGCGGTATCGAGCTATTGGTTGGCGGGTTGGCCTACGAAGCCGAAGCGCGGCGCACCGAGGCCACGGTGGACCTCGCGGTACGAGCGGCTTCCACCCTCGCGCGTCCAGATGTCGCGCTGAAGCTCTTGAGGCAACTGCGCTTCGAGTCGGCGATCGATCTCAGAAGCGCCGAGCTGGGAGCGGAGCTGTTCTACGGGCAAGGCGCGACCGAGGAGGCTCTGGTCTGGCTCGAGGAGGCGCGCGATCGCCTCGAGCGCTTGCCCGACTCCGAGGCCAAGGGGTCCGACCAGCTGCGCGCGAACCGTCTCCGGCGCTCCGAGCTGCTGGCCGACCTGGGCCGCGATCCGGAAGCGCTGGCGGAGCTCGTGAAGCTCTTGGACGAGCCTCCTTATTCGGCGGCGGCGCTCGATCAGCTGTGCGCCTTGCTGGATCGGGGAGTCGAGCTGCCCGCGAGCGCGCCTGACCTCATCTTTCGGATCGCAGAGGGTGTTCAATCCGCGCGGCGAGTTGGTGCATTGCTCACCGCCGAGGGGGCGCGGCGGCTCAGGCGAGGGGATTCCCCGTCGCTGGTGGCGGAAGAACTGAAACGCGCCTGCCAGCGCGAGACCCGTCCCGAGCGACGCAGAGCGTTCCAGGCGGCGCTGGCCCGGCTTGGCAATCCGGAGGCTCTGGAGGCGCTGGTCGAGACTCTGCGGGGAAGCGACGCGTCGGGCGACAATTCGGGCAATGCTTCGGGGGATCTCGCTCCCCTGCTGGCGCGGACGGGCCAGGAACTGCGCGAGGCCGGCGAGCTCTCGGCCGCGGCGGGGGTGCTGGCGGAAGCCGGCCGGCAGTACGTCGCGGCCGGTGACGCGCGGGCCGCGGTCGCTCCCTTGCGCGAAGCCGCCGCGCTCGATCGCACGGCGTCGAATCTCATGGCGCTGGCGGACGTGTTGCATCAGATGGGCGAAACCAGCGAGGCGTCAACGCTGGACGCCGAGCTTTGCGAATGGGGTCCCACCGCGCCCCTCCCGGCGCTCGAGCGCCGCGCGCAGCGTCTGCGCGAGGACGAGAACGCGCACGCCTTGGCGGCTTTTCTCGAGAGCCACGCCGGCGCCGTCCCGAGCGGTGCCGCCTGGTTGGTCGAGGCCGCGGCGCTGCACCGCGGCCTCGGCGATGTGGCGGCCGAGCAGCGCGACCTCTGGGCCGCCTTCGGGATGGAACCGGGAAGCGCGCTGACCCTCGCGGCGCTCCTGGGGCGGGGTGACCTGGCTGCCACGGGCGGGCTCGTGCACCTGCTCGCGCTGCGAGCGAAGGCGGTGCCGCAGGAGGCCTCCACCCTCCGGCGGCTGGCGGCTGAGCTGCTCTTGCAAGAGGGTCGGCTCACGGAAGCCGCCGAGGTGCTCGACGAGGCCGTCTCGCCTGAGGAGCAGGACGCCGATCCGTTGCTGCTGGCGGTCCGGTTGGAAATCGCGGCGGCGCAGCACCAGCCGCTCGATCCCTGGCTGGGCGGTCTCGAGCGCTCGCTGGCCGAGGGGGTTGGCGACCCCTGCACGGTGGGCGAAGCCGTGCCTCGCGCGGCCGCGGCCCTCCTCTCGGTCCAGGCGGCCGAGGCGGCCGAAAAGGCGCAGCATCTCCTCGAATTCGGAAGGTCATTGCCGGGCGCCCTGCCCGAAGGGCGAGCCGTCCTGAAGCTGCGCGCTCGAATCGCCGAGGCGCGCGGCGATCGCAGAGGTCGCCTCGCGGCGCACCAGGCTCTCCTCCAAGGGGCGCGCGGTCCGGCCCGGGCCGAGGCTCTCGAGGCCTTGCTGAACATTCTCACGCCCCAGGATGCCGACGCGCCGGCCGTGTTGCGCGAGGCTTGGGAGGCCCAGACCCCACCCGGGAGCGTCGACCTGGCCCAGCGCCTGATGGAGGCCCTCGAGCGCGCCCAGTCGTTCGACGAGCTGGCGTCGCTGCTCGAGCTCATCATCGACGCGCCGCTGGCGCCCGAGCCAACCGCCGAGCAACGCCTGGAATGGGCGGTGCGGGGAGCCGAAATCCTGAGGCGCCAGGGGAATCGCGAGAGGTCGACGGCGCTCCTCGATCGTGCCCTGCGCACCGCCGAGGATTCGCCGGCTGGGCTGCGGCACCTTCTTTCCTTGCAGCTCCCGGCCGAAGTCCGGGCAAAGGTCCTGTGGGCACTGGCGATGCCGGCCAGCCCGGAGCAGCGCGCCTTGCTGCTTCTGGAGCGCGCCCGGCTGATGGAGGAGAAGCTCGCGCCCGAGCTGGCGGCGGTGGCATGGACCGACGTTCTTCGCGAGGGGCCGGGGGGGCCCGGCTACATGCTGGCTCTCGAGCGCACGCTGGCCCGCGCCTTGGCGGAGGGGCGCCATGCCGAGGCGGCCGACGCGCTGGCGGCCCAGGCCGAGGTGACGGAGGGAGGTCACGCTCGCGCCCAGTTGCTCGAGAAGGCGGCGCAGATTCGCGAGACGCGGTTGTCGGACATCTCGGGGGCCCTCGAGCTCTACCGCCGCGCGGCGGCCGAGTCGGGCGACGTCAAATGGTTTGCCACGCTGGCCGAGGCCTACGATCGGGCCGGTCGAACTGCCGAGGCGGCGGCCGCGCTGGGAGTCGAGGTGGCCCGTCGCGAACCGGGCGAGCGGCGCCGTGAACAGCAGCGCAAGCTCGGGCTGATGCTGGTCCGCGAGCTGAACCGACCCGCGGATGCCTTGCCGCATTTGCGGGCCGTGGCACTGGTCGACGCCCAGGAAGGGGTCGACGATCCGGCGGTGCTGGAGGGGCTGGCGGTCTGTGCGCGTGCGGCGGGAGATGCCGAGAGCGAGCTGATGGCCCTGAGCCGGCTGCCTCGCGGCAGCGACCGGCTCCAGATTCAGTCGAATCTGCTGCGCAGGGCCGAGCTTCTGCATGGGTTGGACCGGGCTGCCGAGGCTGCCGAGCTGTGGAACGGCTTGCTCGAGGTCGATCCCGGCAATCGGTCGGCCTTCGAGCCTCTCGCCGCCCAGCAGCGGGAGCGCAAGGCTTGGCGCGAGCTGGTCCAGCTGCTCGAGCGCCATGCGGCAGCGGTCGACGGTCCCCCCTCCGAGCGCGCCAATCTGCTGGTGGAGCGCGGTGCGATCCTCGAGAGCCAACTGGCGGACCCGGCAGCGGGCGAACAGGCCTACCGCGAGGCGCTGGCGCTCGAACCCAGCGAGCCCCGGGCGCTGGCGGCGCTGCGGCGGCTGGTGGATGCCCGCGGCGACCAGGGCGAGCTGGCCGACTTGCTGGCGGTTCAGATCGCGAATTCGACCGTGGTCGAGGGTGCGCCCCTGGCCCTTCACCTCGGGGAGTTGCAGCTGCGGCTCGGGGAGCCGGAGAAGGCCGCCGAAAACCTGCGTCGGGCATTGGTGGGGGCCGAGCGCGCGCCGATGCTCCTGGCGCGAGTCAGGTTGCCGCTGGCGCAGGCGGAGCTGCAGCTGGGAAACGGTGTCGACGCGCTGGCGCAAGCCGAGGCAGCGCTCACAGCCGGCTCACCGGACTCGCTGGCCTTGCTCGCTCTGGCTGGCCAGGCGGCCCTTCAGATCGGCGAGCGGCTGAGGGCGCTGGGCCACTTCCGCGAGCTGCTCAACCGGCACCCGGGGGACCCGGCCGGGTTGAGCGGTCTGGCCGCCCTCAGCCGCGACCAATCGGACGAGATCGCGGCCGAGGCGCTGTCCCAGCGGATCGCGCATCACGGCGATCCCGGCCAGAAGGCCCGCGCGCTGCGGGAGCTGGCGGTCCTGCGCGAGGCGCGGGTCGACCCGGCGGGCGCCGAGGCCGCCTTGCGCGAGAGCGTGCGCCTGGACCCGGACGACGAAGAGGGCTTCGCGCGCTTGCGTCAGCTCCTGGAGGTCGAGGGGAGATTTCAGGATCTGGCCGAGGCCTTGCGCGAGCGCGCGCGGGGGACCACCGACGAAGTGGTGCGGGCAGCCTCGCTGGCCGAGCAGGGGGATCTCCTGCGCAGCCAGCTGCACAACCCGGTCGGCGCCGCCGAGGCCTACCAGCGCAGCCTCGAGATCCTGCCGCGCGCCTCCACCTCGGAGGGTTACGCCGAGGCCTTGGTGGCCCTCGGGAGCGACGAGCTGGCCGCCGAGCACTATCGCCGCGCTCTGGCCGGCGGCGGGCACCTGGGCGAATTCTTCCTGCTCTATCGGCTGGGCGAGATCGCGCGGCGGTTGGGCGACAGGAAGGGCGCGCTCGAGCAGTACCGGCGGGCGGTGGAAGCCAATCCCGCGTTCCTTCCCGCCCGCGAGGCGATGGTCGAGCTGGCCGAGGAGCTGGGGAGCAGCGACCTTGCGCGCGAGGCGCTGCGGGGCATGGCGCAGCAACTCGATCCCCGCGAATTTCCCGAGCAGGTCGCCGGGCTCGAACTCCGGATCGCTGAGCTCGAGAAGCGCGCGTTGCATTTCGACGCCGCGGTCGAATCCCTCAAGCGCGCCGCCGAGCTGGCGCCTCGCGACCCTCGGCCGCTCGAGCGTCTCGCGGCCCTCTACCAGAACAGCTCGCGCTGGGGCGAAGCGGTCTCGGCGCTGGAGCAGCTCGCCGAGCTGAACCCGGGGCCTCAAGCGGCCGTGCCACTCACCGCGGCGGGGGAGATCAGCTACGACAAGCTGGCGGATCTCGAGCATGCCTTTGGGCTCTTCTCGCGGGCCCTCGAGGCCGCGCCGGGTCAGGAGTCCGCGATTCGCCGCTCGCTGGAGATCGCGGCCGCTCTGGGCAAACGCCATCGCCTGGTGGAGCTCGCCGACTCGTTGCTGCCGCAGTACGTCTCGCCCGCCGGAGCGAAGCTCAAGCCGACCCCGGGCTGGCTGCACCAGCTGTTCACCCCGCTGGCGCAGGCCTACGAGCAGCTGGGGCGGCTCGAAGAGGCCCAGCAGATGCTGAGCCTGGCGCGCGAGCAGGCGCCCCTCGATCTGGAGCTGTTGCAGCGCCAGTCCGCCATCGCGAGACAGAGCGGCCGCTTCGGAGACGAGGCCGGGCTCGAGGAGCAGCTCATCGTGCACGTCGCCGAGCAGCGGCCGCTCGAAGCCGCGACCCGCCTGCGGGTGCTGGCGCGCCGCTGGCTGGAAAAGACCGACGACCAGGAACAGCCGCGCAGGCTGCTCGAGCAGGCCGCGCGGCTGGCGCCGGCGCGCGCCGAGGATCGCCGGCTCCTGGCGGATCTCTGGCGGCAGACCGACGATCCGGCTCTCCGCGAGCGGGCCCTCGACACCTATCTCGACCTGGTGCGCCGCGATCCGGTCCTCGACCTCGTGCTGCTCCGGAGGGTGGCGGCCGCGGCCGACGAGCACGATCGGCCCGAGCTGGCGGGGATCGCCCAGAGTCTGGTGCAGGCCCTCGAGGGCAGCGACCCGGGGCCGGCGCCGACCCTCACGCCTTTGCCCGCGAGCGCGTGGTCGACGGGATCGCTGGCAGCTCGCCCGGGCATCGACCTGGTTCTGCAGACGCTGGCCCCCTACCTCGAGCCCTTGTTTCCGGTGCAGCTCGGGCGCTACGGGATCACGGAGTCCGATCGCGTCGGAGAGGGTCATGCCGCGGAGTTGCACCACTGGGTGGAGCGCGTTCGGGAGTCGCTCGGCTCCCGGCCTCTCGAGGTCTATCTCTCGAATGCGTTTCGGGGAGCGGTGCCAGGAGCCGTCATCGAAGCGACGCGTCCGCCGACCCTCATCGTCGGCGCCGAGTCGCTCCGGGTGCTGGGACAGGCCGGGGTGCAGTGGTTGGTTTCGCAGCGGGTGGCGCTGAGCGAGCTTGGATTCTCGCTGGCCGCCAGGTTCTCGCCCGCCGACGTGACGGCGCTGGCGTCGCTGGCGGCGCTCTATGTGAGCGAAGGGGCCCCCGTCGCACCGGCTGAACGCGAACGGCTCGGCGCGTTCCTCGAAGCACTTCGCGGGGTCTGTCCGGAGCAGGTGAGGCAGGGGCTCGTCGACCAGGTGCCCGAGCTGGCTCGCGATCTGGAAACCTTCGATCCCATCGAGCATGTCGCATCCGCCAACGCCAAGGCCGATCGGCTGGCGCTGCTCCTGACGGGTGATCTTCGCGCCGCGCTGTCCGCCATCGAATACCTCGAGGGTGACGCGGCCCTTCGATCCTGGGAGCTGCCCTCGAGCAAGGCGCTGATTGCGTGGGCGCTCTCCGACGAGTACCTGGCGCTGAGACGCTCGGCGCTGGGCAAGCCATCGCGGTGAGGCGCCTGGTCCCGATCCTCGGCCTGGCCGGGTGCGCGCTGGCGGGATGGCTGATCGTGCAGGCCTGCGGAACCAACACCCCAACGCTCCCGGGCGAGTTTCTCGGCAGCTTCCTCTTCACCGGCAACCTGGTCGTGGGAACAGGCGCCGGCCAGGTCACCACTTGCCAGGTTGCGATTCCGTTGCCCGATGGCGGCACGGTCGGCAGCGATGCGGGAGTGCTCTTCTTCCCGACCAGCCCGCAATTCTACGCCGAGCTGAGCCTGCTGCCGGATGCCGGCGAAGTGGTCTGGGAGCTCTCGGGCACAGCCACCCCCGACGGCGGGCCCTCGCGCGAGACGGGGTCGGTTCAGGGGTCGGGGTTCACGGTCGTCACGCTCACCCAGGCTCTGGTGAGCGGTTGCGGCTGCACGGCGGGACTCAAGGAGACGATCAGTCTCAGCGCCGGGGATGCGGGGCTGGTTCCCGGGTTGTCGTTTCTCAGCGGAACCATCGACGATCGACTCGATCCCGACGCCGGCTTGGCTGCTGACGCAGGTCCGCTCTGCGTGGCGGACGCGGGTTTCGGATGCCAGCTCGGCTGCGACTTGGTCTATCAAGTCACCGGAGTGCCGGGGCAACCGTAGGAGGCTGGCGGTTTTCTGCTGCGCGGGCCGATTGCTGCGGCAGCTCTTCGAGTTCGAGTTTCCCGTCGAGGGTCGCATGCGCGTTCGGGGATCGCGGTAGCGTTCGATGGTCGGGTTCGGGTTCGGGGATCGTTCATTGGGTTCCGTTTCCTTCTTCCTCTGGGGCGAAAGGAAACGGAACCCAATGAACGACTCGCAATCACACGCAGCTCCCGCAACTCCCATTCTTCCCCACCATCGCCTCATCGCCTTCCAGGTCGCGAAGCAACTGCTTCTCGCGGTCCGGGACGCGCACATCCGAGACGCAAAGCTTCGGGACGAAGCCCTGCGTTCCTCCAAGTCAACCTGCCTCAACATCGCCGAGGGCGCTGGCCGGGTGACGCGCGGTGACAAGGCGCGCTCCTTCGCCATCGCGCGAGCCGAGGCGGTCGAGGCTGCGGCGGCTGTCGAGATCGCAGCCCTCCTGGGCGATTGCGCCGAGGGCGCTGGCCTCGAGATCGCGCGCGTCGCTGACCGCCTCGTTGCCCTGCTCACCGGCCTGTGCCGTTGAGCAAGGCCCGAAGCATTCGCTTGAGCCGCAGCGCGAGGGCCAACACCGCCCCCGCGTGCGACCGGTCCATTGCCCCGATCGCTGCCGACAGGTCAACTGCGCCGGCCAGCTCGCAAATCGAGTTTCGCGATTGCGTGAAGTACCGGCGCCGCAGCCCGGGCATCTCGTTCGGGAGCTCCTCGCACAACCCGAGAAACGCGCTCTTCGCCGCCCTCGTCGCCTGATCCCGCAGCTCGGCATCGCTGATGCGAGCCTCGTGCACGCGCACCGCGATTTCCCTCGCGACCTTGTAGGCGTCTAGCTTCTGAAATCTGAATCCCTCGTCGTTCTCCATTTTCCGCGCCTCCTTTCACCCACGGATGAAGGAGGCGCGGAAAATGGAGAAAGAGTGGGTCGACGGT
>Ga0302324_100026466_pt1 | contig 11080 bp, 5 predicted proteins | sample Palsa_T0_1_FD_201949 | JGI IMG/M metagenome (GOLD analysis project Ga0302324, IMG submission 201949) | Peat permafrost microbial communities from Stordalen Mire near Abisko, Sweden - Palsa_T0_1 | ecosystem: Environmental > Terrestrial > Soil > Palsa > Peat permafrost | place: Sweden: Abisko... | reverse complement strand
GTTTAGACCATCCTGCGTTATCTCACAGCCGAAATGCATGCGCAACCAATCGCCGTGTTCGAAGGCATACGACTTTCCATCATCCAGATAGAGGTCCCCGCTACACCGTTTCCCTACGTAGACCCGCAACGTGAGCGGACCCTGGGGTGTCTCACTCGTGCTCTGCACCAACGGTTGCATGGGCAGGATTGACCCTGCGCGCACGAAGACCGGGAGCGCAGCCAACTCGGGATGCATCGGTATCGATAATGGGGCCGGGCTTACCACCTGCAGCGAAGCGTTTGCAGCTGCCGGGGGTTGCGGCACCCTGGCGCCGGTCCAATAGTCGAACCAGTCTTGCGAAGGAAATTCAACGGTATAAGCATCCGGCTCTTCGGGATACGGATTAGGGGCTATCAGCAGATCGGGTCCAAGCATGAACTCTGCTACAGCCGTTGGATCAACATCGATGGGGTGCCCGTCCGCCATCGCGTCAGGAAACTCGAGAAAGAGCGGTCGCACCATGGGTAGGCCGGTACGGGCACTCTCGTCTGCGAGCTGATAGAGATAGGGCATCAGCCGATAACGCTCCTCGATGTACCGGCGGCGGATGGCCTCCTGCTCCGGACCCCCGACCCATGGCTCTTGATCGCCGGTTCCTTTTTCGGTGTGATCGCGGTCAATCGGTTGGAATGCCGCAACCTCAAGCCATTTGGTTAGCAGATCCACGGGAGCTGTTCCCACAAAGCCGCCAACATCGGCGCCGGTGAAGGCAAAGCCGCTTAGACCCAGATTTTCAAGCATCGCCGAAGTCATGCGCAGATGATTCCAGGTGCTGCTGTTGTCGCCCGTCCAGGTCGCGCCGTATCGCTGCCCGCCTGCATAGGAGGCGCGCGTGAGCACCATGGGCCGGAGGTCGGGATTCAGCTTCTTTAGACCCTCAAACGTCGCGCGCGCGTTTTCCATACCATACACGTTGTGTATCTCCGCATGGGTTGCCGTGCGCGGCGAGAAACCTGGCTCGTCGATCCTATGAACGACATCAAGAGGCATTGTCCCGGAAACTGTATGGAAGACCGAAGGCTCGTTCATGTCATCCCAAAAGCCGGAAACGCCTTGACGATAGAAATCCTGGTATAACGCGCCAAACCATTCGCGGGTTTGCTGCCGGGTAAAGTCGGGGAAGACGCTCGGACCCGGCCATACGTCGCCAACGTAGACTGAACCGCCGGGATTCTTGACGAACTGATCGCCGGCGATCCCGCTGTCGTAGGGCGCGTATTTCTGGTGCGGAGCGTCGGCGATATGAAGATCAGTGATGGTGACGACATGAAAGTTGTCGGCTTTGAGCTGGGCCAGCATTCCGCTGAAATCGGGGAACCGTATGCAGTCAACGGTGAAGGGGAAATATTTGTCCTGAAAGTCTATGTCCAGATAGATGGCGTCGGCAGGTATCTTGTCAGCCCTGAGGTGATTGGCGATCTCCATTACCCTCGATTGGGGATAGTAGCTGTATCGGGATTGCTGGAAACCGAATGCCCACATCGGAGGCAGCGGCGGCTTCCCCGTAAGCCACGCGTAGGATTCAACCACCTCGCGGGGGGAGGGCCCGTAAAGGATGTAGTAGTCCAGGGGACCATCCACGGCGCCAAAGGAATAGATCCCCGGTTCCGTCTTACCAAAGTCGAAGCTGCTGCGCCAGGTATTGTCCAGTAGAAGGCCCACGGCCCGTCCTGCCCGAAAAGTGAGAAAGAAGGGAATACTCTTATAGATCGGGTCGGTCGATTCCTGAAAATGGTAGGCATCGGTGTTCCAAAGGCTGAAGGCCTGGTTGCGCCGATCGAGCGGACCGGTCTTGTCCCCAAGTCCGAAGTAATGCTCATCGACCGGCATGGTTTTGTAGACGCGGAATGATGTTTCACGAAAATCCGGCCGGCGCGCGTCTTCATTGACTACCTTGCCGGCGCGGTCGAGGATTGTCATGCGCAGCGTTTTACGGTCGATCGCCACACGAAGAACGCCGGTGCGAAATCCGGCGTTGCTGGGAGTGACCTCCGGCGTGACGGCGACGGAGCTGGTCCTCGCCGTAGGGATCACCGCCCACGATGCGTCTTCCGGCAATCCGCCGCTGCGCACGATGCGCACGCGCAACAGATCGTCACGTAGCGCGGTGATTTGCTCGCGCACACCGGCAGCGCGCACCTCGATTCCGTTCGGCAGGGGTGTAAATTGGGTCGCGCGCTCCTGGGCTCCCGTCACGTTCGAAGAAACGAGGGAGCAAAACAGCACAATAAGAGGCCATGCGTGGCGGATGCTCATTCTCGAGTGATCCTCAGGTTTCTGAATTGGCTGGTCTAAGGGTTTTGTTGGGGTAGATCTTCGTCCACAGGCTGGCTGGAATCCATGATCGCGGTAACCGCTCTCTTTCGCCTTTGGTCTTCCAGCGCCTTCACTTGCTGCATGGCTGCATCTGCTCTCTTGGTGTCGCCGGCCTTGCGATACATACGAGCAAGCTTGTAGTGGGTGCTTCCATCTTCATCGGCGGCCAGGCCCATCTCCAGTTGCGCGATTGCTTCCTGGGTTCTTCCCGTCTCGGCATAGACGGTGCCTAAGAGAGCGTGCACGTGGGGCAGCATCTGCGGTTTCGCTCCGAGCCCTTTCTGAAGGAAGGGTTCGGCGGCCGCGTAGTCGCGACGCGAAAGTAGCGCCTCCCCCATGAGCAAATTCAGTTCCGGGTCATTCGGACTGCCGGCAAGAGCACTGCTGGCCGTGGCAATGGTGTCGTCGATCTTGGCGTTACCCAAATAGGCGTAGGCCAGGCCAAGCAGAGCCGCATGATCCGTGGGAGCCTGTTCGAGTGCAAGCTGGTATTGTGCCTGGGCATCGTCAAATCGTTGCCGTTGACGATACATATCCCCGAGCAGGATGTGGCTTTGCGCGGAGTCAGGCGCCAGTTGCTCGAAACGTGCCAATGCTTCGGTCGCCAGCGTTTGATTGGCTTTGATCGACCAATAAAGGCCGCCCAGGGGATTGGAGGGGCGGGCGGCCAGAGTTTCGCTCGCGCTCGACGCCAGTTCGTAGTCGCCGGCATAGTAGGCACAAGCCGAAAGCAGCAGCAATTCACGCTCGCTGCGGCTCGCGAAATTCTGCTTGAGCGCGGCTGCGCACTGCTCATAGTGCCCCGGAAGCCGGGATTGAGCCACAGGTTGACCAAGGGGCTCTGCATTCCCACTCCACGCCGCAGTCAAGCACTGATACAAATCTGTTTCGATCTTTCCCGAGGCATTCTGCTGGGTGAGGAACTCTGCAAATGGCGCCGCTTTGGGCTGGGGCAGAGCTTCGGCGAGCAGCGCAACATGGCTGCGCACGAAGCCGGGGTCCTGCGTCCACAGCTTCTGGAGCAAAGCCAGCGCCTGCGGATAGTCCCCCTCCTCGACGTGCAACCCCGCTTGTCCCAGTACTGCAATTCCGCATCCGGGGTCTGCTTTGAGCTCTCTCTCGAATTCGGATTTAGCATCCTCCACCTTTTGCTGCTTCCAATACATGAATCCGAACTCCGCATGCAGGCAAGGTGGCTGCGGCTCCGAGGCGATTGCTTTCTCGAAGGAATCGGTGGCTTCTATAAATCGTGATTGGCGCGTCATAGATTCGGCGTAGAGGGCCTGCGCGTACGACGAGTCGCGGCCGTTGGTCGATAGCTTGCGGGCATCCTCTTCTACCTGGTCAAGATAGGCCATGCCGCGGCCCAGCCACGCGCTGCTCTGTTTGGGATCGAGCTCCGTGACTCGGCTAAACTCCCGTGCCGCCGCGGGAAAATTAGAAGCGGAAGAATACGCTCGTCCCAACTCCAGAGGGGCTTCCGGATCGGTCTTGTTCATAGCTTCCGCCTGAACCAGGAAGTGGATTGCTGCCCTGGTATTCCCGGTGTGCAGGTAGTCAATCCCCAGAAACAGTTTTGGGACATAGAGAGTGGGTTTGCGGCGAAGGGCCTGCTGAAAGCTTCGGATCGCTTCGGCATAGTCTCCGCTTTCATGCTCCACCAGTCCCAGGTTCGCCCACATCTCCGCGGCCTCCGGATGCATCGTCACGGCTTGCTTGTAATCTTCCATGGCCGTCTTGAAGTCACTTCTACTCATGGCTTGCTGGGCTGCCGTAACCACCGCGGCATACTTCTCCCCTTGCTCCTGTTGGCCGAACCCTGGCGCGGGCATGGCTAACAGGAGCAGGAGCAGCAGTGTGCAGCGAATTGTCAACGAGGCATCACCAATAGAACTTGCCGGCGAACTGCACGGTTCGAGAGGGAAAGGCGTTTGTGATCTGCCCCAGGCTCGAACTGCAACTCTGATCGGCATTGGGGTCGCAACCCGTGTACCCTGTGTTGGGCGTGTAGAACTGCACATGGTTGAAGGTGTTGAACATTTCTGCCCGGAACTGTAACCGCATCGATTCTTTAATCTGCCAGTTCTTCATGATTGCCGTGTCCCAATTCTGATACCCGGGGCCGCGCAGAGATGAGAAATAGCGGGGAGCACTTCCGAAGGTCCCGTAAGGAGCGAAGGCGAAAGCCCCGGTGTTGAACCATTCATGGATGGACTGGTTGGCAACGTGAACCGGCCCGACCACATCAGGCCGCGGATTACCGCCATAGCTGGCGATGTCTGAGCCGCTGACGCTAAGAGGTAAACCGGACTTGAAGGTCGCAATCTGCGAAACCTCCCAGCCACCGGCAACTGCATCCGCCAGGCGGCTCATGTTGCTGCCCACCGCTCTGCCGCGCCCTATGGGAAGCTGGTAGATGTAGTTCGCGACCAGGCTGTGCGGAGTGTCTGAGCCATCCACGCTCTTCTCTGCCGCCAGGTTGTAGTTGTTCGCGGGGCCCACGTTCCCCGCATACGACCAGTTATTGTTACCTTCCACATTATCCAGGAACTTGGAATAGGTGTAGGAAACGAGCGCTGTCAAACCCTTGCTGAAGCGGTGGTTGTAATTTGCCTGCAATGCGTTGTAAAGAGAGAAGCCGACGGGAGCGTCGCCTTCGGTCACACCGCAATATTGTGGGTAGGGCTGCAGCAGCTGCGATTGCACAACCGTCGGTTGATCGAGGGCGCAGGCGCTGGTTCCGGGAGCAATGGCCCCATAAAAGGGATTGGGGACCAGGGCGTTCAACGCTGCCGTACCCATGGGCAGATATTGCGGATTCAGTTGGGTTCGATTGAAATCGGAGGTAATAATCCGGGTCCCATGATTGCCGACATAGTTCACATCCAGCAGGTCATTCGGCGTGATGCTCCATTGCACGCCCCCAAGGAATTGCTCCACGTAGCTCGATCCTCGCTGCCTGAAGTTGCTGGTCACCGAGTTGCCAACCTGTTGCAGCTCGCCCAGTGAGTTTCCGGTGATCGGGATAAAGCCATTTGGCCAGGGATTGGCTACCGTCACCGCCGGGTTGGGGCTGATGTTATTCAATGTGACGGGAGAGACGGTGGTTGCGGCGAAGCCGTTATTCGCCGCCTCAAAGCAGCAGGAAATGGACGGAGGATAGAAGATTCCGAAACCGCCCCGAAATACAACGGTAGGAACAACCTGGTAGGCAAATCCTAAGCGGGGAGCTACGTTTCCGTACTTTGTGTCGTAGGCACTGCGCTGGCTATTGGAGAGAAATTGCAGCGCGCCGGGTAGCTGTTCGCCGATGGTAGTGCCGATGGGGTTTAGCGTATTGGGATTGAAGACCGACGCCACGTTATGCCGGTAGGTGGGCGCGGTCTGGATTTCATAGCGCAGGCCCAGGTTCAGAGTCAGTTTAGGAGTGGGCCTCCAGTCATCCTGGACATACCAGCCCAGGTAATGCACCGCCACGGCCGGATTGTAGGGGGTACCGGCCGCCGTGCTGCTGGATCCACCGGAATTGTCAATCACTCCCAGCATCAACTGGGCAAGGCCGTTCCCGGTGGTGAACCCGGTTGGGTTGTTCGGGTTTGGCCCGCTGGTGAAATTGCCCGCCGAGTCAATCGTCGTTTGAAACAATAGATGCTGATCGTCTTCAAGCTCGGCGCCCATAAATCCAAAATTCAGAGTGTGCCGGCCTATGTTCCTGATGAAGTCGGTCGCGACGCTGCCGATGGGCCCGTGATTGGTAACCGATGCCTCCTGAAGCGGTCCCAGCGGAGATTGTCCTCCGATATTGACGACAGGGAACTGCGGGCTATTCGCATCCAGATAAGAGGGCAGGCCGATGGTGCTGGGGTGGAAACCAGCCGACTGGTTGGTCGAGGTCTCGTGCCAAAGCTCCACGCCCGCCAGGACGTTCATGGTGAATTTCGGACCGAAGACCTGGCTGTAGCCGGCAGCCATATTCCAGCGGTTATTGGGCCTGCCATTCCCCGGACCGGCCGGGTCGGACGAACCCCAGAAGTCAGGATTGCCTGTCTTGAACTCCTCCTTATAGGAGTAGCGGAAATAAGCCCTCGCCGCACTGTTGATGTTGTGGTCTACCCGGAGCAGGTACTCGTCGGAGTGCGCCGGAGCGGTCGACGCTACGAAGAAGTTGTTGGTCAGCCCCGACTTGGTAGCGTTTGGATAGTAGCCAACGAGCTTGGCTGCCGTCGGATCGATGGCGCCTACGGTAGTGATGACGTTGTTGGCGATGGGGTCGCGAATGTAGCCCGACTGGCTGGCGATCAGGCCGGTCTTCGGGTCAACCTGACCTTGGGTAATCTGCCGGGTGCTGTGCGGATCGTAGATTTGGCCTACGTAGATCGGCCGTCCTAGAGCGTCGTTGCCGTTCTGGGCTCCGAGGAGCTCGGAAAAGTCGCCGGCGCGGAAGGCCGCGTCGGGCACGGTAAAGGTGTCGTTCAAAGGGCTGGAGAGGCTGAGGTGTTCGTACAGGCCGAAGATGAAGGTCTTTTCCCGCTGTTGGTAGAGGTGGGGAATATAGAGCGGGCCCCCGGCCGATCCGCCAAACTGGTTGCGGTGAAAGTCCTGGCGGGTAACGCCATTGTGATTGTTAAACCAGGAGTTGGCGTCGAGCACGTCGTTGCGGTAGAACTCGTAGACATCGCCGTGGAAGGCGTTGGTTCCAGATTTGGTTACGACGTTGACGACGTTCCCGGTGCTCCATCCGTACTGCGCGGTAAAGGAGTTGTTCTGCACCTTGAATTCCTGCACGGCGTCCACCGAGGGCACATAATCCACCGCTCCCCACTCCGGGTCGGTATCCCAGACCCCATCGAGCAGATAAGCGGATGTTCCAAAGAAGCCGCCGGCGAAGTTCAGAAAGGAGATGTCCTGGTCCGCATCGTCGGTCCCGTTACTTCCCCCGCCCAATAGCTGCTGGCCCTCGGAGTTGTTGTTGACCGATGAGTTGAGGGTAGCGAGGCCAAAGACATTGCGCAAGTTCAGCGGCAGCTCCACCACCTGCTTGGCGTCGATGTTCGCGGAAATATTTGCATTGTCAGTATTGAGCTGAGAGGCCTGCGCATTGACGACCACCTGCTGGCTCGTAGCCCCCACGGTAAGGGTCACGTTCTGGGTTGCCGACTGTCCGGAATCGAGCACGATGCCTGTCTGGGTATACCCCTCGAAACCGCTCGCCTGGATGGTGAGGGTGTAGGTGGCCGGCGGCAATTGGGTGAAGGAGTATCGGCCTCCGGCGTCGGTGACCACGCTTCGCGCTATGCCGTTCTGCGCGCTGGTGATTTTGACCGTCGACTGGGGCACGATCGCACCTGACGGGTCAGCAACCGTGCCGTTCAAGGTTGCGGTGGTAACAGCCAGTTGCGCAATGGCTCGACCCGGGCCGCTCGCTAATGCTGCCAGTACGAATATGATTGCGATCCAATAAATTCGTTTGCGGTTCAACTCAGCCTCCTCAAAGTTTCCAGTTCGACCATTCCCCCGCTTTTCTTGAGCGGTTGCAAAAATCGGAATGCTCCGACGGCTGCCCTTATAGTGGTTGCAGTTTTGGTCACATAAGGTCCTTGCGGTAAATGGCGCTTTCTTATCCTGTTAAGACCCCTGCAAAATTATTGATTTGACAGGAACTTACGAAATTGGCGCAAGTGACAATGCATGGTCCGTCAGGCGTATAATTCAGCGGTGCTGGAGAGCAGCCAAATGTTGAAGGATTCCGTCGCGGGCGCCGCAGCACTCACGGAGGTAGACAGGAAGGCTATCCAGGAGCAATTGGAACGGTTGCTGAGCAATTCCCACTTCAAGCAAAGCCGTCGTTTCCCATCCTTTCTACGTTTTGTCATAGATCAAACGCTCCTGGGCCAGACGGACATGCTCAAGGAGCGGACCCTGGGCATTGAAATTTTTGGACGCGATCATGATTACGATACGTCCTCTGACCCCATTGTCCGGGTGACCGCGACCGAGATCCGCAAACGCATCGCGCAGTATTACCAGGAACCCGGTCACGAGACGGAACTACGCCTCTCGCTTCCTTCCGGATCTTATATCCCACAGTTTCACTGGCCCGAGCCTGCCAAGGGAAACGGTGCGGCGCAGCTCGCCCTGATCTCAGCCCCGGTTTCTCCCGTTCCGGAGGTTTCGCCGGCGGAGAGGGTGCACCCACCCAGACGGCTGAATTGGCGACCCGTGGTAGCCCTGGCCACCATCCTGATTCTTCTCTGTGGCGGAGCGGCGTTTTGGTGGCGGACGGCACAACACTCGGGGTTCGACTTTTTCTGGGGTCCGATCGTAAACGCCAGTGAACCCGTGATGTTCTGTGTGGCCGACCAAAGCCAGTATTCGGCGATCGCCCTGCGCGATGCCGCAGACCCCACGCGCCAGACCCTGCTGAAAGACAACCTGACGGCGATCGTCATCGACGACCTGAACCCGATTATCCGGGTGGCGGGGCTGCTGCAATCGAGTGGGAAAAAGTACAACTGGAAAGCCGAGAGCGCAACCAACCTCATGGATTTGCGCAACGGCCCAACGATTTTCGTGGGTGCGTTTGACAATGCCTGGACGCTGCGGCTGACCAAGCCTTTGCGCTACCACTTCGCCAACAATCCTGAGATGACGGAATTCCGTATCGTCGATAGCGCCAACCCTGGGCAGCCAGGTTGGGTGGTTAACCGCCTGCAGCAGATGTCCACCAACAACTATCGCGACTTCGCCATCGTCGCCCGCTTTACCGACAGTACAACCGGCAAGCTCGCCGTGGTGGCTGCCGGTATCGGGCGGGGCGGAACCAGGGTGGCCGGCGAATACCTCACAGATTCGGGTGACCTGGCGCAGCTGGCCCACGCCGCGGCGCAGCAAGGCAACAAGAAAAACATGGAGGTGGTGTTGAGCACGCAGATTATCGACGGCGAGCCGGGAACACCCAAAGTGGAAGCCAGCTATTTCTGGTAATGCGCAAGCTAGCTCTTGTCTCGCATCCACGGAGTGAAGGTAAGCCCGATCAACAGTCCATCTGAGTCGAGAAATCGGCTCACAGTCTGGCCCCACGGTTCTTTCCTATTCTTAACGAGCATCGGATACCCCTTCGACTCAAGCTCCGCTGTGGCTCTCTCGACACTCTCTACATCGAATTCAAGCCAGGCGTGGGGCACCGGCAAACTACTGGGCCAGGTGGAGGTACCAAAACAAGACTCTGCAGCTTGCGCGAGTGGCCAAAGAGCGAAGTGCTTTGCGCCTTGAAGAGCACTCGTATGCAGATAACCGCCGCTCTGCTCTTTGAAAGGAATCTCAAGGGCCTCAACGTAGAGCTTGCGGCTCGCATCTGCATCGCGAACGATGGGCCCAAACCCCGCGATGAAAAGAATTCCGGTTTTTCCCAGTGCTTGCATGGCATTTTCCTCTCCTGAGGCGAGAATCACTCCCACAGCCGCCATTCCGGCGATGAGCTCTCTTCTCCGCATGCAATCCACGGTATCGCGGAGAGAAAGACTATTTCTTGAACAAATCGGACATTTGCGGGGAAGATTCAGTGGAACGAAGCAGCAGAGTTGGCCGGATATTGGCGAGACGACGGACGTCTCGAGTCATATGCGCCTGGTCGGCATAGCCGGCACTCAAGGCGAGGTCTGCCAGGCTTTGCTCCACGCCGGTTTCACGCGCAGTCTTGAGTAGACACTGGAAACGCAGTACGGACTGAAACATCTTTGGCCCGTAGCCGACGGCCGCCGAAAACCGCCGATGAAGCTGACGTTCGCTTATCCCGATCCAGCGACTCAACTGATCGATACGGCCGTGGGGACGGCGGGAAAACCACTGGATAGCCGCGAGGACAGCCTGGTCAAAAGGAGCAGAATGTTCCATCGATGCGCGGAGAACCTGGGCGAGGACCGATCGCCGGGCTACGGGGTTTGACTGATCAAGCACCCTGTCCAGCGGGATGTGTTGCATAGCACCCTTGAGCGTCGTAATGGGAAGAGTTTGGTTGACCAATTCTGATGCGGGAAAGCCGAGCAAGCCGGACGCGCAACCAGGGCGCAGGCGCGCCCCCGTAATGCTCGTGCCGGCGGCCAATCGGGCCAGGAAGGGAACGGTCCAGGGGCCCACCACCACAGGCGGCTCATGATTGATGAGAACGATATCAATACACCCGTCGGGCAGCACTCGCTGCTCATAGACACCCTGCGACCCCGTGATGGTCTGAGTCCAGAAACATAAGAAGCGGGCAGCCAGCGGTCCGGGCGAGGGGAACTCCGTGTATTCCGAGCAAGTCCCAGATGGCTGGTCGTCAAGATTCATGAGCCAATCACGTGCTTCGATCTATGTTAAGCGCCAGTGACGAGAAATCCGGACGTAATTTGCGAGTGCCTGAAGCCCCGAAGGGGCGGCCTGAAAGTAGCCCAGGACGCAGTCCGAAGGACGGAGTCCTGGGTTGTGGGGTCAGAGATGAATCGTCCCGCAGGGACGGCTGAAACGGGCAGGAATGTATCCAGCCCCGAAGGGGCGACCTGAAAGTAGCCCAGGACGCAGTCCTGGGTTGCGTTCAGGAGGAGATTTCTAGTCCCGGAGGGACGGCTGAATCCTGACTATTCAGCTAGTATTTAGGGTGTTTGAGCAAAGCGCGCGAGGACAGGCGCAAATCAAGACGCGCACAGGAAGTTCTTTGCGGACCCGGGCGAGCGCAGAGCGGGGG
>Ga0302324_100026463_pt1 | contig 11080 bp, 7 predicted proteins | sample Palsa_T0_1_FD_201949 | JGI IMG/M metagenome (GOLD analysis project Ga0302324, IMG submission 201949) | Peat permafrost microbial communities from Stordalen Mire near Abisko, Sweden - Palsa_T0_1 | ecosystem: Environmental > Terrestrial > Soil > Palsa > Peat permafrost | place: Sweden: Abisko... | reverse complement strand
ATTTGGTGATCTCGGAATCATCATTCAACGGCAAATTCAAAGCAGGAGTTTCCACTCCTCAGGAATTTGCCCGGCGCCTCAGCTGCACCCGGCGCGACTTCCTGCGCGGCGCCACTGGCATCGCGTTAGGATCTGCATTGTCGAGTGCCAGCCCCTTTGTCAGGGGAGCGACTGCGACCAAAAGACGGAAGGTCATTGTCGTCACATTCGGTGGAGGCGCGCGTGACCAGGAAACATTTGCCCCTGAGGGACAGGAGAATATACCGCATCTGCTGCATGAACTTATTCCCCAATCCAGCTTCTTCACCCAGGTTGTGAATCAAGGAATTCTGGGGCACTACGTTGCCACCGCGAGTCTCGCAACCGGAGTCTATGAAACGATCAATAATTTCTCCGCTGTGCCGCCGGAACATCCCACGGTATTTGAGTACTTTCGCAAAGATTTGCGGCGTCCGTCCTCAGATGCCTGGGTTGTCGCGCCCAGCAACGGATTTAACAGGATTGGTGAGAGTGATTACCGCTCTTATGGTCCGGGTATGGGTGCGAGAGTGGTTCTACCCAAGCATTTGCTGACCGCGGCAATGTCTGGGACTACAACCGATTATGAGCATCTCCTTCGCGACAATTACGAAACTCCTCTGTACGCGCCACAACTTGCCGGGAACGAATTTGAACTCGAGCAGATGGAAACGATTCTGAAGCTTTCCGTCGACGACTTCAGAGCTCATGCACTGACGGTGTCCAGCCCGGACGAGCTCTCGATGTTTATTGCGCGACGGCTGATGCAGCAGGAAGCCCCCAGCCTTCTTTGGATTACGATGCACGATATCGACATCGCTCACGCAGGTGCCTACTCCCTCTATATTGAAGGAATTCGCCGTACGGATCGCCTTTGCGCTGAGCTTTGGAAGGCAGTCCAAACCGAGCCTGAATACGCGGGCAACACGACGCTTTTCGTTCTCCCCGACTTTGGACGGGATTCCGATCAGGATGCCGGCGGAAATGGATTTCAGCATCATCGCACTGGCGATCCGGCTTCGCGAACCACTTGGATGATGGCGCTCGGCGCTGGCGTTCGCCAGGGCGTAGTCTACGACCAACCTATGCAATCCACCGACCTCGTGCCCACTCTCGGAGCGATGATGGGATTTTCTCCTTCGCTTGCACAAGGCAGGCCGATCAAGGAACTGATCTAGTTCTTATGCTTCCGCGCGATCTCAAAGCCGAGCAGTTCGCTGGGTATCCTCCCCAAGCAAGGAATCTGGTCGTGGCTCACCTGGATGCGCTCCAGCAGCTTCCGCTCAGCTTCCTGCCCAGCTTATTGCGCGAGGTTATCGACTATGACTTCAAATTCCCAGCCGAGCGCAATGCAATCGATATCGAACTAGCCAATCTCAGTTCTCTTTCCCCGGCGCAAGCGAGCGACTGGTTTCAAGCGTTCTCGCAGTTCTCGCTCTCTCCGGCGCTTGAGCATTTTGACTGGGTCAATCAGCCCGCCCAGTTTGTCGAACAGTTGTCGGCGTACCTGTGGACCACCCATCAGTTGGACGGGTTTCGCAAGGCCGCACTCGTCTACGGAGATCGTTTGCACTCCGTAGTTCCACCCGACGCAATCCCCGTGCGCAGGCTTGGCATCGCGGTCATTGGGCAGGGCGTTACCACCTATGATGCCCAGCTTTTTCGTAACCTTCGTCCCCACGGCGCCTATTTTGCGCACGTCAAGCCCGACAACGGACTGCAACTGTTGCTGAACGCTGTCGCCGCGCGCGCCAAAGCTCATCCTGTCCCTTATGGTCATTGGTACATCGATGGTGGTCAGCAAGCGGATCACGACCCATCTCTCACCTGCGTGTCGTATCAGGCGTTGGAACCTGTGCGCGCCGCCTTGCTGCGCAAGATTCAGGCTGACCTTCAGCGCCCCGGTATGGGGCCGGAGGAACTGCGCACCCATCTGGCTCGGCTGGTCCCGGCGGATCTGGGCATGGATGAAGCGGGAGACGCGGTCTTGAGCCGCTTTCAAATCAAGCTGCTCACCGAGGCCTCCGGAACCCAGATATTCAGTACTACCTTCGCCCAGTGGGCAGCCCGCGAGGCCCTGCGCAGGGCCCAATCGCTGACGTTGTTGGTGCGCTTCGCCCCACGGCAACGGCAGAAGCCAATGAACGAGTTGCTATCGAATAGCCAGGGCAATGTGGAGCTCGATTTGACCGGCTCCTTAGTCGATGCGGACATGGGCGCCTATTACAACTGGCTAAACCAGCAGCGCTTGCCGGTAGGCGATCAATCCGCATTCCTGGTCTGGTTTGAAGGTCACAGCCAAGCTCTTGTGATTGGACCCTCTATCCCGCGTGGCACCGAATCAACCACAGCAGCCGATCTAGGAGAGCTGATCGCCCTAGCCGCCACCTGACGTAAAAAGAAGCCCCCGATATCCAGGTATTTGTCTCTCGCCAAAGTAATCATGGGCCGTGTGGCCACAAGATGACGACAATCGCGAATAACCGACGCTCCTTCGATCCCCTGGAAACGGCTGCTGAGGTGAGCGCTGCCCTACCCTTTGTCATCCCGAGCGAAGCCGAGGGACCTGCAGTTCAGTCTCGGTTGGAACCAAATTTGCTTTGTATCAGGGCACGGCTTTAGCCGGGCCGCCCCGGCCGCTCCAGTTGAGGGCTTTAGCCCCTGGGGTCACCGCTCTCGCCCACCCTAACCGTGAAGCCCCTCTAATTCTTAACCCGAACCGTAGGCTCCACCGACAATCCAGGACGCAGCAAATGGTCGTTATCCTCGGTCCGATCCGTCAGGTCGATCCGGACGGGAATCCGTTGCACCACCTTGACGTAATTCCCCGTGGCATTTTCCGGGGGAAACAGGCTCAGCATCGAGCCGGTGGCCCCGCCGATCTGCGTCACCTTCCCATCGTAGTCACGCCCATAAGCGTCCACGTGGATCTTGACCGATTGCCCGGGACGCATCGATCTTAACTGCGTCTCCTTGAAATTAGCCGTGATCCAGATATCGTCCAGCGAAACCAGGGTCATTAGATTCTGCCCTACGCTGACGTTCTGCATCACTTCCAGGCTCTTCTTGGTGATAATGCCATTGACCGGCGCAACAATCCTGGTGTAGCTAAGGTTCAATTTGGCTTGTGCCAGTTCGGCGCGTGCCTGTTCCACCTGCGCCGCCGCCTGGTCCGCCTTGGCCTTTTGAATCTTCACTTGGTCCGGTGCGGTTTGCGCAGTCTTCAACTCCGCCTGCGACTGCACCACCCGGTCGCGGGCAATGCGCACCGCGTCCTCGGCGGCAATCTCGCTCGCCTTCGCTCCCAGCAGTGCCGCCTTGGAGGCATCCGCCGTGGCCACGGTCGCGTCGAACTGCTGCTTGGAGATGACGTCTTTTTCCACCAGCGGCGTGTACCGCTTCAGATCCAGTTGGGCTTTGACGTTGTTTGCTTCTGCCTGCTGCACCTGGGCCTGCGCCGCTTCCAGCTGACGTTGCGCCTGCTGCACTGTCGCGTCGGAACTTCTCACACCGGAGGAGGCGGACTGCAGCGTGGAGCTGGTATTAATTCCAATCACGGGTACGTTTACCCGCACCGCTTCATAGTTGGCCTCGGCGCTCTCCAGGCTGGCCTCATCCTGCTGTACCGCGACCTCGAAGTCCTTGGGATCAATCTCGGCAATCAACGTACCCGCTTGAACGTATTGATTCTGATCTACGTTGACTTTAATCACCTGCCCGGCAACCCGGGCGCTGATCTGTATCAGGTGACCATCCACCTGTGCGTCGTCGGTGTCTTCGTAATACGTGGAGTGCCACCAAAACAGCAGCGCCCCCACAATAAGAACCGCGACCACGCCGATGACGATGAACCGGCGCTGTCCTTTTTTCCGCGGAGGACTGTCCAGATCCTGCTGGTCGTTGTTGCCAGCCTCGGGACCTTCCACGACGGTACTTGCACGCCCTGATTCCGGATTCTGTTCCGCCACCGCTACTTTCCTCCCACGTAATCCTTGTAATTCGTTTGCGCAATGCCCAGCGCTCGGGCCAGAGAGAGCTTTGCCACGTTGTGCTGGTAGAGGCTGGAGACATACTGGTCATCCGCCTGCGCCATCGATGCCTGGGCTTGCGATACCGCTAGATTGTCGGCCACGCCCGCTGCGTATCGCTGTTGCGCCTCGCTCAAAGCCTCAGTCGCCAGTGCCACGTTGCTGCGCGAGACGACAACTTGCTTGGCTGCTGCCTGTATGTCGAGAATGCTATAGCGCACGTCCGCGCTGATCTGCCCTTGCAGGTCATTCAATTGTGCCTGCTTCTGTTCCAACTGCGCTTGCGCGTCCCGCGCATCGCCCCGCAATTTCGCCTCTTCAAAGAGCGGAACGCTGGCCGTACCCACGGCGTCGAAGGTTCCATTGGAATGGCCTAGCGTTGGCCCGATCACCCCGTAGTCACCGGAGAAGGACACGGTCGGGTAACGTTCGGCGGTGGCCGCGGACCGCGACGCTTTTGCCCTCTCCACCTGTTGCTGCAACGCCTGCAAGTCACGACGGTGGGCGAGCCCTTGCTGGACGGCCGCATTTGCGTCCAGGTTGTCCAGCGCTTGAAAGGGCGCCTGGTCCGTCAATTCGTAGCTTTGTTCCAGGGGCAGGCCAATGGCGCGCGCCAAAGCGATCTTGTCTTTCTCGTATTGATTTTGCGCCGTAATCAAGGTCTGCTGTTGCGTCTGATAATCCACCCGGGCGCGCAGCTCGTCGAGCAAGGGAGCCGTACCCGCCTGGTGGTTGGCCACCGCCTGGTCGAGCGACACCTTCGAAGTGTTTACCTGCGCCTGCGCTGATTGCACCCGCGACGCGTCGGCGATGCACAGCAGATACGCATTCCCGACCGTCAGCACCACCATGTCCTTTGCATCCTCGATCGAGAGTTTGGATCCTTCAAAGTTATGTTTGGCAGCCAGGTAGTTCTGAAGCGAAGACAGGTTTAAGAGCGACCATTGCAGCGATCCCCGGATGTCTGTATACCCATAGGGCCCGATGATCGATGGAAACCCGGGAATACTGAGCCCGTAGGTCTTCAAATTTATCTGTTGCACGGACTCTTTGGCCGAAGCAGTCACGGTGGGCAGCAATGCCTGCAATTGCTGCAGCCGCTGCGCGCCCGCCGAGCCCGCGTTCACGCCCGAGAGCACCAGGCCCAGGTTGTATTGCAACCCCATGCGAATCGCCTGATCCAGCGAAAGCGGAAGAACCCCTGGAACCGGCGCTTGCTTAACGATGCTGCCCTGGTAGGTGCCGCTATTCACCTGCGCCGGCGTCGCCTGAACAGAGACTGCATTGGAGCCGCCGCCAGACGACCCACTACCTCCCGCAGCAGAGGATTGACCCAGGGAGGCAACCGGGCTGAGGCTCAAACTGAAGAGAATCACGAGCAATCGCCACTCCGTGCCTCGCAATTCACCCCGGTAACGTCTCATCCTCAAGTCAACCTCGGCACGCAACCTGTGGCCCGGAAATCCGACAGCATCCACTTCGATGCAAAATAGCCTGTTAATTATTCAAAAAGAAGGCCCAAACGGCGATCGCGAACCCCGGATTTCCTGTGCGCTGCGCTGGAAACGACAGCGTGTGCGGGTTTCACTAAGGAAAGCCGCATGAACTTCGCCAACGCCACAAAGCCCCGCAGGAAAACCGGGGGAACGCACCGGTTACGGGAAAAAAACGGGGTATGGCGGACACGGTGCTGATCCCGCCGCGCCCAATGCAGGGCCTGTGGCTTGGATGCTCCCGCCTAAGCCGGCACGAGCGCGCTACGCGAACTGATAAGGCAATTGGCCAGCGAGCACAGCGCCTGGCGATACGCAGTACCAACCTGGTCGCGCCGCCATGCCTGCGCCCCTCGCGCTCCGCTCTGGCGAAGGCTCTCTGCGGTTTGCTCACCGTCTTGTCCGGCTACAGCCCGCAGCACAAAAACTGCTCGCAAGGCAGGTGCCAGTCGGTCCAGCCAATCCCGCATCCATGCCCGGCCGGTGCCCGAAAACAGCGCTCCGAACTGCTCCCCGGTCAAACCCGCCGCTCCCAGGTCATCAGTTTCAATGCACGAGGCAGCTTCGGCTGGCTCCGGAGTCGGCACAGCAAATGCTTCAGGGTAAAGCCCGGCCATCCGCCGCATAGCCGTGCGCACCAGCAAAGAGCGAGCCTCGGCGTAGGCCACGGTGGCCTCGGCACAAGGGTCGGTTTCTACCTTGGCCACTGTTTCTTCTACCAGGGACACCGCCTCTTGCTCGTCCCCCAGCATCAGGGCAGCGATCTGAAAAAGCTGTACAGCCGTATCCTCGGCCATGAGAAGGCTGGCGCCGGGCGCCTGGCTACAATCCTGATCGGTCATGCGCGTCTCCTTGCGAACCGTCGGTCGTTTGCTGGTTTCGTCATTATCCATCCTCCCGCAACCCCTCTCCGGGCGTCAAATCGAGTGCCGGGGCCGGCGAGAAATTTCCCCGCAAAATGTCGCTTTTATCACCGATTCATTTTGCTTCACCCTTTAGTAAGGTAGACACAGACAACGGGCGTCCCAACCCTCACTATGGACAGTGTGCGCACAGATCCGCAAAGTCTCTTTATCGGCCGCGATGAATCGTGGCTGAGTTTTAATCGCCGTGTCCTCGAGGAAGCCCAGGACCCGGGTAATCCCCTACTGGAAAGGGTCAAATTCCTGGCCATTACCGCCAGCAACTTGGACGAGTTCGTCGAGATTCGCGTGGCCGGCATCATGCAGCGCATTGAAGACGGGTACACCGAACCCGGTTTCGACGGCCTCACCCCCCGCCAGACCCTGGATAACGTAGTCAGCGATATGCACGCGTTCGTCCGTGATCAGTATCGCTGCTGGACCGAAGATCTGCGCCCCTCGCTTTATGTGAATGGCGTCCGCGTGCTGGAGTGGCGCGAGGTCGACGAAACCGCCCGGGCGCATGCCCTGGACTACTATCAGCGCGAAGTCGACCCGCTGTTGACGCCTATCACCATTGATCCGGCCCACCCTTTCCCCCGCGTCTTGAACAAGGCGCTTTGCCTGGCCCTGCTCCTCCGCCGCAAACGCAAGGGCGCCACCGGTGCCTTGCTGGGCGTGCTCACCGTGCCCCGTGCCCTCCCCCGGCTTGTCCCCGTACCCTCCAGTTCCGGAACCCACGATTTCATCTTTCTCGCCGACCTGATTGAGCACAACGCCGCCGGCATGTACCGTGGTTACGAAATCCTGTCGACTGCCGCCTTTCGCGTCACTCGTAACAGCAACCTCTATTTCCAGGAGGAAGAATCACGCAGTCTGTTGGACAGTGTGCGTTCCGAGTTGCACAATCGCCGCAAGGGGGACGCCGTGCGCCTGGAAATTGAGGAAGGCGCCGATAACGAGGTCGTCGACCGTCTGCGCATGAATTTCGAGCTTGAGGATTCCCAGGTCTTTCCCACCAACGGGCCGGTCAACCTGTCGCGCCTGATGAACCTATACAGCGACACTCCCCGTGCGGATCTTAAATTCAAAGACTTTCTCCCCCGCGAACTACGCCTGAACCGCCGTTCAGAGGATCTTTTCGACGAACTCCGTCATCATGACCTGCTGCTGCACCACCCTTACGACTCCTATGACGCCGTGGTCAATTTTGTCCAGTTGGGTTCGCAGGATCCGCGCGTAGTCTCCATGAAGCAGACGCTCTATCGCACCAGTTCCGACTCGCCCATGTTCCACGCCCTTACCGAGGCGGCCCAGACCAAAGAGGTCACGGTTGTGGTGGAGCTGATGGCTCGTTTCGACGAGGCCTCAAACATCCGTTGGGCGCGCAACCTTGAAGATGCCGGTGTGCAGGTCTTCCATGGCATCGTCGGGCTCAAAACGCACTGCAAACTGGCCATGCTCATTCGCCGCGACCCCGATGGCATCACTCGCCGCTACGTGCACCTCGGCACCGGTAACTACAATCCCAACACCGCGCGCTTCTACACCGACATCAGCCTGTTAACGGCTGATCCGGAGATCACGGCCAGCGTGCACAGTGTCTTCAATTACCTCACTGCACATTCTGAGTCAGACGATTATGCTCCTCTGCTGGTGGCCCCGCTGACCCTCGCGGAGAGTACCATCCGCATGATTCATCGCGAAGCGGAACACGCTTTGGCCGGCCGGCCGGCGCATATTGTCGCCAAGATGAATTCGCTGCTCGAACAGGCAGTCATTGAAGCGCTTTATGAGGCGTCCAAGGCAGGGGTGCAAATCGACCTGATCGTGCGCGGAATCAGTTCCATTCGCCCGGGGATCCCAGGGATCAGCGAGAACATTCGTGTGCGCTCGGTGGTTGGCCGCTTCCTTGAGCACAGCCGCATCTTTTATTTTGCCAATGGCGGTGAGGACGAAGTCTATTGCGGTAGCGCCGACTGGATGCCCCGCAATCTCTTTGAACGGTGTGAGGTGGTCTTTCCCATACGGGATGCGCAGATTCGCAATCGCATCCGCCATGAGATCCTGGCCGCTTATTTGGCCGACACCGCCAAGTCACGTATGGAGGCCGCTTCCGGGGCCTATCCGCGCGTCCGCGCACCCGAGGGTAAGTGTTTCAGCGCCCAGGACTTCTTCATCCGTCTGGCCGAAGGGCGAGACAGTGTCGACAGCATTCCTGAACCCGCCTGGCAGCCGGAAGCCGTGGTTTCCGCAGAACCAGCACCAGCCCTCCCGGTCAGACCACAGCGCCGCAAAGCGTCCCGGAAGCAGCCCGAGCCGGCCGCCTGACGCCCCTGCACAGCCGCAAAGCGTAGTTTTGGCCAAACCGGTAACAAATGCCGGGTGCCCCATTCAAGCCCTGTTTTTGCCTGCCCCGCCTGCCCCGGCGAGCCGTGGGGCGTGCCGTGGGGGCTTGAGTGGGATAATGGCTGTCGATGTGCCACTTCCCGTTCGCCACGCCCGTTCAAGGGAAATAAAGAATTCCGTCGTCCTTTCAGAGTCTGTGTCATAGCAAAGTCCGAAGGAATAGGACGGGTGCCCCAGGTTCGCCGTGGCGTACCTGGGCCGAAAACGATGGGGCGACCCGAATTTCCTGTACGCTGCACTGGACGCGGCCGCGTATGCGGTCCCGGCTGGCCGGGACCGCATGAAGTGCGCCGAAGCCACCAAGCTGCGCAGGAAATCCGGGCGTAGCCCCCACGATCGCATTTGCTGGCCTTTGGATGGCAAAGGCATTCAATCGGATCTATCTGCTCCTGCTATGACACAGACTCCCTCGGCACTGAGTTTTGATTGGAGTTCTCACGCACGCATCGGCCTGGGTACCTATTTTCTCGATTAGGGTTCCCCATTCCGCCGCAGTAAACTGAAGTTTGGCGCAGCGCCTCTACAATCTAGCCGAATGGTGGCATCTACTCAGCCTCGATGCGCCAACTGTCGCCGCTCTCTGGTCATGGTTCTTCGCCCGCGCCATGCATCTTCACTTACCCTTTCTTGCGGCGCTGCTACTCGCCCTTGGCACCTGGCTGCTCTATGTCGCCGACCGCATCCTCGATGGTCTCCGCCAGCGGAAGGGCGAGCTGCGGGAGCGCCACCACTTTCACGCCCGTCATCGCACGGCCTTTCTATGGGCGGCCTTGCCGATGCTCATACTCTTTGCCTGGTTCGTTCTCACCCGCATGCGGCCCGAGGCCTTCCGCGACGACTTGTGGATTGGGGTCTTTGCCCTACTCTATCTATTTGCCGTTCATCGCGGGACCAACTCGGCGAGCACCAGAACGTCCTGGCTGCCTAAGGAACTCGCCGTGGCGATTCTCTTTGCCGCTGCCACCGCCGTCCCCGCCTGGTCGCGCCTCGGGGCAACCAGCGCCATCGGATTAGGAAAAGAGCAACTCGCCCCCGCCGTCGTCTTCTTTGCCCTGCTTTGCTGGATCAATTGTGTGAGCATCGAGAAGTGGGAGGCCGGCCATGCTCACTCCTCCACTCGTTGGGCCAGCCTGCACTTGCGTCCGATCGTAACCATGATTGCGCTGTTTTCCCTGGCCGCAGCCCTGCTTGCGCCTTCCCGCGGGCTGATGGCTGTTTATCTTGCTGCCTTGCTCAGCAGTGGATTGTTCGTTGTCCTCGACGCTCGCAGCGCACACTTTTCCCCGCTACATTTGCGCATCGCCGCCGACGCGGCCCTGCTCACGCCGTTGGCGTTCTTCCCATTTGCCGTAGCCCATGCCGGCCGTTAATTTCGATCCGATTGCTCGCCCCTACCGATGGCTCGAATACATGAGCTTTGGTCCCTGGCTCGATCGCTGCCGTAGTGCCCAACTTGTACATTTGACCGGAGCGCAGCGTGCGCTCTTTTTCGGCGACGGGGATGGACGCTTCCTGGCCCGCCTGCTGGCCGCCAACACCACCCTCACCGCGGATGTTGTCGACTCCAGCCGCTCCATGCTGCAGGTTCTCGACGGTCGCATTAGGCGCTTCGGCCCCCAAGCCCGCCAGCGCATTTGTCTGCATCACGCCGATGCTCTCGACTGGCATCCCAGCGGAAGCTATGATCTGATCGTTTCCCATTTCTTTCTCGACTGCTTCTTCCCTCATCAGCTGGAGCAACTTTTTGATCGTGTCCTTCCCCATCTTCGACCGGGAGCGCAATGGGTGATTTCGGAGTTCGCCATTCCCCGGAATACCTTCGCAGCATATCTCGCCGGCGGGCTTATCGCCTTGCTCTATCGCGCCTTCGGTCTGTTGACCGGGCTTCCTGTGCGCGCCTTGCCCGATTACTCTCCCCTGCTACTCCGGCGCGGCTTTGTGCCCCTACACGATCGCCGTTATCTGGCTGGGCTCCTGTGCTGCCAGCTCTGGTCGCTCCCAAGCCATTCCCTCGCGAAAATGATCTAGAATGCCGCATGCCCTTCCCGCAATCGCGCTTGCTGTCGCTAATCCCCGCGGCCGTCGGGTCCTTACTCCTTGCCCTCTCTGCGTCGGGACAGGTAACGGCGATCAATTCGCCCGATGGCAAGCCACTCTCGCAGCGCGTCGTGGCCTACTGGATCGACTCTAAACTCGACACCGATGCCAAGACCCTCGACGGGACCGAGAT
>Ga0302324_100026460_pt1 | contig 11082 bp, 10 predicted proteins | sample Palsa_T0_1_FD_201949 | JGI IMG/M metagenome (GOLD analysis project Ga0302324, IMG submission 201949) | Peat permafrost microbial communities from Stordalen Mire near Abisko, Sweden - Palsa_T0_1 | ecosystem: Environmental > Terrestrial > Soil > Palsa > Peat permafrost | place: Sweden: Abisko... | reverse complement strand
CGCCGCACGCCCTTATTCTTTTCGCTCCTGGGCACATTGCTGCTGATCTCACTGCTGTTCGGCCGCGTCTCGGGCGGACTGCTCACAGTCTCGTGGGGCCTACAAGGGCTGGCGCTCCTCGGCTGCGGCTTTGGCTTCCGCGAACGCATCCTGCGGCTGCAGGGGCTCGCCCTGCTGTTCGGCTGCATCCTGAAGCTGTTCTTATACGATTTGCGCAATCTGCAGGCAATTTATCGAATTCTTTCGTTCGTGGCGTTGGGTTTGATCCTGCTTTCCGTATCGTGGATCTACAGTCGCTTTCGGGAGCATATTCGGCGATTGCTATAAAATACTATTGCAAGTTGGAGTCCCACAATAGATGAGAGAATAGTGTGTCCGGTATTCTGACAAGAGCAAATGAGTTTCCTCGACAATCTGGAAAACAACCTGAAGGCACTTGAGTCGCGCGATATGGGTGGTATCGCGGACAACGGGTCCCGTGAAGAAGAGCGCAGCCGCGCCAAGGCCGCGGCCCCATGGGCGGAACGGCTGAAACACGACCCGTGGACGCAGCAACTGATGCAGCAAATGACGCGAGCGGGTTTTCAGCGCCGCACCAAGGTGAACCTCGTGTGGCTGGGGACAACGCTGCGCATGGAAGCACGGGGTCAGAAACTCGAATTGCGGCCGGGCGCGGGTGGAGTGGTCGCTGTGTATCTGCGGGGCGTCGAAGAACTGAAACGTGAGCCGGTGGATTTCAAGGAAGATCCGCAGAAGCTGGTAGCGCGCTGGATGCCTGCCATCGAAGCGCAGAAGAAAATCGATGAACAGGAAGCAGCCCGGGTCGCCGCCGAAGTAGCGGAGTGAGACGGCGCTGAGGCGTTAAGGAAACTAATCTGGGTCGCGGTAGGGACGCCGGTTGCCGGGGCTTTCGTGGGGCAAAGCTTCGGCTTTGCGTCCGAGCTTCCGCTCGGACCGGAGTTGGCGCTTCTGCCGATGAATCGCCGCGAATTCTCCGCAAGCCGTGCCGGCCGGAAGGCCGACGAGCGCCGCTTGACAACCGGGGTGCAGGTTAGCAACCGGTTAGCCACCTGCCCACGGAGTATATTGAGGTCATGACGGCCCGTCGCCGCACAATTGCGGAAATTCCGGAGCACCACACGCTTTAGATGCCCAGCGTCGCCGTGCTCGGTGGCGGGCTTGCCGGTCTTGCCGCCGCGGCAGCCCTCAGCAGTTCCGGTTTTGAAGTCGATCTCTACGAAGCGCGCGGTTTTCTGGGCGGCCGCGCCACCTCATGGCCCGTGAGCGGCGAGTCCGCGGAAACCGTCGACAACTGCCAGCACGTCCTGCTGCGCTGCTGCGTCAACCTGCTCGATCTCTACCGGCGTCTCGGCGTGGAAGACAAAATCCGCTTTCACCGCGAATTCCGCTTCATCGAGCCGGGCGGCCGTACCTCCATCATGAAGCGCGGAATCCTGCCTGCGCCCGCGCATTTCGCCGGCTCGTTCCTGCGCCTGAAATACCTCGGCCTCGGCGACAAAATCGCCATCGCGCGCGCTATGAACGCCATTCCGCGCGAACGCCACCGCCCCGACCTCGACCGCATCTCCATGCTCCAGTGGCTGCACGAAAAACGCCAGACGCCGCGCGCCATCGAGCGCTACTGGCGCCAGGTGCTCGTAAGCGCCATCAACGAAGAGCTCGACGCCATGGCAGCCTCGCACGGTTTTCAGGTTTTCTGGCTCGGAATGATCGCGCGCGCCGACGCCTACGAAATGGGCCTGCCGGAGGTGCCCTTGCGCGACCTGTACGGCGACAAAGCACTGGGCTCGCGCGTTTGCCTGCACCCGCGCGCGGCCGTGACGGCGATCCATACCGAAGGCAACCGCGTAATGGCGATCGAGGCTGGAGGTGAGCGCCGCCACGCCGATTTCTATGTATCGGCGCTTTCCTTCGAGCGCCTGAAGCCCTTACTGCCAGTTCTCCCCATCGACTGGCAGGCCTTCGGGCACTCGCCAATCACCGGCATTCACCTCTGGTTCGACCGGCCCATTACCGATGTGCCACACGCCACCCTGCTCGACCGCACCATCCAGTGGTTCTTCAACAAGAGCGAGGGCCGCTATGTACAAATCGTCGTGAGCGCGTCGCGGAGTCTGACGGAGATGCCGCGGCACGAAATCGTCGCGCTCGCAGTTCGGGAACTGGCCGAGTTTTTTCCGGCCGTATCCGGCGCGAAACTGGAGAAGGCGCACGTCATCAAGGAAGTGCGCGCCACGTTCTCCGCCCGTCCCGGTCTGGAACAACTGCGGCCCCTGAGCGCGACCGCGCTCCGGAACTTCTTCCTCGCCGGGGACTGGACCCGCTCGGGCTGGCCCGCCACCATGGAAGGCGCGGTGAGAAGCGGCTATCTCGCGGCAGAGGCGGTGACGGAAGCGTCCGGTGCGCCACAGCGTTTTCTGCTGCCCGATATCGCATAATAAGCTTCATGAGATCCTTCCTCGCGATGTTGTGTCTCCTGGTCGCGGCGCCGGCTTTTTCAGCCGAGATGACCAGGCTGACGGTGCAGGTGAATTCCGCCGATACAGGCAAACCGATCGGGCGCGCCAGCGTGGTGGTCAAGTTCCGGCACGGGCGCAACGTGAACCTGAAGAAAATCGTGACAAACTGGGAGACCAAGACGAGCCAGGAAGGCAGCGTCACCATTCCGTCGATGCCGCAAGGGGAAGTGCAGATCCAGATCATCGCGCAGGATTATCAGACGTTCGGGAATATCTATCAGGTGGATCAGCCGGAACAGAAGATCGAGATCAAACTGCACCGGCCGCAGGCCCAGTATTCGGAAGACGCGAAACACCCGTAAATAGCTCACGAGAGATGGCTCACGAGGGAACGATAAGCGCCGGCGCGGCACGTCCGACAGCGCGAGTCGTCTGCCGGCTATCTGAGTACGGATTGCATCTTCAGGATCGGGGCTCGGTCGGAATGGCAGCGGCGATCGCTGCGGCGCGGACGGCCAACCCGCCAGCTTGTTATTGACCCGGCAAGGTCGCCGGTAAGATCGGTCAAATACACCCGGCTGCCGGAGGGCAGCTTGCCACTTCGATCCAGCACCGCCAGAATCTCGCGGCCTTCGGAGAACACCTGTACGGCTTTGTGCAGTTCGACCGACTTCTCAGCCGCAGCTGCGTATCCCGCCTTTCGAACGAGTATTTCGCCCAGCCGGTCGATGGAGCAGGAGGTCGAACGCGGCCTCTTCAGCCGCCTTCAGCAATGCGCCGTTGGCTAATCTATCCCACCCTCTTGCAATCGCCTCGACGACGGTGTGTCCGTGAAGCCAGCGGGCGACACTTCGAGGCGTGCCGTGGTCAAAGAGGATGAGCATCAGCGGGCGTTGAAGGAGCCGGAAGTGAAAACGGCGTCTTCAAGCTGGTCGCCCCAAAATGCAACACGGCGTTGATCTGTTCCCGCGTGACGGAGAATTCCTCCATGACTGGTTCCACGGTCAGGCCAGCTTCCAGATTCTCGAACACCGTGGCAACCGGCATCCGGGTATCTTTAAACGCCCACGCGCCGCTGACCTTGCCGGGGGTGCTCTCCACGGCTCGACATTGGGACCAATCGAGAGTTGTCATGATCTTGCTTCTCTTCTATCTTAGCCTTTTACCGGTACCCGCCGGAGGCGTTGCCCGTTCCGCCCCTCATGCAACCGGCCTACAGGCCGCACGCCGACCTTCCGGCCGGCGCGTTTTGCGCTGAATTCGCGGTGATTCAACGGCAGAAGTGCCAACTCCCGTCCGAGCGGAAGCTCGGACGCAAAGCCGAAGCTTTGCCCCACAGACCTTTTCGGCACAAAGCAAGCGGCATTGGGATGGTATCCTGCGCGCCGATTGGCAAGCGGCGCCGCAATTCGTTTTGTAAAACTCCTACCTCACACGCGTGAGTGATGCAGGTGCGGCCCAGGCAAAAACGCACAACTCGTCCGCCAGAAGCCCTACGCTTTGCGCCCCAGGATGCCCTGCTCCCTCTTGGGAAGTTTGGCGATGGATTCGTCCGAAAGCCCCAGATTGGTAGAAAGCAGCGAGGCGGGATTGCCGCCGAGCCAGCCGGAGAGCGAGATTTCCTGGAACTCCGGGTGGTTGAAGAGTATAAGGATTTCGGTCGGCTGATCGCCGATCTGCTCGATGTAGTGGCCGTAGCCCTGGGGCACAAAGCCCACGTGACCGGGGCCGAATTCCTCGGTTCGGGTACGCCCGTGCGATCCGAACACGGTCATGCGGGCGCGGCCTTTGACGTAATACTGCCATTCGTCGGCGTGCGGATGCCAGTGCATTTCGCGCAGGCCGCCGGGCTTCAGGTCCATCTTGACGGCGGTGAGCGTCGTCTGGATGGGGAAGTCTTTCATGGCCACGATGTGCTCGGTGCCGCCGTCGAAGATTTTCGCGGGAGCCTGGTCGAGACGGTATTTGTGCGAGAACTGCGTGGGCTGGAGGTCGGGATTGCGGAAGTCCTCGATGGCCTTGGCGGGTATCTTACCGGGGCCGATATAAAGTTCCTTTTGCGGCATCTTTGCCACTTCGGAGACGGGCAGGTTCATGATACGGCTGACGATTTCGGGTTTTGTGTGGTAGATCCAGTCGGTCACGCTGAACGTGCCGAATTCCGAAAAGTGGCCGTTATCGAACACCAGCAGGAAGTGGGCCGGGCCAGGTCCCATCGCCTGCAGCGCATGCCCGTGCCCGCGCGGGAAATACCATGTGTCGCCGGGAAGGAACTCCGAAATCTCGTTCTGGCCGTTGGGCGAGATGACGGTGGCGCGGCAGCGTCCTTCCAGCATGTAGGCCCACTCCGCCGCCAGCGCGTGCCAGTGCAGTTCCCGGATGGCGCCAGGGTCGAGGCGCATGGAAACGCCGGCAATACTCTGCGAAACGGGAAACTCCTCGACGGTAGCTTCTTTGGCCGAGCCGCCTTCGCCCGTCCAGTGCGTCTGGGCTTCGAGATCGTATTTCAGCGGCGGGATCTCCGCAACTTTCGCGCGCTCCTGCGCCTTCTCTCGTTCCTGAGCCACTAACTTCCCGGCGCCGAGGGACCCGGCCACGCCAAGCGAGGTCACCGAGGCGGTATTGAACATGCGGCGAGTCATCGCCTTTTTGCGTTCTGAGCTGTCCTTCATAGTTTCTCTATTTAATCACTTTCCCCGCGCGGTCTACGTGCTGGCGATGAATTCCTTTTGAATCGCGATGCCAAGCCCCGGTCCATCGGGAACCTTGAAATATCCGCTCTTATCGAGGACAGGCGGATTTTCGAACATCGCGAACGGGTACTCATAGTCGCCGATGGGGACATCGTTGAAGATCTCCAGATAAGGCGCGTTCGGCCAGGACGCCACCAGGTGGAGGTCGCAGATGGTGCCGAGGCGGCTGTCGCCCACATGCGGAATGCACATTTTGTTCATCGATTCCGCCAGGACGGCTATCTTGCGCAAATGCAGGGGCCCTTCGAGCATGACCTCGGGCTGCACGATATCGAAGCAGCCTTTTTCGAGCAGCGTGCGGAACTCATGGATGCCGCGGTTGCCCTCGCCGCCCGCGAGCTTCATTTCAATCAGCCGGTTGAGTTCCGCGAGGCCGTCGAAATCGTAGCGCGGCAGCGGCTCTTCCAGCCAGTAGACGTTCATCGTCTGGTACTCGCGCGCGGTTTCATAGGCGCGCGTGAAATCCCACGCGACGCCCTTTTGCGAGCCGTAATCGAGCGTTGCCTTGTTGCCATCCACCATGACGACATAGTCATCGCCGGCGGCTTTACGCGTGAGCTCCACCAGCCGCAGATCGTCTTTCATGGTGAGGAAAGAGCCGCGGAATTTGATGGCCTGCCAGCCGCGGGACTTCATTTTCACAGCCTGCTCGGCGCGCTCTTCGGGCGTGGAGAGGCGCAGCATACTGGCATAGGCAGGGACGCGGTCGCGGCCGCCGCCCCAGAGCTTGTAGAGAGGCTGGCCGGCGATTTTCCCGATCAGGTCCCAGAGCGCGATCTCGACTCCAGCGGTGCCCCTGTTGCCCGCGGATTGAATGGTGTAGAGGCGGGCGGCGTGCAGATCGACATCGAACGGGTCGGAGCCCACGAGCAGATTCTGAACTGCGGGTAGCAAGGCCGGGTCCATGTTGCCCGGTCCGATGCCCGTGACGCCCTGGTCGGTGCGGATTTCGGTAATGAAGCCGCCGCCGATTTTAATGGGCCGGGGGTTGCCAAGCCAGTCGGGATAGGAGCCCAGATCTTTGGATACCTTGAGTGGCACGAGGCGGACTTCGGTGATTTTGACGCGCGCCCCGCGGAGTTGGGAAACGGCGGCAAGCAGCGGAAGTCCTTTCAGGAAGTCTCTGCGGCCGATGCGTGGAGGAGTCATGACTCCTTGCATATTACATCCGTTAAGGCTGTAAGGGCAGAGTGGCTTTTCCGGCGGGACCGGTGTAAACCAGTTCGAGCGAGTGAATTCCCTTGACCCTGCCCCCGTACTGGAAGAAGATAATTCCGGACGCGGGCAGAGCGCGTTCGCCTTCCGGCAACGCCGCTTTCAGAACCTTCTGCTCCATTCTGCGTTCCACGTCGATGGGCATTTTGGGCGTCACGGGCGGCGGATCGTTCGCGCCCCCGCCGCCACCTGTGTTGATGCCGGTCTTCGATTTCTCGGCTTGCGCAGGGGGAACCCATTCGGGATCTTTCATCGATTTGAATGCAAACTGATCTCCGATGGCGGGTACAAGCTTCTTGCTGCCGTTGATGCGCAGGGAGAAGTCCTGGAAGGACATCGCCAGACGCGCGCCGGGCGCGCCGTAAAAAGCGACTTCGCACATGATGAAATCTTCGGTGGAGAAGACAGATTCGGGCGTCGGCACGGAATGTCCGTCGAAATCGGCCGCGATGGTAATCGCACCTGCTTTGGTCTGTGTCTGATACTCAGTGGGAGCGGTTCTGGGCGGAATGCCGTTCATTTCGCGGCTCTTAGGATCGGTGGCGGGTTTCGCTTCCTGTCCGAACAGCGGCTGGCAGAGCAGCGCGCCAGAGATGGCAATAAGTACGTAGGACTGCATGTTCATTCGCAATCTTATATTGTAGGGCAGGTTGGTAACCGGTTGGTAACCTGCGGGCGGGTTGGTAACCCGCCCACGCGAGCGCTTACCCCACACGGTTGAGGTCTTGTTCCAGCCGGTCCAGCGTTCGCATGGCGTTGAGACAATGCGCGATGCTGGCGTTCGGTTCCCGGCCTTCGCGAATGGCGGCGAAGAATTCGCGGTCCTGCAACTCGATTCCGTTCATCGACACATCCACCTTCGACAAATCGATGGGCTGCCGCCCGCCATCTCGAGGGGCCGTTCCATCCCACGCTGGAAATCGCCATGGATATGAGCATCGGATTAAAAGCCCTTGCACGCGCGATTTCGCCCGTTTGGTACCGGAACAGGTCCACCGTATGGCAGGCATTATGCAACAGGAGATGGTCCGTCCAACTGCACGGTTTACCAGCGGATGCATGTTAATGCGCCGGAAGAAGTAAGTCTGTACCTCCATTTGCCGGACCTTCAGTTCGCCCGCCAGAATGCGTTTTGTGCATCCACTGATGGCTGGGGTTGAAGCGCCGGTTAGAGACGGTCGTGATCGGCGCGCCAGTTCTTCACCGACTGCTTGATGTCTTTCAGCGACATGCCTTCGTTGGCGGCCTTCTGCGCGAGGGCGGGGAATTCGGCGTCGGAAGCGAAACGTAATCCAATAATCTGGGACAACGTCAGACGCTTATCGAGCAATTTCCCGGTGAGCGCGAAATGGCGCAGGTTTTCTTCGGCGCGAATGGCCCGGTCCTGCGCCTTGAGCGGAAATACGCGCACGAACGCGAAGAAAAACAGCAGCGCGGTCGAGAGGGCCAGGATCAGTGCCGCGTTATAGAGCCGCGAGTGGTCGTCGAGTGACTGGAACAGGTTGACAATCGAGCCGATAAAGGTCGCGAGAACCAGAAAGGATAGAACGAAGTGGTACGCGGGTACGAACTTGGCGTGCTTGGCAAAGCTTTGTTCAGGCATTGTAGTGGCGACTGCGATTATACCGGAAACCTGCCTATTTGCTTATAAATCGATTGCCGATCCTCCGTTCCGTCTGGCCTTCGAAAAGCCGCCGTTGCCGCGTGGCCTGGCTGCAAGCCGCACGCTGGAGCGGTATATCGGTGGATGCAAGCTGGCGTCGCGGCTTCACGCATGCGATCGGACGGAAACCGGCGATGGTTGTGGATCCGCATGGCAGGAGTCTGCACCACATTGGTGTCTCGAAGCATTCGGACGGTAGCGCCGAGCAGCGTGGCGGGCGGAAGCGGTCCGCGTACGTGACTGATGATCCCGGCCTACGAACCAGGCTGTGTGCCCGGCGCTTGTGAGGACACACTTGAGAAGTCATCGAGCTATTCGAGGATGCGCCAGGTCCCGTCTGCCGTTTTCGATTGGGCCGCGTAGCTTCTCTTTTCTTACATTCTGCAAACTGCCGTCTATATCCGAGAATATTTTTAGACTCATTGCGCCATTCGCCGTTATGCACAACCCGCTGACACATGCTGGAGCCCTCATCGCGCAGATAGCTTTTGGTCCAACGGGTCTGCCCCTCCCAGTTCCCGGAGAGGATGTACGCGGCATTATTCTTTGTTGCGCACTCCACACAACCTTCGGAGCCATTGGAACTCGTGCACGACGTGGCGTCCCATTCGCCCGTTCCGCCGTGACGTCTCAATGGTTCCAGTTCCTCCGGGAATTCGAGCCGTAAACGGTCGATTTTAGCTTCTACCCACTCCCGATCGGACCGACGCCAGCGATTCACACCGTTTCACGATTGCGGAAACGATCGCCGACCTTGAACACTTCGAAGACGTGACGCAATTGTCGGATGCGGAAATTGACAGTTAGCCGATCGTATTGCCGTCATACGGATCGACACTCCTGACCTAACCGCGAAAGGCCCGGACAGGCAGACGCTATAGCGTCACAAGCCAAGATGTCTGCACAACCGTAGTTTCGACGCGTTTGAAATTGAGGCCACCCGATAAAGGATTCCGGAACATGTCGTGGAATGGCTCTTCCGCGAAGTTTCTTACTACGAACAAGAAAAATCGGCCTCTCAGAACTCCGGCAGCAGCGTGCTCTTTAGAAGTCAAAGAAAGACTTCCTGTCCTTAGCCTCAGCCCTTCACCTCGACGGCAAAAAAATCACCGGAGACGTCGGTCCCCAGCCGAAAATCATAGCCGCACCCTAACTGCGTTGTATTCTGGGGGACACGGCCTTGAAACTCGGGAAGATCTTGGTGCACCTTCTCAAAGTAACGTTCGGCGGCGAGTCCCGTGATTAGCCTCTTCGCGAATTGCGAGTTCCGATCGACCTCTCCTTCGACCGCGATAGCCCCGCTTATGGCGCGTTCGTGAGCGCCCCCGAAAGATTCAATTAAATCCGTAAATAAGTCAAAATCAAGGTATTTGTACGCCTCAAATATCTTGAGGCAATTCTCGCGCCTGGGACGTCTGCGCCAACCTTTGCGGGGATTGGGAAACAATGGGTCAAATTCGTCCCGATAGTTCTTGATTGTGCTACTGGGGAGCCGACAGCATAGCCAAGCACGTTGAATGCCTCTGTGAAGTTATCGAATCCGAGTCTCTTCAGGCCCAGATCATCGAACCTCGACAGATAGAGGCCTACAATAATGGCCTTGTCGCTTTCTGAAATGCGCTGTGGATCGAGGAGCACCGATTAATTACGTAGCCTTTTGTTATCGTTCCAGTCGCCAGCACAACCTCAGCGGCACCGGGCACCCGTGTTGAGTCCACGCCTTGACGACCGCAGACACCCGCAATGATATCCCACGTTCCATCGTCGGCCACGAAGACAGGGAATCACCGTGGAACCGCGAATGTAGGGAACCCGCGGAGAACGTGTACAACACCCGGTTCCCGGTTGCGCCGGTGTGACTCAGCATGCCTTCAGGAAGGCGCTGCCTTTAGATTTAGATCGCGAAACCGGGTCACGCAGGGAGGAGGGCAGGTACTCGGCCTCGGAAAGAGCGCGGTAGGTTGCGGCCGGCTGGTGGGCGCCGCCTGAGGGTCTGGAGCAGGGGGCCAATAGCGGAAAACTGCCTATTTGCTCACAAAGGGATTGCCCGCGATGGTAAAGCGCAAGGGCAGGTCTGCGCATTTCGTAATGCCGATGCGCTTCGTTACTTCGATTTCCTGCGGTTGCGTATGCTGTGGCATGCGCACGACCAGATCTCCCCGCGTGATGTCGACGCCGTTCTGTTGCCGCGTGATGGCGAGGGCGCGGGTCAGTTTGCCGGGGCCGGATGTGAGATCCCGATCGCTGCGCGCGGCTGGCCGCCGGATGCGCATCAGGTCGATTCCGGCCACGGGTTCCAGCGCACGGATGAGCACGCCGCCGGCCTCGCCTTCCGGTTTCGCGACGATGTTCATACATTCGTGCATGCCGTAAGCGAGATACACGTATGCGTGGCCCGGCGGCCCGAAGATGACGCGCGTGCGATCTGTGATGCCGACGGCGGAGTGAGATGCCAGATCGTCGCGGCCCGGATAGGCTTCGGTTTCGACAATGATTCCGGCAGTGTTGCCGTGTACCAGTATCTTGCCAAGAAGATCCCGCGAAACTTCCTCCGTGGGCCGGTTATAAAAGGATCGGGGAAGAATCTTTCCGGTCAGGATTTTTTCCGGGCGAAGAGAATCCCGCTCCACTGGGTATCGAGCGAACAGATTTTATAATCCACCAAACCGCCTTCGATGGCGGTTTCGCGAATCGCGTTTTGCGATATGCGGCCTTCCTTGCCTTTGCGCCAGAAGATCCACAGCTTGGTTTTGGCGACGATGGCGCGCATTCGGGGCAGAGCAGCGAGCAGTGTTTCCAGATCGAGGACGAACCAGAGCGTCACCGGGTGAACAGTCCGCGGATCTTCGAACAGTTCCACGCCTTCCGGCAGTTCGCCTAAGGCATGCGTGTAATCGCGCGGAGCATTGATCACGGCAACGGTGGAAGCGGCAACGATCCCCAGCTTCTGTGCGGCGGGTTTCTCTTTGTA
>Ga0302324_100026458_pt1 | contig 11082 bp, 10 predicted proteins | sample Palsa_T0_1_FD_201949 | JGI IMG/M metagenome (GOLD analysis project Ga0302324, IMG submission 201949) | Peat permafrost microbial communities from Stordalen Mire near Abisko, Sweden - Palsa_T0_1 | ecosystem: Environmental > Terrestrial > Soil > Palsa > Peat permafrost | place: Sweden: Abisko... | reverse complement strand
CGGATGTCTTGGTCAGCCTGTGAGCCATCACGCAGTTCGCTCCGCTCCCAGCGATAATACTCGGCTTTGTCTTGCGCAGCTTCCGTGTACAGGTCGCGTTTCGTGGCAGGCAGACTGGTGGTTCGCTGCCATGCCTGCCAGATTTCGACTGCGTACCTCCTATTTCCCCGTCCAGTTCTGCGATAATATCAACACGTGTCGGGCCGCGGCGATCTGGGTATGCCGCAGACTGGTTCCCGTCCGCCGATCGGCTCGCTTGCCCAACGTTAGGCAGGAGTTCCTTTCCAATCGACAGAATTAGCCGGTCAGCAACGCGAGCGGCAATTGCGCCCGCAATAGCATCAATCTCCTCGATGTCTAGCTCTAGTTTCATCGGAGGCTCCTTCGCCCGCCCAATTGCGAACTGTCGGAAATGCCGTCGCCCACTTCGAGCCTGACGCAAGTGACGTAGCGGCGGAACGACAATCTGGAATACACTCAACCGATAGTAAAGTTCTTCGCGCAAATGCATTCCGAGTTCCTGACTGGTGGCGGCGAGTATCCGGGCGTCTACCGCGCTTTCGTGCTTACCGCCCAGGCGCCGCACGCGCAGGTCTTCGAGAACGCGCAGCAGCTTGGGTTGCACCGATGGCGGCATCTCGCCGATCTCGTCGAGAAATAAAGTGCCCCCATGGGCCTGCTCAAAGCAACCGGTCGAGCGATCCATGGCGCCCGTAAACGCGCCTTTCTCGTGGCCGAATAACTCGCTCTCCACCAGAGTATCGGGTAAGGCAGCTGCATTGATGGCGACGAAAGGCCCACCGCCGCGGCGGCTGCACTTGTGGATCTCGCGGGCCACCAACTCCTTCCCGGTGCCACTCTCTCCACGGATCAATACTGGCGCGGAGGTGGGCGCCACCTGCCTGACGAGCGAGAAGATCTGCTGCATCGCCGGGGAGGTTCCTGCCAGATCATCGAGCGCGAAGCGAAGGTCCTGGTCGCGCTTAAGCGCGTTGTTTTTCTGCAGACTTTGTTTGTAGCGAATTGCCCGTTCCAAAAGGCTCTGGAAGGCTAGCGGTTCCACCGGCGTCTCCAGGTACCAGAATGCCCGGAGGTCATGAACTGCGCAGAGCGCCGCGTCCATGCTCCCGAATCAGCGCGATCACCGGAGTAAGGTCACCGTGTTCCTTTAGGCGCCAGAGCAACTCAAAGCCGTCCGTGCGCGGTGTGATCAAATCCGCAACGATGACGTCCGCGTTGAAGGCGGTGAGTCCTTCCAGCGCTTTCTGACAGTCGCCCACGGCCAGCGTTTCAAAGTCGCGTTCCGAAAGCATGGCAGACAGGGTGGTACGCTGGCGCTCGTCGTCGTGGACGATCAGGATCCGGCCCGAAACCGGCGCCAATGAGGATATATCCCGCTGCCCGGCCATCGGGATGATCCGCCGCAAGAATCCATCGCAGACCCTTGGGGCCATGCGCAGTACCTTAGGCACGAAAACCCTCGTTTGACAAGGCCAAGTCCAAAAGCCGGAAGATGGCTCCTGGCGCCTCCATGTGTTCTCCCCTAAACAAATAGCAAGGTCCGGCAGTTCTAGTCTGGTCACAATCGCTGACTCTCCCGAACAATTTCGGTCGAGACTGCTCACAATTCATTGGTGTGAGGACCTTGGGTGGCAAAACAGCCTGGCACCGGGCTGACAGCTAACCTGGGACTAGCCTTCTAAGCCAAGCCTAATCCTAGTAGTCGTGCAGGACGATGTTAAGGAGCGAGCTGTGAATTTTGATGCAACCGCTGTAGTCGATGAAACCAAGTTTCCGGAATCGATTCATGAAGAAGCTGATCCTCGGCCGCGTGTTCGACTCTTTTCTTGGGCCGCACGCGGAAATCCTTTGAATCGATTTTCATCTTAGTGCCCACTCCACGACCTCCTTAATTGCGTCGGACTGATGCTTATGCATTAGTTCGGCAAATTGATCCGGCGAATAACGATGCGTGATTAGGGCGGCGATTTGATCGCCCCAACGCAGATGGGCATGTGCAAGATCGTCCGCGGCCATTTGAAAGTGGCCGCGCGCGGCATTCACGCTGCCTAGCATGACCTGGTTGCCCAACACCAACTGCCTAATGAGTTCAGCGCCGGGAATCTGGAGTGGCCTGTCGCCACCAGGGATGCCAGTGAGCGCATAGATCCCGTTCAGTGCCAGTGCGTCCAGGAGATTGAACTCGAGCTGGGCAATCCCGGTGGCGTCCAGGATAAAGTCCATGCCGCCGATCTTCTTCTCCACTTGGTCCGCCGGCACTTGGCGGCCGTCTATATACCGTCCGCCGATACCGCCTAACCACTTCGGGCGGGAGGTGTTGGCATCGACCACGTCAAGACCGTAGACCAAGCCGCCCCGCAAGCGCAAGACCATGGCGGCCAGCAGGCCCACCGGTCCCAGTCCGGCAATCAGGCACCGGCGCCCATGCAACCAATCGGGGGTCGTGGCGGCTTCGGGGCAGCGCAGTGTTTGTACGCTAAGGGCTTCGTCGATGGCTTTCTCGACGACGGAAAGCGGTTCCATCAAGACCCCGACCGGCTCCAGTTCGGCTGGCACCCGTACGACGTATTGTTCTTTATCGACCGCGTATTCCGTTTGGTATCCGTCCAGTCCCCGGATGCCTCTCTCTCGGTACTTGCCGGTCTGGCACATGTCTGAGCGGTTCATCAGGCAGTTGGGGCACTGGCCGCATCCCCGCCGCACGGTGAAGACAGCGTAGTCGCCGGTTTTCACACGCGTCACGGACGAGCCCACACCCACGACTTGGCCGAACATTTCGTGTCCGATGACGAGTTCCTTCTCACCATCCGGGGCCTGCGCCCGCCCCCCGGATACCTCTTCCAGGTCGGTGCCGCAGACGCCCACTCGTATGATGCGGATTTTGACTTCATCTGGTGCGGCGATCAAAGGCTCAGAGCGCTGCACGATACGCGAACCGGCTGTGCCCGGAACGATAGCGATTGCTTTCAAGAATTCTCCATCCTTTCTACTTGCGGTTGTCCACGGCGCCCAGCCGTTCCAGTAGATGGTCGCCCACGCGCAGCGCGTTCGCCATGATCGTCAGGCTGGGGTTCACGGCTGCTATCGACACGAAGAAGCTTGCGTCGACCACGTAAAGATTGTCCAAATCGTGCGCCTTACAGTTCAAATCCAGCGCCGATGTCTTCGGGTCGGAACCGAACCGAATGGTTCCGGCCTGGTGCGCCGTGCCTCCAATCGGAATGTCCTTGCCCAGGTAAAGCGAACGGGGCATCAACAGATCATGACAGCCGATTTCGGTGAGCATGGTCTTGAGCTTGGCCGTCAGCCGCTTGTGCGCTTCCGGGTTGGTGTCCTGAATGTGCAGCACGATCTGTCCATCCGGGTTGATAGTCATGCGGTTTTCGGGGTTGGGTAAATCTTCCGACTGCAGCCAGAAGTCGATGGAGTGCTCCGCCATGAAGTCCAGCGCAAACTCGGGCTTCCAAATCGCCCAGCCCGGCGCTTCCCCCTTGAGCATTTCTCCATCGGTCTTGCCCAGCATCTGGATCTCACCCAGCGGATATTCCCAATCGTCCGAGCGAAAATAGAAGTCGTTCAACGCCAGAGTCTTCTGAAACACCGTCGGATTGGGAGCCTTGGAAATGGCCATAAAGGCGGAGCAGTTGTGGCGCATGTAATGCCGGCCTACCACATCCGAGCTATTTGCCAGGCCCCGGGGATGTTTCTCGTTCGCGGAACGCAAAAGCAGCGCCGCCGAGTTGACCGCCCCGCAGGAAGCCACTACGATGTCCGCCGAGTATTCTTCCACGCTGCCCTTGCGCGTGACGATGACTTTGGTCATCTCACGTCCGGATGGGTTCGTTTCGAGGCGATCGACATAGGCGCCCGTCAGGAGTTCGACGTTGGAGTGCTCCAGGGCGGGATCCACGCAGATCACCTGAGCGTCGGCTTTGCCGTTTACCAGGCATGGAAATCCGTCAAACGCGGCACATCGCACACAGGTACTGTTGTGCAGGGCCTTTCCATGTCGGTGGCGGCGAAAAAGGGTACCAGTTTGGCGGTCGAGACGGAGCCAGGTGTGGGGTTACGCTCTGGCCTGGGGTGGGCGCAGGAATAGGGAAGGAACGCCTGTTTCCTTCTCTCAGGCCGGATTGTCCTCGCTTTTGACCAGAGGGGTACGGTAAGTCTTGCCTTTGATCTTGAGGATGATCGCGCGTTCGACCAGGCGGTCGAGGAGAGCCATCGCCAGTGGGCCATCGACCAGGTACTCTGCCCATTTGTCGAAGTCTACGTTGGTCACGAGCGCTGTGGAACGCTTCTGGTTGCGTGAAGCGATGATCTTGTAGAGAAGGTGGGCGGCCTGCGCGCACTCGGTTCGCTCGATGCGGTCGAACCCGAATTCATCAACAATCAAAAGGTCTGGGCGCGTATAATAGCGCAGACGCGCGGGCAGAGTTTTGTCGGCGAGTGAAGCCGTCAGGTCGGAAAGTAACTCGGCGGAAGTGCGATACAAAACGCGGTAGCCCTGAACGCAGACCTTCTGCCCCAAGGCCTGAATGATGTGACTCTTTCCGATCCCGCTCCAGCCAACCATGATCAGATTATTGCGGCGCCGGATGAAATCTCCGGTAGCCAGTTCCTCGATCTGCACGCGGTCGAAGGCTTTGGGATTGAACTGCCAGTCGAACCCCTCCAAGGTCTTGCTGTCCGCAAAATGGGCTTCCCGGATGCGTCGCGCGACGGCGCGTTCGCGATGCGCGTCGGCCTGCGTCCCCAGCAGCAGGTCGAGGAAGTGCAAATGAGAGAGGTTCTCCTTCTCCGCCCTGGACAGCAACTCGTCCAGCGATACGCCTTCCAGCGGAATCCGCAGAGTCGCGCAGTGACTCAAACACCGGTCACGCAGAGGGATCGTCGTCTTCGTCGGTTTCATCGTAAGTCGCCGTTTCTTCCAGCAGCGCCTGATATTCCGCTGCCGAGCGAGTGGACACGGGAGACTGCCGGAAAAGCATGGCGCGCTTGACGCCCCGGTTTTCAGCGGACCGCACGGTGCGCGAGTACACGGAGCAGCACTACCTGCCTGCCGCGGAAGCCTACCGCCAGCGTGCCGCCGGCAAAGGCGCGGTGGGCGGGCAGATAGTGGATTGGAAGCACTCCCTGGAAAAGGCGTGGCCCGCGTTGCGTTTCGGTGAAATGAAGGTCGAAACCGGCGGGGACGGCCACGTCTTCGAAATTCGGGTCTATCTCAACGATCTTGACCCGAATGCGGTGCGCGTTGAGCTTTACGCCGACGGCGTCAATGGCGGCAGCCCGGTGCGGCAGGAGATGCAGCGCATTGGTCAACTGTCTGGCGCCGCAGGCGGCTACGTGTATCGCGCGCAGGTACCAGCCAACCGCTTGTCCACGGACTATACGGCGCGGGTGACACCGCACCGCGACGGAGTTGCGATTCCCCTGGAGGACGCGCGCATCCTGTGGCAGCGATGAATGAAAGGACTGAAGCAGGAATTACGTCATCGTGGTGGTGGCCGGCAAACATGCCCTGCCGCAATGGCTGACCATTGACGCCGCGGTGGTGCATTGCACTGAAGGAATCGGGGCAACCTGCACGTTCGCGGTATAAGGAAGAGGGCACCATACCAACGGCCTTCGACATGCTTGTGCAGAACGATCTCGAACGGTTCCACCTGGTGCAGGACAAGCTGATCGAACACCGGAACTGGAAATGGAATTCGGGCGAAGCGCGGAAGGTAAGAACCACCAAGGGACTCCACAATGGCAATTCAACTCAATGAAGAAAATGGCGGCAAGATCGTCGCCGTTCACGTCAGCGGAAAGCTGGCGAAAGCAGATTACGAGCACTTTGTGCCCGAGTTCGAGCGGCTCGTGCGGCAGCACGGAAAACTGAACGTGCTGTTCGATATGGCCGGTTTCCACGGCTGGGAAGGCGGCGCGCTGTGGGAGGACATCAGGTTCGATGTGAAACACTTCGCGGACATCAAACGCCTGGCGATGGTCGGGGAAACGAAATGGCAGCACGGCATGGCGACGTTCTGCAAGCCGTTCACGAAGGCGACGATCCGATACTTCGACCAAGCGGACGCCGCTGAGGCGCGGAGATGGTTGGGCGAGGGAGTTGAAGATGGAATCGGGAAAACAGGGAACGAGTGAGCGAGGGTAATTACGGTAACCGCCAGGACCATCCGAGCCACTTTGCCACCAGTACCAGCCTCGGCGGATTTTCCTTGACAGGGGGGCACCTCTCGTGCAGAATTGAGTAAGTCGTAGGCGAACAAACGGAGGCTTGAATGCGGCCGATTACTGCCGTGTTACTGTTCGTGCTGGCCCATGCGGCATTTCCGCAGAGCCCGCAAAGTCCGAGCGCAAGTCCGATGCTCGACACCGGCCTGCCAAACCTTTACTACCCAACGCCGCCCCCCCCCTTGGCGAACGCTGCCAACGCGAGCCCACTTCTGAACTCCTACCCGCCCGCGGGCGACCCGCCTTCGTCGGGACCGTGTGCCGCGGGGTACCCGCCTTGCGTCCTTACGTCGCAATACAACAATGCGCGCACCGACGTTAATGGAGCGGAGACGGTGCTCACGGTAGCGCTGGCGCGGGCTGGGCCGACCGCGAAGGCGCAGTTCCTGGTCGAGGCCGATGGAGGTGGCATCACCAATCTTCCGCCGGGGTTCGCCCAGAACCCGGTCTATGCCCAGCCGCTCTACGTTTCCAACCTGACCGTCAACGAGGCAGTGCACAACGTGGTTTACATCGCCGCCCTGAACGGGGAGGTTTACGCCTACGATGGCGACAACCTGACGTCCCCGATTACGCCGCTATGGAACCGCGATGAGACGAACGTTGCCGGAATGCAGGGGCTGAAGCACAACTGCGACACGAGCTACCAGGAGCAGACCTACTACGGCACCTCGGTCGTCGGCCCCATCCAATACCTGGATTTCGCAGGCGTGATATCGACGCCCGTCATCGAGGTCAACGCGGCGGCCCACCAGACTGCACTGTACGTTGTGAATGAGTGTGAGAGGACAAGCCCAGTTGATACGACAGTGCACTGGTACCTGACGTCCCTGAGCATTACGACCGGTGCGACTCTTGGCTCGACGGAGATCCTTTACACGTCGGGGCAGGTGGGCGACAACCCCTACGGGCCCGGGATGGTGTTTTTCGCCGCCCAGCAGCTCCAACGTGCCAGCCTTACAATCACTGCGGGCCAGGTGAACGGCGCAGGCCCCACATACAGGACGCTGATCGCCGAATTCGGCACGTCTACGAACGAGACCGGCTTCGGCACGAAGCCTTCAGGCTATCAGGGCTGGATGTTCGCGTATGACACAACCAATGCCACGAGCGTTGTTTCCCAGGCCAACACGCTCCCGTATATCGATCAGTGTTACTACCCGCCTGATGCGTGTGGGGGAGTGGGCCAGCCGGCGTGCACGCCGCTTTGCTCCGCGAACACCAGTAACCCGAGCGCGCAGATCCCAAACCCCTGTGGCGACGGCGGCGGGGTTTGGATGTCCAATCGCGGCGGGGCAGCCAACACTTCCAATCAGGTCTTCTCGGTCGCAGGCAACGGCGGATTCAATTATTGCCCTACGTGCGCGCACCACTGTGCCGGCCTGCCGCCCGCGGGGCAAAGCGCCCAGAAGTTCACGGCCTTCGGCGAGGCCGTGCTGCAGGTAAGTCTGCAGAACGTCTGGGCCACAACCACTGGCCAGGCGCCGTTCTGGCCGACCGACTACTTCGTCCCCTATAACATTCCCAGCGGCGTTAACAATCCGGACAACCTTCCCGCCTATTTCGAGGTGCTCAACAACAGCGACTGGGACATGGGGGTCTGCGGGGTCCTGCTTTTCAACGACGATTATCTCGCCTCGCCCGACGACCTCGTGACGACGAGCATGGCCCTCACGTGTTCCAAGCGCGGGGACGGTTACGTCATGCAGCAGTCGAGCTTGGGCCAGTTCACCACCGGAGACCAAGGGGTCGTCGCGGAGTTTTCAGTTGCCGCCTCGAATCCGAACTGCTCGGGCAGCTCCGGGTCGTGCGACGAAACGCGCACCGTCGCCTACTGGGACCCGGAGGGATCGGACGGCTTCCTAGTAGCTTGGCCTTGGCACGAGACGCTCGAGTCATTCCAATGGGTCTTGCCCACAGGGGGAAGCCAATACACGTTTGAGGTCGCATCGACCACGAGCGACCCGTTCGCAGACATCGGCACCGGGGGATCTTTGACCGGGTACGCGGGGGGCGTTCTCGCCGTCACGGCCAACCCCAACGACACCTCGGGCGAGGCGGTCGTCTGGGCCGCTGCGTTCCCGTACAACACTCCAACGAACACCGACCCATACGACCCATCCGGCGTGACGTGCAGCCGCCTTGATGGCCGGTACTGCGTCGGCGTCCTGTTCGCATATAGCCTGAACCCGACCAGTACTCCCACCCCGGGGGCGCTGACCATGCTCTGGCCCACGCCGCTGCCCACCACGCCGGATTTCGAGCCGGCCCCGTACGCGATCCCGCTCGCCGTAAATGGTAAGGTGTACGCCCCTGCGTACGGGCTCTACAGCGGCGCGGGCGCATATGCCAAGAGCGGCGTCCAAGTCTACGCCTTCTGACGGCCCGCAGGATACGCTAAAGGAGTTTACGCTCATGAAGAATATACAAACGCTCGCATGCATTGCCTTGGCCTTGACCGGCCGGCCCGCCGCCAGCGCCACAAATCCCACGTTGACTGTGCTCTACACCTTCCAAACGGTCGGCGGGACGCCCGTTGCGCTGGTCGAGACCGGCGTCGGCAAGTTCCTAGGCATCATGGAAACCTCGCCCGCACTGTTCTCCATCACCAGCGGCGGCGCGTTCCAGGCCCTGCACTACTTCCCGACCCCCAAGTCCGGCCTAAGCGTGTCTGGGTTGACGACCGCTCTTAACGGACGCAGCTACGGCGAGGCGGAGAACAGCGGGCCGGCCTTGACGTTCTTCGAGGTCTTCGCGATGTCCTCATCGGGGACCTTGAGCCAATACCCCTACAGCAACGCGAGCTCCGGCATGCTGGTTCAGGCGCCGGACAATCACTTATACGGATTCTACGGAGTAACCGGCGGAGCGACGCAGTTCGCTCGCTTCGACTACGAAGCCAGCGCGACGCCGCTCGCCAACGTTCCGTCCAGCCTCGGTCTTCCGTATGTCCTCTTCCTGAGCACGAATGGCAATTTTTATGGGCTGTCGGAGATCGCCAACCGGACTCAGGTAGGCATTTTCAGCCTGACGCCCTCCGGCGCCCTCTCGTGGGTGGTCCCGTCAATACCAGGCGGAACTTACGGCATTTCGTACGGTGTCTCGCTGATCCAGGCGAGCGACGGCAAGTTTTACGGCACCCTGCCGCAAGGCGGGAGCGCCAATGCCGGAAGTATTTATGTAGCAACCTTGGACGGCAAGGTACAAACCATCTACCAGTTTCCGCAACTGAAGTCCGGTATTCCTGAGACTCTGTTGGAAGCCAGCGATGGTATGCTTTACGGCACGGCTCGCGGCGAATACCAGGTGCCCAGCAGCAGTATCTTCCGGCTGAATCCGTATACTGGCGAGTTCACCACCATTTACAAGCTTCAATCCGGACCGCAAGGGGCGTGCGAGTGCCATCTGGTGCAGGGAAGCGACGGAAAGATCTACGGAGTAGCCCAGGCCGGCGGCACCTACGGGGGCGGCACCATCTTCGCCCTCGACGCGGGATTGCCGCCGCCGAAACCCTCGGTCGGTTTGTTCATGCCGCAATCCGGCGCACCCGGGCAGCAAGTGCTCGTGTGGGGCCGAAGCCTCCTGGGCGCCAGCTCGGTAAGCTTTAACGGCACGCCCGCCACGGAGATGCGTGTAGCTTCCGATCAGGGCATCTGGGTGAATGTCCCATCGGGCGCCACCAGTGGCCCAATTTCGGTGACTACGCCGAATGGGAGCTATGTGACTGCTCAGAGCTTCACGGTCAACTAGCGCCCCGCAGTTGGCGCAGAGCGTGGCCGTGGTGGAGACAGCGCTGCCAATAATAACGGGCTTGGGTATGGCCCGTATGCAGGCTCTGGCCCACGCCGCTGCCCACCACGCCGGATTTCGAGCCGGCCCCCGTACGCGATCCCGCTCGCGGTAAATGGTGGGGGTTCCGCCTATAGTGCCCGCATCGGCTCAGCGAGGCGGATTGCGATTCGCTATTCACCAAAAGACAAGCACATCGTCGTTGGCTTCCATGGATACCCATGGATGGTCCAGCGCCTGCTAACCGCCGGACCAACCGCAACAAGAACCGCCTCATGGCCCGTCTTACTCAGCCTGTACACGACACCAGCGTTCGATGTGCCACAATATGCGGATTCCGGCGAAGGAAATCGCTCATTCCGATCTGATGTCGATCAAGATTGAAGCATCGTTTCGCTGGACAGTTATATGTTGACTGATTGATCGGCTTGAGTCAAGTAAAGCTTGGCTGGCGGCGGCGACCGGGCCGTCGCAGGGCCGACCGACGGGAGGCTGGACCGCGCCTCGGGCGGGGGCCGTTTTGTTTTTGTTTTTCCTCTCATAGGAGGTTTTTGTTTTTGATGTTGGCGCTCTCTACGCTGCCGCAGGGCCGACCAACGGGAGGCCGGTCTCCGTCGCGCGCAGACGTTGTCTCGGCGGCGAGCATGGTTGGCGTTGAAGTGGGAGTTGAGCCGTTGGCGGTCACTTTCCGTCCTCCTCGGGCGGTTTACGGCCGCGCTTCTTGCGGATCGATTCGCCGTCGAGGTCCATGCGGTGCGCGTTGTGCACCAGGCGGTCCATGATGCTGTCGGCAATGCTGGGATCGCCGATCTGTTCATGCCAATGCGCCACAGGCACCTGGCTGGTGAGAACCGTCGAACGGTGCTGATAGCGATCATCGCAGATTTCCAGAAAGTCGCGCCGCTCACTGTCCTTCATAGGCGCCATGGCGAAGTCGTCGAGTACCAGCACATCGGTGCGCGCCAGTTTGGCCAGCACAGAACCAATGCTGCCATCGGCGCGGGCCACGGCCAGGTCGCGGAACAGTTCAGC
>Ga0302324_100026457_pt1 | contig 11082 bp, 8 predicted proteins | sample Palsa_T0_1_FD_201949 | JGI IMG/M metagenome (GOLD analysis project Ga0302324, IMG submission 201949) | Peat permafrost microbial communities from Stordalen Mire near Abisko, Sweden - Palsa_T0_1 | ecosystem: Environmental > Terrestrial > Soil > Palsa > Peat permafrost | place: Sweden: Abisko... | reverse complement strand
AGCCGCGCGTGGGCGCTCGAATCGCGTGGCTCGCCGAAGCGCATGTGCCCGCCAAGCGCTACCTGGTGGCGACCGATCCCGGCTATCGCGATCGGCTGACCGAGGTGTCCGCGCGCACGCTCCAGGCCCAGGGCGGACCGATGAGCGAAGCCGAGATCACCGCATTCCGTGACACCCGCGACTGGCGGGAGGCGGTCGAGCTTCGCCTGATCGACGACCGCGGCAAGGTCCCCGGCGCCGCGGTGCCCGACCTCGAGGCCTACCGCGCCGACCTGGTCGCGGTCGTGGCGGTTGCCCGCGAGGCCTGACGGCGGGCGCGGCGGGCGCGGCGGGCGCGGCGGGCGCGGCGGGCGCGGCGGGCGGTTTTTCGCGCCTGGTCACTTCGGCGGCGCCGGCCGCGGCGGGCGGTTTTTCGCGCCTGGTCACTTCGGCGGCGGCGTCGGCGGCGCCGGCCGCGGTGGCGCCGGCCGCGGCGGCGCCGGCCACCGCGGCGGTGCCTCGCCCGACAGGGCTGCCGCAACCCTCGGCAGCAGCCGGGCGAGCGCATCGGCCTCGGGCCGCGGGAGGTCGCTGAGCAGCCCGCCGACACGCTCGCGCAGCAGCCCCTCCGCCGAAGCGAACGCGCTCTGGCCGGCGCTCGTCAGCTCGAGCAGCTGGCGCCGCCGATCGCCGGCGTGATCGCGGCGCGACACGAACCCGGCTTCGACAAGCCCCGCGATCAGCTGCGAGACCGCCGGGCCGGACACGCCTGTGCGCCGAGCGAGCTCTGAGCCGCCCACGCCCTCCTGGGCGATCGCGCGCAACGCGAGGTACTGCGCCGGCGTCAGCGATGGTTCGTGGCGGACGAGCAGACGCTCAACCCAGCGGGTCACGAGCGGCGCGACCGTCAGGAGGGCGTCGGCGGCCTGGTTTTGAGAAGGGCGGGGAGCGGGCACGTAATAGATAATGTAACTTAACCACTAAGCGTGCTTATCTTACGCATCATTCTTGCAGGGATCCCGGTGATCGCGCTCGCGGTCAGACCGGGGACCGCCCGCGGCGCGGCGGTCGCGCTGTGCGCCGCGGCTGTCGACGTAGCGCTCGGGGCGGGCCTCGCGCCGGCGATCCACATCGTCGCACCGATGGTCGTCTTCCTCGCCGCGGCGCTCACGCTCGCGGCGACGATCGAGCGCGCGGGCGTCGGCGAGCGAGTGGCGGATGGGCTCGCGGCCCACGCCCGTGGGAGCTCGTTCGCCCTCTATGTCTACGTCTGCGCGGTCTGCGGAGGCCTGACCGTGACCGTGTCGCTCGACGGCGCCGTCGTCCTGATGGTGCCAATCCTGCTCGCGCTCAGGCGCCGCCACGGAGCCCCGTTCTCGCCCCTGTTCCTCGGCACGGTCGTCGTCGCCAACGCGTCGTCGATCGCCGTCCCCCAAGGCAACCCGACGAACCTCCTGATCATCGCACGGCTGGGCCTGTCCCCAACAGCGTTCCTGCTCCACATGTTCGTCCCGGGGATGATCGCCACCGTCCTGTGTGCCGGATGCGTGGCAGCCGGCGAGCGGCGGCGCCTTGCGGTGGGGTACGAGGGCCGGCGGGCGCCGCGGCCCGCCCGCGCGCCGCTGTCGGCGACCGAGCTCCACGCCGTGCTCGCGTTCATCGGCGCGGCCCTGGCAGGGTGGGTCGCACCGCTCCTCGGCGTCGCCCCGTGGTGGCCGTTCTCTGCCGCCGTGGCGGTCGCGCTGATCGCGGGGCGCAAGCGACCGGCGGCGATTGTCCCGTGGCAGCTCGGCTGTCAGATAGCGGCCACGCTGGTCGTCGTGCAGGCGCTCGGCACTCCAGACCTCGGGCGGCTCGGGTCGACGCTTCCCGGACTGCTGCTCGTAGCTGCGGGGGCCGGGACCGCCTCTGCACTGCTCAACAACCTGCCGGTCGGTGCGTCAGCGGTCGCGCTGATCACCGCGGCGCCGCTGGGATACGCGGCGTCGATCGGTCTCGCGGTCGGATCCCTTGCCACGCCCCAAGGATCGGTGGCGACGCTACTCGCGACCGAGCTCGCCGGTGCGGACGCTCCGACATTGCGAGTTAGGCGGTTTGCGCCGCTGGCCGCGGCGGCGGTGCTGGCCGCCACGCTGACGATGTGGCTGACGCTCTAGGAAGTTGGTTCGACACCAGCCTCCTAGCCGGTAGGTTTGGGGCGTGCCATCGCGTCCTCTCGTGATCGCCCATCGCGGGTCCCACGGCGCGGGCATCATCGAGAACACGCTGGCGGCCTTTCAGCAAGCAGTGGCGCTCGGAGCGGACATGATCGAACTGGACGTCCGCCGCACGGCCGATGACGAACTGGTCGTGTTCCACGACTACAAGGTGGGGCGGGAGGAGGTCGTCTCGCTCACCCTGGAGGCGCTGCGCGAGCGGGCCCGGACGGACGTGCCGCGACTGACGGAGGTGCTGGAGTGGGCCTCGGGGCGGATCGGGCTGGACGTGGAGCTGAAGGAGGACGGCTACGCCACGCGAGTGGCGGAGCTGCTCGCCGGTTTCGCGGACGGTGGCGGCGAGCCGCTGGTGACCTCGTTCTTGGACCCCGTGCTGGCTCAGCTCGAACGGCTCGCGGCACCGCTGCGCTGCGGGCTACTGATCGGGTTCACAGCTGAGGGCGCGGTCGGCCGCGCCCGGGAGTGCGGGGCCGGCTCGCTGGTGCTACAGGCGAAGCTCGCCTCCGAGGCGCTGCTGAGCGAGGCCGTGGACGCGGGTCTGGAGATCCTGGTGTGGGACTTCATGGCCGACACCGCGGGACACCGCGAGCTCCTTCGCGATTCGCGCATCGCCGGCGTGATCACCGACGACGTGCGGGGAGCGCTGGCTCACCGACGGTCCGCTGACTCTTAGGCCGAAGTTCCCCCTGGGAACTTCGGCTTCGGCCAGGCTCACGTCGGCTTAGGCCGCCGAGGGCACAGCCACCGGGGTCGTTCCCGGGTCCGCGACGACGACCTGGTCGGCGACGACTTTCAAGCCGACGCGGGCACCGAGCGGCAGATCGGTGCCGTGGCTCGGCGCCTCGACCATGATCGCCTGCCCGTCGTCGAGGTTGACCTTTAGCCGCACCGCCGAGCCGAGGAACGTGCGCTCGCTGATCTCACCGGGACCGCCTGCGTCCGGCAGCGCCTGCAGCGCCTCAGGCCGCAGCAGCGCCTCGACCGGCGCGCCCGGGGCGTACGCGGTACCCGCCCGCCCGGGCACGGTTGGCACGCGCTGGCCGAGCACGACCACGTCACCATCGTCGCCGATCCGCCCCGCAACGCGGTTCATCGCGCCGACGAACTCCGCAACGAAGGCCGTCGCCGGGTCGCGGTAGACGTTCTCAGGAGTGTCGAGTTGCTCGAGCCGCCCGCTCCGCATCACCCCAACCCGGTCGGCCATCGACAGCGCCTCCGACTGGTCGTGGGTGACGAACAGCGTGGTGATCCCGAGTCGCTGCTGGATGCTGCGGATCTCACCTCGCAGCTGAAGGCGCACCCGGGCGTCAAGCGCCGACAGAGGCTCGTCGAGCAGCAGCACGGTCGGCTCGATCGCCAGCGCCCTCGCGATCGCGACCCGCTGCTGCTGGCCGCCTGACAACTGGTAGGGATAGCGGTCGCCGGTGCCGGTCAGACCGACCAGCTCGAGCAGTTCGTCGGCGCGTTTGTAACGGTCCGTCTTGGTGGCGCCGCGCATCCGCAACCCAAACGCGACATTGGTGCGCACATCCATGTTCGGGAACAGGCTGTAGGCCTGAAACACCATTCCCATGTCGCGCTTGTGGGCCGGCACCTTTGTGAGGTCGCGGCCGCCGACGCTGACGGTGCCACCGTCAGGCTTGTCGAACCCACCCAGGATCCGCAGCGCGGTCGTCTTGCCGCAGCCTGACGGGCCGAGCAGCGCCACCAGCTCGCCGGGGTGGATCTCGAGGTCGAGGCCGGCCAGCGCCGTGACATCGCCGAAGTGCCGCTGGACGCCGTTGAACTCGACACCGGCCGCCGATGGTGACGAACCGTTCATAGGACCCCCACTCTGGTCATGCCGCGCCGGCGACCGCCAAGGAACGACAGCGCCAGCAGCAACAGGAATGTGAAGAAAATGCTGCACAGGGAGAGCGCGACGGCCACGCCCGGCTGTGCCTGACCCTCCTGGATGAGCTGCACGGGGAAGGTGGTGTACAGCAGGAAGCTCGAGATAACAACCTCGCCAAGCACCAGCGCGATCGCGAGGAAGGCGGCGCCGAAGAGCGCCGTCTGGATGTTCGGGAGGACAACCCGCATAATGGTCGCAGGCCAGCCGGCGCCGAGGTTACGAGACGCCTCGACCAGCGTCTGCAGGTCGATCGCGCGGGCGCCCGTGTCGAGCGCCCGGTAGGTCAGCGGCAGCGCCAGGATCACGTAGAACGGCGTCAGCGCCGTGATCGGCGAGGTGAACAGCAGGTTCGCCAGCCACGCGGGCGCCTTCCCCTGCAACTGGGTAAGTCCGGCGGCCATCACCACCGGTGGGATCACGATCGGCAGGATCGTGACGCCCTCCATCAGCAGCGACAGCTTCGGCAGCCGCAACCGTACCCAGATCACGGTCGGCACCATCAGCACCAGCGTGACCACGGCTGTGATCCCGGCGATCTCCAGGGAGGTGATCAGCGAGGAGCGAAGCGGAGCACTCTGAAACACCTGAGTGAAGTTGCCGAAGCCGTGCTTGCCGCTCGACTCTTGCAGCGCGAACTTGAACGCCGACACCAGCGGCACGAGGAAGAACAAGGCGCTCAAGGCGAAGATCGCGGTCGTCCAGACTCGCGGACGGCGGAACCGGCGGCCCCGGCGAGCGGGTGGCTGCGGCTGCCCCACGGCCAGGTCGCCGGCGGCGGGGACGGGCGCGACGACGCTCATCGCTGCCACCTCCTGGCCCGCACCTGGATGAAGCCGTACAGGATCATCACGACCATGATCACGGCGATCATCTCGACCCCGAGTGCCAGGCCGACGTTGGTCTGGCCGACGAGCACGTTGCCGTTCAGTGTCGCCTGAATAAGGCTCGGCACCAGCGGCACGGTGCCGTTGACCAGCGCCAGCGCGGTTGCGTAGGCGGCGAACGAATTGCCGAACAGCACCAGCAGGTTCGCCAGGAACGCCGGCGTCAGCACCGGGATCGCGACGTGGCGCAGATACGACCATTGCGAGCCGCCGAGGCTTTCAACAGCCTCCCGCCACTGCGGCTGTAAGCCCTCCAGCGCGGGCGTCATCAGGATCACCATCAGCGGCACCTGGAAGTAGCAGTAGGTCAATCCGATCCCGAACAGCGAGGTGATCGTGAACCCGTGGGCGTACAGGTCGATCCCCAGCTGGTTCTTGAAGAAGAGCGTCACCATGCCGAACGTGCCGAGCGAGGCGATGAAAAGGAACGCGAGCGGCACGCCACCGAAGTAGGCGAGGACCCCGGACGCGCTCGTAACGACGCGCCGAAGGGGGTTACGCGGGCTGGTGGTCAGCACCGCCGCGGCGAACCATGTGCCGAAAACGGCTCCGATCAGGGCGGTCCACGCCGACAGGATCAGGCTCGACCTGAATGCGGCGGGGTATTGCGCGTACTTGAAGGTGGCGCTGAAGTTCGAGAACGTGAGGCCGCCGTTCGCGTTCGTAAACGCCCCATGGAGCACCATGTACAGCGGCAGCCCCAGGAACACCAGCACATAGGCGAAGAACGGCGCCACGCCGAGCCAGTCCCCACGCAGGCGCCCGGCCCCGCGGCGCTTGCGCGCCACGGGGCCGGTGGGTGCAGTCAACTGCGGTGCGGTTGTGCCACCCGTTGCCATGCGATCAGGGGGATTCTCGCTTGCTCGTCCAGCGGTCAGGAAACCGCTGCCGCCCAGTCCGAGGCGACGACCGCCTTGGCGGCAGTGACCTGAGCTTCGGTCGGGTAGCTGACCGTCCCGCTGGTCGCCGGCAGGGCCGCGTACGCGGCCTTGTCGACCGTCCCGTCCTTGACGAGCGTCGCCAGCTCGATCGGACGGGCCGCACCCTGGAGCCACAGGTTCTGACCCTCGGTCGAGTAGAGGAACTCCTCCCACAGCCGCGCGGCGGCCGGATCGGGAGCGTTCTTGTTGATCGACTGCACGTAGTACGAGGCGTAGTTCGCGTCAGTCGGGATGGCAACCGTGAACTTGAACAGGTGCTTGACGACCTCGGACGCGGACACGTTCAGGTAGTCCCAGTCGAGCGTGATCGGCGTCTGCCCGCTCTGGATCGTTGCCGGCGTGACCGCCGTCGGGTTGAAGTTGCCGATCGCCTTCAGCTTCTTGAAGAAGGCCAGGCCCGGCTGGATGTTGGTGAACGAGCCGCCGTTGGCGAGCGCCGCCGCGTAGACCGCGGAGAAGGCAGCGTTGGCCTCGGTCGGGTTGCCGTCGAGCGCGACCATGTTCTTGTAGGCCGGGTTCAGCAGGTCCTTGAACGAGGTCGGGCAGACCTTGACGATCTTTGTGTCACAGCCGATCGACACATATCCGCCGTAGTCGGCGAACCATTCGCCGTTGGTGGCCTTGTTGACGGCCGGGATCGAGTCCCAGGTGGCGACCTTGTAGGGCGCGAACAGGTCCGGGTACTCCAGCGCGTACGAGAGGCCGATGTCGAGCACGTCAGGGGCGCGGCTCTGGTGCCCGAGCTGCTGGACGGCTTCGATCTCGTCGGCGCTCGACCCGTTCGGGTTCTCGCTGTTGATCTTGATCCCGTACTTCTTGGTGAAATCGCTGATGATCGTGCCGTAGTTCGCCCAGGTCGGCGGCAGCGTGATCACGTTCAGCGTGCCTTCCTTCTTGGCGGCGGCGATCAACGCGTTCATCCCACCCCCGGCTTGAGCGGAGGTGGCGGTCGCCCAGTTGACGCCGCTCGTGGAACTGCTGCTGCTGCTCGAACTGCTGCCGCAGGCGGCGACGGCGAGCGCGGCACCGGCGACGACGACCACAGCCGCGGCAAAGCGGCTGGCCGGCCTACCGAACCGCACGCGGACGCGACGATTAGTGGTACTCAATGTTCCTCCTCAGGGGAGAATCGGGGGTATGTGCGGGCACTGCGCTTGCCCAGAGGCGCGGCAACCAGTCCCGGTCGCGGCAACGTATTGGTCCATCAGCGAGCCTTTGTTACCGGGTTGTGAAACTGAGGTTGTATATACATTTCCGGCCGCTGATTCCGGCAGCTTCCGGCCGCGAACGTGATTATCGTGGATCGGCGATGATCCGCTCCCCGCCTCCGACGCGCCCTAGCCGCCGAACTGCGGGTCGCTGGTCAACAGGGCGGAGGACTCAAGGCGACCAGCAAGCTGGTAGCTGAAGCCGGCGTCACTCTGAGTCGTCATTGCGACGTCGTACCAGCCGCCTGAATGCCTCGTGTCGATCGTGATCTGGCCTGCGCCGTTGCACTCGATCTGCTGGGCGCTGCCGTACGCGTCGGCAACGTCGACGACGACCGGTCGCCGATGATGGCCGCTGTCTGTGACCCAGATCCTGAGCTCGCCGGTGTCGTGGTCGCCATCTACCTCGACCCGCAGCACTGTCGCGGGAGTGCCGGCAAAGTGGCGGAAGAAGCCGTTCGGGCCATGGACGCTGAGGTCGTAGGCGCCCGGGTTGGTCAGCGTGACCGCGATCTCATCGCCGGCACCGATCGTGTAGCTGTAGGGCGCGCCCGCGACGGTCAGCGATCGTGCCTGGAGCTGGACACCGAGGCTGCCGTGGTTCTTGACCGCGAGGTTGAGCTGCTCGGGGTCAGCATCGAACGCAACGTGGACGCGGTAGCCGAGCCGCCGCGATGGCCGCACCCCAGGCTCCTGGATCGGCACCGATCCCGAAGCCGGCGGCGTCGGGTAGTACGTAGGGCTGCCGGCCCCGGTCGGCTTGTACGAGGCGGTGCTGGGCAACGCCGGGACCTGATCGGACACGCTCTCGAAATCAAACGCCGAGGTCAGATCGCCGCACACGGCCCGCCGCCAGGGGGTTAGGTTGGGTTCGCGCACTCCGAACCGCGCCTCGATGAAGCGGATGAGCGACGTGTGGTCAAACGTCTCGGAGCAAACCCAGCCACCCGCACTCCACGGCGAAATCACGAGCAACGGGACGCGTACACCGGTGCCGTACGGTCCGACGACGCCGTCTGAACCGCCCGGCGTCCCGGCGATGCCGCCGAACAGTTCGTTGTCGAGCGGCACAGTTGACTGCCCAGCCAGCGTGCCCACGTTGGGATAGGGCCCCACCACGTGGTCGAAGAAGCCGTCGTTCTCGTCAAACGTAATCAGCAGCGCTGTCTTTGACCACACATCCGGGTTGCTGGTCAGCGCGTCCAGCACGCCCGCCGTGTACCACGCCCCGTAGCCGGCGGGCCACGCCGGATGCTCGGTGTAGGACTCTGGCGCGACGATCCAGGACACGCTTGGCAGCTGTCCGCCGGCCACGTCGGCGGCGAGGATGTCGAAGAAGCCACCGCTGCTGTTGACATCGGTTCCGGTGCGAGCAGCCTGGTACAGGGGGCCGCCCGGGGCGGCGTTCTGGTATTGGAGGAAGTACAGAAGCGAGTTGTCGCCGTAGTTGCCGATGTAAGGATCCGATGTCCAGCCCCAGGCGCCGGCCTCGTCAAGGCCGTCGCCGATGTCCTGATAGATCTTCCAGCTGATCCCGGCCGCCTGCAGCAGCTCCGGGTAGGTCTGCCAGGAGTACCCGATCTCGTCGTTGGCGATCACCGGTCCGCCACCCTTCCCGTCGTTGCCGTCCCAGCCGGTCCACATGTAGTAGCGGTTGGGGTCGGTCGGACCGAGCATCGAGCAGTGGTAGCCATCGCAGACCGTGAAGGCATCGGCCAGCGCATAGTGAAACGGAAGATCTGAGCGCTGCATGTGCGCCATCGTGGTGGCGGTCTTGGCCGGTATCCACTGGTCCCAATTGCCGCCGTTGAACATCTCGTGCGTGCCGTCCCAGCTGTGGTCGAGGTCCTCGATGAAGGTGAGCGCCAGGTTGGGAACGACATCGGGACGGAACGGCAGTACCACCGTGGAGCCGTCGGCCTGGTACCAGACAGGCTTGCCGCTGGGAAGAGTCACCGGATGGGGATCGCCGAACCCACGAACTCCGCGCATCACGCCGAAGTAGTGATCGAACGACCGGTTCTCTTGCATCAGCACCACGATGTGCTCGACGTCCTGCAGCGTGCCGGTGGCCCGGTTCGCCGGGATCGCGAGCGCGCGAGCGATGCTGTCGGACAGCATTGTCGCGGCGACGCTGCCACCCGCGAGTTGGAGGAACCTCCGCCGATTCACGTCCGGCATCCGCCTCACCACCTGATCTCCACGGGCAACGTCCCATGCGCTGCCCTGCTCATCGCGACCTGGGGCCAACCGCCCGGCCCCAAAACGCGGGCGGATCCTAGGTCGGCGCGGCGGCGGCGTCCAGACCGTTCACGACACGCTCACAGGAAAGTTACGAGCACTGCCACACCGCAGGGGCAACAAGCCACGGGGACCGCGTCGTGGGCCGCCTCGCCCAGACCGTTGCTCGCCGGCGGCTAAGTCACGCGGCCGCGCGGGCGTGGTCCGGCGCCGGCGAGTTCACCGGGATCCGGCCGATCGCGCGCTCGGCGAGCGCGGTGATCGTCAGGCTCGGATTCACGCCCACGTTGGCCGGAATCGCCGAGCCGTCGCAGACGAGCAGGTTCTGGTAGCCGAACACCCGCTGATCGGAGTCGATCACCCCATCCTCCGGAGATGCTCCGATGACGGCGCCGCCGAGAATGTGGGCCGTCGTCGGAATCGACAGGATCGCCTCCGTGAGCCCGGCCTGCGCGATACCTCCGAGCTGCTCCTGCATCCACTCCGCCACGCGATAGGCGGCGGGGATCTTGTCCGGATTGGGGTTCTCGGAGTCAGCCTCGGTCGTCAGCGTCACGTTGCCGTTGGGCAGGCGGCGCTTTACGCGCAGGCTGATCGAGTTGTCGAGCGTCTGCATGACGAGGAGGATGATCGTGCGACGGGACCAATTGCGTACGCGGCTGGCACGCCATGCCGCGCCGGGGTGGCGGGCGACGTTCGCCGCGAAGTGAAGGGGCTGGGTGCCCCGGCGGCCGGCCTCGGTCATCAGCGTGAACAGAAGCGACTGCGAGTCACCCGCGCTTCCATACGTGACAGGTTCGACATGCGTGGCGGGGTCGGGGTAGATGCTCGAGGTGATCGCGACGCCGCGGGTGAAGTCATTGGCGTCATCGGGGGCGGTCACGGCAAGGATCGACTCGCTGTTGGTACGCACGAGCTGGCCTAGACGGTCCGAGACATCCGGCAGTGACCCCGCGAGCTTGCAGCGGAACAGGAGCCTGTTCGTGCCGAGCGACCCCGCCGCCAGAACCACGCCGCGTGCCCGCAGCCGCTGCGTGTCGCGTAAGGCCCATGAACCTGAGCGTTCGTGCGTCACCGTGTAGCCGTTGGAGCCGTCGCGGGCGCCGATCGGACGGACATCGGTCACGGTGCGCTCAGGGAAGATCCGGACCCCGAGGCGCTCCGCGAACCAGAGATAGTTCTTGACGAGCGTGTTCTTCGCTCCGTGGCGGCAGCCGACCATGCACGAGCCGCACCGCACGCATCCGGCTCGCTCGGGACCGGCGCCGCCGAAGAACGGGTCGGGGACACGCTTCCCCGGCTCACCCAGATAGACGCCGACACGCGTCTTCGTATACGTGTCGCCGAGGCCGTTCTCCTCTGCGTAGCGCTTGAGCAGGAGGTCGGCCGGAGTGTCCTCGTCGTACGTGGTCACCCCGAGCATCCGCTCCGCCTCGTCGTAGGCGGGCTTCAGCTCGGACTCCCAGTCGGCGAGGGCAGCCCACTGCGGATCCGCGTAGAACGCGGGACGACCGCGGTAGAGCGTGTTCGCGTACCCGAGCGAGCCGCCGCCGACGCCGCACCCGGAGACGATGAAGAGGTCCTTGAACATAGTCATCCGCAGAATCCCCTTCATCCGCAGCTTCGGCATCCAGTAGTAGCGCTGCGCCTGCCAGGTCGTCTCGGCGAAGTCGTCGTCTTCGAACCGCCGCCCGCATTCGAGCACCGCGACGCGGTATC
>Ga0302324_100026456_pt1 | contig 11083 bp, 10 predicted proteins | sample Palsa_T0_1_FD_201949 | JGI IMG/M metagenome (GOLD analysis project Ga0302324, IMG submission 201949) | Peat permafrost microbial communities from Stordalen Mire near Abisko, Sweden - Palsa_T0_1 | ecosystem: Environmental > Terrestrial > Soil > Palsa > Peat permafrost | place: Sweden: Abisko... | reverse complement strand
CGGCCCTGAAGCTCGATGTGAATGTATCCAGAGCTCGTCTGCGGCTTATCTCCGCCAGATAACACCACCGGAAGCAAAGACGCAGATGCTGAAACCGGCTCCGACAACTCGCCCCGTTCAAACTCGCGCCGCCACTTGAATACCTGGTTCGCGTTCACCCCATGAGCTCTAGCCACCAGCGCCACGCTCGCGCCCGGCACCAACGTCAGCTCAACGATGCGACGCTTCTCGGCAACGGAACGCCATCTGCGAACACGCCGTTCCGGCACCAATCCCTCTGCCTGGTCCATGACACAAGCCTCGAGCCTAAACCCGGCCTACCGCTAGAGGGGAACTTCGGACGCTTACTCTGCATCTCCTTATTAACGCTGACAATTGTTGTCCTTGCACGCTTAATCGGATTTTTCCTCTTCTTCGTCATCCAAAAGTCGGAGGATTCACAGACGCGTAAACTGAGATGTCGAAACACATCGCCGGGTCACTCGCACAGCATCGGATGGTGCGCCATCTCCTCAACAATCTTACCCGCAGGATCGACGTGTCCGTTCCGCTGGGCGCCATCGGCCTCAGCGAGTCTGGCTAGGTATATGAGGTTGGCTAACATTTTCGATGCTCACTAGTAGGGACCGGCCCGTCGCGTATATGCAGAGCCCCTCACCCCCGCAGACTCCCCACCCCTGCCGGTCGAGCTACGGGTGGTGACACCCTATTTCGTCGGTTTTGGTGTCAGTTGACTTGGCCAGATCAGGCAGACAGCAGCTGACTGAACCGTTCCAACGAAGAGGTCTATAACAGCGATGTTTCCGCGCATCTCCGCGTTAACGGCAGTCTTTCCAAGGGATGACTCAATGTGAGCAACACCCGAGGGCAAATGTGAGCAATATTGACCAGTAAAGGTATTGGCGCTGGCGTTTACTAAGCGGAACCGACTATCAGTGTTAGCCAGTGCTGTCTCTTAGCTTTGACGGTTGGTGAGGCAACCTTACTTGGCTGCTATCAGCGCCGGACCGACTTTAACATTGCTGTTGGAAGCTAGCAACCACTAGACCGGTCCGCAAGACAGGCCAGATCCCGCGCAAAGGGATCTGATCTGTTTGGTGCGTGAACAAGTAATTATCATGCCACCTCAGGCGTTCTGGTTGGCTTGTTAGGCCCACTCACATATTGTTGCCACCACATAGGAATTTGGAATCTCTACTCGGAACCCCTAGCCGCTTCTCGTCCTCCAATAGTCACAGCTACCCACAACGACGGCGTGTAACCGTAGGAATCCGGGTGATAGCAATGAAACGGAGCCTGGAACTTGACCATGCATATCATGAGGAAAGGCTGCTTGTGCTGCTCGCCAGAAGGCAGAGCCTGCCAGCAACCTCAAACGAGATCCCCGATCTGGACATTGAAATCTTAGCGGTGTGGAACCTCGTGCGGTCATATCGACTGTGCCAAGCGCACCAACATTTCAAGGTGAGTGCTTGAGCCTGCAGACGCTCAGGCCGGGTCTCCCTCTGGGTATAGCTGCGTTGGCGCAAGATGGCCTGCCCTGCTCGGTGCTGCATAGCGCATAGTATTTGCCATGGCTGCTGCTGACTCTTGCGCGAAGTTGCAGATCGCGGGTTTGTCGATATCTAGGTAGATAAGCTGTGATTACACCGAGACAACCCTAGCAAAGTCCGGGCTACAGAGCCACAGGGGCGGTCCACCGGTGGCCCTGCGGGAGTGAGGACGATGAAAAAATGGACCTTAATCGTAGGCGATAATCCAGTTCTTTTACAGACACGAACTGAGCTGCTTCAGGAATGGCAGATTGTGACAGCAAGCTCAAGAGAGGCCGGGGAAGCAATTCAAGCGCGGGCTTATGACTTGCTGATTTTCAGCCAAACCGTGCTTGAGGAAACTGTCAACGCTTTGGCTAGCCAGGCCCAGGCGCGCTGCCCACATCTCAACGTCATTGCGATCTCCAGAGAAGAGGACGAGAAACGCTTGGCGTCAGCAACGTACAGGGTCGATCTGCGTTTTCCGAATGGTCTCCGGATCGCGGTCTCAAGGCTCCTGTACCACATGGGCCATGAACTGCTGTAAGTCTCGTTATAGGTAAGTTCCCGGTGGCTGTGTAATGGTACGCTCTTCGTCTCTTTTGCTGTGTAAACGCTCAGGTGGCGTCACGACGTTCTTGCGGGGAACTTCGATAGGGCAATTCAACGGCATCCGGCGTACCATTACATAGAAGCTACAACGCCCGTAATAGCTGTATGCGCTTTAGCGATCAACAGGCTGTCCTCCCGCCCCTGGGTTAGAGCACAGTGGGGAGTGACCCCTTTGCGGTGCTGCCTTTCTGGCCGTCCTGCCAAGCGTAGCTGCAGCGACGACTTTTGCTCGAGCTTCTACACCACTCCCAAGAACCTCGAACTAAGGCCTGCCAAAGGGACAACGGGATGATCATTCTTGATCTGGTTGACGACAGAATTGTCCACGGCCAAGTGCTCTACCAGGATGACGTTCTTTCAAAGTCGAAACCGCTTTTCGCCTGAACTTCCATCAGCAGTCAAGACGGTGTGGAAACGACGCTTACCTTTTAGTGGTGGGTGTGGGAATTGGTAATCGCCGCGACAAGGTCTGTGCAAGGGCTGGAAAAACAATCCTATCGTTTTCCCAGGCTTGCCACAGACCGTCATTGTGCGTCGTGCATGTTCGACAGTTTGAGGGTGTGGAGATCAACAGTCTGAGACTATATCGAGCGCTGGAGGTACGGGACTTTCCGGCAGTGTCCACGGAGGACAACGGCCGCCTCGATTCAGATTTACGCGGTCGGAGGTACAGACCGGCGGAGTCCTCGGGGCAAGAGAACGGAATGGCCCAACCATCGCCCATCCATTCATGAAAGTGGATCGTGCCCTGGTCTCAGCAGTGAAATCGGGCGCGGTGTCATTGATCCTTGGTGACAGGCATGGATTTTATCAAATAGCGCCGGGTCAAGGCTGGCGGTGCCTCGCCGGGAAGTGTTGCGGCAAGCAGAGACAACGAAGCCGACTCGCAGGAGTGGCCGCTAACCACGCGCCCGGCCCGGTAGACCGCTTCGAGGGCCAAAATCGGGGCCGCCTCAGCTTTCGATACTGTCTGGAGCCAGCCGAAGATAGGTACCGCCGCGCCCGGTCTCTATCGCGTGCTCCAACATCCGCCCCGGCCCGGGGCGGCCCGTGCATGCAAGCTCTTTGTACGCCCTCCAAACCGCTGTCCGTAGCTCGAGCGCAGTGCACCTCTTATCAATAAATTCGTAATGAACCAAACCGAGTTTCGCCCGTTGCACCGGTGACACCTCCGATGCGGTCAGAAAGACGACGGTTAGTTTGCAGCGATGCGATCGCAGCAGCCTGATGATTGACTCGATATCCTGAAATGCCATCGAGGAATCAACCAAAGCAACCTCTGGCCGCTCGACAATCATTTTCTTCCGAAAAGATCGAAGTGAAAGGGCATGACCAACCACGTGAAATCGAGCCTCATGTTGGATCATTTTTTGCAATCCGAGCAGGATCAGCGGGTACGGATCCGCGAGAAGGATCCGAATTTGTCGGGCCCCGGGCACGAGGCCGATCGCCGCGCTGTGTTGGCGCATATGGATCTCCAGGAGACTAGACATATCTAAAACGCTACCGAGGGCCCTCTTCCTTGTCACTGGTTTAGCAGGTTTGGGCAAGTGAGGTAACTGTGTAAAACTTACTTTTTGGCAACGTGAACCACGCCAACCACTGGCTATGGCGACCTGAAGGTCGCGGCACTGCAGCAGCAAGCTTAACTTAAAGCTTGTTTACAGTCGCCGGCTCACTTCCGCTATTTGGCGTCGGTGCATCTTGTTGGCGCGACAGGCTCCGCCTAATCTTACCAACGCGACGCAGTGTTCGTAGCTGGATGTAGGTTGCCGAGTATACCTTTATATATCGGTCTCGTGTCACTCCGAGGTGGGGCTCCGTGGTCGCGCGGCATCGTGTATGCAAACCAACATGCACTGCTACACGCATCACGCTCAGGCACAGGCTATGCAGCGTCCAGAGATCGAAGTGGCCGATCGGCCGGGTTAAATCCGGGCGTCTCTACTCGCTGTCACCGGTCGGAAGGCATCTAAGCACATCCACCAGTCATCCTCGCTTGAGGCCGCGGGTGCCGCGTCCGATTGAAGAATGGTAAGCTCCGTCGCCAGCGGAATCTGTAGCTCGCGAAAGTCTACAGTTGTGACTGTTAAGCCGGCCGGCAGAACCAGGGAAGTGCCGAACGGGGCGGACGCGGACGCAGGCTTGCACACAGTAGTGCGACTGGGACTGCGCTAGATGGGGCCCGAGTAAAGTCTCAGCGCGACCCTGAGTGAAGTCTCCCGAGCAGGAGAGCCTACAATAAAAACAGCCAAACACCAACAACTATTGTTAGCGTGCTTACCAAGAAGTAGTACCACATCAGTCAATAGAGAACTCAACCTTTTAATGCGCTCAGCAACAACAAGCTGATGATAGTCAATTAGTCGATAAGCGAATCAATTTATCAAAAGATCCCGATTTACTTTTTCGGTACTGTGCGTATGCTGCAACCGCCTTGCTAGCGCGGTTCCGGCACCGGCGCTCATGGGGCGGTGCATCAGGTCGGCCTACCCTGGGACCTCGCCCGGTGGGAGTGCTCGACCATCTTTCCGCCGATGCTTTAAACGTCCGTCATGGGGGCATCACGAATCTTCTTTGGAGACCTCTCTTTTGCTCCGCAATTTGCGATCAACTGTCGTCCCTGCTACGCCATCATTGCCATGCCTCATCTGGAGAGCGGCACGCTGAACCCAAGTGTTTACCGAGCAGCTTGAACATCGCTATTCTTTCCTTCGCGACCTGAATCTTTGCCTTAGCCACCCTTCGTCGCAATAGTAACTGTTGGTGCATCCGGGTGTCCGCAAATCTGTGTTCCGTTCAGCCAGCCGGCAGCAGAGTGCAAATTGCTTTTTAGGCCCGGGGAGTATTTGTTGTTGCAAGAAGGGGTACCCATTAGTAAACATGGTTCAAAATGGGGCAGTTTTTGTTTGAACCCTAACATGCCCTGGACTAAGCTGATTTCAGTCAGCAGTGCCATTCTACTTTAGTGGTATGGCTGACCAGCCCGAAAAGTGCAGTCGTAGCCGGTCATTGCGGGCTGTGCGGTCAGGTTTGCGCGCCTCCATCACGACTGTCGCGGAAACTCGAGGACCGCAACCGCCTCGGGCGAGGAAGTATGGGCCACAACAGCCCTGTAAGTGCTGGTTGGTTAGCCTCACCGCTAAGTGAGCGTGCGAAGCCTGCGCGAACAACGCCCCAAATGCCTCGATATCCGTACCGGTTAGTTCGAACATAAAACAGTCGACAGACCAACAACGTCGTCCGGAGGTAATGCTCTCCGGTGGATACCGAAACGTTTTGCCATGGAGGTATGCTGTGCTGAGTGTCCCCCCTGTTTTGGATCGAGACATGACGCCTCCCATAGAAGCCAGTCGTGTTTCTTCTAAAGCCTATAAGAGGACGTGGTTTGCCGCCTACACTGCGCCTCGCCACGAGAAGTTTGTCCAGGCTCAGTTGATAGCCAAGCAAGTCCAATCCTTTCTACCTCTCTACACGGTCGTCCGGCGATGGAAGAATGGGGTTCGACGGGAGATTCAGCATCCGCTGTTTCCGGGGTATATTTTCGTCTGCCTCGGTGCCGACGAGCGACTTCCGGTAATGCAAACCGCAGGCGTCGTCTATATAGTGGGCAACGGCACGTCGCCTTTGCCCGTGGATGATCAAGAGATGCACGCCCTTCGGATGGGCGCCCAGTACGCATCGCTTTCTCCGCACCCCCCTGTAAGCCAAGGCGACACAGTTTGTATCACCCGCGGTCCGTTCCAGGGCGTCAAGGGGCGCGTACTGCAAACTGATCGCAATTTGACACTTGTTGTCACTATTCAACTGATCCACAGGTCTTTCGCTATCGACGTGCACGCTTGCGACCTCGAATTGTGTGGGTAGTTGCGGAGCTGTCGGGATGTATGGCGAATTGACGACTTATCAAATGCCGGCTCGGACTGGCGTAAAGCCACTCCACTGCACATCGCGCCTCGACTGGCTTGGTGTGCGCAGGCTTAGCTAACAAAGCCCCTTTCCCGATTGGTAGCGAAGATGTTTGCTGAAGGTACGAATCGTGTTGAACGGAGTGGTTAAAGGCTCGGGAGCCTACCACGGCTATTACGGTTACCACGACTTCAAGCATTGGGAGAAGGAGGGAATCCACGAGAATGGTTAAAAAGCGTTGCTGGCTTGCTGCCTGACCACGACCTTGTTGGCCAGAGGAAAAGCGTGCTCATTGGTCCGGGAGACGAAATCGAGGTCGAGGTATTTGCCCCCCCCATCTCTGGCGTTTTAGAAGCTGCAGAAAAGAGATGTGCATAGATCAAGCTATTGACTCCAATTACAGGATCAGTTAAGGCGGAGTAAGTCATCTGCAATGAAGAGGTGCGCGTGAAAATTGTCCTGAAAGAGCATAATGGTTTAGGAAACCAATTATTTGAGTATGCGGCCCTCCGATATTACGCTAAGCGATACGGTGCAGACATGCACATCGCGGTCGATCCGGAGTGGAACGCTCAATCCTATGGGCATCCAAGGCCTTGCCTGCTGCAACACTTCTCTATTCCCGCCCCCATGAAGGAACGTACCCTGTCCGTTCGCATCATCTCTTCAGGTAAGCCGTGGGTCACCGCTGCGTCTGCTCCATTGAGGAAAGCGTTTGGCATACAAGTGTACAAGGAGCAGAAGGCAGACGAGTACCGCTTCCCACGTGATCTGCCCTTGAAGCCGAGGGTCAAGACCCTCTACCTTTTGGGTTATTTTGAGAATAACGAGATGGTCGAGGAAGTTGCCGAGGATCTGCGGCGTGACTTGACCTTCAGGAGACCGCCGGAGGGGAAGACTCTGGAGGTGATGGAACAGATAAGACGATGCAAGACCCCAGTCTCACTCCATGTGCGCCGGGGAGACGCGACCCTTCCCGTGGAAGGAAAGGTCGTCTTGCAGACGGAGTATTACGGAAGCGCCATCGCGCTTATCAAGGAACAGTTCATCGACCCTACCTTTTTTGTATTCTCCGATGACATCCCCTACGTGAAAGAGAACCTGTCGCTCGATCCACAGACAGTCTTCGTCGATCACAACGACACTTTCACGGCCCATGAGGATTTGCGGCTCATGTCTAACTGTCATCATCACATCATTGCCAATAGTACATTTTCATGGTGGGGCGCCTGGCTAAACCCTCGATCGAACAAGATCGTTATTGCGCCGAGGCGCTGGTACCTGCGGAAAGACAATTACTATCCAAATTTGTTCCCGCGTGACTGGATTCTGCATGATGTCGTTCTCGCCAAACAGTTCGCGTGAGGGCTAATACCCGTATCTTGATCGCCGGCTCAACCAGGGGCGGCGAGCAAGCCGCAGGGCGGAAAACTCCCTATCACATCCGCGCGGTTAGGGCTGTATCTACGCGGTCAGGAGGCTCTGCTTTAAGGGCAATTGGATCAGATGAAGACCAAGTTGGAATCCGGCTACCCGAAAATCACCGAGACGCAGGCCAATTTCAACGGGCTCGACCATGCTATCCAGCAAGAAATAAGCCGTGTCGAAGAGAGAGCGAGTAACGATTACCAGGTTGCCAATCAGACCTGGAAGGATGCGCAAGAGAATTATAACCAGCAAAAGGTTCAGGCGGACGCCTTGAATGATAAGGCCATTCGCTAGATCAAAAGTTCAAAATCGGCAGCTGCCACTCATCCCCCTTCGATCGGCAGAGGAGCTCAATGCCACTTGCCGAAATTACCGAAACTCAACAGAAGGCCTTCAGCGCCGCAGTGAATCGATAGCCGATAAGCGAGCAGACCTCGGGTAACTGCTCCTGTGATAGAAGGTAACTATGTGCTCTACACTCAATCATTCGCTCGGGCAGGCTCCCGCTTCTTCGCAGCTGTCTCTAAGGAAATTGCTTTCTGGATCCGTATCCAATTTAGTCAGGGTTCTGCTGTCCGTCGTGGTGGCCATAACGCTCCCGCCGCTGCTCGTTCGGCACCTCTCACAGGCTGAGTACGGTGCGTGGGTGCTCATTCTCCAAATGAGTGCTTACATCAGCCTGCTGGACCTTGGCCTGCAGTCCGTGATAGCGAAGCTGGTGGCTGAGTACCATGCCAGGGAAGACAGGGAAGCAAGCTGTCGGCTATTGAGCAGTTCTGTCAGTATGCTCTCATTCATTTCTATCGTTGGAGTAGCCGCTGTTGGCGTGATGACCTGGCAAGTTCCTAATCTCTTCCATCAAATGCCTCTGGCGTTGATGTCTAGCGTGCGTATCAGTCTTATGTTGGTCGGCTGCTCGGCGGCCCTTGCTCTCCCCTTTACCCCTTTCATCGCAGTCTTTAGCGGGCTGCAAGAGTATAGTCTCATCACTGCAGTCGCTGTTTTGGGGAAACTATCATCCGCGTTCTTGCTGTTATTGCTCGTTGTCCTGGGCAAGAGCCTTGTGCAAATGGCCGTAGCGCTCGCTTCAGCGACTGTGCTTACGTCACTTACGCAGTGGGCTGTCTGGCGTCGCTACGCGCGAGCACGGGTCGCGTACCTAGCGTTCTCCATGGATCGTGGGATGGCAAAACACTTGATCTGGTCGGGGAGTGCCCTCGCAATCTGGACCCTCGGAGGACTATTCGTAAGTGGTCTCGATATAGTAATTGTTGGTCACTATAATTATGCAAACACCGGCTTCTACTCTATCGCGGCGTCGGCCACTAATATCATGTGGATGTGTGTTAGTAGCATCTTTTCTCCACTTGTGCCCGCCGTCTCTGCAATGCAGACAGGCAGCAGCCCAAAGGCGATCGGGGATCTTACCATCCGGACATCACGTTTCTGCACGGCTGTGCTGTGCGCATTGGCTGTGCCGCTGATCATTGGTGCATACCCGCTTCTTTTCCTGTGGATTGGCAAAGCGTACGCGATCAGGAGTGCACGGTTTTTTCAGATTTTGGTTCTGGGCAATCTAGTGCGCCAGTTGGGCTATCCCTACTCTATGATTACGATCGCCACGGGTAAGCAGCACTTCGCCTCGATCGCACCCGTCGCTGAAGCTTTCGTGAATGTTGTAGCGAGCGTTTGGCTCGTGCAGCGCGTCGGAGCTGTCGGCGTGGCCTACGGCACGCTGATCGGCGCCTTCGTAAGCATCGGTCTGCACCTTGCCGTAAGTATGCGCTTTACCCGGCGATGGATCGAGCTTTCGCGGTTGCGGTTTATCATGGACAGCCTCTTACGGCCGCTTGTCTGCGCGCTTCCGGTGCTCATGCTCCTTCCTTTCATGAAGTGGAATAGTCTCCTTCCAGCGCCTGTGTCACTTCTAAGCATATGTGCTCTGATGATCGGTTCTCTCTTACTGTTGTTTGGTATAACCCGCGCAGATCAAAGCAGCATCCAAGCTCGACTGTTTAACATGCGAAAGGCCTCCGGAAGAAACGCATGACCGTTACCACGTTGCCCTTCAAGCCCGGTCTATCGGCAGTTCGCAGGAATAGAGGAAGAGGCGCTAAACGGCATGGGCGACCATCTTATCAATCTGTCTCTTCTACACTTTGAAATCGGTCAGGAGAAGGGTTCGCAGGCCCGGAGATGCTCGCCTCACAATTATGCGGTTCTTTAGGTAAAACGAGCAGTTCAGGCGGGAATAGATCATGTGCCGGCGCCCACAAGCTTCGGCAGAATGCGCCATCGGCAACCCTGCTCCGCCACAATGTGCGATGGCGTTGAGCACCTGCAGGTTTGTCGAATTAATTGCTGCGCTGCACTGACAAATGCAAGGTCAATTCTTTCATTCGGCGCTTTCGTAAAAGACGTTGCGGAAGCGCGGTAAGACGGAATTGGTAGTGCGCGACCAGTACAGTCCAGGAGCACGGCTAGAAGTTTGAGGAAGCAGATTGGTATGTCTCTGATTCATGAACACCGCAGGAATACAGAGCCAGGCTTGTTCTTTGAGCAGGCGGGCGAAGGCTATAGCGGCGGGCCGCCAAAGGTTCGTCTACTTGCTTACTATTTACCCCAATTCCATCCCATTCCCGAGAATGATCGTGCGTGGGGCAAAGGCTTCACAGAGTGGACCAATGTCACCAAGGCTACACCCAACTTTTTGGGGCACTACCAGCCGCACCTTCCTGGTGAACTAGGCTTCTATGACCTCAGATCACGCGAGGTGCTGAAGCGACAGGCCGCAATGGCAAAGAAATACGGCATCTACGGCTTCTGTTTTCATTATTACTGGTTTAATGGTACTCCTCTACTGGACGCGCCGCTAAAGCTTCTTCTGGCTGACAAAAGTATCGATATCAACTTCTGTATCAATTGGGCAAACGAGAACTGGACGCGCAGATGGGACGGGAAAGAGAAGGAAGTCATCGTCGCACAAACCTACTCTATCGAGAGTGATTTGACGTTCGCCCGGTCTCTGGAGCCGTTGTTGCGTGATCCACGATACGTCCGTGTAGAAGGCCGCCCCTTGATAATGCTCTACAGACCCGAAGTCTTGCCTGACGCTAAGGCGACGGTTGCACGGTGGCGAGCCCATTTTTTGAAAGAGGGTCTGGGAAATCCGTATGTTGTGATGCCGCAGGAGCACGAGACAGTCGATCCACGAAAATTCGATTTAGATGCCGCCGCTGGATTTCCGCCACACGGCAACGGAATCTCGACTTGGATGCGGAGGGGCTGGCGAAAAATTACGAGGCTCCACTTTAAGAGAGGAGGTATCCTGTGTTCATATGACGAGATGGTTAAGCATGGGATTTCGTATCGGCCAACGGATTTCATTCTGCATCCAGGAGTTTGCCCAAGCTGGGACAATACGGCTCGACGAGGTCTCCAGAGCCAAATCTTTCTTGGATCGACTCCAAAGAAGTACGGCGCCTGGCTGAAAGACACTTGTCAGTATGTACTTAACAATCGCAAACCTGATGAGCGAATCGTTTTCATCAATGCCTGGATAGATTGGTTTTTGGTGGTTTATGTTTAGAGTGTTAGCAGAT
>Ga0302324_100026455_pt1 | contig 11083 bp, 12 predicted proteins | sample Palsa_T0_1_FD_201949 | JGI IMG/M metagenome (GOLD analysis project Ga0302324, IMG submission 201949) | Peat permafrost microbial communities from Stordalen Mire near Abisko, Sweden - Palsa_T0_1 | ecosystem: Environmental > Terrestrial > Soil > Palsa > Peat permafrost | place: Sweden: Abisko... | reverse complement strand
AAAACGTCGATTTTATAAGGGTTTAAAGTGGTCGGAGCGGCGGGATTTGAACCCACGACCCCCAGTCCCCCAGACTGGTGCGCTAACCAGGCTGCGCCACGCTCCGTACCGGTTTTGACGGCATCCGCCGTCAAGGGCGCGAACTATAGGCGGCGGGTTCCGGTAGGGCAACGGCTGGGCGGTGGGGAAATTGTGAAGGCTATTCCCCTCATTCTCCATAGCCGCCCTTGAGGCGGCTACCCAGCCGCCGCGTGTCCACGCGGCGAATGACTCTCTCTTTTGCCGAATGGCTTTATTCAGCTCGCGGACGCTCGCTGACTGGGTGGCCGGCTCGGGGGCCGGCCATGGAGAGCATATATTACGCCACGCCCTCGCGCGCTTTGCGCAGCCGCGCTTTCATCTGTTGCAGCTCGGCCAGCAGCAGTTCGAGATCGACACGGCGTTGTTCGTCGAGCGCGTTGCTGGCTTCGGCGTGGACGCGGGCGAGCGTTGCGAGCGCGGTCGTGGCGGACTCGCCGATGTCGGCATCGTCGACGCCTTCCATTTCTTCGGCCGTCGGAATGATTGCGGGCGCGCCGAAACCGGCGAGCTTGCCGCGTCCGATCTCCGCCACGTAGCGCAGGCCCCGATCGCGCAGCACCTTCTGCACGCCCTTGATCGTGTAGCCTTCGAAATAGAGCAGCGATTTGATGCCGCGCAGCAGATCGAGATCTTCCGGACGGTAGAAGCGCCGGCCGCCCGCCCGCTTGATCGGCTTGATCTGCGAGAAGCGCGTCTCCCAGAAGCGCAGCACATGCTGCGGCACGTCGAGCTCGACGGCGACCTCGCTGATGGTACGGAACGCTTCGGGCGATTTCGTGCTGCGCGAAGCCGCGGGCGCGGCGACAAAAGCGGGCGAACTCATTCGTCGACGATCTCGAGGTTCGGCGCTTCGCCGTTGATCATGGATTTGAGCACATGGCTCGGGCGGAACACGAGCACGCGACGCGGCGCTATGGGCACTTCGGTTCCCGTTTTCGGATTGCGCCCCATGCGCTGGGATTTCTGACGCACCGCGAAAGTTCCGAACGAAGAGAGCTTCACCGTCTCGCCCTTGGCAAGCGCGTCGCACACCTCCTCCAGCATGTCCTCGACCATCTGGGAGGATTCGTTGCGGGACAGGCCCACGGCCTGGAACACGGCTTCCGCCAGATCCGCCCGGGTCAGGGTGTTGGTTGTCATGGAGAATCGACTCCCTCAGCGCCGGAAACCCTAGGCGCAGGGGTTTTAGCGGTCAACATCAACGGGATAGGCGCTTTAGTTCAACTCACAGATTTACCAGCGAATGAGCGCGGCACCCCAGGTGAAGCCGCCCCCCATGGCCTCCAGAAGCAGGAGATCGCCATGCTTTATGCGGCCATCCGCGATGCCCGCGGCAAGCGCGAGCGGCACCGAGGCGGCGGATGTGTTGCCATGCTCCGCGATGGTCGAAATCACCCGCTCGGGCGGATAGCCGAGCTTGTGGGCCGTGGAATCGAGAATGCGCTGATTGGCCTGGTGCGGCACGATCCAGTCGATGTCGGAAACGGACACGCCCGCGGCACGCGCTGCCTCCCTGATCGCAGCGGTCGTATTGACCACCGCATGCTTGAAGACCTCACGGCCCAGCATGCGCAGCTTGCCCGTCGTCTGCGTGGTCGAAGGTCCGCCATCGACATAAAGAAGGTCGTGCAGCCGCCCGTCGGAATAAAGCTGCGTGCCCAAGACGCCGCGATCGCGCGCATCGCCGCGGCCCGTGCCCGCCTGCATCACCACGGCGCCCGCGCCGTCGCCGAACAGGATGCAGGTCGCGCGATCCTTCCAGTCGAGCAGGCGCGACATGGTCTCGGCCCCGATGAGGAGAACCGTCTTCGCCTGCCCGCACCTGATGAAATTGTCGGCGACGGCCAGCGCATAGACGAAACCCGTGCACACCGCCTGGACGTCGAATGCGGCACCGCGCGTCATGCCGAGGCGCGACTGAATCTTCGTGGCAACGGCCGGAAACGTTTCGTCCGGCGTCGTGGTCGCCACGACAATCAGATCGATTTCCGAAGCTCTTACCCGTGCATCCTCGAGTGCGGCCTGAGCCGCCTTGAACGCGAGATCGGAGGTCGTTTCGCCATCTTGCGCGATACGCCGGCTGCGGATGCCCGTGCGCTCGACGATCCATTCGTCGCTGGTATCGACGCGGCGCGCGAGCTCGGCATTGGTAAGAACGGTTTGCGGCAGATACGCGCCGCAACCGAGAACATGAGAACGCACGATGCTCACTGAGCGGCAGCTCCCGCGTTGGACAGGCTCGCGGCCAGTATGGCGCGATCGGCGGCGATTTTCGGAATCACGTCTGCGCGCGCCATGTCGATCGCCATGTCTAGCGCGCTGGCAAAGCCCATCGCGTCGGTGCCGCCATGGCTCTTCACCACCACCGCGTTGATGCCAAGAAATATGCCGCCATTGGAGGCACGCGGGTCGAGCTTGCGGCGCAAGGTGGCGAGCGCGCCCGCCGCGAAGAAGCCGCCGATGCGCCCCAGAAGCGAGCGGCGAAGCGCCGTACGCAGGAAATGCACCACGACCTTGGCCGTGCCTTCCGCAGTCTTGAGCGCAATGTTGCCGGTGAAACCATCGGTGACGATCACGTCCACCGTTCCTTCCGCAATGTCATCGCCTTCGACGAAGCCGCAGAATTCCATCGGCAGCTTGGCGCCGCGCAGGATATGGGCTGCAGCGCGCACGTTCTCGCCGCCCTTCTGATCCTCGGAGCCGACATTCAGGAGAGCCACGGTCGGCCGTTCGAGTCCGAGAATGGCGCGCGCGAACGCCTCGCCCATCACGGCGAAATCGACCAGCTGCTGCGCATCGCACTGGATGTTGGCGCCCACATCGAGCACCACGCTCTGCCCGCGCTGTGTCGGCCAGAGGGCCGCGATTGCGGGGCGGTCGAGGCCGTCGATCAGCCCCAGCTGATACATCGACATCGCCATCAGCGCGCCCGTGTTGCCGGCGGAGATCGCGACTTCCGCTTCCTTCTTCTGCACGCATTCGATGGCACGCCACATGCTCGTGTTCCGGCCGCGCCGCAGCGCCTGGCTCGGCTTCTCTTCCATGCGTACGCGCTCGGCGGAGTGGCGGATTTCTACGCGCGGCAACAATTTGGGTCGTTTGGCAAAGAGCGGCTTGAGCACCGCTTCGTCGCCATGCACGAGAAATTTCACGTTCGGATGGCGGATGGCGGAACGCGCCAGCGCGGCCACGACGATGCCCGGGCCGGCATCGCCGCCCATCGCATCGATCGAAACCGTCGGATCGCGGCTCACCCTAGCCTCGCTTCCCATGAGAAGGCCCTGTCATGTGGGCCTCTCCGGCGAAACCGGTTCAGCCCTTGGCCTTGTGAACCTCGCGCCCATCGTAATGGCCGCAAGAACCGCAGACATGATGCGGGCGCTTCTGTTCGCCGCAATTCGGGCATTCGACATGGGTGGTCGGCGCGAGCGCGTCGTGCGAACGGCGCATATTGCGCCGCGACGGCGACGTCTTTCGTTTGGGGACCGCCATTGCGGTGCAAGCTCCTCTTAGCCCTTCGCGAATCGTTCACCAGCGCGCCAAATGGCGCGCCCGTTTTCCGCGGATGGGGCGGGCAAAACAAGGGGCGGAGTGAAGCCGAAACGCTCCCGCGATTCAAGCACGGAAAATCGAGGGTTTCCGCCATTTTTTGGGTATCAGCCCTGCCCTTTGAGCTGTTTGAGCACCGCGAAGGGGCTTTCGGGCTTGTCCGGCTCGGCCGCCGGACCCTCGAAGGCAACGCCGGGCGCCCGCGGATAGGGATCGATCGCGAGCACGAATTCCTCGAGTAGCGGCCCCGCCAGATCGTAGCGCGAGCGGGCGATTTCCTCGGGCGCATCGTCATCGCCCGCGTCGATCGTGACGGCGCCACCCTTGTCGGCGAAACGGTGCGCGCCCGGCACCAGGTGCAGCACGCGATGGAAGCTGTGCGAGATATGCGAATGCACCGGTTCCAAGGTCACCACGCAGCTTTGCACGATGTCGGCTTTGAGTTGCGCTTCGTACAAAAAGCGATCCCGCCCCTGGCGGCGCAGCTCCACCACGCCTTCGAATTTGTCGATGGCTTCGACTTCCACCCATTGCGCCAGCCGCGCGCGATCCGCTTCGTTCGGAACGATGCGGACCTCGTAACCCGCTTCCGACAGATCGGCGAGATCGTAAATGCGCGAGATCGGCGCTGGCGTATCGGCTGCAGCCGTCATGACGTGCGAGCCTCCACAGGCGCAGGCAACGGACCGAAATCGAGTTCGGCAATGCTCGATGCGGCCAGACGGCTGCGTGCGGTCGATACATAGGCCGCAAGCGTACGCGCGGCGTCGGCACACTCCGCATCGCCACGGTAAATGTTGCGCAAAATCGCAGTGGCCAATTCGTCCTCGTCCTTCGCGTCGCCATAGGCCTTGAGCCGTCCATAAAACGCGTCGGCCATTTTCTTGACCCGGTGCCCGATGCCGATATCGCCCACTCCCATCTGGCGCAGGCTCTCGTCGAACTGGACGAATATGGTGTCGGTCAGGCTTTGGGAGAGATCGCGCTCCGAACTCAGTCGCTCCAGCACCAGCCAGGCATGGACGGTCAGAAGGTCGAAGCGGCCGTCCAGGGTGTCGGGAACTCTCAGATCGACGAAAAACACGGGGTTGCGCGCGCGGGCCGCGAGCCCGGCAAAGAGCCCGTCCGCCAATCTTTTTCGGTCGCCCCGACGGCGCAGCGCCTTCAGCATCTTAACGCTCCAAACCCGCCGGACCTTGCAACACAACGCCTGCAACGCTAGCACATCCAGCCGGGGACCGAAGGCTCAGGCGTAAGGACACATATATGAGAATTTCCGCGCCGATGAGAATTGAAGTTTTGGCACTGGCCGCGGCCCTTCTGCTGGGCTGTACGCCCGTCGTCAACACGCGCGGCTACCTGCCCGACCCCATCGGCGAGGCCTCGATCAAGGTCGGGACCGATACCAAGACCACCATCCAGCAGCGCCTGGGCGATCCCTCCACCCAGGCCACGTTCAACGGCGATGCCTGGTACTACATTTCCAGCGTCGAAAAACAGATCGCCTTTTTCGATGCCCGGACCGAAACCCGCTCCGTCCTCGCCATCCATTTCGACAAGGACGGCAAGGTCATGGGCATCAATCATTACGGGCTCAAGGACGGTCACGTCGTCGCGTTCGAGACGCGCCAGACACCGGCCCGCGGCCGCGAGCTCGGCTTCCTGCAACAGCTCTTCAACGCCACGCCGGGCGTTCCGATCGGAACGGGCCAGGGTCAGGGCCAACCCGGTCAGGGTCCTCCGGGCGGCGGATACCCGTAAGCACCGAGCGCGAGCCGACGATGATCGAATCCTCCTGTCATTGCGGCGCGGTGAAGCTTGAGATCGACGCCGCGCCCGAAATCGTGACGGACTGTAATTGCTCCATCTGCCGCCGCTATGGCGTGCTGTGGGCCTATTATTCCCCCACGGAGGTGCGCGTCGGCCCCGGCGCGACGGACATCTATATGTGGGACGACCGGGCCATCGAATTCCATCGCTGCCGCCATTGCGGTTGCGTCACCCACTGGGCGCCCGTCGACAAATCCGCAAACCGCATGGGCGTGAATGCGAGGTTGATGGCACCGGAGGTCCAGGCCCGCCTGCGGGTCCGCCGGCTAGACGGCGCAAGCACCGGCAAGTATCTCGACGAATAGGTCGGCGGATATTCCTGGGAAGGGGTCTGCTTCCACGCGCCCCGGAAATTCGGTTATATGCATCGCAGCGAAGGTCATCTCGCGCCTGCGTCGATGGCCTATCGGTTCATGAGCGTCTTATGCCGCCAAAACAGTCGCCTCCCATCGTCCTCAACCACGGCGACGACTTCACGCGCGAAGAGTTTGTCGCGCTCGTGCGATTGGCGCGCAGGGCCATCAAGGGCAGCGAGGCGACGCGGCGCGGACTGCAGGAATTCAAGATCAACATCGTGCCGGCAACGTTCTACAGCGACATTCCCACGCTGACCGAACTGGATGCGTCGTTCGAATTCGAATATCCGGAGGGACCCTACAATTCGCCGGACATTTTCGACCGGCCGAGACTGGAAAATTTCCTCGCCGAGATCGACAAATATGCGAACGAGTTCGATCCTCCGGTCGAAGGCGATCCGAAAAACCCCAATGAGTTCTTCTGGCAAAATCCCGCCTTCTCGTTCTCGGATGCGATGGCCTATTATTGCGTGCTTCGCACCCTCAAGCCGGAGCGCGTGCTGGAAGTGGGATCCGGCTACTCCACCCTGATCGCATTGCGCGCGCTGGAAAAGAACGGCAGCGGCAAGCTCTCCTGCATCGAGCCCTATCCCCGGCCGTGGCTCGAAGAACACGCGGATCGGCTGACGCTGCACGCGCAGCCGGTTCAATTATTCGAGCCGGATTTTTTCAACGACAACCTTGCCGACGGCGACGTTCTTTTCATCGATTCCACGCACGCCGTCAAAGCCGGCAGCGATTGCCTGCATCTCTATCTGCGGGTGCTGCCCGCAATCCGGTCGGACGTGACCGTGCATGTGCACGACATCTGGCTGCCGTTTCCGCTGGACCGCGCGCAGGTCGCCCGCCACGCCTACTGGACGGAGCAATATCTGCTCTACGCCTACCTGCTCGAAAATCCGCGAACGACGGTTCTCTACGGCAGCCGCTATCACCACAATTTCAACAAGCCCGCGCTCGACAAGTTCATGCGCGGCCGCTGGCCCAGCGGCGGCGGCAGCTTCTGGTTCAGCCAACGCGGAATTGGCTAGGGCGTCGCGCTCGATCGACCGCCGCAAATAGGGACTCGTTTCCCCTAGTGTGTCATCGCCCGCGAGCGCGGGCGACCCAGGTAACGCGGCACTGAGCTTGAAGAAGCAGTACGGGTATGAGGATCACCTGCACGATAACAAAGCTTCACCTAGGCAACCCGCACTCGCAGGCTATGACAACGAGAGCGGGTCATGAATCGAGACTACTGGTATGACATATTAGGTTTGCGCCATCGTTGAACAGGGAGACCATTCCTCCCCGGACGAAGGCTTTGCGCCATGAAAACGCGTACGACAAATCCACCGACAGCCTCCACGTCGAAGTGCGGCCGTTGCCCTCCTGCCGCACTTTGGCGATTGAGGAAGATATCATGCTCGACGTTGGCGAAGACGTCCGGCCGGTCGGCTATGATATCCAACACGCATCCACCGAGACTGGGTTTTTCGCGCGCCTGATCCACGACGAACTGCAGGCAGCAGCCGAATAGGCGCTCTCATCGCAGATAACGAAGGCCGAGATCGCGACTGTAGGACTCGCAAAATACGGCTCGAGCCGGAATTTGTCTCCGGCCATTATTCTTTACCCTTCGGCTAGTCGTCATCCGGCGGCGACGGCGGCCTTTTGTCGTCGATAAAGTACTGAGCGCTTTGGGTGGTGGGAATTGTGGTGAAGGCTCTCGGCGTGTGCTTGAAGTCGTAAAACGCCGGCTTTGCGAAAAGACTGTTCGCGGCACGATGGTCGGCGAAATGAAGGGCCCCCTGGGAGATTCCGAAATTGTACTCGATCATGCGCAGGATGCTTCCGAAATCGTAGCGCGCATTGCTGACGGTCCCCTTCGGCGTGTAGGCCGACACGAATACGAACGGCACGCGGAAACCGTATTGATAAGCGCCCTGGAGGCCCGGCAAGATCGTCGGCGCTTCGTGATCGTACCAGCCGCCCCAATCGTCCCATGTAATCAATATCGCGGTCGAATCCCAATAGCTGCTGCCGTCGGCGTTCTTGCAGGCACTGGTGCCGATCTGATTCACGATCGAAGCCACCCAACTGGGGCCGCCGGTGCCGTTGCCGTTGCCGGCATGATCCGAAAACGCGCCGTCTGGCGTGACCCAGGTCACGCTTCGCAAATTGCAGTGGGTGATATCCTTCAGGACATCGGCCGGCTTCATATCGACATTGGCCGTATAGAGATTGCCCAGGCACGCGCCGTTGCTCGCCACGCAGATATGCTGGATCGAGTTGGGTGCATCCCATATTGCCTTCTCAACAACTTCCTGTACGGCGTAGTACCGCCAGCTGATGCCCTTTTCGTCCAACAGATCCGAAAGCGTGGTCCGCTCGAAACACGGAAATATGCTGTTCTTCGGGTCTTCCACACCGCTCGAATTGATCACTTGGACCCTTGTGTTTGCGGGTGCCGCACACCCGGCATCCTTGGGATTTTCAGAGGCGAAGGTCCCTTTGAAATCGTCCACCGCGCTCGGCGCGGACGTCCCGCCGAAGATAAACTGATGGGCCGGATAACTCGGCCCCTGATTCGTCTGGAACATGTAGTTGGCCCAGCCGTAAGATTCGGCCAGGTTCAAATACGGATTCAGAATTCCCGTGGAATTGTCGACATAGCTGAACGTCGCCTTGGGAGGACAGTCCCCTTGCCCGCAAGCAATGTTGTTTGCACCGTCCATCGCGCATAAGTGGGTGGTGCTGTTCGCGTCGCACATCGCCAAAAAAGCAGAATGATTGTGGTAGAGGTCCCACGCGATTCCGAGAGAGACCGGCGCCGGCTGGGTGACGCCGCCGGCCGAGGTGTTGTCGAGCCAATTCGACGTTTGGATGTCATATTGCCTGCCGCTCGGTGTGGTGCTGCAGGTGACGTGTTGGCACAAAGCGTAGAACAGATTGTCGGGTGTTCTGTTTTCCTGCACGATCACGACGATGTGCTGAAAGTGGGTTTGGACTGCCCCCGAGGCATTTCCCAAAAGACACGCCGACAGGAGAAGGCCCGCGAAAATCCTCGTCATCGTACGTTTCCCCCGAATTCGTTCGATCGCCTCGGGATGGCTTTGCGACGGTCAAAAGCGCATCCCGCCGGCCGTCACATGCGCAGCGATTCCTTGATGGCCCGGCCGCCGAAGCTCCAAATGTCATATAGTCTTCGCATGACAATGCAAGTGGCGGATTTCCGCGACAAGCCTGTCCTCGCCTGGGATGAAGGATGCCAGGCCAAAATTTGGCTCGGGATACCTAGGCGCTCTTGCGGACGACGGGTTGACGGGCAACGACGCGCGAACGCGGCAACGACACCGTGACCGTCGTGCCCGTGCCCACGGCGCTTTCCAGCATCAGCGTGCCGCCGTGCAACTCCGTCAACGCTCTGGCGAGCGGCAGGCCCAATCCCGTGCCCTGATGCTTGCGGCTGAAAGCCGATTCCACCTGGCCGAAAGGCGCGAGGACTTTTTCCACATCGGCCGCCGCGATCCCGATGCCGGTGTCGCGCACGCTGATGGAGAGCCCGCCGTCGCTGCGAAAGCCGGCTGCCAGCGTGACACTGCCGCCGGCAGGCGTGAACTTGAACGCATTCGACAGAAGATTGACGAGTATCTGGACGATTTTGCGCTCGTCGACGCGCAGATGGGGCGACGGGCTCGGAACATCGACGCGAAACGCGATGTCTCCCCGGGAGTCGCCCAAAAGAGACCGCGTCTCGGCGACGATGCGATCGAGCGTCACATCCGATTCCGAGAGCACGGTGCGGCCGGATTCGATTTTGGACAAATCGAGGATGTCGTTGATGATCGACAGGAGATGCGCGCCGGAATTGTGGATGTCACGCGCGTAACCGGAATAGCGCTCGAGCGCACCGTCACCGAACATGCGCGTTGCGATAATGTCGGAAAATCCCAGGATCGCGTTCAGCGGCGTGCGCAGCTCGTGGCTCATATTGGCCAGGAATTCCGACTTGGCGCGATTGGCGATTTCGGCGTGGGTCTTGGCGTCGGTGAGCGACTGGGCATCGTAGACCTGAACGGTGATATCGGCGCCTACGCCGCGATAGCCGAGGAATTCGCCGGTCGCGCTCACATTGGGCTTGCCCGAGATCGCGCAATAGCCGTTGGTTCCATTGGGCGATACGAAGCGAAGGCAGACATTGCGGAAAGGAAGCCTCGCGGCGAGTGCCGCCAGGCCTTCCTCGCGATGCGCGGGGGTATCGGCATTCTTCCGGATCATGTCCCTCGCGTCGAAGCCGATCACGCCATCGGCTGTCGCGTTGATGATGGAGTAGTAGCGTTCGGACAGATAGGTAATCCTGTAGTCGCTGTCCATTTCCCAGTACCAGTCCGACGCGACTTCCGCGTAGTCGCGGAAGCGGCTCTCGCTGACGGCGAGCTGGCGGTCGAGCGCGAGTTGCTCGCGGAACAACCGCGTGGCGAAGAACATTCCGATCGCCCACAGGACGATCGTGGCGATACCGAGAACGATCACCACCAGAGCGGTGGCTCCGCGCGCGGCTTCACCCATATGCGTGGAAAACGTGTTCTCCCGATTTGTGAGCGCATCGTCGAGCAGTGCAATACGGTGCCGCAATCGGGCGCGCGCGGCGACATCGAAGCTTCCTTTCGCGATCGATGCGTGCAGCGCTTCCTCCTCGTCGAACAGTTCGGCCACCTGGGTGTTTGCAATGCGCCAGTCTTCCAGCGCGGCGGCGAAGGGCTGCCACCACCTGAACCACTCGAACATGAAAATCAGGCCGCCGACATCGTTCGGATGGTTCTGTCCGCGCAGCAATCCTTCGCGTGCGGCGACAAGATCGGGCGGCGATTTTTCCAGCGCGGCGCGCGCAGAACGATCGCCGAGCGGCAGGGCGATGTCGGTCAGGAAGGCGCGATGATCGCGCGCATCGCCGGTGTTGGCGTAGCGATACATATCCAGGACCGCCATTTTTTCGGCCTTTGAAAAGCGGCCCTCCCCCGTCGCATAGGCACGCGTATCGTTGACGAGTTCGATTGCCGCCCAGCTGGTCGCGAGCGCGATGACAAGCAGCGTCAGGAACAAAGCGGCAATCACGACATAGCTGCGCCGCTTCGAGCGGGCAATGCTCGCCGGCGTACCCATCGATCGCTTCCGGAAAAACATGCGCACGCTCGCCTCGGTCCCCGCCCACCGCCAGCCATGGGACAATAGGTAGCGAACGCCTCCTAATATGTGATTAGTGTCGTTTGCTAACGCTGCGAGGA
>Ga0302324_100026454_pt1 | contig 11083 bp, 13 predicted proteins | sample Palsa_T0_1_FD_201949 | JGI IMG/M metagenome (GOLD analysis project Ga0302324, IMG submission 201949) | Peat permafrost microbial communities from Stordalen Mire near Abisko, Sweden - Palsa_T0_1 | ecosystem: Environmental > Terrestrial > Soil > Palsa > Peat permafrost | place: Sweden: Abisko... | reverse complement strand
GAAGAGAATCCGCTCGCCAGCAACGCGACCAAGGAGGGACGCGCCGAAAATCGCCGGGTGACCGTGCGGTTTACGGCTCCCGCCGCGCAGTAACGGGGTCAAGCGCGGGCGGCACGAGCCGCCCGCGTAGTCTCGGGACACCCGAGCCGGCTGAGTCGCCTGTCGATCAGTGTTGAGCGAGATATTTCGCGAGCGGTTCCCAGTAGTGCGTGTACCACCCACGAGCCAGGTGCTTGCCTTCGCCTTCGGGGAATCCTCGATGGTCGAACACGAGGTTGGTTTCCGCGCCACTAGCAAGCAGCACGAATTTGACAATGGAGTAGTCGCCCGCCTTCCACCCGCCGGCACGCCAACTCTGCACCAGTCGCTCGTCGCCAAGCAGTTCCAAGTTCCGACCGGTAATGTACCCGCCAAACAAGGTGAAGGGGCCGCCTACTTCGCGGCTGATTGACGTCGGCTTGGCGCCCGCTGCCGTGACCAGCGTGACAGCGTCACTCAAGCGAGTGATCGCATCGAACTGTTGCGAACTCGTAAGCGCCTCGTAAACAGCATGCGGAGGTGCCCTGAAGGTGATCTCCTGATGAATCACCTCCGCCGTGTCGGTCAATCCGTCGGGGCCGCTTTGTTTCGATTTCTCTATGTTGTTCGACACGCAGAACGCAGGAGCTGCTATGCCAAGGGCCGCCGGCACTACTGCCATACCGAAAACCACCGTGCGACGAGACGGAAGAAGAGTTGTGGGCATGGTAGATCGCTCCTTGGATGGCTGTTCCTGAGAATGCGCACCCTCAGTGGTTTATGGCGCGGGGGGCGCCGCCACGGACGATTGCACCGAGCCCGGCAGCGAGCCCTTGCAGTCGTCACAGCGGTTGATCGCCCGCACGTCGAGCTCGCTCGCCGAGTGGTGCTGCGGATCCTTCGAGAGCCGCACATAAGTCGATACGTCCACCCATTCGCCGTTTGCCTTCGGCTTGCGGTCGCCTTCGAGCTCTCGGCCCGTCTCCTCGTCGAACACGCCGGCTTGATACTTCTCGACGCACGCTTGAAACGAACGATCCCCCCTGCATAGCACGCGATCGAGCCACACCGCACCATCCCGATCGCCGCGAGCCGCCACCAGATCGCCGGCGGCGAATAGAAAGGAGCCGGTGTCTGAGGCGAATCGTCTGTCCTGCGAGCCGTTCGCGGGCACCAGGACATTCACGCGCCGGCCCAAGAGAGGACCGCCGAAGATTTGGATCGACGCTCGGCCGGCCAATCTCCTTTGAAATGACTCGGGCGCGAGCGCCGGCGCCTCGCCGGGGTGCCGCACGGATGCGGCGCTCGCGTAGGCGCGATATAGCTCCTCGCGCTGTTTGTCGTCGACGGTGCGCAGCCGCCCTGTCGTGGCGACGATCAGGATGTCCGACTGCACGAACTCCGCCCGCGGAATCGGGGCGACGCCCGCGTGCTGCGAAGCGGCGCAGCCCGCGACGAGCGGCGCGAGCAGCAAGCTGAAAACGATCCTTCTCATGATGCCTCGCCGCGACCTCAAGGCCGCTGGTTCGCGCTGTCTCCTCGCCTGCCGCCTAGCTCATGGTCGTGACGTGTTGCGGCTCGATCTTGTAGATCACGCGGACCTCGTTCGGCTGCCGGAACGGGTACTTGTCCTTGCCGAGATATTTCTTCGCCAAGGCATCGATGTTCGCATCCGCGCCGTTGCGGCTGCGTTCCGCGACGCGGCCGCGCACCTCGAGGTATCGATAGGGATTGTCGGGGTCGATGATGGAAAGCGCGACGCGCTTGTCGCGCTGCAGATTCTTGTCCTTTTGACGCCCCTCCGCCGTGTTGATGATCACGAAGCGTCCGTCGAAGTCGACCCATACCGGAGTCACCTGCGGCTGACCGTCGGGCATCAAGGTGGCGAGATGGGCGAAGGCTTTCTTCTGAAACAGATCGGCGTGAGAATTCGGAATGACTGTGGTGGGCATGATCGGGCTCCTGACTTGGGACGACCTCGCGGTAGTTTAACAAACCGCGCCCGCGTTGCCCGCGGTCTTGGCGCGACGGTGCGGGCGCGGCTGGCACCGCGGGCCGGGCGCGCGCCCTCAGAGCGCCGTCCAGTCCAGTATGACTTTGCCGGATTTGCCGGAATTCATGATCTCGAAGCCTTCGCGATAATCGTTCACGCCCAGACGGTGCGTGATGACCGGCCGCACGTTCAACCCGCTCTGCAGCATGCTCGCCATTTTGTACCAGGTCTCGAACATCTCTCGCCCGTAGATCCCCTTGATCACCAGGCCCTTGAAGATCACCTGGTTCCAATCGATGGCGGTCTCGCCGGGCGGAATGCCGAGCATGGAGATGCTGCCGCCGTGATGCATGGTACGCAGCATCTCCCGCAGCGCCGCGGCGTTGCCCGACATCTCGAAGCCGACGTCGAACCCTTCCTCCATGCCGAGCTCTTGCATTGCATCGTCGAGCGATTGGTGCGTGACGTTGATGGCCTTCGAGGCGCCCATCTGGGCGGCGAGGTCCAGACGGAACTGATTGACGTCCGTGATGACGATGTGCCGCGCGCCGCAGTGGCGCGCAATCGCCACCGCCATGATGCCGATCGGTCCCGCTCCGGTGATGAGCACATCCTCGCCGACGACGTTGAAAGCGAGCGCCGTATGCGTCGCGTTGCCGAAGGGGTCGAGAATCGAGGCCACCTCGTCGTCGATGGCGGGGGAGAGCGTGAAGACGTTGGCCGCAGGAAGCGTCAGGTACTCCGCGAACGCTCCGGGACGGTTCACGCCGACGCCCTGCGTGTTACGGCAGAGGTGCCGCCGCCCCGCACGGCAGTTGCGGCAATGTCCGCAAGTGATGTGTCCCTCGCCGGACACCCGGTCGCCGGCCTTGACTCCGCGCACCTCGCTGCCGACCTCGACGATCTCGCCCGAGTATTCGTGACCGACCGCCATCGGGACCGGAATGGTCTTCTGTGCCCAGGCATCCCAGTTGTAGATATGCATGTCGGTGCCGCAGATGGCGGAGCGGTGGATCTTGATGAGCACGTCGTTGTGACCGACCGTGGGCTCCGGCACGTCCTGCATCCAAATTCCAGGTTCCGCGCGAGCCTTGACCAATGCTTTCATGAGCTTGCCTTGCGAATGATGCGAAGATCCGCGCCCGCGCGGGCGAATGCCTGAACCACACGATCGAGCTGCGCGGTCGAATGCGCCGCGCTCAGCTGGGTTCGGATCCGCGCTTTGCCGTGCGGTACGACCGGATAGGAGAACGCCACCACGTACACGCCTTCCTCCAGCATGCGCTCGGCGAGACGCACCGCGAGCGGCGCCTCGCCGAGCATGATGGGAACGATGGGGTGCGCGCCGGGCAGCAAATCGAAGCCGAGGCGCTGCATTTGCGCGCGAAAATATTGCGCGTTCGCGTGCACCCGATCGCGCAGCTCCGGCGTCGACTCGAGCAGATCGAGGACCTTGAGCGTGCCGGCGGCGACGGGCGGCGCGATGCTGTTCGAGAACAGATACGGCCGCGAGCGCTGCCGCAGCCATGCCACGATCTCCTTGCGCGCGGACACGAACCCGCCGCTCGCGCCGCCGAGTGCCTTGCCGAGCGTGCTCGTGATGATGTCGACTCGGCCCATGACGCCGCAGAGCTCGTGCGTGCCGCGGCCGCGTGCGCCGATGAACCCGGTCGCGTGCGAGTCGTCGACCATCACGAGCGCCGCGTGGCGCTCGGCCAGATCGCAGATGTCCTTGAGCTTCGCGATGGAGCCGTCCATGGAGAACACGCCGTCGGTCGCAATGAGACGCACGCGCGCGTCCTTCGAATCCTCGAGCGCTCGCTCGAGCTCGTTCATGTCGTTGTTCGCATAGCGCAGCCGGCGTGCTTTGCACAGGCGGATGCCGTCGATGATGCTGGCGTGGTTCAGCGCGTCGCTGATGACTGCATCGCGCTCATCGAGCAGCGTCTCGAACAGGCCGCCGTTGGCGTCGAAGCACGAGGAGTAGAGAATCGTGTCTTCCATACCGAGGTAGCCGCTCAGGCGCTCCTCCAGCTCGCGGTGCACGCTTTGTGTCCCGCAAATGAAGCGCACGGATGCGACACCGTAGCCGTAGCGCGCGAGCGCATCGTGCGCGGCCTCGAGGACCGCCGGGTGATTCGCGAGTCCGAGGTAATTATTGGCGCACAGATTGATCATTTCGCGGCCGTCGGCGAGCTCGACGACGGGCCCTTGCGCCGATCCGATGATGCGCTCGCGCTTCAGCAACCCCGCGGATTCGAGCGCTTGTGTCTCGAGCTTGAGCCTTTCGCGAAAATCGTGGAGCACTCGAGTCCTCGTAATTTAGATGCCGACGGCAAGCGCGCTATTATAGCGCCGTGCGGCCAGGGAGTATGCGATGCTCTTAACGTGAACTCGGCGCAAAACAGCGATGGCAGCCGCTTGGACAAGTGGCTCTGGTTTTCGCGATTTTACAAAACTCGCTCGCTCGCCACCGCCGCGATCATCGGCGGCAAAGTCCACTTGAATGGCGAGCGCGTGAAGCCGGCGCGTGCCGTTCGCCCCGGCGATCGGATCACGCTGAACCTCGAGGGCGTCGTCGCCGAGTTCGAGGTGCTCGGGATCCCGCAGCGTCGCGGACCCGCCGCGGAGGCGCGCACCCACTATGACGAGACGCCGGCGAGCGCATCCCGTCGCGCCCAGCTGCGCGACCAGCTTAGGCTTGCGCAGCTCTCGCGCCCGCGGCCGGATACCCGGCCCGACAAGCGCGACCGGCGGCGCCTCATGCGCTTGCATCGCGATCAGATGTGAGCGCTCGCGCGGCGCTCACAGATCGAGAGGGCTGTCCGGGTCGTACAGCTCGCAGCCCGCGGCGGTCTCCGGCTGCATCGTGTCCCATTCGGCATTCAACCAGATGGCCGTCGCGAGTCCGCCGGTGGGAAGGCTGCGCCGCTGCGGCGTCGGGCCCAAGCGGCTCGCCACCTGGCTGAGACCCGGATTGTGTCCGCAGATGAGGATATGCCGAAGCGCCGGATCGCGCCGAGCGAGGAGGCGCCAGGTGGCCTCGGGCGTGGCGAGATAAAGCTCGCGGGCGCACTGCACTTGCTTGCTATCGAGATCGCAGGCGTTCGCCACGATTTCCGCCGTCGACCACGCGCGCTCCGCGGGGCTCACGAGAATCAGATCCGGGATGAGATCGCGATGCACGATGCGCTCGGCGATGTCGTGCGCCTCGATGTTCCCGCGGCGCGTCAAGATGCGCTCGAAGTCCTCGGGCGAGCTGTCGAGGGCTTGCGCCTCTCCGTGGCGGAGCAGCGTCAGTCTGCGCGTATCCACAGACGACCGTCGTCGATGCGAGTAGGGAATACGCGCACCGGCTCGTAGGCGGGCGGCGTCAGCGCCTCACCAGTGCGCAGACAAAACCGCGCACCGTGGCGCGGGCAAATGATCTCGGCGCCCTCGATCTCGCCGCCCGTGAGCTCGGCGCCATCGTGCGTGCAGACGTCCTCGATGGCGAAGTAGTCATCGCCGCTGCGCGCGATCGCCACCATGCGCCGCCCGACGGCGAGCGAGCGGGTCTCGCCATCGCCGAGGTCGAGAGGTCCGGCATCGATCCAACTCATCGCGCCCTCACATCATTCCGGTTTGCAGGCGCGCTTCTTCGGACATCATGCTGTGGTTCCACGGAGGATCGAAGACCAGCTCGACGTCGGCGCGCGCCACCGTCGGCACCAGCTGCACCTTGTCGCGCACATCCTGCACCAGAACCTCGCCCATGCCGCAGCCGGGCGCCGTGAGCGTCATCTTGATGGCGACGTTGCGCGTCTCATCCACGTTCTTGGTGACGTCGCATTCGTAAATCAACCCGAGGTCGATGATGTTCACGGGGATCTCGGGGTCGTAGCACGTCTTGAGCTGCTGCCACACGACGTTCTTGATATCCTGTTCGGAGGCGCCGGGGGGGACTTCCGGAGCTTTCGCCGGCGTCTTGCCGATGGCATCGGCATCCTGCCCCGCAATGCGAAACAGATTTCCGTCGATGTACACCGTGAAGCTGCCGCCGAGCGCCTGGGTGATGTAGCCCACGGCGCCGAGCTTCAAATTGACCTCGACACCGGCCGGTATGGCGACGGCCTTGACCTCGCGCTGCACGACGATGGGCTCGTTTTCGTAGGATCGCATGGCGTTCGAGCTCACTCCGTGGAGACGGCGGGCACCGCGTGCGCATCGGGCGATTTGAGCGCCGAGGCGAGGGTGTGCCAGCAGAGGCTCGCGCACTTGACGCGAGCGGGATACTCCCGCACGCCCGACAGGGCGGCGAGCTTGCCGAGATCCTCGGCGCCCGCCTCATCGTCCGTGAGCAGGCGGTGAACTCGGTCGAAGAGCGCAAGCGCCTCGCCGCGCGTCTTGCCCTTCACGGCCTCGGTCATGAGGGAAGCGGAAGCGGTCGAGATCGCACAGCCCTGCCCCTGGAAGCGGATGTTCTCGATCCGGTCGTCGGCGAGATTGAGCCGCAGGGTGAGCCGATCGCCGCACAGCGGGTTGACTCCCTCGGCCACGGCCTGGGCATCCTCGAGCGGACCGAAATTGCGCGGCCGGCGGTTGTGGTCGAGGATGACGTCGCGATACAGGTCGGTGAGTTCCATGGCGGCACTAGGCTATGAGCGCACGGGCGCGCGCGATGGCGTCGGCGAGCCGGTCGATCTCATCGAAGGTGTTGTAGAAGGCGAAGGTCGCGCGCGCGGTGGCCGGCACCTTGAAGAACTCCATCACGGGCATGGCGCAGTGATGTCCGGTTCGAATGGCGATGCCGTCCCCGTCCAGAATGGTGCCGAGATCGTGCGGATGCACGCCCTCGACCACGAAGGAGACCAAGCTCGCTTTATCCGGTGCCGTGCCGATGAGGCGCAGTCCCTCGACGCCCTCGAGCGCGCGCGTCGCATGAGCGAGGAGCGCGTGCTCGTGCCCGCGAGCGGCCTCGGCATCGAGCGATTGCATGAAATCCACGGCCGCCCCGAGCCCGATGACCCCGGAGATGTTCGGCGTGCCGGCCTCGAATTTGTGAGGCAGCGCGTTGTACACGGTCTTTTCGAAGCTCACCGTGAGTATCATGTCCCCCCCGCCTTGCCAGGGCGGCATGCGCTCGAGCAGCGCCTCGCGGCCATAAAGCACGCCCACGCCCGTCGGGGCGAACATCTTGTGGCCCGAGAAGGCGTAGAAGTCGCAGCCCAGCTCCTGGACGTCCACCTTGAGGTGCGGCACCGCTTGCGCGCCGTCGATGAGCGTCGTGATGCCCCGTTTCCTGGCGGCGGCGACGAGCCGGCGCACGGGCAGCACCGTGCCGAGGGCGTTCGATATGTGGGCGAAGGCGAGCAGGCGGGTGCGCTCGCTCATCAGAGCCTCCACCGCCTCGGCATGCACTTCGCCGCGCGCATCCATCGGCGCCACCACGAGCTTCGCGCCCGTCTGCTCGCACAGCATCTGCCAGGGCACGATGTTCGCATGGTGCTCGAGGTGGGTGATGAGCACCTCGTCGCCGGCCCTAAGCAGGGGACGACCGTAGCTCTGCGCGACCAGATTGATCGCCTCGGTCGTGCCGCGCACGAACACGATCTCGCGCGACGAGCGGGCATTCAAGAAGCGCGCGACGCGCTCGCGCGCACCTTCGTAGAGTGCCGTCGCTTCCTGGCTCAAGGTGTGCACGCCGCGATGGATGTTGGCGTGATGCATCCGCTCGTACTCGTCCACGGCCGCGATGACGCTGCGCGGGCGCTGGGCGGAGGCGCCGTTGTCGAGATACACCAGCGGTTTGCCATGCACCAGGCGTCCCAGGATCGGGAATTCACGGCGAACGGCCTCGACGTCGAAGGCCAGGGGTCTTGGGGCGAGTGCGGTATTCATCGGAACTCTTGCAGTTTCTGCGAATCGGGAAGTTGTCGGATCAGCTCGCCCTCGATCGCGCTGCGCGCCGCGCTCTGGCCCATGCCCGTGAGCACATCGGCGAGGAACGCGTAGACGAGCAGGCTCTGCGCCGTTTGCCGGTCGAGGCCGCGCGAGAGCATATAAAAGAGCATGTTCGGATCGAGCCGACCGGTGGTGGCGCCGTGCGCGCACTTGACCTCATCGGTGTGGATCTCGAGCTGCGGACGCGAGTCGATCTCGGCGGAGGGCGACAAGAGCAGCCCCCGGAAGGATTGCTGCGAGTCGGACTGCGATGCGCCGGCATCGACCACCACCTTGCTGTTGAAGACCACACGGCTGGTACCGCTCGCGATGGCGCGGGCCGTCTGCCGGCTGACCGTGCGCGCCGCGGCGTGCCGCACCACGTTCACGCAGTCGACGTGCCGGTCCGCGTGGCCCACGAGCAGCGCACGGCTGTCGAGGCTCGCGCCGGGCTCGTTCAAGCGCGCATCGAGCGAGGCTCGCACGAGCCCGCCGCCCACGGCGACGGTGAACTGTCGGCACTCCGCGTCGCGATCGAGCCGCACTTGCAGAGTATCGAAATGCACCGCTCGCTCACCGGTAGCGAACACCCGGTAGTGCTCGATGCGCGCGTCGCGCTCGAGCGCGAGGAGCGTCGCGGAATTGCTCAAGGGTGACTCGGCGCCGTGCTGGATGTGGTGCTCGAGCACCGTCGCCGTGGCGCCGGGCGCGGCCTCGACGATGACCCGCGGATAGGCCACCGTGTCCGGCCGTTCCGCGCTGCCGACGTGCAGGATGAGCAGCGGCGTCGCGAGCGCGCCCAAGATCCTGATGTGCACCCCGTCCACGCCGAGCGCGGTGTTGAGCAGCAGCCAGCGCAGCTCCTCGGCATCGGGGAGCGGCTCGAGATGGCGTGCCACGAGTCCGGGATTCTCGCGCGCAAGAGCGCTCAACGTGCGTATCTCGAGTCCCGCGGCCGGCCTCGAGGCGGGCGGCAGCAGCGGATAACCGTTCACCAGCACGAGCGTCGCGGCCTCTGCGTCTGCGAGAGGCCGATCCCCGAGGAGCGCCCGGGAATGCTCGAGCGCGAGGGCCTGCTCGAACCCTAGAGCCGCCGCGCGCGGCGCATCCGTGAAGCTCTGCGAGGCGAGGGAACGCAGGCTCGTATAGCGCCAGCTTTCGTCGTGCGAGGTCGGTAGGCCGAGCTGCAAAAAGCGCCGCAAGGCGCGTTCCCGCAGGCCCGTGAGGCCGTCGGGCTCGCGTGCCCCGGGCTCGCGTGCCCCGGGCGCTCGTGTCCCGGGCGCGCGTGCCACCCACTGCTCCTCGAACGAGCGTAGTGCCGCCGAATGCTGCGCGGGACTCATGCGACGCGGCTCTCCCGCACCCAGTCGTAGCCGCGGCGCTCGAGCTCGAGCGCAAGCGAGCGATCGCCCGACTTCAGGATGCGTCCATCGGAGAGCACGTGCACTTGGTCGGGCGTGATGTAGTCGAGCAAACGCTGATAATGCGTCACGAGCACGACGGCGCGCTTCGGGTCGCGCAGGCTGTTCACGCCCATCGCGACCACCTTGAGGGCATCGATGTCGAGGCCGGAGTCCGTCTCGTCGAGGATCGCGAGCTTCGGCTCGAGAATGAGCATCTGCAGCACCTCGTTGCGCTTCTTCTCACCGCCCGAGAAGCCCTCGTTGACGCCGCGCGTGAGGAAGGTCTCGCTCATCTGCATGAGCTTCATCTTCTGCTTCACCAGGCTCAGGAAATCGTAGGCGTCGACCTCCGGCTCGCCGGCGGCCTTGCGCTTGGCATTGAGCGCGGCCTTCAGCAGGTACACGTTGTTGACGCCCGGAATCTCCACCGGGTACTGAAATCCGAGAAACAGTCCCGCGCGTGCACGCTCCTCGGGGGGCATCGCGAGCAGGTCGGCGCCTTCGAAGCTGACCGATCCGCCCGTCACCTCATAGTCCTCGCGCCCCGCGAGAACCTGGGCGAGCGTGCTCTTGCCCGAGCCGTTCGGCCCCATGATGGCGTGCACCTCGCCCGCGTTCACCTCGAGGTTCACGCCTTTGAGGATCTCCTTGCCCGCGACGCGGGCGCTCAAATCGGAAATATTCAGCAGCATGCGTCCTCAGCGGGATTATCCCACCGCTCCTTCCAAGCTCACGCTCAACAAATTCTGGGCCTCCACGGCGAACTCCATCGGCAGCTCCTTGAAGACCACCTTGCAGAAGCCGCTCACGATCATGTTGACCGCGTCCTCCGCCGAGATCCCACGCTGCAAGCAATAGAACAGCTGGTCCTCGCCGATCTTGGAGGTGCTCGCCTCGTGCTCCACCGTGGCCGTCGGGTTCTTGACCTCCATGTAGGGGAAGGTGTGCGCGCCGCAGTCGGGGCCCATCAGCAGGGAGTCGCATTGCGTGAAATTGCGCGCGCCTTCCGCGCTCGGCAGGATCTTGACCAGGCCCCGGTAGGTGTTCTCGGCATGGCCGGCCGAGATGCCCTTGGAGACGATGGTGCTCTTGGTGTTGCGCCCGATGTGAATCATCTTGGTGCCGGTGTCGGCCTGCTGATAATTGTTGGCGACCGCGACCGAATAGAACTCTCCGGTCGAGCCCTCGCCCTTGAGCACGCAGCTCGGGTATTTCCACGTGATGGCGGAGCCCGTCTCCACTTGCGTCCAGGAAATCTTGGAATTGCGCCCGCGGCATTCGCCGCGCTTGGTGACGAAGTTGTAGATGCCGCCGACGCCGTTCTCGTCGCCCGGATACCAGTTCTGCACGGTCGAGTACTTGATCTGCGCATCGTCCAGCGCGACGAGCTCCACCACCGCCGCATGCAGCTGGTTCTCATCGCGCATCGGCGCGGTGCAGCCTTCAAGATAGCTCACCGAAGCGCCTTCGGCCGCGATGATGAGCGTGCGCTCGAACTGGCCGGTCTTGGCCGCATTGATCCTGAAGTAGGTCGAGAGCTCCATCGGGCAGCGCACGCCTTTCGGCACGTACACGAAGGAGCCGTCGGAGAAGACCGCGGAATTGAGCCCCGCGAAGAAGTTGTCTCCCGCGGGAACCACGGTCCCGAGATACTCCTCGATGAGCGCCGGATGATCGCGCACGGCGTCCGAGAACGAGCAGAAGATGACGCCCGCCTTGGCGAGCTTGTCCTTGAAGGTGGTCGCCA
>Ga0302324_100026453_pt1 | contig 11084 bp, 8 predicted proteins | sample Palsa_T0_1_FD_201949 | JGI IMG/M metagenome (GOLD analysis project Ga0302324, IMG submission 201949) | Peat permafrost microbial communities from Stordalen Mire near Abisko, Sweden - Palsa_T0_1 | ecosystem: Environmental > Terrestrial > Soil > Palsa > Peat permafrost | place: Sweden: Abisko... | reverse complement strand
CCACGAGGGTGAACGACCTGCGCGGCATCCGATCGAGCGCCGACTGGCTGGGGTTCGATGCCAACCCGGTCGTGCACGGGCACGTCGACGACTCCTTCGTGACCGATGGCTTCGCCGGGAGCCTCAAGGGCGAATACATCACCCAGGACCGGGCGACCGTGCTGCGCGGGCGGCTGCCCCACCCCGACGCCACCGATGAGATCGCCCTTACCGCCGGTGTGGCCAAGCTCTTCGGGGTCGGCGTCGGGGGCCGGGTCACCTACCAGTACGAGGACGCCGAAACGGAGCAAACCGTTATCGACGGCTACGCCACCTACCGGGTCGTCGGCATTGTGTTGCAGCCGCCCGTGCTGGTCGACCAGTTCGACCAGACCCAGGGCGCCATCCTGCCCCAGGCGGCCTCGGAGGCGGCAGTGGCCCGCTTCAAGGACACCGTCGCCTTCTCGTGGGTCGGCATGCGGTTGACCAAGGGCGACGCGGGCATCCCGGCCCTGCAGGCGCAGCTGGCTCACCTGGCCACCCAACTCGGCCACGGCATTCACTTCGCCCTCCGCCGCCTCGACACCATCCACGGCCAGGTCCAACAAGCGATTGAACCGCAGGCGGTCGCGCTCGGCGTGTTCGGCGGGCTCGTCGCCCTGGCCATGCTCGCCCTGGTCGGCCAGGGCCTGGCCGAACTGCTGCACCGTTCCGCTCCCCAACTCGAGGTGCTCGGCGCCCTGGGCATGACCCGGTTCGAGACGGCGGTGTCCGGTGGGATCGGCGGCGGTCTCGCCGTCCTGGCCGGAATGGTCCTTGCCGTTGGGGGCGCGGTGGCCCTGTCACCGCTGGCCCCGGTCGGACCGGTGCGCCAGTTCGACCCGGCGGGCGGGATCAGCTTCGACGGCACCGTGCTCCTCGGTGGCGGCCTCCTCTTGATGGTGGTGCTGCTGGCTCTGGCGGGCTGGGTGGCCTGGCGGGCCCTGCGCCCCGCCACGGGCGGCCCCGGGGCGCGGCAGTCCGCGCTGGCCAACGCGGCGGTGTCCGCCGGGCTGCCCACCCCGGCCGTCCTCGGGATCCGCTATGCCCTGCAGCCGGCACCGGGGCGACAACGGGGAAGCGTCCGGGCCAATCTGCTCGGGTCGATCGTGGCCGTGACGGCGGTGATCACGGCGGCCGTTTTCGGAGCCAGCCTGAACGGCCTGGTCTCCCACCCGGTCCGCTACGGCTGGAACTGGAACGTGCTCATCCAGTCCCAGGGCGGTTACGGGGACTGGTACGGCTACAACATGGACAAGCTCATGGACGCGCAACACGGCGTGCGGGGCTGGTCGGCCTTCGGCTTCACGCAGCTGCCGATCGACGGGCAGTCCATACCGGTACTGGGGATCACCACGCACGGCGGCGACGTCGAACCACCGACGGTGAGCGGCCGGCGCCTCGACGGGTCCGACCAGATCGAGCTCGGGGACACCAGCCTCCGCCAACTCGGCAAACACGTCGGTGACACGGTGGTGGTCGGGACGGGCGCCACGGCCCAGCATCTGAAGATCGTCGGTGCCGTCACCCTGCCCTCCATCGGGGTGTCGCTGGCGGACCACGTGTCCCTCGGGCGCGGCGCCATGCTCCCCGAGCACACCCTGTTGACCATTGAGAACTTCTTTAAGGGCAAGCAGTCGCAGGCCGCCTACACGGCGCTGCCCTCCACCCTGGCCATCGATCTCCGCCGGGGTGTCCCGTCGCACCCAATCGTGCAACGGATCCTGGCTGCCGACCCCGACGACACCCCGGGCGGCATGTACCAGATCCATCCGGTCCTGGCCGCCGCTCTGGTCAACGACAAGCAGATGGGAGACCAACCCCTCACCCTGGCGCTCGTGCTCACGGCGGCCATGATCCTGTCGGTGTGGGCCACCGTCCAAGCCAGTACTCGCCGGCGACGCCGGGACCTGGCCATGATGAAGGCGCTCGGCATGACCCGGCGCCAGGTGCGGGCCATCGTGCTGTGGCAGTCGAGCACTATTTTGGTCATTTCGGCCGTCCTGGGGCTGGTACTGGGGTGGGCCGCGGGCCACCTGGTCTGGTCGGCCTATACGTCGTCGCTCGGGGTGCCGGCGGTCACCGTCCTTCCCCTGGGGGTGGTGCTCCTCGGTCTGCTCATCCTCGTCGTGGCCGGCGACGCCCTGACCGCGCTCCCGGCCGAACTGGCGGCGCGCACGCCCAGCGGATCGCTGCTGCGCCACGAGTAGCGGAGCGGATCCCCGGCCCCCGGCAGCCACTGTGTCTAAGGGGTACGACAGTACTGTCTAAAGGTCACGACAACGCTGTCGAAGTGGGTAGACTCACCTCGTGACACCTACCGTACGCACCGAGGACCTGGCCGACGCGCAGGAGCTGGCCAAAATACTGGGGCTCGGACACTCCAACAGCGTCAGCACCTACCAGCGGCGGTATCCCGACATGCCGCGACCCGTTGTCGATCTGGGGCCGGGACGGCCCAAGTTGTGGCTGCGCCCCCACATCCGGGCCTGGGCCGCGGCACGGCGGCAACGGTGACGGCGCCGCTCAAGTCGAACGACCCGTGCTGGTGCGGCAGTGGGCGCAAGTACAAGCGCTGCCACCAGGCCCGCCAGGAGCGGGTCCTTCCCGGCCTGGTCTCGCCCCTGCGTCCGGTGCCACCCGAGATCGCTCGTCCTGACTACGCCCTCTCAGGACGCCCGGTCAAGGTGGACGAGTCCATGGTGAAGAGCCCCGAGGTCATCGAGCGGATGCGGGTGGCCGGTCAGATCGCGGCCGAGGTGCTGCGCGTCACCGGCGACGCCGTGAGGGTCGGGATGACCACCGACGAACTCGACGCCATCTGCCACGCCGCCACGATCGAGCGGGGTGCGTACCCGAGCCCGCTCAACTATCACGGTTATCCCAAGTCCGTGTGCACCTCGGTCAACGAGGTCATCTGCCACGGGATCCCGGACTCGCGCCCGCTGGCCGACGGTGACATCGTGAACATCGACGTGACCGTCTACGTCGACGGTGTGCACGGCGACACGAACGCCACATTCGCCGTAGGGAATGTCGACGCCGAGTCCCGGAGGCTCATCACCGTCACCAGGGAGTGCCTCGAGCGCGGCATTAAGGCGGTCGCAGCGGGGCACGAGATCAGCGACATCGGCCGGGCCATCCAGCGCCATGCCGATGCCGCCGGGTTCGGCGTCGTCCGCGCCTACTGCGGCCACGGCATCGGCGAGGTCTTCCACTCCGCCCCGCAGATACCCCACTACTACGAACCGTCGGCCGGCGCGATCATCGAGCCCGGTATGACGTTCACCATTGAGCCGATGATCACGCTCGGCACGTGGCGCCACGTGGCGTGGGACGACGGCTGGACCGCCGTCACGGCCGACGGGCGGCGCACCGCGCAGTTCGAACACACCCTGGTGGTAACGGAAGACGGCGCCGAGGTGCTCACCCGCTCGGCGTAGTCCCCCATGCCAGACTCGGCCCGGAGGTGAACGTGAAACGTCCTGGATCCGGGTCCGAAGCAAACGGGGCGGTCGAAGGCGACGGACAGCTCACCTTCGCCAGCAGTCAGGGACGGTGGGTCATCGCGGCCACCGTGCTCGGCTCGGGCCTCGCCTCCATCGATGCGACGGTGGTGGGCATCGCGCTCCCCAGCATCGGGCGCGCCTTTCACAGCGGCGTGGGCACCTTGCAGTGGGTCGTCTCGGGCTACTCGCTGACGCTGGCCGCCTTCCTCCTTCTCGGTGGCTCGCTCGGCGACCGCCTGGGGCGCAAGCGCATCTTCTTCATCGGCGTCGTCTGGTTCGACCTCGCCTCCGTCTGCTGCGGGCTGGCCCCGAACGCCGGCGTCCTCATCGGGGCCCGGGTGCTCCAGGGCGTCGGCGGTGCCCTCGTGGCCCCGGCCAGCCTGGCCATCCTCCAGGCGTCATTTCGCCAACAGGACCGCTCGCGGGCCATCGGCGCCTGGTCCGGGCTCGGGGGCGTGGCCACCGCCGCCGGTCCCCTCCTGGGCGGGTACCTGATCGCGGCCGGGTCGTGGCGATGGGTCTTCTTCATCAATGTCCCGTTGGCCGGACTGGTGCTGGCCGTGACCCGGCGCCACGTGCCCGAGTCGCGCGATCCCTCGACGGCGGGCCACGTCGATACGGTGGGGGCGGGGCTGGCGGTGCTGTTCCTGGCCGGGCTCACCTACGGGCTCATTGAGGCGCCGAGCCACGGCTGGACCAGCCCGGTCGTGCTCGCCAGCCTGGTCCTGGCTGCGGTCACCGGACCGGCGTTCCTCCTCGTCGAGCACGCCATTGCCCACCCGATGCTCCCGCTCGGGCTGTTCCGGACCCGGCAGTTCAGCGGGGCCAACGCGGTCACCTTCATCGTCTACGGGGCCCTGGGTGGCGCGCTGTTCCTCCTTCCGGTCGAGCTCCAGCTGGTCGTGCACTACAGCCCTCTCGCCTCGGGGCTGGCCCTGCTCCCGGTCACCGCGATCATGCTGGTCTTCTCCGCCCGGTCCGGCCAGCTGGCGGCGCGCATCGGCCCCCGGCTGCAGATGACAATGGGTCCCCTCGTGGCGGGGGCCGGTCTTTTGCTGTTGACCCGGGCCACGCACAGCGGGAGTTATGGGGTACGAGTACTGCCGGCCGTCATCGTGTTCGGGCTGGGGCTGGCCCTCACAGTGGCCCCGCTCACCGCCGCCGCCATGGGCGCGGCCCCGGCCGAGCATGCCGGGGTGGCCTCGGCCGTGAACAACGTGGTGGCCCGGGCGGCCGGGCTCCTGGCCGTGGCGATCCTCCCCCTGCTGGCCGGGATCACGGGGGCCGCTGCGCTCGAACCGCACCGGTTGGCCGTCGGGTTCCGGGAGGCGATGATCATCGCCGGCCTCACCTGCGCGGGTGGCGGCATTCTGGCCGCGGCGACCATCCGCAACCCGCCGGGCTCCTCGGCGCCGAGTTGGCCACGCCTCCGGGGCTTCCACTGCGCCCTCGACGGTCCCCCGCTCCGGCCCGCCGACGCCTCCTCGGCACCGGGCTCGGCGGCCGGCTCGGGCCCCGGCTGATCCCCGTCAGTGCATCAGACGGGGGAACCCGGCGTGGTCGGGAGCCCGGCCCGCTTCCACGCCGCGAAGCCCCCGTCGAGATCGGTCACCGCGGTGCGGCCCACACCGATCAAGCTGGCCGCGGCGAGGCTGGAGGCGTAGCCCTCCTGGCAGATGACCACCACCGGCCGATCGGGATCCTCGGCCTCGGGGAGGCGGTGGGAACCTCTGGGGTCGAGGCGCCACTCCAGGTTGTTGCGCTCGACGATGAGTGCGCCGGGAACCTCACCGAACTCGGCCCGCTGGGCGGCCGGGCGGATGTCGATCAGCAGGCCGCCCTCGTCCGCGATCTGCTTGGCCCGGTGCGGGTCCGCCCGGTGCAGGCCGCTGCGCGCCTGGGCGAGCAGGCGGTCGACTCCGCTCAAGGGGCCCAGGTCGGATCGGCGCGGTACTCGGCGCGCTCCGCCACCAGGCCGTGGGGCTCCCGGCGGTAGAAAGTCATGGATTCCATGGGGGGAGAGTAGGCGTGCACGCTGGTCGCCGGGGCGGCCTGCGCGTTCACCACATCGTGGACGTAGAGGGGGCCGAAGGCCGCGCCACCACCGGCCACGATGTTCCGGCAACCGAGGGTCCGTTCCGGGCGGACGTAATGCTCCTCCAAGGTTCCTTCGACCACCCAGAGGGCGCCCACCGACCCTCCGTGATCGTGCAGCTCGAGTCCCTTGCCCTGGGGCCAGTGGATGGCCCATATCTCCAGCTCGTCGGTCAACTCGAGGAGCTCGTAGGAGCGCTCGGCCAGGTCCGGGGCGGCCCGGGGCAGCAGCTCGGCCGTCTCGGCGACGTAGCACTGCAAAAGGTCGAGCAGCACCAGCGGCCCGTTCGACCGTGGGTACGCACCGGACCCCGGCGCTGCAGCGGAGATGATTCGATCGGCCCCCAGAGACGGGGATTGCTGCGTGATCGTCATCGTAATTCCTTCCCCAACACCGGACACTCTGCCCTAGTCCCTTATATCTGATGAGTTTAGTCAGGTTTTGGGGCGGCGCCAAGCCACGACACGCTCGGCGCACGGTGAAGAGCCCAGTCGACGGCGTCGCCCGGACCCGGTGCAACGGTGGTTCAGGCGCTGGTGGGGGGGCGCCGGTCCGCCCACGGCGCCGCCGTCTCCAGCTGCCCGGCCAGGGACAACAACGTCTCCTCGTCTCCGAAGCGGCCCACGAACTGCACCCCGATCGGCAGTCCACCCACGTTCTCGTGCAGGGGCAACGAAATGCCGGGCTGACCCGTCACGTTGAACGGCGGCGTGAACGGGACGTAGGCGGCAGCCCGGAACAGCCCGGTGAGGGGTTCACCCGGTGGCGAGTCGAAGGTGCCCAACGGGGCCGGAGGCTCCCCGAGGGTCGGGGTGAGGAGGACGTCGATCCCCTCGAAGTACTCGGCGATCTGCCGGGTGATCTTCTGGAGCTCCTGCACGGAGCGGAGGTAACGCCCCGAGTCGAGGGAGCGCCCGAGCTGCACGAGCGCCCAGGTGAGTGGCTCGAGATCGTCCTCGGTGGCGGAACGGCCGACCCTGTGCTCCCAGTCCAGCAGGGTCCAGGCGTTCGCCGCCGCCCACACGTTGATGAAGTGCTCGGTGAACGCGTCCCCGTCGACGTCCAGGGCGGCCGGCTCAGTGTGGTGGCCCAGCGCTTCACACAGGGCCGCCGTCTCTTCCGTGGCACGGACGCAGTCCGGGTGCACGGCGCTCCCCGTGGGCGACGCGGTGAGGACGGCGACCCGCAGGGCCGTGGGCTCGGCACGGACGGCGGCGGCGAACGACGGGCCCCGTCGCGGCGGGGCCCAGTAGGGATCACCGGGCACCGGGCCGGCGATGGCGTCGAGCACCGCGGCCGAATCGCGTACCGAGCGCGTGACCACGTGCTCGGCCACCAGCCCGCCCATCATGTCCCCGTACTGCGGCGCGGTCGAGACCCGGGCCCGGGTCGGTTTGAGACCGACCAGACCGCAGCACGAGGCAGGGATCCGTATGGACCCGCCGCCGTCGTTGGCGTGCGCCACGGCGACCATGCCCGAGGCCACCGAGGCGGCCGAGCCGCCGGAAGACCCACCGGTGGAGTGCGCCGTGTTCCACGGGTTGCGCGACGCCCCGAACCGCTTCGGCTCGGTCGTCGGCAGAATCCCGAACTCGGGGGTGTTGGTCTTTCCGCACACCACGAAGCCGGCGGCGAGGAAGCGCTTCGTCAGTTCCTGGTCGACTGTGGAGTGGTACCCCCCGGCGAACGCGGTGCCCTCGCAGAACGGCGTGCCGGCGAGCTCGGCCCCGAGGTCCTTGAGGAGAAGGGGCACGCCCTTGAAGGGACCATCGGGCAGTGCGCCTGCCGCGGCGGCCCGGGCCCGGTCGAACAGCTCGAAAATGACGGCGTTCAACGCGGGGTTCAGGCGTTCGATGCGGGCGATGGCCTGTTCGACCAGTTCGGAAGGGGACGCCGCCCCGCTCCGGACCAGCGCGGCCTGATCAGTTGCGTCCAACCATGTGGTGTCCTCGCTCATCGCGCTCACCGTAGCGGCGCGTCCGCCGACCTGCTCAGGCCGGTACGGGAGCCTCTGCCGGGCGGCGTTGTGCGCCGGTGCCGACCGCCACCGCCTCGGTGACCGACACGTCGACGCCACAACGGAGGCAGCGCCGGCGGTCGTCGAGCTCTCCCCCGCACCCTTTGTGCTCGACGATCACGGGCCGTTCGCCGTCGATGGCGTACCGGTCGCCCCACTGCAACAGCGCCATCAATACGGGCCACAGGTCGGCCCCCTTTGTGGTGAGCCGGTACTCGTAGCGCACGGGATGCTGCTGGTAGGCCTTCTTGCGCACGATCCCCTGCTCGACCAGCCGCTCCAGGCGGGTCTGGAGGATGTTGCGTGCCACGCCCAGACTCCGTTGCAGATCGTCGAAGCGGCGGATGCCCAAGAAGATGTCGCGCACGATGAGGATGGTCCAGCGCTCGCCGACGACCTCGAGTGCCGCCGCCATGGAGCAGTACTGGGTCGGATAGTCCCTCTTCAGCATCGCACCAGTATACCGCCAAATCCCTCAGAGCGTTGCATGGAGCAACTCATTCGATTACAGTGAGTCGCATGACACAACTCACCACCCTCCCCGGGAGCGCCGCCAAGGAGACGGGATCGCGCCCCACGCTGACCGCCCTCGTGGTGCTCACCGGGGTGTTCCTCTCGTCCTTGGACCTGTTCATCGTGAACATCGCCTTCCCCAGCATCTCGAAGAGCTTCCACGGCGAGTCGTTGAGCTCCATGTCGTGGGTGCTGAGCGCCTACACCATCGTCTTCGCCTCGCTGCTGGTGCCGGCGGGGCGCTGGGCCGACCGGGCCGGGCGCAAGCGCGCGTTCCTCATCGGGCTGGGCGTCTTCACCGCCTCTTCCGCGCTCTGTGCCGTCGCCCCCTCCCTCGACCTGCTCGTGGCGGCCCGCATCCTCCAGGCCAGCGGGGGTGCCCTGATGCTGCCCACCTCGCTCGGCCTCCTGCTTCCGGCCTTCGGCCCCGCCCGCAGGGGCGCCGCCATCGGACTGTGGTCGGCCGTCGGCGGGGCGGCAGCCGCCTTCGGTCCTCCGATCGGCGGGATCCTCGTCCAGGCCAGCTGGCGCTGGGTCTTCCTGGTCAACCTCCCCTTCAGCCTGGTCGCCCTGGTGGTCGGGGTGCGGGTGCTGCGCGAGATCAAGGACCCCACCGCCCACAAGGCCGATCTGGCCGGGGCCGCGCTGCTGTCGATCGCCGTGGCCAGCCTGGCCGCCGCCATTGTCGAGGGGTCGAACTGGGGCTGGACCAGCGCGTCCATCCTCGGCACCTTCGCCCTGGCCGTGGTGAGCAGCGCGCTCTTGGTCGTGCGCTCCGGTCGTCACCCCAACCCGATCATCGAGCCGGCCGTCATCCGCCACCGCGCCGTCGCCCTGGCCGATGTCAGCTCGCTGGTCTTCTTCGCCGGCTTCGGCGCCATGGTCCTCGGGGGCGTCCTGTTCCTGACCGGGGTCTGGCACGAGTCGGTCCTGCGGGCCGGGTTCATGATCGCGCCCGGACCGCTGCTGGCCGCCCTGTGTGCCTTCCCCGGAGGGCTGCTCGGGGCGCGCTTCAGCCACCGGTCCGTCGGCACCGTGGGCAGTCTGATCTTCGCCGGGGCTGCCGTCTGGTGGGTCACCCGCATGGGGCTGACGCCGGACTACGTGGGCACCTACCTTCCCGGCAGCATCGCCACCGGCACCGGCGTCGGGCTCATGCTGCCCTCGCTCGGCGGGGCCGCCACGGCGCCCCTCCCCCCGGAGCGCTCGGCCACCGGCACCGCCCTGTACGCCATGTGCCGCCAGATCGGATTGGCCCTCGGGGTGTCGTGCCTGGTCGCCGTCCTCGGCACCGCCACCGGGGCGGCGGCCGTGCGCGCCTTCCACCACGCCTGGATCTTCATGGCGATCTGCAGCGTCACCTCCGGCCTGATCCTCCAGGGCATCCCGCGCCAGGTGCGGATCCGCCACCGCAGCGTCGAGGCGTTCGTGGAGGAGCGTCAGGCCTACGCGGTGGCCGCCGGCAAGTAGGAGGGATTCGCCACCAGCAACTGGTCACGGGCGGACGCGGCGAGCGCCGATCCGACGGAGGTCCAGTCGCCGTCACACGCACCGGACCGTATGGCGGCGGCCAGGGCGCGGTCGCCGTCGAATCCGAGGTCCTCGACCCGGGCGCGGTGATCCCGGGAGAACGCCGGGCCCATCTGGAGCTCGCGCTCAACGACCGACAGGACATTGCGGGCGATGCGGGCCTGGAAGCGTGCCCTGCCCTCGCTCGTCTCCATCACGTTCGCTTCGACGTACTCCCGCACCGCCTCGACCAGGTCCGCCGCGGTGGGGCGGCCGAACGGAGCGGGGTCGGTCGCCCCCGTCGACCCGGTGCCGCGGGGGACGTTCGGGGGTGGGCCCTCGGGCGAAGCAGGATCGGGCGCCAGTCCAAGGAGGGTGAACAGGTCCCACTCGCTCTCACAGACGCGGCGGCCGATGGCGGCCAACTCGACGGAACGGGTGGCGCCGCTCAGGTGGGACGAGGCCTGCAGGGCACAGATGGTGGCCCACTTCACGGTGGCGTAGACGATCCACCAGCGGAGGCGCGGGGGGTCGATCACCTCGCCGCCGGCGGCCGCGTACGCATCCAGCAGGGCGGTCACGTCGCCGAAGCCGCCGACATCGCCGGCGCCCCCGAAGCGCCAGGCCGGGGCGCACAGCCATCCCAGGTCCTCGGCCGGATCTCCGGCGTGGGCCAGCTCCCAGTCGAGGACGGCGCGCAGTCCGTCGGGGCCGATCAGCAGATTGCCCAGACGGAAGTCGCCGTGCACGGTCACCCGCCGACCCTCCGGTGGGCGGTTGGTCTCGAGCCACCGGGCCCCGAATTCGAGAGCGGGGCGAACCTCGCCCAACGCATCGAGGAAGGGAAGGGGGTCACGCAACGGGTCGACGGGCGCCAATCCCTCTATGCGGCGCGGGTCGATGGCGTGGATGTCGACCAGCGCCCGGGCGCACTGGGCCGTGAGCACGGTCCGGGCGCCGGCCCATTCGGGATCACGCAAGATTTTGCGGGGGATCGTCTCACCCGTGATCCGTTCCACCACCACCCAGGCCGGGCCGAGACCGTCGGCCTCGTCCCCACCCAGCGCCACCACATTCGGCACCGGAACCCCCGCCACTGCCGCCGCCCGCAGCAGGGCACCCTCGACGCGGACCCGGTCCGGACCGGCGATGCCCCCGCCCCGGTCCTGTTGGAGGATCAGCGGTTGGCACGTCCCGTCGCCGGTGAGGAGGTCGAAGGAGCTGGTGATGCGAGAGGCGCCGCCGGACAGCCGGCGCAGGTCGCGGACCGTGCCTCCCAGCGCGCGCCCGAGCGCGAGGGCCAGCTCCTCGGTGGCGGGGCGCGGGGAGGTGGCCGGGGCCGACATCGATTACTCGACGGGGACGACAGGCCTCCCGCTGTCGTCGAGTTGATGCAGGTACTCGCAGATGCCGTAGCCGATGA
>Ga0302324_100026451_pt1 | contig 11085 bp, 9 predicted proteins | sample Palsa_T0_1_FD_201949 | JGI IMG/M metagenome (GOLD analysis project Ga0302324, IMG submission 201949) | Peat permafrost microbial communities from Stordalen Mire near Abisko, Sweden - Palsa_T0_1 | ecosystem: Environmental > Terrestrial > Soil > Palsa > Peat permafrost | place: Sweden: Abisko... | reverse complement strand
ACGTGATCGATCTCGACCCGAAGAAGATCGGCACCATGACGCGCGACGTCGCCGCGCTCGACGCGGAGATCGGCCGCGACGCTCGCAACCGCACCGTGCGCGCCGCCGTCCGCGAGGACGCACGAGCTGTTCCGGGGATGACGCGCTTCACGCGCCAGGCGCTGCCATGGCACGCCGATCGCCCGGCGATCGCGCTCTACGACGTCCTCGCGAGCGACGGCCGCTTGCCGGCGAGCTTGCGAGCCGCGGCGGCAACCGCTTCCGATGCGGTCGGCGCCACCGTACTCGCCCACCGGGAGAGCGCCGACTTCGAACCCTTCGGCGCCGGTTACTCCGACGCGGCGGGGCCGACGGTCCATTTTCCGATCACGCCACGGCAGATCGACACGTGGGCCCCCGAGATCCGCGAGACCGACAACGCATTCTACCAGGCCGTCGGCGGGGAGAAGCTCGCGCACGTACTCGCGTAAGCGTCACCGCGACCGCGTAGACGCGCGGCGATGGCGAGCCGCCGATTCGAGAGACATCGGCCGGCGGCTCGCCGATGCGCGCGCACGCGTGCACTCGTGCGCGCGCGGGTGTGCCGCCGCGGCCATCGCCTCCGCAGGAGTTGTGCACGTCCGAGACAACCCGCCCGCATGAACCCTCGTCTCTCTGTATCGCTCGTGGCTGCGTTGCTCGTTGCCACACTGGTGGGATGCGCGGGTCGCCCACCTTCCGGTCATGCCGCCCCGGTGCAGGCGGGGTGCTCTCCCACCGCAGGGACGCCAGCGGGGACGGCAGCGTCCCTGCTCGCCGTGCTCTCGAACGCAAGAAGCGAGCACAAGCTGAACGCGATCATCTTTCGAGCGACGATCGATTCGAAAGACGTCCTGACGACGGCGCTCGGAGACTCGACTCCAGGCGTGCCCGCATCGACGGCAATGCACTTCCGGGTCGGCATGCCGGCCGAGCAGTTCGAGACGACGATGCTCATGCAACTCGTCGATCAGCGCCGGATCGCGCTCGACGATCGCGTTGCAACGTGGTTCCCGAAGTACCCGCACGCCGGCGCCACGACGGTTCGAATGCTCGGCGCCTCGTCCAGCGGCTTCGGCGACTACGTCTACGGACCAGGCACTCCCGCCAAGAACGTGCCGTCGTTCGAATCGGTGCTCTATCGCGATCCGTATCGACAGTTCACGGCGAGCGAACTCATCGCGCGAAGCCAAGCACCCTATCAGGTGCCGCAGTACGCGAACCCCGGAGCCGATTGGCAGTATTCGCACACGAACTACGCGATGCTGGGCTCGATCCTCGAGAGGGTCACGGGGCGCGACTACGGGGCGCTCCTGCAGGACTCCATCGCGAAGAAGCTCGGGCTACGCGACATCGTCTACTCGACTTCGGCGAACATTCAAGCGCCGGTGCTGCACGCATTCACGTCGGAGCGCAGCACCTACGAGGATTCGACCAAATGGAGCCCGTCGTGGACCTCCTTTTCCGGTTCGATGAACTCGACCGTCTGCGACCTTGCGACCTGGGAACAGGCCTTCGGATCCGGTGCGCTGCTGACGCCCGCGTCGGCCGCCGAGATCGTCGCGCCGACGAACGTCGGCCTCGGGAAGAACTCTCGCTCGCTATACTTCGGCCTCGGAACGATCGTCAACAACGGCTGGCTTTTGGCAAACGGAAACTATTTCGGTTGGCACACCGCGACGGCGTACTACCCGCCGCAGCGGATCGCCCTGGTCGTGACGCTGACCGAAGGCCCGAAGACGACGAGCGGCAACGCCCTCACCAACGGGATCTTCAAGGCGATGTCATCCGTACTCACGCCGAAGTCGCCTATCACGATTCCATAACCCGCCCCAAAGCCCGCGTTCAACGCCGCTTCGAGATCACGCTAGCCGCGAGCGAAGCTCGTCGAGTTCGCGGCGCGCCGCCCCCAATTCGCGGCGCAGGGCCTGTGCCTCGAGGTGGTCGTACGCCGCGGCCGCCGCAACGGCAAGGCCCCCGAGCATCGCGCGCTCGCCGGGGTCGAGCGTTTCGCCGGTCGCGTGCGGACCGTAGAGGGCAAACGCCAGCAGCTGACTGCGCACGGCGACGGGAACGGCAAGGACTGGCTGCGCCGCTCCCAGCGGGAGCACAACGGCATGCGGGGTTCCGTCGAGCTCGAATGGCGTCGTGCGGGCGGCGAGATACGCGAGCAGGGGGTCGCCTTCGGCGACGTCCGTGCCTGCGGCTGCGTCCCAGCCGAGCGCCATGGCGCGAGAAAACGTGCCGTCGGACGCGCGCCGAAAGAGGGCCGCCGACGAGAGCCCGTATGCGACCATCGGCTCCGACGTGAGCAGATCGTCCACGGTTTCCGGCGCACCGGCGTGCGGCAACGCATCGGTCGCGCGCTGCAGGCGGTCGGCCGCGGCTCGCTCGCGCCGAAAGAAGGCGCGCTCCACGCCGCGATCGACGAGCTGCTTGAGGCGGTCGAACGAAAAGCCGATCACGAGCGCGAGGGCAAGGTCGACGTACAGTGCCACTCGGGTGGCCGCCAGCTCCTTCCCCAGCAGCCACTCGACGAGGGAGAATGCCAGCACAAGACCCGTCGTCAGAATACCGAACACCAGTGCACGGCTCAGCGCGAACCGAACGTCGATCACCCGGTGGCGCAGCACCGCGTACGCGACCGACAACGGAATGCAGACGATTGCGACCCGCAGAGCGACGTCGAGCGGCGAACCATCGAACTCGTGAAAGCGCACGACGCGAAGCACGGAGGCGACGATGAGTGCGATGACGGCGACGCTCGAGCCCGCGATGACCCATTGTCCGCGCGCCTTCTCCTCGCCGACCGCGTTGGCGTGGCGATAGAGGATGGCGATGACGTTGAGCACGAGAATGGCAACGAGCACCACGTTGTAGGCGATGCCGGTGGGGCCGGCATAGGCTGCAAGTGCGGGCGGCGCTCCGTTTTCCATCCAGAAGCCCGCAGCGAACAGCGCCGCCACCAGCGCGGTCGCCGGCAGCGTCACGCGCTCCAGGAGGCGGCCCGCCGCGGTGGTCACGCCGCTGGGAAAGCGAGCCGTGAAGATGCTGCCACCGCCGATCGCCATCGCGAGCGAAAGGCCGAGTGGTATGGCATAAAGCTGGACTGCGCTACCGTGCAGGAACGACACAAGAGAACCGAATTGGACGATCGCGTATCCGCACGCAAACACGTAGAAGCTCCAGGTCACGCCGTTTGGTCGCGCCAGGACGAGCCAGAGTCCGACGCCGACGAGCACGATGGCGGCCGCGCCGGAGGCGAGTAGAGTCGCCCAGTTCGGATGCGAGCGGACGGCGCGCGATGTGACGGCGGCGCTGTGCGCTGCGCGGTCGTGCACGAACGTCAGTGCAACCGTCGTGCCCGGCGGCTTATACGCCCCTTCCATCACGGAGCGATCGGTTTCCGAGAGCCGGTCGAGGAGAACGCGGTCGCCGCGCGCGATCCCTGCCGCGGCTGCCGCGCTTCCCGCGGTCACGGACTGCACGATTCCACCCGTCGCCAGGTCGATCCCAAACTCGCTCGAGGGCCGCAGCGCGAGCACGAACGTGCTGACCACCTCGGCGAGCGTCCAGAGTGCGAGTGCGGCAATGAGGACGCCCGACCAAGGGCGCGGCGCGCGGAGACGTATCAACGGCAAGGGCTTCCAGGGCCGCGCGATGCAAGCCTACCCGGGATGATCGTCGCGCAGATTACCGATACGCACATTCAGCGAAAGGGGCGACGTCTCTTCGGCACGGTGAACGCGGCTAGTCACCTCCGCCGCTGCGTCGCCCGCCTCAACGCGCTCGAGCCCCGTCCCGACATCGTCATTGCGACGGGCGATCTCGCAGATGGCGGACGTCCCAAGGAATACCGGCGCCTGCGCGACATGCTCGACGAGCTGCGCATGCCCGTGTACCTGATCCCCGGGAACCACGACGACGGCGAGGCGCTGCGCGCCGCGTTTCCCCACCACGACTACCTGCCGCGCCTCGATCCGAGCATCCAATACGTCCTCGATGAATATCCCGTCCGCCTGATCGGGCTCGATTCGACGGAACCCGGCCGAGCCGGTGGGCTCCTCGATGCATCGCGTCTGCGCTGGCTCGAGGCGCGGTTACGGGAGCGACCGGACGTTCCGACGCTCGTGTTCGTGCACCATCCGCCATTTCGCACCGGCATTCCACAGATGGATGCGCTCGGCTTCGAGGGCGCCGATGCGTTCGGCGCGATCGTCGCGCGCAATCCACAGATCGAGCGCGTGGTGAGCGGCCACATCCACCGTGCGATGCAGGTGCGTTGGAACGGAACGATTGCGTGCACCGCCCCGAGCACCGCCTATCAGCTCGTCCTGGCGCTTCGCGAAGAGCATCCGCTCGGCCTCAGCCTCGAACCGCCCGGCTTTGCGCTCCACATCTGGGACCGCGGCGGCATGCTCACGCACATCGCTCAGGTCGAACGCTACGAGGGCCTCGTTCCGCTCCACCACGCAGATCGCTCGCGGTAGGCGAGCGATGCGTCTTCTTGCCCTCAACATTCGCGCGGGCGGCAGCGGCGCGACGGCACCGGCCGTCGTAGCGCGCTGCCTACGCCACGATCCGGACGTCGTCGTCCTGTGTGAGTATCGCGACAATGCGGCGGGCCAAACATTCCGCAGCGCGCTCCGGCGCGCGGGGTTCGAGCACCAGGCGGCCACGGAATGGCCATAGCGGTAACGGCGTGCTGCTCGCGGCGAACGAGCCATTCGCGGCGACCCGCAATCCATTCGGATTGCCCGAAGAAGACTACCCCGACGCCGTGATCGAAGGCAAGATCGCCGGCGTTCGCGTCTACGGCGTGTACCTCCCCGGCCAGGACCGCAAGCGCCCGCACCTCCGCTACCTCATCGGCTTCGCGCAGTACTGCAACGAACACGACATCGCGGCCGTGTGCATCGGGGACTTCAATTCGGGCCGCAGCGAGACGGACATCGAGGTAAACGTGCGGCGCGGGTCCCTCGTGGATGCGTTCAGCACCGCCGACCTGTACGCCGAGCTCGAGCAGCACTGGACGGAAGCGTGGGCCTACCTGCATCCGGACGAGCGCGAGTTCTCGTGGTACCCGTTTCGCAAAGACCCGGACTACGAGAGCCGAAGCGGCTGGCGGATCGACAAAGCCTTTCTCTCGCGCCCGCTCCTTCCGCGTCTGCGTGCAGCAGAGTACGACCACTTCTTTCGCCTCGACCGGCTGACGGATCACTCGGCACTGATCGTCGATCTTGCTGAAAGGACGAGCAGCGTGACTGCGGGGTCGTCGCCGGGCCACTGATTCCTTAGCCCCAGGGCTCGACGGCGGGAAGTTCGCGCGCGCTGTTCCAACTACGCGGGCACCCCGCAGAGCCGCGAGCGGCGAGCAATGCGCGGGGCCGAGGAGAGACGAACCGTGTCCGAGCGTCGCCAACAAGATCTTCCGCTCACGGTAGCGGCGCTCGGCGTCGTGTTCGGCGACATCGGCACCAGCCCGCTGTATACGCTCAAAGCCTGCTTCGATTTCAGCGGCGCACGCCCGGTGCTCGCCGACGTGCTCGGCATCTGCTCCTTGCTCGTCTGGGCACTCGTGATCGTCGTCTGCGTGAAATACGTTACCTTCCTCCTGCGCGTCGATCACGAAGGCGAAGGAGGCATCCTCGCTCTCCTCGCCTTGGCGACGCCGAAGGCCGTCCAAAAGGGTCGCCTCGTCGCAACCGGCGGCCTGACGCTCATCGTCATCGTTGGCGCTGCAATGCTATTCGGAGACGGCATCATCACGCCGGCGATCTCGGTCATCTCAGCGATCGAAGGGATCGGGGTCGTCTCGTCGAGCTTGACCCGCTTGATCGTGCCGCTGTCAGTCGTCGTCCTTATCCTTCTCTTCGCGGTCCAGGTCCGTGGAACCGAGCGAGTCGGCAAGCTGTTCGGACCCGCGATGATCGCGTGGTTCGTTGCAATCGGAGTGGCGGGCGCCGTTGGCATCGCGAGCAACCCGGTCGTGCTCTACGCGATCGACCCACGACACGCCCTGTCATTCCTGACGGGCCACGGGCGCGCTGGTTTTCTCGTGCTCGGCGGGGTCGTGCTGGCCGTGACGGGTGTGGAAGCGCTCTACGCTGACTTGTCGCACTTCGGCCGCGCACCGATCGTTCGCGCTTGGTACTTCCTCGTGTTCCCTGCGCTGGTGCTCGCCTATCTTGGCGAAGGAGCGCGCGTGGTTACCGATCCGAAGGCGCTCGCGAGTGCGTTCTATGCGCTGACGCCGGGCTGGACCCTCGTCCCGATGGTCATGCTTGCAACAGTTGCGACCGTGATCGCCTCGCAGGCGTTGATTTCCGGAGCGTACACGCTCGTAGAACAGGCGATCGCACTCGGGCTGTCCCCGCGGATGCACGTCCGGCACACGTCTCGGCGTCTCTACGGCCAGGTCTACCTTCCATCGGTGACGCTGGCGCTCGCAATGGGTTGCATTCTCCTCGTCGTCGCGTTCCGTTCGAGCGACCGGCTGGCGGCCGCGTACGGGCTCGCTGTATCGGTCACGATGCTCGCCACGTCGATCGCGTACTTTGCGGTCGTGACCCGCGTACTCCACTGGAGGCGGGTGGTCGCGATAGCGCTCGTGGCACTGTTCGTCCTCGTCGACGGTTCGTTCGTCCTGGCGGGCCTCCCGAAATTCGTCGATGGCGGTTGGCTCCCGATCGCGATCAGCGTGGTGCTGACGACGATCTCCGTCACGTGGCTCGAGGGCCGGCGCCGCCTCACCGCAGATCTGCTCGAGCAGCAGACACCCGTGCAGGACGTCGTGCAGTCGATGCTTCCGATGCATGGCGAGCCGGTCGCGAACATGGTTTTCCTCACACCCGACCCGGACGGGGTCCCTTTCCTTGCCAAGCATCGCTGGATCCGCGATCGCGCTCGCGAAGAACGCATCATCTTGCTCCACCTCAAAGCCGTTCGAAGGCCCTACATTCCGGACCGTGATCGCGTCACGATCGACCATCTCGCCCCACGCCTCGTCCGCGTGCGGGCCCAGTTCGGGTATATGGAGCCACCGCGCATCGAGCCGATCCTTCACTCGTGCGCGAAGCTCTCGCTGGAGATCGACAGCGACGAGAGCTCATTCTTCTACTCGGCGCCGAAGATCATTGCCGCGACGGCCAACCCCATGCCGCGCTGGCAGCGCTGGCTATTTCGCACCCTGCAGCGCAATTCGCGCCCACTTCCCGACGATCTCCACATCCGCCCCGAGCGGCAGGTTGCGCTCGGCGTGACCGTTCGGATGTAGGCTTCCGACGCCGAGTTGCAGCGCTGCAGCGTGGGACTCGGCGGCAGCGAATAGGCGTGCTAGCTCTCTACGCTCGCTGATATGCTCCCGCGTTTTCCGATTCAGGTTTGAAGACCGGCTTCACTTTGCCGCGGAGCCACTGGACGGCCACATCGGCGGCGAGTTGATTTGTGGGTAAACCACCTGCGTGGCACCCTTCAACGTCGAACGGGTTCGGGGCATGATCGGCGGCGCCATCATCCTGACCCTGTTTGCCGCTTTCTGGTCGATAATGGCGCTCGGCTATTGGCTTGCTCGCCCGAGCTGGACGATACCGGCAGCAATCTTGGTGACGATCGCCCTGCTTGCGATGAGCGCGAGCCGTGTCTTGGCGACGCGCGGCATCGAAAGCCTCGACGACCCGATCGCCGAGGCTCGAGGGAAGCGCTCCGGAATTTGGTTCGGAATCATCTTCAGCGTCGAAGGCCTCCTCATCTTCCTCTGCTCGATCGTGCTCGCAAACGAGCATCTCGAGCTTTGGATTCCCATCGGAATTGCACTAATCGTGGGCGTGCACTTTCTCCCCCTCGCCCGTGTCTTCGAAGTCCCGCTCTATTACGGAACCGGGACCCTTTGCGTGCTGGGCGTCCTCGGCTGCGCCCTCATCGGAGACACCGGCTTGCGACTCCTATCCGCGGGGCTGACGATGGCGGCAGTGCTCTGGGGAAGCGTCGGCCTCATACTTTTTCAGACTCGCAACATTCCTGCGCCTCGGAATGCGTAAGCGCAACGAATCCTAGGATTGCAGCATGACCTGGCGATCCACTTCGGCCCGCTGCTTCTCGACTATGTCGAGCGTCCGTGGCGAATCCGCGTTTATGTCTCGAGATTGACGCTATGCCCGGTACATCGCAATTCAGGGGAGCATTCCCGTTCTCAACGTCTCGTTCACCGCTGCACGCACTCGTTTGCTTCGTTTCCGTACGACGAGCCCGCTAGGCCCGAGCCCTTTCGCCAGCCGGTAGAACAACCGCGCCAGCGTGGTTGCTTGCATTGTAGCCTCGCCTACGTTGCCGTCCCACAGGTTAACTTGATACGGAAACTCGGGTTACTGACGGAGTACGTGACGTGTGCCGTGTTTGCGGAAGAATGTGGATCGATGCCGATCAGCACCTTGACCGGCTTCGCGACTTTGTTCGAGCCATATGGAAAGTCTAGCTTAACAGTCGCCGAGCCCCCCGGAGGAAGCGGCTTGAACCAGAACGCGTTGTAATCCGAATCGCCGCTTCCGTCCAAAGCAACCACGTTGTCGTTATCGTACGCAAGTGTAATCGTCGCGCCGTTGATGTCGGCAAATCCCGATGCGTTGGGCGAGAGCGTCTGCGAGGTACCATTCCTCACGGTCAAAGCGACTTCGACGCCGTGCGATACGCCGCCGGTTGAGTAACTGGCGCTCTTGTTGACGTGCGTGGCTCGAACGCGCCAGACCCCGTTGAAGAGCCATCGTCCAAGGCAACCCTCGACGCTCGAGCGCTGCATCGCGCCACCTGGCGCGGGTGTCGGACTCGCAGCGACGACCGGAGGAGTGAGACCGAGGTACAATGCTAAGAAGCAGCTCGCAATGCGCATGAAACCTCCTTTAGAACCCGGGCCAGACCGTTGCTGCAAACGCCCGTGTTTTGAACCATCTAATCCGACATCCAGCTGGCGCATGCCCCAGCCGGTAGCCTGGACGGCACATCGATTCGACGGCAGGTTGGTTCCCCCTCGCGCTGAGTCGAGGGGGACAGCGCTTCGCCACAGCGCGACGAGCGTGGACGCGGCATCTACACGGTGGCAGGCTGTGGCGAACGGATCGACGTGGTGTCCCAGGCGCGACGAGCTATCGCCCTATTCGCTAGTCCCCGCCGAGCGACGAAGCGAACTGGGTCGCTCCGTTCGCGCTCGGCCTGCAGCCCGCCGGCCGCCGGCAGCCGGGTGCTACCTCCAGGACCGTTTGCGGATGCGTATTACGTTACAAGTGGATGTGTATTGCGCTACTAAAGCGAGGCAACGGGAGCGAACGTCCGACGGCTGGTGGCGCCCAGCTTCGGTTGCGCATTCGGTACTACGTTACCAAACGAACCCAAGAACGCGAACGTCCAACCGTTGGTCGCTTCCAGGGGGAGGCCTACTCGATGCCGCCGCCGACAGCAGTCTGGTGCCTCGTTGTCGCGCGCTCCAAGCGGGCGCGCGGCGATCCCTCGACGAGATCGGGACTCGAAACGAGAACGAGGTACCCAGGCCCGCCGCGGAGGGAAGGCCGACGCCGATCCGTTCTTGACGCCGAGCCGTTCTAGACGTTGATCTGTCTAGTAGAAGAACTGCTGTAGGTTGTTGAAGCCCGGTCCGAACGTCCAACCCATGCGCTTACTCGGATTGATCGCCGCCGGCGGTTCGCCGATGAAGAACTTAAGACCAGTGATCGCCTCGACGAAGTTGCCACTCTCGTCGTACACGATGATCGCGCTTCCGTCGCTGCCATTGCAATAGAACGGGTCCGTGACGAGGAACAAGTGGTTGATTGGATCGACCGTGATGCCGGCTCCGCTGTTGCCCTGGCTCGTATCTCCGGTACACGGCAGCTGGACCGCGGTTCCTGTCTCCTTGGTGAGATCGTAGAACTCCACTTGCGCGTTCAGCTCGGTGGTCGTTGCAGCGATGCCCGTGTTCGGATCGACCGCTAGCCCGTTGACGTAGCCTGAGCCGAACGGCCCTTCGTTGAGGCCATTGAACTGAGTCTGCCCACCCGTCGTCAGGTTGACGAGGATGTTGACGGGTGCCGCGCCGCCGACCCGGCCCCCGTCGGGCGACAGCGCGAACACCGCCTCGTTGGCCGCGGTATACTGTCCGAGCTGCGGACCGTTGCCGAGACCAAAGAGATTGGGGTCGAGGTGGAATGCCCTGCTCTTGTTCGTCGCGACATCCGAGACGATGAGGTCGGGCTGATCCTGATTCTTGAGCTCGATCCCGAACATGACGGCCGTGGGCGTCGTTTGATTCTCCGCCGTCAACAGGACATCGGTGTCCTTCACCGGCACGCGCCACTCGCCGGTGAACTTCTTCGCCGTCACCGGATTCATGACGTCGTAGTGCCGCAGCGCGTAGATGCTCCCCTTCGGCTCGACGTAGTGCGTGATCAGCGCGACGTCGCCCATGAAGATGCCATCGACGCCATACGAATTGCGAAGCCCCTCGTACTTGGCAAACGACTTGGTGATCTTGCCGGAATTTTGATCGAACGTCTCGACCGAGACGAGCAGTTCGCCGCCCGAGGTCACGGTCTGCGAGCTGGCGAGGACGCCATCGTCGCCGTTCTGATTGATATCGAAGCCGAAGATCTGCCCGCCGTCCGCCGTCGAGAGCTGTTTGCCCAGGCCGACCGCGTGGCTCGGCGGCCGCGCCGCGGCCGATTCCTCGGCTCGTACCGGCGGGGTCGTCGGCCGCTGCACGGAGGTCTCCGCAGGCGACGGGCCGGGAACGAGCAGGGGCAACACGACGAAGAAGCCTAGGCGCACAGAACGCATGATCGGTTCGTAACTCCCATTCAGCATGGTCGGGGAAGGCCTGCGGCCGTTCACGACGGTAGCGCGAAAACCTAAAGCAAGTCTGAAGAACCCCGCCGATCGCCGTTCGGACACCGCCGGGCGGCGCAAACCGCGGCCCCGAATCGTCGGCCTGGCGCCTTCGCGCTCGACTGCGTGGGCGCCCGTGTACGGGAGTACCGCCGCGTGAGTGGGGGTCCATCCAGAAGCCAACCGAAGCGTCGCCCC